>Ga0228644_1000031_pt1 | contig 59578 bp, 41 predicted proteins | sample 56DmetaG_FD_186020 | JGI IMG/M metagenome (GOLD analysis project Ga0228644, IMG submission 186020) | Seawater microbial communities from Monterey Bay, California, United States - 56D | ecosystem: Environmental > Aquatic > Marine > Coastal | place: USA: California | collected 2016-11-09
AATTTGCAGCAAATATTAACAGACCACGCATTTTTAGAACAAAAAGCGGCCTCTAATGCTGTATCTATTATCATTAATTATTCTGAAGAAACAGCATTGGTGAAAGAAATGAGTTCTATTGCTATTGAAGAAATGCAACATTTTAAAATGGTGCATTCATTAATGGTAAAACGTGGAATGGTTTTGGGAAGAGAACAAAAAAATGATTACGCAATTAGGTTGCAAAAATTTTTTAATAAAACCAAAGATAGAACAGAGGCATTAATTCAACGTTTGCTTGTTGCTGCTCTGATTGAAGCAAGAAGTTGTGAACGTTTTAAAGTATTTTCTGAAAATATGGAAGATCAAGAATTGTCTAAATTCTATAGTAACTTAATGATTTCTGAAGCGAATCATTATACTACTTTTTTAAAATTTGCAAGAGAATATCAAGATAGAGAAATTGTTGATCAAAAATGGAACGCGCTGCTTGCCTTTGAAGCAGAGATGATGAAAGAAAGAGGTAATTTAGCTAAAATTCATGGATAAAACACTAAAAAAATTAGCACAAGTAACTCAATTTTGACACTAATTTAAGACATGTTTTCTAAAGAAGAAGCAACACAACTACGCAAAGAATTTTGGACTAGTTTTGGTAAATCATTCCCAAGAAAATGGTTGTTATACAATACAAAAATAAAAGGTGTTTCTTTTAAATTCTTAGCAGACAGAAAAAAAGCACTAGTTTGTTTGGATTTAGAAAACCCTGATGAATTGACTAACTTACTCTATTACGATCAGCTTATTTCTTTAAAGTCGTTATTAGAAAAAGAACTTCCTGAAGTTCTTTTTAATGATGAATATGAATTAGAAAATGGAAAAATAATTCAAAGAATTTTTGTGCCATTTCAAAAAAAATTTAGCATACACAATAAAAATACTTGGCGGGAATGTTATGAATTTTATGTGGCAACAATGTCTAAATTTGAGTTTTTCTTTTATGAATACGAGGATGTTATCAAAAATATCTAGTTGTTAGATCGTTTATGAAGAGATTTAAAAAAAAATTAAACATTTAAAAGGACATCCTAAAGACTTATGCTCTCCTTTTTTCCGAACATAAAGAACTGAAAATGCTTTTACTTGAAAAAACTAAAGCAGTTGTTCCAATTATTTTTTGAGCACATCTAAATTAAGCGATGTATATTTGCAACATGATTAAAAATGACACTATTATTGCATTGGCAACTCCTTCAGGCATTGGGGCTATTTCAGTAATTAGACTTTCGGGGGAAAAATCTATTGATATTGTTGCTGCTTTTTTTAAATCTATTAGAAAAGGAAAATCATTAAACAATCAAAAGTCACATACAATACATTTGGGTCATATTGTTTCTCAAGAGACCCTTTTAGATGAAGTTTTAGTATCTGTTTTTAAAAATCCAAAATCTTATACGGGTGAAAATGTGGTTGAAATTTCTTGTCATGGTTCCAAATTTATTCAGCAAGAAATCATTCAATTATTTTTAAAGAATGGTTGTCGAATGGCTGATAATGGGGAATTTACTATGCGTGCTTTTTTGAATGGAAAAATGGATTTGTCTCAGGCAGAAGCTGTTGCAGATGTAATTGCTTCAAATTCTGCCGCAAGCCATCAAATGGCTATCCAACAGATGCGCGGTGGAATTACAAATGAACTGAAAGGATTACGTGCTCAATTATTAGATTTTGCTGCTTTAATAGAACTTGAATTAGATTTTTCAGGTGAAGACGTGGAGTTTGCTGACAGAACAAAGTTTATTGCACTGGTCACAAAAATAAAGCTTGTTTTAAAGAGATTAATTGATTCTTTTTCATTTGGAAATGCAATAAAAAATGGAATTCCAGTTGCAATTATAGGGGCGCCAAATGTTGGAAAATCTACTCTTTTAAATGCACTTTTAAACGAAGAAAAGGCCATTGTTTCCGAGATTGCGGGTACTACAAGAGATGCTATTGAAGATGAAATTATAATTGAAGGTATTTCATTTCGATTTATTGACACTGCAGGGATCAGAGAAACAAAAGATATTATAGAAAGTATCGGTATTGAAAAAGCTTATCAAAAAGCAGAAAATGCACAATTGATCATTTTCTTAATTGATGCAAACAAATTTAGGAATGCAAAGAGTTCTTTTTTATCTGAAATAGAGACTATTAAAACTCGTTTTCCAAATAAACGCGTATTGGTAATTGCCAACAAAACGGATACCATTTCTTCAACTGACAAAAACAATCTTCAAAGAGAAATAGAGAATTTAATTTTAGTATCTGCGAAAAACAAAATAGGAATAGAGGCTTTAAAATCTGAATTAACTTCTCTTGTAAATATTGGTGCCTTGAGTAATAATGAAACTATCGTTACCAATTCTCGCCATTTCGAAGCTCTAAACAATGCTTTATCTGCGATTCTATCTGTTCAACAAGGTATTGATTTAGAAATATCCACAGATTTATTTTCTATTGACATTCGAGAATGTTTAAGGCATTTGGGTAATATTACGGGAGAATATGATGTTGACAAAGATATACTAGGTCATATTTTTTCTAACTTTTGTATTGGAAAATAAATGACAATTCAAGACTTAGTAGGTACCTTTTCTATTGTTGGTAGCAATCAAGATGCAACTGATAATTCATACAAAGGAACGCTCTGTTTGTCTTTAAATGAAGATAAAAGGATTGTTGCCAAATGGACAATCAATTCAACTGAATATCAGTACGGAACTGGTTTTTTTAAGAACAACATTCTTGTCATAAATTTTTATTACAAAGGCCTTGAAAACAAAACTTATAAAGGCGTTGTTGTATATAAATGCATACACAGAGACGTTTTAGAGGGTTTTTGGTCTGAGAAACATGGCAATCCCAATTTTTTGGGAACAGAAAATTGCTTTAGAGTTAAAAACACAAAAATAATTTTAAATTAATTTATATAAGAATCCCTATTTTTATAAATCTCCACTTGAAAATTTGTTTGTATGGTATATGTTCTGTAAAGTTTGATAAAAATTGATTCCCTCCTTTTCTAAGAAGGGCATATTTATATTTCTATGATAGTTTCTAGAAATTTTATGTTTTTTAAAAGCTCATCACCATCGAGATGTGTTTGCTCATTAAACCGACTCCTCAAATAGTATCATAATTCACCATTGAACCCTAAAGTTAATATATTTTTTGAATTGTCATTTAAAAGTATTATATTAAAAGTAGAATTTTTTAAAAAATGCTATGAAAAATACAGTTGCCATTATAGTTATAGCTATCGTAATTAATATAAATGCCCAAAACCATAGAACAGCAGGTAAAGAGATTGGGTTTGTCTCAGGACCTTATAATACCGCCTATGGTACTAATGCTTTATATAGTAATAATCCAGGGTTTTATAATACAGCGAATGGATATCAGGCTTTATATATCAACACCGAAGGGGCATATAATACTGCATCTGGAGCTTATGCTTTGCATTATAACACCAAGGGATCTTTTAATACCGCTATTGGCGCTCAAGGTTTACAAAATAATTCTACCGGATGGTATAATACCGCTATTGGCACTCAAGTTTTATCAAATAATACCACAGGACGGTATAATACAGCATCTGGAGCTAATGCTTTAGAAAAAAATACCACAGGGTGGAATAATACAGCATCCGGAGTGTATGCATTACAAAATAATACCACAGGTAATGAAAATGCTGCGTTTGGTACTAATGCTTTAATAAGCAATAACACTGGAAAATATAATACAGCATCTGGAGCTTTTACTCTAGAAAATAACATCACTGGAAATTATAATACAGCATCTGGAACATATGCTTTACGAATGACCACCTCAGGGGATTATAATACTGCATCTGGAATTTCAGCTTTAGGTAATAACACAACAGGGGGGAAGAATACTGCTTTTGGTTATAATTCTCAGGCAAATAAAGTTGATGCAACGAATCAAACAGTAATTGGTTATGATACCACCGGGCAGGCTGATAATTCTGTAACTCTTGGTAATTCTGATGTAACCGCAGTTTATATGGGAGAAGATTCTGGAGCTAAAGTATATGCTGGAGAAGGGAGTTTTAACGGTGACATTACAATTAACGGAGATATAGTAGTTTCTTCGGATGCAAGACTAAAAGCCAACATTGTGTCGCTTGGCTCTACATTGGCAAAACTATTACTGATAGATGGTAAGAACTACACTATGAAAAAAGGAAGTAAACAAAAAATAGGCCTATTGGCTCAAGACATTCAAAAGGTATTTCCTGAGCTAGTAAGTATAGATGACAATGAAATGTTAGCAGTAAACTATCTAGGATTAATCCCTGTACTAATCAATGCGCTGAAAGAGCAAGAAGACAAAATTTATAGATTAGAGCGTTTGGTAGAAAAATCAATAACAAATAAATAATTGAATTTGATTTATTTAGGAACACCAGCTTTATAAATCTCCACTTGAAAATTTGTTTGTATGGTATATGTTCTGTAAAGTTTGATAAAAATTGATTCCCTCCTTTTCTATGAAGAGCGTATTTATATTTCTATGATAGTTTCTACAAATTTTGTGTTTTTTAAAAGCTCATCACTATCGAGTGTTTGCTCATTAAACCGACTCCTCGAATAGTATCATAATTCACCATTGACCCCAAAAGTTAATATATTTTTTTGAGTTGTCATTTAAAAGTATTATATTAAAGGAATAGAATTTTTTTAAAAATGCTATGAAAAATACAATTGCCATTATAGTTATAGCTATCGTAGTTAATATAAATGCCCAAAACCACAGAACAGTAGGTAAAGAGATTGGGTTTGTCTCAGGATCTTATAATACTGCCTATGGTACTAATGCTTTATATAGTAATACCTCAGGTTTTTATAATACAGCGCATGGATATGAGGCTTTATATGACAACACCGAAGGGGCATATAATACTGCGTCTGGTACTAATGCTTTAAGTTATAACACAACAGGTTGGTATAATACCGCATCTGGAACTTTTGCTTTATATTCTAACATCACTGGATCTTATAATACCGCTATTGGCACTCAAGTTTTATCAAATAATACCACAGGAGAGTATAATACAGCATCTGGAGCTTATGCATTAGAAAATAACACTACAGGGTTGTTTAATACAGCTTCTGGAGTGTATGCATTACAAAATAATACCACAGGATTTAACAATACTGCGAATGGTTTTGAGGCTTTAAAAAATAACACCTTAGGATCTTGCAATACAGCGTCTGGATTTAGAGCTTTAAAAAATAACACCTTAGGAATACAGAATACCGCTTTTGGACATGAGGCTTTATCAATGAACACCACAGGATACCTAAATACCGCTTCTGGTTATTATGCTTTATACAGCAACACCACAGGAATGCAGAATACCGCTTTTGGACATGAGGCTTTAGCAATGAACACCACAGGAAAAGAAAATACCGCATCTGGTCTTTGTGCTTTGTATAGTAACACCACAGGAAACCATAATACCGCATCTGGTTTTTCGGCTTTAGGTGATAACACTACAGGGAGCATAAATACCGCCTCTGGAGCTTATGCTTTATATTCTAACATCACTGGAGAACAGAATACCGCGAATGGATATGAGGCTTTAAAAAATAACACCTCAGGAAATAATAATACCGCGTCTGGAGCTTATGCTTTAGAAAAAAACACCTCAGGGAATTATAATACCGCGTCTGGACATAAAGCTTTACAAGATAACATAGGGCATAATAATTCCGCGTCTGGTTATGCTGCTCTACAAAAAAACACCTCAGGAAATAGTAACACCGCATCTGGATCTTTTGCTTTACAATATAACACCTCAGGGCCTTATAATACTGCGTCTGGTTATGCGGCTCTGGGTTATAACAACACAGGGGAAGAGAATACCGCGTTTGGATCTTTTGCTCTACAAAATAACACCACAGGGAATAAAAATACTGCTTTTGGTTATAATACTAAAACAAGTAGCGATGATTCAACGAATCAAACAGTAATTGGTTATGATACCACAGGGCGGGCTGATAATTCTGTAACCATTGGTAATGAAGATGTAACTGCAGTTTATATGGGAGAAGATTCTGGAGCTAAAATATATGCAGGAGAAGCTAGTTTTAACGGCGACATAGTAGTTTCCTCGGATGTAAGATTAAAAGCCAATATTGTATCGCTTGGCGCTACTTTGGCAAAACTATTACTGATAGATGGAAAAACCTACACTATGAAAAAAGGTAGTAAACAAAAAATAGGCGTATTGGCTCAAGACATTCAAGAGGTATTTCCTGAACTAGTAAGTATAGATGACAAAGAAATGTTAGCAGTAAACTATCTAGGATTAATTCCTGTACTCATCAATGCGATGAAAGAGCAAGAAGACAAGATTTCAAGATTAGAGGGTTTGGTAGAAAAATTAATAGCAAATAAATAATTGAATTTGATTTGATTTATTTAGGAACCCCAGCTTTGTAAATTTCTACTTCAGCATCCGTTTTAATTTTATAAGCGGTATTTGGTTTAATAAGTATTGATTGCCCTTTTTCTAAATAAAGAGATTCTTCACTTTGCATAACAATTGCAGAACCTTTCATCACTATTAATATTTCTACAGAATTAGAAATAGATGTGTGTGTCGATGTTGCCAGCAGTTCAATTTTACTAAGTTCAAAATCTTTTGCTTTGGTCTTATAAACAATCTCACTATTTGTTTTATCTTCAACTCCAGATAAAATAACAGGAATCGTTTCTTCGAATTTTGTATTTTTAAAAAGCTCTTCAACATCTATATGTTTTGAGGTTAATCCACCTCTTAAAACATTGTCTGAATTGGCCATCAACTCCATATTTTTACCTTCTAAATATGCGTGCGGCACACCTGCGTCTTGAAAAATGGCTTCCCCTACCGAAAGATTTAGTATATTAAAAAAATAGATCGAAAAAATTCCTTTATCTAAATTCTGAAAATCTTTGTGCATTACTGATTTAGCTGCCCAATATTCTGGTGAAGATTTTTCTAATTCATTCTTTAAAAATTTGACAGAAATTCTATCTAATAAAGGTTTTAGAATCGTATTTACTTCCTCTTGAGTAAATTCCATCACTTTTTGGTAAAGACCAAAATACCCTTTTTCTAAAAAAACTTTTAACAGAAAATTTAATTCTTCTGTATCTTTTAAATTTTTGATCAATTTCTCTCTTTCTAAAAAACCGTGCAATAACCAAAAATCACTTAAAGCCACCATTATTTCTGGCTTGTGATTTTTATCTTTGTAATTTCTGTTGTTCCCTGTTAATGGAATCCCCTTTTTATTTTCAAGATCATAGCCTATTTTTGCAGCTTCTATAGTTGGATGCACTTGTATGGAAAGCATTTTATGTACATCGAGCACTTTAAATAAATAGGGTAGTTTACCAAAATCGTTCAGTACCTTTAAACCCAAATTTTCTGCTAAATTTTGATTTAAAAACACATCTAAAGAAATATTTTCTTGGTTTGTTTTAATCATAGAAGGTGCTTTTGCATGCGCTCCTAACCAGTATTCTGCATAAGTAACATTCGTCTTTTGATTTATAGAAATTAAATTTGGAATAAAACTTTTTCCTCCCCAATCATAATTTTGGACTTTCCCTTCAATTCTATAGATGTTTTTGGTTTTTACTTCTATATTTTTCATGAATTTAAGCAACAGTTATTTATTTTATTATTTTCTAATGCTAAGTATCGCTTTATCAATGTTTAATAAAGGTAATTTACAAGTACCATCTATACATACATAAATATAGGTTTCTCCAGGAATAAATTTATTGGATAGCAAAGGAAGTTTCGACTCTTTATTCGATGCTGAAATTAAAATATTCGGGAGGTAATTAGCATCAAGTTTTTGAATTACCGATTTCGCATTTTCACCTACCACAGCAACTTCATAAAAAGGTTTTGTAAAATTAGTCATTAGATGTAACCAATTGCTATAACCCAAGGCATTTTCTTTAACCTGTATATTAAGATTATTTAACATCTGATGGGATATTTCAATCATTTTTTTGTCCGAAAAATAATGACCTAATTTAAATAGACTATTTCCAAAAATTGAATTTGAAGAAGAAATTACACCATCAACAACTTCTATTTTACGAGTTATTAAGCTTTTATCTTCATCAGAAGTATAAAAAAACATTCCACTTTCTGAGTCAAAAAAGTGCGTGATTGTATAGGCCATTAACTCTTTTGAAAGTAATAGCCATTTTTCATTAAGCGTGACTTCATATAAAGAAATAAACGATTGAATTACAGTGGCGTAATCTTCTGCGTATCCATTTATCGTACTTCTGCCATTTTTAAAATTTCTATTAAGCCCCCCATCTTTTCTCAATTGATTTTTGAGAATGAATTCCGCATTTTTAATTGCTTTTTTTAGGTGTTTACCGTCATTAAATGCTTTGTAAGCATCTATATACCCTTGAAGCATTAATGCATTCCAAGAAGTTAAAATCTTGTCGTCTAGATTGGGTTTTTGACGTTGATTTCTGGCTGTTTCCAATAAAGTTTTCCAATCAGTAATCTTTTGTTGTAATTCTTTCGCTGTTAAATTATTATTTTTAGCAAATTCTATATCAGATTTATTACGTATCAAAACATAACGATCTTTTTCCCAAAATCCAATATCATTCAAATTGTAATATGCTGCAAACAACTGATACTCATTAATTATACTTTTAATCTCTTTTTTAGTCCAGCTATAAAATACGCCTTCTTCCAATTCATTTTTGGCGTTCTTACTATCGGCATCTAAAGAAGAATAAAAGGCACCGTTTTTTGCTGCTAACTCTTCATCAACAAATGCTAATGTTTCGTTGACGATATTTTTATAGAGTGTATTTTTATCTTGAAGGTATGCCTTTGAATAAATACTTACCAGCTGGGCATTGTCATATAACATTTTTTCAAAATGTGGGATATGCCAGGTATCATCAACAGAATATCTAGAAAACCCTCCACCAATCTGATCATAAATACCTCCATATGCCATTTTAGTAAGTGAATTTTTGACATAATCACCCATTTCAGAATCATTAAATTGATATTGATATCTCAATAAATAGTCTAGGGTATTTGGCATTGGAAATTTTGGAGATCCTGTAAATCCCCCATAAACAATGTCTAACTGCTCTTTAGATTGATTAAGTGCAGTAATAATATCTTCATACTTAAAATTAGCCTCTTTTGTATTGATGGTTATCAATTCAGAATTTTGAATTCCTTCGGTTAATCTTTGCGCAAATTCTTCTGCTTTTTGTGGACTTTCTCTGTAAAGTTTGGAAATATCAACCAATATTTTGCCCCATTGCTCTTTTGTAAAATAAGTTCCGCCAAAGATGGGTCTTCCATCAGGAAGTGTAATGCAATTTAAGGGCCAGCCTCCGTTCCCTGTCATTAATTGAACTGCATTCATATAGACTTTATCTACATCTGGTCTTTCTTCTCTATCTACCTTTATATTGATAAAATTAGCATTCATGATGTTTGCGATAGAATCATTTTCAAAACTTTCTTCTTCCATTACATGGCACCAATGACAAGAAGAATATCCAATAGAGACAACAATAAGTTTGTTTTCTTTTTTAGCAAGCGCTAGCGTTTCGGGATTCCAAGCTTTCCAGTTTACAGGATTGTATGCGTGTTGAAGCAGGTAGGGACTTGTTTCATGAACCAACTCATTACTTTTCTTATCTGGAGTTGAGGTATTTTTATGACAACCATAAATAAAAAAAAGACATAAAAGAAGACTAAAGGAAGTATGTATAAATTTCAATTTAAATAATATTTTTAAAAAAATAAAGATATTAATTTTTAATGAAGAACTGACAAACGAACGGAAACTTTACAGCATAAAAAAAACGCTCAAAAGTTAATTTGAGCGTTTAAAATTAGAATAATTAAATTCTATTTATTGTTTTACAAACTTAGCAGTACCTATAGTGCCATTAACAATATATTTAACTAAATAAATACCCGTATCTAAGTTAGACACATCTATTGATGCTTTTGTATCATTAACATTTACACTCATCACGTTTTTACCCAATACATTAAAAATATGTGTATCTTGAATAATTTCTTTTGCAGAAATATTTAACATGTTAGAAGTAGGATTTGGATACATAGAAAAATCTAAAACACTATTGTTTTTTACATTAAGTACAGTTGCACCTAATGTTATATTATCTACAATATAAGTTCCTGATTTTTTACCAGCATCTGCCAAACCATTTACATTTGGTGTTGCTTTTATAGCACCCAAGTCTCCAACATCAGTAAAAATCACGAATTTTGCACTTGTTCCTAATCCTGCAACGAAATCTAATTCAATGTTGGCAACTTCTGTTCCTGTAGTTTGAAAATTCGCTTCATAACTTCCACCGATTCCACCTGCAGTATCTTGGAAACTAACACCATGTTGATGTACTTCTCCTGCTGCGGCTGTTGTTGACTGGATTGTAAAACTTAATGTATTATTAGCATCATCTGAAAGATCAACAGGAGAGGTAAAAGTTACTTGAGCATTATCCCAATCAGTACCATTACCAGTTATTGATAGTTCACCATTATCACTTAAAGCTACTGTAGCATTATCTCCAGTCCAATCTGTAGAAGATCCTTCGAAATCAAAAGGAAATGTTATAGGAAATTTAAATGAAACTGTATATATTTTTTTAGTTGTTCCATTTGGAGCAGTAACTTCAACAGTAGTATCACCTGGTAAAGAAGTAGCTGCTGTAACAACTGCTGTTGCACCTGAATCTGTTGCAGTTGCTGTAACTGTTGGCACCTCTGTTGCTCCTTCTGCAACTTCTACCGTGTAGTTTAATGTATTAGCATCAAACCCAGCAATCGAAGAACCACTTACTGTTAAATCACTTAACGTAGCATCTGTTCCACCAACAGTTGCTCCAATACTAATATCATCTACTAAATAAGTATCTGAAACTCCTGCATTAGCATCTCCGGAATCAACAAAGAAAATTAAGGTTGGGTAACTTCCTAATCCAGCAGGGAAATCCAATGTAATGGTTTGCCAATCTGTCCCCGTAGTTGTGTAAGCAAGTTCTGTAGATGCAGGACCATCTGTACGACCTTCAAACTTAAACAAATGATTTCCACTACCAGTACCATTTACTGGCTTAATTTTAAATGTTATGGTATTTTGAGTATCATCAGACAAATCTACGTTATCTTTAAATTCAAATTTTGCGTGATCCCAAGCGTTGTTCGCTCCAACAATTTGTAAAACATCGTTATCACCATCTTTTACAATACTTGATGTAGCCCCATCACCAGTTGTTCCTAATTGGTTTGCTGTGGAAAAATCAAGTGGTAAATTAGGTTTTTCAGCTGGTGTAATTAATGTACCTCCAGCAATATCATCTACTAAATAAGTGTCTGAAACCCCTGAATTAGCATCTCCCGAATCAACAAAGAAAATTAAGGCTGAGTAATTTCCTAATCCAGCAGGGAAATCTAAGGTAATGGTTTGCCACTCTGTTCCAGTAGTAGTGTAAGCAAGTTCTGTAGTTGCAGGACCTCCTGTACCACCTTCAAACTTTAACAAGTGATTTCCACTACCAGTACCATTTACTGGCTTAATTTTAAAAGTGATGGTATTGTTCGCATCATCAGATAAATCTACGTTTTGAGTAAAAGTAAATTTTGCATGATCCCAAGCGTGATTCGCTCCGACAATTTGTAAAACATCGTTGTCACCGTCTTTTACAATACTTGATACAGCTCCATCTCCTACTGTCCCTAATTGATCTGCTGTAGAAAAATCAAGTGGTAAATTCTGTGAATAACCAAAAGAAATCACCAACAAAGCTAATAAAAGAGTAATTTTTTTCATCATAAATTCGTTATTTAATTAATAATTATTTTTTTTAGGTTTGTATTTTAATGTACCTAATTTATTTAATTGCTAATTTAACACACAAATATGTTAATTCAGTAAAGATAAACCACAACAAAAAACATACAAGTCAATAATTATTTTAATTCCATAAAAAAGGTAGATATAGGTATGTTTAGAGAATCTACAAGACTATTAAAATTTTATTAATAAGTAAATTGTAGTGGTAATGATGTGCTCTAAATTTAAGGAGAAGTATTGAAATTGTTAAAATATTTGTGCACTAAATTTATTTACGAGAAGTATACTGTTCATATTTTAAAACAGTAACTGCTTCATTGTTATTAGTAATCAAATAAACTTTATCTTTTTTATTAATATTTATTTTAGATATAGAACGAGTGTCTTCAGGAAGGTAAACGCCTGTTTTTGTTGATGACGAGTATGTAAATCGGTTCTTGCCGTTACCAAGAAATATAGCTCCATAACCAGCATCATATCTCGTAGTTTCAATTTCTACACCATAATGATTTCCAACGACCATAATATCTTTAAAACCATCTTTATTAAAATCATCCACTAAGGAGCTTTTAATGGGACTAATTTGAGCCTCCATTGGCAAAGGTTGGGAAATTAGTTTTCCATTATCATTAATTAAAACAATACTCTTAAAATTACTAATTTCATAAACGACTGCATTTTCAACTTCTTTCTCTGGTAAGATATCTATGAGTTTTGATGACGCAAAACTATGATAATCTTTAAATTTTTCACCAACATAGGGCATCTGTTGGGTGGTGCATTCTTTTCCCCTCATAGGGACATAATCATCTTTATAGTATTTTGCCAATACAACGTCATTGGTTCCATTTCCATCAAAGTCGTTTGCATAAACTTTAAACGGGTGCTCTTTTGTTGCTTTGAATTTATTGTTTTTTCCAAGGTTCCCTATGATGAAGTCATCATCACCATCGTTATCGATATCATTTGCAGTAATAGACCACCAAATACCCCTGCTATCATTTTTAATACCAAATTTTTGGGAACTATCTGTAAAGACACCACCAGTATTTTCTAATACTTTAATTTCCATCCACTCACCAACAATAAGTAGGTCTTCATCCCCATCTGAATCAATATCTGAAAAAACAGCATCGGTCACCATTCCTAAATTTTGTAATACAGGAGCTGAATTTGTATATGCTTTCTTAAAAACTCCATTTTTATTTATCAGTAAATAGCTTGAAGCAGGATACGTATATTTTCCTGAAATAAGCCTCGTACCTATGAATAAATCTAAATCTCCATCTGCATCGATATCAGAAGCCTTGACAGTTTGTGTACTTTTATAAATATTAGGAACTGCTTTTATATCTTTTGTGAAATTTCCGAAACCATCGTTTACATAAATTCTATCTTTGAGTAATTTATTTCCTGTTTTAAACTCACTTCCCCCACTCGTAACATACAAGTCTTTATCACCATCTGCATCTATGTCAAGGAAAAGTGCTCCCAAATCTTCAGAATCTTTGTCTTTTGACCAAGGGCGGGAAATACTTTTTTTAAAACTCCCCTCTTCTAGCTGGAGATAAAGAACACCCTCTTGTTTTGCAGCACCTCCAATAAAAACATCTTCCAAACCATCGCCATTAACATCTGCTACTGCAGAAAAAGGACCCTCGGTAGACAACTTATGCGGTAATAAAACCTCTTCTTTAAAATCATCAAATTCATTTTCTGTATGGGTAAAATCAATACCGATGTCTTTTGCTTCAATTTTGGTAAATAATGGTTGAGATTTCTCAAGTTTTACAAATTTCTTTTTGGCTTTTGAGTAATTTGCAGTAATTGTATTATTTACATCAACATCTTCATATACCTGTATTTTACCATCAGGCCATACTACCTTGACACTGTCTATTTTTTTATCATTCCCTAAACCGAAAAATAAGTTCGGTTCTTTTGAAGACAAATAACCTCTTGTAACTGTATTTTCTGATATTTGAATTGTACTATCATTATAAACAAATACTTTAGATCCGTAACCAAATGTATTTGATATTGAACCTTTAAATTCGACTTTTAAATAATTTCCGGAGGCTGTATTTTTATAAATTGAAGCCTCAGTTTCCATATTATTTGTAACAATGTCTAAATCACCGTCATTATCCAAGTCTGCATAGGACAATCCGTGCGAAAACGAGGGAATATCAAAACCCCATTTTTGTGTGACATTTTCAAATTCTAAACCATTTTTATTTTGATACACGTAGTTAGGCATTGGATTTGAAGGAGCTAATTTAGCCATACTATAAAAATCTTGTGAATTCGTTTTTAGCTTTTCATAAAGACCTGTTAAAAAATCGTTATTTCTAACGTCTTTTTTAACACCATTACTAATAATAATATCTTTTAATCCATCGTTATTTAAATCAACTAATAATCCTCCCCAACTCCAATCAGTTTTGGCAATTCCAGCTAAATTTGCAATATCTGAAAACTCTCCATAGCCATTATTTAATTGTAAGGTATTAAACATATACTGGTGATGATCTCCCTTATCTATCATTTTTTCGAATTCTTTGGTACTCATCGATTTCATGTTTGTTTTAGACCGATAGTGGTCTTCTGCAGCCATGTCTAGAGTAAGTAGATCAACAAAACCATCATTATTTATATCTCCTGTATCAGTCCCCATGCTAAATCTAGAAATATGTTTTACTTTATCAATAATTACATTTTTAAAAGTCCCATCTCTATTATTATAATACATAAAGTCAGGTTCATCGTAATCGTTTGCCACATATAGATCTGTCCAACCATCATTATTTAAATCTGAAGCACTCACACTTAACCCATAAGAATATCTATCAATTATTCCCACGTCTTTAGTAATTTCTTTAAATTTTCCTCCTTCGTTTTTGTAAAGTTTATCTTTATATAATTGATACCTTTTTTTTGGAATATTTTTATATCTTTTGAACAAACGAGAATCTGGAAGTTGATTTACCTGGTACATGTCTAAATCACCATCATTATCCATATCAAAAAAAACAGCCTGTGAGGAAAACCCCTTATCTGCAATTCCATAAGCTGATGCAGATTCTGTGAATGTTAAATCTTTATTATTTATAAAAAGTTTATTCGCTCTATCTTTAGGGTTCATAGATTCTCCATTTCTACTTACATAAATATCTAAGTAACCATCTGCATTTACATCCGCCATGGTGACTCCCCAGGTCCAACCAGGACTTCTGGAGATTTTAGATTCTTTTGAAATATCTTCAAATTTAAAATTTCCTTTATTTAAGTACAATCTATCTGACACCTGGTTTCCACCAAAGTATATATCAGCTAATCCATCATTATTAAGGTCACCAATTCCAACACCGGCTCCACTATAAATTTGATTGTAATACATATGGTTAACGGTTTCAGATTCTTGAATAGCATTATTGAAGGTAATCCCAGTTTCATCTGAGGACAACAACTCAAGCCCAACGGAATTTTCTTGAATACCTTCGTCTCTTTTTGAGGTATCACATGAGACAAAGAACATAATCGAAAAAGAAAAAACAAGTACTAATAATTTAAATTTTGCCATAATTTCTGAAAGTATATCATCTTAAAAAAAGAAAGTCTTTGTAAAAATATTATTTATTTTTTTAATAAAATAAAGTGATTAGAAAAAATTAATGAATAGGTCCTTTTAAAATATTTTTTTTGGAATAGATTAATATTTTAAATTTTCATCTTTATCCCACAATCCCCAATAGGCTCCTACATCTCCTTCAGCACCAACTTTCCAGGATTCATCAAAAGACGAAAAATAAAATATTTCTATAGTATCTTTAGCAGACCATTCTTGGGTATTTATAAAATACTTCATTGCATTCTCATCAGAAGAATCTGCTCCACCTTCACTTCCGCCTAGGTTTGGCCAACCAGTCTCAGTGATAATGACCTTTTTACCTTGACTAACACTAACGGCTTGATTGTACATTTTTTGCATATGATTTATAGAATAATCTATGGGGCAACCTTCCCAAAATGGATAGCAATTGGATAAAATAACATCACAAGCTTCCACTAATTCTGGATATTTTGAGTATTTATAATAAGCGTCTACATAACCTACTTGAACATGAGGTAGTGCTTCTTTCACTCTATTAATATATGCAATTAATTGTGCTATTGATAATTCGTCTCTATACAATACTTCATTACCAACAGCTGCAATATCTATAAATCCTTGATTTCCTAATTGAATTAAAGCTTCTATTTCTTCTTCATTTTTCTGCAGATCTTCTCCCAACCAAGCTCCGACCATTGTTTTTAAACCATGTTTTTTAGCAAGCTTAGGGATGTGTTCATTTCCATCAATGCATGAAAAAGAACGGATCCATTTTGTATGTGGTTTGAGTATTTTAATTCTTTTTTCTACTTGAACTTCAGTAACAATATCTCCGGGTTTTTGCCCCTCTTCATACATACTAAAACAAATCCCATGCATGCCTTTGTTTAAAGTGTCTCTCCAAATTGATTTTAACTGATCAATTGAACACTCACTGTAATTTACCCTAGAAGTATTAAAGTCAGTGGTAACTTTTAAATTTTGATGCTGTTCTTTTCTGAATGACATAATTTTATTTTGCGAACTAATTATTTTAAATATGTTGTATTTCTATTTTTTTTAAAAATTAGAAATAGTCTTGATAAAAAACTTTTTTTTACTCGTTATTTTTAATTTCTTTTTGTTTGGCCAACTGCGATCTTATTTCCAATGAACGCTCTTCTGTAATAGTATAATTTCGCATGATAAGCATTGCTAAAATAGTGCCTACCATTGGAAAAAAACAAAAGAAAGTATGCAAGCCGTCAACTGCAGCTTGTTGGTCTGTTGTTGCAAGATCTGAGTTAAAACCGACGATAGTAATGATTACACCACTCAGTGCTCCAGCAATTCCATAACCTACTTTTACCATCCACCAATAGATGGCTCCAAAAATACCCTCTCTACGCTTTCCTGTATTCATTTCATCAATATCAATAACATCGGCGGTCATAGACATCATAATGGTAAATAGGCTTCCAATACCAAATGAAAAGAAAGGCAATGCAATAACATACAACCACGGTTTACCGGGGATAAATAGAAAATACAGCATACTATATCCTACTAAAGAAATTGATTGAGATAACATAAAAGCTTTTTTCTTACCTAGTTTTTTTGACATCCAAGCTACAGCAGGGATAACAATAAAAGTGGTTCCTAATGCTCCTAAACATCCAAACATCGAAACCCATATTCCGCTAGCTCCAGCATCTCCATTAAATAATTTATATACGATTACAAAAAAAGTAAGTGCCGCTACAGTATTGAAAGCATTAAATATTAAAAAAGTTGCCCCACATAATTTTCTGAATTCTTTAATCTTAAAGGCTTCTGCAAAACTTTTGATTATTTTAATCAAACTATTTCCAATATTAGCTGAATTTAGTGGCTCATAATCTTCATTTAGTGTTGAATTAGTTTTTATAAAAATTGCGGGTACTATAGCGCAAATAGCAGAAGGTATCGCAACCCAAATTGCCAACTCTCTGACGGCAATATCTGCAGAGGGAAACCAGTTTTCATCATACATAATGATCCAAAACAAAGGTGCAATTACCCATGCCCATTGACCAATAAATTGAGCTATTGCCATAATATTAGTACGTTCATGAAAGTCATCACTCATTTCATAGCCCATGGCAACATAAGGAACACTAAAAATAGTTAAGCCCAGATAAAATACTAAGGACCATAAAAAGAAATACCAAAAGTTATATTGAACTCCATCAACTTTATAAAGCTGCCACATAAAAATGTAAGCAATACCCATAAGAATACCTCCAATTAGAACATATTGCCGGCGTCTTCCCCATTTCGATTTTGTATTGTCTGAAATGAACCCCATAATTGGGTCTGTAATAGCATCAAAAATTCTAGGAAAAAGAAATACCAAAGACCACATCCAGCCAGAAAATTCAAGATCTTCAATCAAAACAACCATAAAGATCCCCAGGATGGCTGGAAACATTTGGTTGGCTAACATTCCAAATCCAAAAGCTATTTTTTGTCCCATTGGGACTTTACTTTTTCTTGACATAATTATTAAATAGTATTAATTAATATTGTTTGTATCGCTTGCGCGCTTATTGTAATGGTTGATTCTTTTTGTCCCAGTAATAATTTAAAACTTTTCTGAGTTGTTCCCTCATTAAAAACTATCACAGCTATTGAACCATCTGTATTCTCTGCGGCTGTCACTTGTAGTTCTATATTTGAACTATCTGAACCAATAACCGTCGCATCTGGTCTTATATATTTACTAAAATGTGCCATTGTATAATACAGTGGCGTAAAATATACTTCGTCTTTTTCTGGATCAACAATTACAGGTGCGATACACCAATTTTTAAACCAATTAGGGCCTCCTTGTTTGTCTAACACCATGTTCCAGTCAACCCAACCGTCTACCCAATTATTTAGACAACCAATAATATCTCTTGCATACCTATTCACTGGAGCGTATTTTGGATGTAAATGTTTGTCCTTCTCTGGTGCCCAGTCCCAACCCCAATCTGTTGCTTCTTTTTTCCAATACCATGCATCATCTTTCCAAACAGGTATTTGAGAATCTACGCAAGCTTCAGTTTGAATGAGATACTTATTTGGTGCTTTGTTATGAGCATAGTTTAATTCTTTTGGAAACACCTCGTAAGTACTTGCATACCAGTGAATGGCTGTACCATCAAAATACTTTGAGGAAGCCTCGTTACCGTACATAGAATCTATCCATTCGTTTAAGTGCTCTCTGTTTTGATCGTATCCTAAAATTTTAACATCATGCTTGTCATTTTCTAATTTAGGACCCAAATGATGCTGAACAAAATTTGTCATTTCATCAGGTGAAAAGTGCATACTTTCCCAGTTATTACCATTCCCTAAAGGTTCATTTTCAACAGTAAATCCCCAAATATCTATTCCCTCTTCTCTGTAAGCGTCTATGTATTTAGAAAAAAACAATGCCCAAGTATCATAATATTTTGGCAGTAGTTTTCCACCTACCCATGCTTTATTGTCTTTCATCCAAGGAGCAGCTGTCCAGGGTGATGCAAGTATTTTAAATCCATCCTTAGAAGCTTTCATAGCATCTTTAATCATTGGAATAAGATCATCCTTATCTTCTTTTATTGTAAAATGTTTTAACTCCCTATCATCTTCTACCGGTGCATAAGAATAGTGACTTAAAGAAAAGTCACACGAATTCATATGTGTTCTTGTTAACGAATAGTGTGCACCATGTTCAGAGAAATAAGCTTGTATAATTGTGTCTCTATTTTTTTCACTTATCTTATTTAGTAGGGATGCTGAAGCTTCTGTAAAAGCACCACCAAAACCCGTAATTGTTTGAAATTTCTGACTTGGATCTAGCTTAATAATTGAGCTATTTTTTTCTTGAGTAAATCCAGATACTTTCGTTAGTTTATTTCCACTAGCTGATGTTTCATATACATCTGCTACCAATTGATTATCATTATTAGTACAACTCATCATCACTAGTAAAAAAAATATTAAAAAAAAGGAGTTTATTTTCATTGCGTTCATATTATCTATTATAAGTTGTATTAGGCACTAAAACTTCTTCCATCAGGGCTTCAATATTGCCATTAAGTGTTTTTGTGATTGGATTTCCATTTCTAGAAAAACCATCAAAGATTCCTTTATCAACTAAATTCCAAATAGGATATTTAGCTTCGCCTTTTGAGGTAAATAAGCCAAAGTGATTTTCTGAACCATTCGCATTTTGAGCATCTTTCCATTGTTCATCAAATGCTTCAAAATAAAAACAAGAAATTCTTTCATTATTTGTCCATTCTCGAAGAATATTATAATAAAGTCCCTGTTTGTATTCGTCAGTTGCTCGAGAACCATTAACTCCATAAAACCCACCCGAAATGGTCGCCCAACCTGTTTCTCCAATATGAATTGGTTTGCTACTGTCAATACTTTTTACATATTCAGAAACATCTTTGTATTGTTTTTTAGCAAATTCTAACGCACGAAGCATTGAATTATCTATTTTTTCTTTGTCTGACAGCTGATGTTCATTGTCTGGAACTTTCCAAAATCCAGGATTGTAGTGAGAATTATGATATGCATAAGTATGCATAGAAACATAATCTACTGCCTTGATTAAATCTTCTAAATCTTTTACTCGATAGCTTTCATCACCTCCACCCCATGAAGAAAAATCATCTGAGCTGGTAATCCATAAATCTTCAGGTAAATCTCCTTTTTTCTTTAAATCTTGGAGATGATTTACCCATTTTAAAATTACATTTGGTTGAACATAATAGCTTGTAGCCCATCTAACCATTGCTTCATTTCCTACTGCGATAACTTTTACAATGTTTGGATACTTATTGGCCAAGGCTACAGCACGTTTGATCTCTCCTTCGTTTTGATCACTTTCTACATCATGATTTGGAGCTTTGTCTGTCCAAGCATTTAAACAATCTATCCAAGCACCCAACATTACATACATTTTAAAATTAGCATCTTCTTTTTTAAGCTGACTAATTGCTTTTAAAATATTGGATGCATGTGGCAAATTTGGTTGTACATTATAGGTTCTAAGAATTCGGATACCCATTGCATGCAATAGTTTTAAATCTTCTTTTAGCTCTGGAATTGTAGGTTGAATCTCTCTTGTTTTTTTTCTATATCCTCCATAAGAAATTGCTAAATAATTTGGATTCCCTAAAATTTTGGCTGCTGTCATTTCTTGTGTCGTATCTTTTGTTATTGGCGATTTATTTTTCTTATTAGAGCTACATCCTAGAAGCATGATCAATCCTGAAATCGAAACTAGAATTTTAATGTTTAATTTCATATAATTTCTCTGTCTAATAGTATTTATAATTTATATTTTATTTGTTAATAACTTAACCCATACCCATAAGGAAACAAAGGTTTTGTTTTTTTATCCCAAAAATTTGGGCCATATTTTTGATCATAATCTTGTATTGAACTAGGCCACGAATGCGGCAGTTTACCTGTAAAATTAAAGTCTCCAAACAGTACTTCTGCAATTCCATGCCCTTCAGAACCTGGCAACCAAGCAGCAACAAAAGCATTCGACTGCTTTATTTGTTGTTTAACTACTAGAGGTCTTCCAGAAATGAGAACAACAATGGTCTTTACACCCTGTTTTGAGTATGTATTTATATATTTTTGATGTTCTTTGGTCAATGTTAATTTTCTTGTATTTGATTCATGACCGATGTCTCCAAAAAATTCAGCATAGGGTGTTTCACCAACAACTATGATAGCAACATCTGCATCAAAGTGATTGGCTGTGGCATTTTTATCATAAACAAGAGTTCCATTATAGTTCGTTTTAATCCCTTCTAAAATGGTCGTTGCTCCTTTATAATTATCCAAAGATCCTTGCCAATTGATAGTCCAACCACCAGATTGTAAACCTGGATTATTTGCATGTTCACCAACAACTACAATTTTTGGTATATTCTTGCTGATAGGTAGAATAGAATTGGCATTTTTTAATAAGACTAAAGATTCTCTTACAGCTTGTTTTGCTTTATTTCTGTGCTCTTTAGATCCTACTATTGAAACAAGGGTTGAATCTGGAAACGGATTTTTAAACAAACCCAATCTATACTTTTGACGTAAAATTCTTCTAACAGCATCATTAATTCTAGCTTTGGACACCAAATTAGTTTTAACAGCCTTGTTCAACTCATTCTGAAAAAAATCTAAATCACCATCCACTGCCATTACCATGTCTATACCAGCATTAATTATATTATTTTTTCCAAATTTAGAATACCCTTTCCAATCTGAAACGACAATACCGTCGAACTTCATTTTATGTTTTAAACTATCTGTTATAAAGGCTTTATTTGCGTGCATAGCTTTGCCTTTCATTGTATTAAAAGAAGCCATAACTGCACCTACTTTTTCACGAACAGCAACTCGATAAGGAGGCAATAATCTTTGATTAATTTCGAGTTTTGAAAGCGAAGTTTCTCCGCCCTCTACTCCATATTCTGTTGCACCATCTCCAATAAAATGCTTGGCAGTTGCCATCACTGTTTTAGAATCTGAAAGCTCTCCTTGATAGCCTCTAATTGCTGCCTTGGTTAAAATAGATGTTAATTTTGTACTTTCTGAAAAAGCTTCATAAACCCTTCCCCATTTTTCATTATATGGAATTGCAATACAAGGAGAAAATACCCAGTTGAAACCTGTTGCTTGAGATTCAATTGCTGTTATTGCTGCAACTTCTTCAATTAATTTTGAGTTTGCAGAAGCCCCTAAACCTATGTTATGAGGAAAAATAGTTGCTCCGTTAAAAGTATTTTGACCATGAATAGCGTCTACACCGAACAACAAAGGAATTCCTAACCGTGTAGAAAGAGCCTTCTTTTGTAAGCTACTAAATTTTTGTTGCCATTCTTTTGCTGTGCCACCAGGGCTGGCTCCTTGCGTATGAATAATTGAACCAATAAATTTAGTGGCAATATCGTTTTCAGAAATATCAGAAAAATGTCTTACCTGAGACATTTGTCCTATTTTCTCTTCTAAAGTCATTAAGTTTAAAAGAGAATCAACTTTTTTTTCAATAATAAATTCAGTAATCGCTTCAGTGTCTAAAGCTTTTTTACAACTAAAAGCTAAAAACAATAAAGGAATAAGAAATTGATATTTTTGAAAACGAACAACCACTAATACAACTTATTTTTTTAATGAAACTTCAATTCTATCTACCCTTCCTGTTCGTTCAAAAATCATTTTTGAAACATTTTTATCAAGAGATAAATCTTTTACTTCTTGTTCACTATTGTCTGTAAAAAAAACCTTTATACTTTCATTATTCGTGTTTTTGTAGACAATTGGAACTTGACAATAGGTAAAGCAAAGCGATCCTTCTTTTAAATTAATTGACTTTTCTTCTTTATTTATTGTTTGATAATTGAACATTTTGAGGGTCTTTACAAACTCAGTCACTCGTAATAACCTCGGATTAAAAATAATTTTTCCATCTTTCACAAAAACACCCAATTCCCCAATTCTACTTAATACATCTTCTTTAACTTGACCTGTCATGCCTGGTTGCTGTGCTCCTTTTCCTCCTGGTGTATGAGAATAAGGGTCAGTAGGAAATGCTCCATATAATTCAGGTGATTTATGCACCCCTATCCCTGCTTGAATTTCATAATAATGATCTAATAATCTTCCTATTAATGCTTCGCCTTCATTATTTTTTACAGCCATCAAACAATTCTCTTGAACGGCTAATAATAATTTGGAGACCATATGCCAATAAATAGAACCAAGACCCTCGTAACCAAAGAAGGTTCCTGAACGTCCAGTAAATGCTTTGTGATTGAAAACTTCTTCAAAAATTTCTAATAGTAACTCGGATTCTTTTTCAATTAAACCTGCATATTCTTGAGGTAAATCTTCGATAGCTTCTTGTAAACTATTTGCATTGTTAAAGTTTGCATTGAAATGATACGTTTCCGAAATATCTTTATTGATGATTTGTGTGTTTTGATCTTGAATTAGTTGGGTTAATAATTCAGATTTTTTAACAGCTGATTCAGAAATTACATTCTTTTCATCAAAACGAGGTAATTCCTTATTAGGATATAAAATATAACTGTACTGATCCTCTCTAAATAAGGCACTTTTTTTCATTCCGTCTAGAACTTCTAAAGCTTCTTTTGAAGATAAATATCCGGCACTTAAAACCGCTACTTGACCTTCAAGCATTTCAGGTAAATAAGTAATCGCTACTTCAGAATCATTGGCCAAAGTCATTAGGTTATAAGAATGATATAAATTATCTGAACGCTTGTTTGCCTTTATTGTATGCTCTAAATATTGTTTTGTGATTGTAAAGAAGTCCAATAATTCTGCTTTAGTAATCGTTCTTCTATCACTAGAAAAGGAATTTTTATAGATTTCTAATCTATATTTACTTCCGGCTTTACCCAGTCCATCCAAAACTGTTTTTCTATCTTTATCTGATACCTTTCCAGAGAGAATGTGTTTGTTTTGATTAAAAGTAAGAACTACTGAATTGAAAAATACTGCTAATTCTTTAGAAATAGGCACTTGTTCAGTTGTAGATTTAACCACTACTTTTTCAAAGAAATTTATAAAACGATTCAAATAGTTTAATGTTACCATCGACACTCCATTCCCAACTAATGCATTGTTTGCATCATTCCATTCTGGTCGTTGAGTATTCAACCATATACCACCCTCTGGTATAAAGTTTGAAATTTTTGCCAATACTGTTGCCAATAATTTTTCTATTAAATTTACTTTATAAATAAAGTAGTTTCTATCTCTTAATAAGGCTCCGTCAACCCCGAGTTCTTCTCTCTTTTTTGCAATTACTGCATCCAACTCGAAATCAAAATCTATGGTATCTTTTGGGTTTTTAAGAGTATCCTCGTAGCTTTTAATTTTATAAGGTACGTTGGCATACACAAAAATATCTTCAGAGAAACGTTTTTCTAATTGATTTGGGTAGTGATTTTCTATAAATTCTAAAAACTTTAATAAATAAATTATTTGATGATCTCCCCAATAACCGATATAAGACCAAGGATCATTTTCTTCTATGATTTCCCAATCAAAACCTCCTTTTGTTACTCTATAAGGATTGTAGCCGTCAAAAGTTGTTGCATTTAAAAACTTATGAATCATACTTTCTATAAACTCAGGATATGAATGAGCTAATGTTTCCCAATTTTGAAAAATATCTCGCCAATTACCTTCATAATCTAGAATTTTCGAGCCATCTATTTCACTTCTTGTATTAATCGAAAACTTATTCCAAGGCCTACTTGGATCACCGTGTCTTCTACTAAACTTTAGTGGTAAATACTCGAAGCAAAGCCTTTTAAAGTTTTGATCTTCATCTTTTTCAGCCAAGGCAAGAATGAACACTAGAGTAAATGAATCTGGTAAGCCATTTAAAATAACTTCTTTTTTCTTTACTACTTTTTTATTTGCTTTTGCAATGTATTTTACAAAATCTTCCTTTTCAATAGTATAATCATCATCAAAAGTACCACCTCGCATGATGTTGAATAATGTATTTGCAAAGTGCCTTGTATTCACTAAAGGATCATTTGTAACCTGAAGACCGTCAGCAGCTCCAGTCAATTCAATTAGTTTTTTTGTACCTAATTCAATATCTTCTTGTATGACTTGTGATAAATTCTGATCAGCTCTAATTGCTTTAGAAATAGATTGAATATCACCAATTGTCTGGTTTACATTCGCTACAAAACTCCATTCTTTGGTCTCATTTGCTTCCAAAATTAAATCAGCATTGATGAAGTAGGCTCCTTTCTCTGCTTTTACATCTACTTCTTGAAATATTTTTTTACCTTTTCTGAAATTATCTAATTGTAATGAAGATAATAAATAGGTTGGATTTTCTATTCCTATAGACCAAACTGTATTTGCTTTAAGCGCTTCACTTGGTTCAGCTTTATCAACGATAATTGAACTCAGAGCATAAACACCAATACCAGATTCCAACTGTAATTCACTTTTCTTGTAAGCATCTACTAAATTACTTCTTGAATTTTGCAAATCTGTTTCAACATCTGATGGGATGATATTTTGCAAACCATCTATAAAAGTTACTTCTAATTTTTCAGAAGAATTATTAATTAGAGTTGATTTTTTCACAAATCCAAACTTATCAGTAGAATTCCATTGATACCTAAATGTCAACCCTAATTCTTCATTTATTTCTTCAAAAATCACCTTGTTTCCATAAGTGTTCTTGTACAAATTCTGTTGAACTTTATAAAGTCCAATTTGTCTTTGAGAAAAAGGTTCCCATAGATAAATATTTCCATTTTTTAAAACTTGAAAAATGGCTTTAGACCCTGTAATGTCTGCAGATTCTGTAATTTTATCATCAGTATAATATGGAAAAAGTGAATGTTCACTGTTTTTTCTTCCAGCAGTTAGTCCCCCATTACTGGAAATAAACATCCAATGGTTTGAATCTGAAACAATGCTCATAAAAAAAGGCCTCATTTCATTGCTATTTTCAATTTTATAATAAGCTTCGTTCTCAAAATTTATCATTTCTCCTTTCACCTCATGTGTGATAAAGTCAGCTTTGTTTTTCCCTAAAAAAATACTCTTATGTGTCATTAAAATTTGTATTCTATTTACCTCTATGGTTTATTTTAAAGAGGTTCTTATTAATATTATATTTTTTTGGAATATTTGAATATTCCATATTTATTTACTCTCAGGTATTTTATTTTTTTTTGCTTTCAAAAGTGCATTAGATATATCAATATTGTTAAAATATTTAGAAATAGCTGAAGCTGTTGTACCTATTTTGTATGGATTTAATTCATGTATTTTTTTTAACACGTAGTAAGCAGCTCTCGGGTACGAGGTATACATACCTTTCTCGTTTGTGACACCTTTGGCACAAATACCAAACCATTCTTCATTCATATTATTAGCACCTTCTTTATGATCTATATCATAACCACCATTGGCCCATGAAGAATTTATATCATGAATGGATAAGTTTTTGGTTTGCTTAAATTTCCACCAACCGTCACTAAATTGAAAAGTAAAACCTCCGATAGAATTTCTTGATTTTTCTAAACCGGCTGTATTTTCATAAATCTCTTTCCAATTTTCAATCATATAAAAAGCTTGCATTTTTTGATCTTCTTTCTTTTCAATTTCATTAAATGCATCTGAACCAAATTCTGTAAACATAATTGGTAAATTCAATTCATTCTTCACTCTTTCAAAAGCATTTCCAAATGATTTACCGCGATACATATTGGTGCCAAAAATGTCTATATCTTTACATTCCTGCGCTATAATCTTTAGGTATAAAAGATCTCCATTGCAAATTGCAACAGGATGCGCATCATCTATCTCTTTGATTTTTATTGAAGCGTCATTCATCAATTTGTACAAAGACCTACCACTTGTTTCTCCTATTTTCTTTTTTTCATCTTTATCATCAGGAAAATCTTCTGTTTCAGCACCTGACCAAAATAGACCATAATTGTTTTCATTCCCGAGAAGATATAGAAGCAATCCAGGAGTATTTTTATACTCTTCAGCCATTTTAGAGACTTGTTCCATCAATACTTTTTGAACTTCAACGCTGCCATAATTTGTTGCAGGTACCCAAACTCCATTAATCAAAAGGCCATATCTACCAAACGAATGGTTGATCATGGTATAAATGCCATAACTTTCATAGATATAGGCAATCCATTTAGGCTGAATACCCACGTAAACACGAATCGAATTCACCCCCATTTCTTTCAACAAGGTCATTTCGGTATCTAGAACTGATTTGATAAAATCATCTGTTTGTTCCCAAAGGCTGTAGGTGTAATTAGTTCCTATTGGAAAATAATCCCAATTCATCCCATTAATAATAAAATTAGTATCGTTTACAACTAATTGTATTCCTTGTTCATTATTTAAAACAACTACTTTGTTTTTTTGGGAACAAGTATTTAAACTTAGGAAATAAAATATAAATATTGGTAAAATATTTTTCATTACATAGTGCGTTTTTATGAACTCCGGTATTAAATTTATGTTTTTAAAAAAGCGTTTTAAATTATGTTAATAATTAAAAGCGGAACCTAAGCAGTTACATCTTTCATTTTCATTTTTGTGGATATTTGATAGCCATAAACAAATATCAATTAAAACTATTTTCAGGTCATCTCATTTTAGTTCAATCTGGTATAAAAACTGATTATTTTCTATTTTATAAACTCCACAACACATGAATATTAATAGCTTATTAGAGTTGACAATAGTATTTTATAAAAATATATTTTATAATTTTCAATACTGTAAATCACACCTCTACAATAAACATACAGAATAAAAAAAAACAATTATATAGTAATGAGTTGATTATAGGCGTATTGATAAAAAAAAACCATGATAAATAAAAAAATGTTAAGGAATTGTATAGGTAAATAAAAATTAGAATGGCCATAACAATATATTTTAACCATACTAATTAACACAACAACAAAATCTGAAAGACATAATGACTCTTCAAAATTTATGAAATTAAGTTAAGTATTTATAGATGTATTGGCTAATTGAAGAAAATATTTACATAAAAAAAAAACAACATATACTCTAATTTAAATATTATTTGAAGGATAACCATATTGTCAAATAAAACCATTTAATAATAAATAATTATATATAAAAAAGGTCGAGTATGAAACTCGACCTTTTAATGTATTAATTATGATAAAATATTATTGAAAAACTTTTACATAATCTATTTCCATTGTGTCTTGTGTAAATGCCGGATCGATATCTCCACCATTAGTTCCACCCATTGCTAAATTGAGTAACAAATAGAAATCTGCATTAAATGGTAAATCTGCATTGTTTGGTAACGTATAATACTTAACATCATCTAAATAAATTTTTATTGCAGTATCTGTCCATTCCAAAGTATATAGATGAAATTCTGAAGAAGGAGTATCAATTGAAGTATTTTCACCATAACTTGCCTCATTTGATCCTGCAGTATTATACCAATGGCATGTACCCTCAACATATGATTTATCGCCTCCTCTTTGCTCCATAATATCTATCTCGCCAGAGAAAGGCCATCCAGCAGTAGGGTGATTAGAGCCTAACATCCAGATAGCAGGCCAGGTTCCTTGTGCAGAAGGAAGTTTAGCTCTCACTTCAACTCTACCATAAGTGAAATTATAAAGTCCTTGAGTTTTGATTCTACCAGAGGTATAAGTACTCCCATCTTTTTTAGCTGTAATCTTTAAAGATCCATTCTCAACAATTACATTTTCTGAATTATTAGTATAACTTTGTGCTTCTTGATTACCCCATCCTACATTGCCAAAAATATCTGTAGTCCCTAAATCATAGGTCCATTTACTTGAGTCTGGTGCACCATCTGTATTAAAATCATCTTCCCATACTAAATCATTATAGATGTAACTCGCACCTTTAACAGGTTTTGTTGAGGTAAATCTGTGATACCAGGCAGCTCCTTCACCAGTTGCTGGATCTTCTATAACTCTTACCATAAGCTCATCATTTGTAACGTAAATGATGTCATATGTACTTGACCCCACAAACCAGCCCATAAAACCTCCATCAGAAATTTCGAAAGTAGTACCTCTGTAATCTTTAGTATCATAAGATCCTTCTAAGGCAGCCTTGGATTCTGAAGGTACTATAGAAACATTCTTAACTCCAAACATATCAGTAGCTACTGTATCATCATAACATTGATCTGCACCAATTCCTAAAAATCCAGCATAAGTTCCTGGCACAAATGCAGGTCCTGTAGTTTGTTCAAAGGTTAATCCATCTGCAGTTCTTGTAAATATAAACTCATTATCATACATACATCCTTTTTCATCATCCCAAGCATCTGGACCAGGCCACCACGCTCCATATGCAAATTCTCCATTTCCATAATCATCTGAAACTGGTCCTAAACTTACGTGACCAGATCTATTTGCTTGCCAATACCATTTTTTACTGCTACCAAAATCTTGTTCATTAGCAGAACCTGTTAAAATATTTTCTGCTTCAACATCTGAAAAAGAACTAAATATGGTCACTTCTGTAGTAATACTACTACCTAAACCTCCAGTTCCAGTGGCATTTATAATTACAGTATATGTATTAACACCAACTTCAGTATATCTATGTCTTATAACACCAGTTGGATCTACATTTTTTTTCCCATCACCAAAATCAAATTGATAATTAGTTACATTATCTGCTTTTGCTGTAAATATTACAAAACCAGTACCATCTCCATTTGGATTAGCTCCATCTTGACCTACGACCTCCATACTAACAGTAATGTTAGAAGGAACTATCACATTTCCAATCTCATATTTATTTTCTTGACAACTAAAAAAAGTAATTAGTAAAGAAAATAATACGATATAAATATTTTTTATTTTTTTCATTTTATATTATTTTTTTATTTGTAATAATTTAAATCATCTAAATAAGCAATTACTTTATCGCTATTATTTTCTGAATTAACCTGAATAACAATTCTGTTAAAATTTGTAATACTTAAAGGGTTTGTTTGCCCCAATACAGTATCATTTGCAAAATCGAAAACTACTTCTTGCCAAGTATCAAGTGCGATTGGTTTAATAATCTCTGATTGTCTTTCCCAAGGTTTTGGATCTGCATCTTGTAATTTAAAAGAAAGTTGATTTGGCTGGCTCCCCGTAATACTTGAGGACGGCACATAAATCTTTATTGAAAATTTAGATTTAGCTGTTAAATCATAATCTGGTGAAATATCAAAACGAACATTTGCATATGTACCTCCAGTATCATTATATTCTAATACAGTATCAGAATCATTTAATGCATCTTTAAAAGGATTTGCAAAATCATTATCCATTCCACAATCATCACCTGCCCATGTGGTAATTGTTCCATCTCCTTCAAAACCATCTTTTACAAAAGGAGCTGTATCTAAAGCTATCTCATTACCATATGATAAATCATCTAAATAAGCAATAACATTATCATTGTTGTTTTCTGAATTTACTTGCAACACCACCCTCCTAAAGTTTGTAATACTTAGAGGATTCGTTTGCCCCAATACAGTATCATTTGCAAAATCAAACGTCACTTCTTGCCAAGTATCTAGTGCAATTGGTTTTATAATCTCAGATTGTCTTTCCCAAGGTTTCGCATCTGAATCTTGCAACTTTAATGAAAGTTGATTAGGTTGACTACCAACAACACCTGATGAAGGAACATAAATTTTTATCGTAAATACACTATTACCATTAGATAAATCAAAATCAGAATCTTTATCAAAACGCACATTTGCATATGTACCTCCAGTATCTTTATATTCTAAAACAGTATCAGAATCATTTAAAGCATCTTTAAACGGATTTGCAAAATCAATATTCATTCCACAATCATCACCTGCCCAAGTAGAAATATTTCCATTTCCTTCAAAATCATCAAAAACAATAGGAGTTCCTGTTGGTGACGGTGCTTTATAGAAATAAATATTGTCTATAAATACTGAACCTGAACCTACAAATTTAAATTGTTTCAACTTATCAACGGGTAATCCTTGATCAGTGAAATCTGACATTGGAATATTAATTGTTGTCCAGCTATTTGGTTTTAAATCTTTTGTCACAAATCTTTCGTCTTCAGTTTTTACCCCCTTTGGTAATGGATAAATATCTATGCTTGTTGCATCTGGTGTCCAAATATCTAAGTGTAATATTTCCATAGATGACGCATCAATCTCTGAACCTATCTCTATTCCTTGATAATTTAAATTACTGTACTGCAATATAGCATCTCCATTTAAATCGAAAGCATTGTAAATTGTACTCTGACTCCAATTTGGATTAAAATCAGTTCCAGCAATATCGGTATAAGCATCACTAAAAATAGAAATAACATCTTCATCATTTTTAGCTGGAGGTGCAACAGCTGACGCAACAGGCGCTAAAATTTCTGTTACTTCAAAATCTGCAGTGTACTCAGTGGTTTCAATTGCACCACCTTTAGCAATAACTTTTAAAGCATAAGTACCAGGGTTTGCATATTGATAAGAAATTCCTTCTCCTATATTTCCTGTCATTACTGGCTGAGTTACATCAACTTCACCTGAGTAAAACTCATAAATTGAAGCAAAATCTGCAGTCGCATTTACATTTACTTGCTTAGAAATTGCTGCATCATTTTCTACTGTTACCATTAAATTTTGAGGTGCTTTAAATGAAACCACTAATTGCTTTGTAATTTCAGCAGTATCTCCTTTGATATTTGAAGCTACTACTTTTACCTCATAGGAACCTTCTGCATAGGTGTGCTCAACATTGTTTCCTTGTTTTATATTTTCTGGATCAGTAGTAGTATCTCCAAAATAGATATCAAAATAAATAGCTCCTTCTGCTGTTGGAAAAATAGTTACAAGACCAGTATTATCTTGAGTTATATTAAATACTGCTGACACATTAGAAGGTGCAGGAATAGTATCTAAGAAACTTAGGTTATCTTCCTCAGTACAAGCATATACCATTACTATAATGATAAAAACTTTTGTTATTTTATTAATTATTTTCATATTATAAGTATTTTAATTTGTTGAACAAGTAGATGTTGCATAGCCTTTGTTTTGACACCATCTATTTCCTGCCAGCTCAATTTCTAATCTTGGTATTGGAAATACTTCGTTTTTATCATTTTGGAAACCAGGAATAGTAATTGTTTCTCCTGTTCTAACTTGATCGAAAAAACGATCACCTTCTCCTGCAAGTTCTAATCTTCTTTCTAATAAAATATTATCAATATTTGCCGGAACTCTATGGTTTTGATCTCCAAAAGCTCTATCTCTAACTAGATCCAATAAGTCCTGTGGGTTATTCTTTTGAGTAGTAGCCATTAGATTTGCTTCAGCAGCCATCAATAAAACGTCTGAATAACGAATAGCTCTGAAATTATTACCATGTGTAATTCTTGGATCCCCTAAGTTAGATTCTTGATATACCATATATTTATGGTTATAATAACCTGTATACTCATTTCTAGTATCGAAAGTAACTGCTGGATTTGCTGTAACATAGTCTTCCATATTAAAAATAGTTGGGTTTAACCTAGTGTCTCCAGCTACATATAAATCCACTAATGATTGAACTGGTGTACTAAAAGTATTACCATCATCATAAGGAGCCCAATTAGACTTGTCTCCAGTAAATCTTGGCGACATAAAACCTGCTGATACATTACCTTCAGAACCTTGTAAGAAATCATAACTAGCTCCCTCTACACCAATAGAATATTGGATTTCAAAAACAGACTCTTTATTATTTTCATTATTATTTAAGAAAATAGTACTAAAGTCAGTTTCTAATTCATATTTATTAGAAGCTATTACTTGCTGAAAAGCAGTTGCTGCTTCATCATATTTTTCATCATATAAATAAATTTTACCTAATAATGCTAGAGCTGCTCCTTTAGTAACTCTTCCAGATTGAGATGCATCCCAAGAAAGATTAGCTATAGCTGTAGTTAAATCTGCTTGTATTTGTGCATAAACATCTGCTTTAGGAGTTCTTTCTAAACCTTGAGATTCTGACACACTTACCCTTTTGTCCACAACAAGTGGTACATCTCCAAAAAACTTAACTAATGTAAAATAGTAGTATGACCTTAAAAACAAGTTTTCAGCTAAAAGTTCTTGCTTTCTTACAAAGTCTACTTTATCTTGAAATTCTACTATATAATTTGCTCTACTTATTCCTCCATACATAAATTGCCATACACTACGTAAAGATGAATTATCTGGTGTATGTATCATATCATCTATTTGTTGCCAATCAACAACATCATCAGGTCTTTCTCCTCCACAAAGCGCATTGTCAGATGCAATTTCTCCTATAATATGACTTAAATAATTCGTTCCTAAAAGATCATAAACACCCAATAAAGCATCTTCATAATCTTGCTGTCCATTAAAAAAGTTTTCAGAACTCTGTTCACCTTCTTTTGTTATATCTAAATAATCATCACACGAATTAGTACTAAAAACCAATACTAAAAGTGCTAATATTTTTGTTAATTTATTTTGCATATCTATCTTTTTTAAAATGAAATATTAACTCCAGTTGTAAATGTGCGTGTCTGTGGATATTGCCCTAAATCTACTCCTGCTCCTAATGGACTTTGATTTGATACATCTGGATTATAACCACTATATTTTGTAAATGTGTATAAATTATTTACTGCAACATAAACTCTAAATTTATCTATATGTAATTTTTCTAAAACTCCATTAGATAATGAATATCCTAATTGTACATTTTGAATTCTGAAGTAAGAAGCATCTTCAACATAGAAATCTGAAAATAAAGTATTTCCTGTAGAAGTTGTTGTAGCTCTTGGTACTGTGTTAGAAGTTCCTTCACCTACCCATCTGTCTAAGTATAATGCTGGTTTATTGCTATAAGTCAAGAAACGCTCATAACTTCTAGAGGCATCATTTCCTAAGGAAGCATAAACAGAAGTAGCAAAATCAAAATTCTTATAATTTAAATTTAAATTTGCTCCTATTGTTAATTCTGGTATTGGGTTTCCAATCACTGTTTGGTCATCTGTACTTCCAAATTCTACTTCTCCATCTCCATCTACATCCACAAACCTAATATCACCTGGTTTTGCGCCAGGCTGTGTAGCATGTGCATCGATTTCTGCTTGATTTTGGAATATCCCATCAGTTTGTAAACCATAAAAAGCTCCAATTGGCAATCCTGTTTGAAATCTTGACGTAGTTTGAGCTAAATCAAATAATCCTCCTGAGAAAAAACCTGCTGCATTATTTACTTCTACAGCTTTATTCTTTACAGTTGTAACATTTACCCCCAAACCTAAATTAAAGTCTTCGGTAAAATCGTGATTAAAATTAATACTTACATCTAGACCTTTGTTTTCAATAGTTCCCGCATTTACTACTGGTGCACTACTTCCAGGTGCCGAAGCTCCCACAATTCCAGAAACATCAGCTACCAATAACAAGTTTTCTGTTGTTTTCGTATAATAATCAAAAGTGATATCTAATTTATTAGAAAATAATTTTATATCAAAACCAACGTTTACCTGTTTATTAGTTTCCCATTGTAAATCTGGGTTAGGTAAAGCACCAATTGCATTACCATAGTACAAATTGTTACCAAAAGAATATGAAGCCTCACTTCCATTAGTTCCTTGTAAAAATCCTAAATATCTGTAACTACCGATTTTATCATTACCTGTAATACCCCAACTTCCTCTTAGTTTTAAACTGTTGATAGTCTCAGATTTGAAGAAATCTTCTTTATCAATAACCCAACCTGCAGAAACCGATGGAAAATATCCAATTCTATTTGCTGGGCCAAACCTTGTTGAAGCATCTCTTCTAAGCATAGCTGAAAAAAGATATTTACTATCATAATCATATTGTAGTCTACCAAAAAAAGAATACCACCTATCTTCATTGATTCCTGTAGCAGCATTATTATTTTGTCTTATAGTTTCATCTGAATCTATATTGTCATCTGCATCTAATACTTCATCATAAATGAAAGATTGCGTATTAAACAAATAAGCATTTGACCAGTTATCTCTATCAGGACTGACTGTTAAAAAGCCAGTAGCATAAGCTCCATAGAATTGTTCGCTTCTTATTGAACTACCAGCTAAAAGATTAAAATTATGTTTTTCATTAATTGAAAAATTATAGTCTACAAAGTTTTCAAAAGTGTAATCGAAAAAATTTTGATTGTTTTCATAAACAGTACTAAATACATCTGTATTACCATTATCATTTCTATCTAAATCAAAAACACCGTTTTCTAAATTAACACTATTAACTACTTTTCCTGGCCCATAATAGCTTATTGGAAAATATTGTCTGTTTACGACATCTGAATAATTAAAATTAAAACGACTTGTAGCTTTTAAGTTTTCTAAAACTTCATATTGCAACTCTACTTTTCCAGTAAATCTATTAACTCTTGTCTGATTGTTTGTATTATCAATTAAAGCTAATGGATTTACAATCTCTGAACCTTGATTGTCTGCTATGTATGTAAAACCTCCTGAAGGTCCAGTACCATCTGTACCATCATAAATTGGAGTAAGAGGTGATGCATTTAAAGCATAATACAAAGTAGAACCTCTTCCTGATTCGTTAATTCCTTTGCTTTTGATATTCGTGTACAACAAGAAAGTATTTAACTTTAATTTCTCAGTTAAGTCTATACCTAAAGTATTTTTTATAGTAAACCTATTAAAGTTTGATTTTTCTGGTGCAATGATTCCTTCTTGATTAAAATAACTTGCACTAAAACCATAAGTAACTTTATCTGAACCTCCATTTGCACTTAATGTATGACTAACAATTGGAGAAGTTGTAAACAAAGCTTTTTGCCAATCTGTACCAACACCATAACTTCCTATGTTTGTAAATGGAATTTGGTTACCATCAGCAACTTCTATTTCATTTACATAGAATGCGTACTCTGTAGCGTTCATTAAATCTAATTGATTAGATGCTTCTTGGAAAGAGGTGTAAGAATTGTATGCAAATTTTGTATCTCTATTTTTCTTTCCACTTTTTGTAGTAATCAGTATTACACCATTAGCAGCTTGTACACCATAAATAGCAGAACTTGAATCTTTAATGATGTCCATTTTTTCAATATCATTAGGGTCTATAATACTTAAATCTGGACCAATATTAACACCATCTACAATAACTAGTGGACTGTTATCACCATTAGAAGTAATACCACGTATCCTAATATTTAATGAAGCTCCAGGTGAACCTGAATTAGCTGTTACCTGAACACCAGCAGCACTACCTTGCAAAGCTTCCTCTATTCTAGTGGGATTAGCTTCAGTAATTTTTTCTGAACTAATACTAGAAAATGCTCCTGAAACCAATTCTTTTCTCTGGGAACCATACCCAACAACAATAATCTCATCAAGAGACTCTGCAGACTCTTCTAAAGATATATTAATAGACTGTTGATTGACAACTACTTCTTTTTTGGCATATCCCAAATAATTAAATACAAGTATCGCTCCTGTTTCAACTTCTGAAAAACTAAAAAGTCCATCAAAATCTGTCTCTGTACCAAGAGTTGTACCTTTAATAATTATACTTACTCCAGGAAGTGTATCACCTGTTTTAGCATCTTTAACAACACCTCTTACATTGATGGTTTGAGCATTTGTGCAAAAAACCACGAATAAGAGGAGTAATAATGTTATGTTTTTTCTCATGAAATTAGGTTATTTTATATTTATCATAAAAATACTTTAAAAAATTAATAAAACTCTAAAATTAACCACTACAAAAAGCATACATCATAAAATAAAACGATAAAAATTATAAATCATTAATAAAAATAGGATTTTAGGCTACAGTGAATTTATTACTTAAAAACAAGGTGTTGTAGTAATGTTAAGGTAATGTTAAGGTGGTAGTAAATAATGTTTGGTAATTAAATTTCTAAAATATAACTTGTTAAGTTAGAATCATGAGGAAGTTCCATTTTCTTTCTCAGTCGATACCTTTTAACTTCAACACTTCTTGGAGAAATATTTAAAAGCGGTGCGATTTCTTTTGAAGATAAATTTAATCTAAGATAGGCACAGAGTCTTAAATCATTAGGTGTTAAGCTTTGGTGCTTCTCTTTTACCTTTTTAAGGAAATTTTTATCTGCGTTGTTAAACGCCTCTTGAAACATTTTCCAATCATCTGAATTGTTTAAATTCTTATCTATAATCCTCACAACTTTAAGAACATTTTTCTGTCCACCTGAAACCAATTCAGTTTTAATTGAATTTAAGAAATCATTTTTCTTAATAATATTCATAGTAGAACTAGCAAGTTCTCTATTCTTACTTTCTATGTCATTTCTTAACTTATCATTATTTAATTTTATGATTTGTTGTGAACTCTCTAATTCTTTGAGTTCTAATTCCTTTTTACTTTTTTCTAACAATTCTTCTCTTTGCTTTCTGTAATATCTTTTTGAAAGGATGTGAACAGTATAAAATGCGAATAAAAAAGAAAGTAAATAAATGATTAATAATAAATTAGACAAGTACCATGGACGATTTATAACAAAATCAAAAGAAGCCTCATTATAACTTGGTTCTCCTCCAACAAAAGCTCTTACCTTAAATGTATAGGAACCATATGAAATGTTTTCAAACAATACTGAGGTAGAACTAGAAAGAGGGCTCCATTGTTTACTTTGCCCTATTAATATGTATTGGTACTTTGTACTTTTAATTTTATTATAATTAGGAACACTGTAAAAGAATTCAAAATTATTTTCATCAGAGGTGAATTCATTATTTAATAATAAATTCACTTTTGTTTTGGGTTTGTCTAAAATAAAATTATTAATTTCATTAATATTGACATCAAAACCTTTAACACCATTTAACTGGTTTAAGTTTACTGATATATATCCATTAGAAGTTCCAATAAGATATCTTTGATCCTCTATATTAATAATGTTTTCATAACCAAATGTTGCCTTAGGAATCGAAGCAGAAATTGGGATGCTTTTTACAATTGGTTTATTACTTAATTTTCCTGGTGTTAAATACCTAATGTTCTCTTTTGAAAAAGACCAGAGAATGTTGTTTGACTTATCAAACGCAAGTTCTCCTGAAATAAAATCATCTTTAGAAATTAATTGACTATAAATACTGTCTCTTTTAAAAATTTTATTTTTTTTATCATATATGAAAATACCATTCTTACTAGAATATAGTATTTTATCTTGATAAGAGATTAATGAGGTATGAAGACCTTTTGCTAGAGAATTGACTTTACTGAGATGTATTACTTTTGTAAGACCTTCATCTAGAGTCATTTTAAATACTCCTTTATACTCATGATTTACAAAAAAATTATTAGTACCCACCTTTTCAAAATATTTACTGGAATTATTAAAGCCCTCAATTTTATTTCTTAAGCTCCAGACGTTATTCTTTTTTTTAAGCACGTATAATCCATCATAACACCCCTGAATAATGGTGTTTTTATTTATTTTTTTTAATTTCCATGTACCTTCTTTATTAAAAATTAAATTTGATTTATTTTTATCAATCAAAAAAGTTCCAGAAGTATGACCACAAAATAATTGATTGTCTATGATTGATAAACTCCATACTTGTCCTTGGGTGTTTTTAATCAACTTAAAACTATCTTTTGAGTCTATTTTTCTATAGAACAACCCCTGATTTGTTCCTAAATACAAATTATTATCAAAAACAATTGAAGTATAAATTGTGCCAATAAAATCGCTTTTTTTATTGTAGATTTTGAAAGGTGACCTAGTATTTATAGTATTAATTCCATTGTCTAATCCCAACCACACATTACTTTCAATATCTTCAAAAACAGATAGAATTGTATTATTATTCAAACCAGAACTTTGTGTGATTTGATAATTAAATTTACCGTTGCTATCTAAATAAATAAAGCCATTTGAAATTGTACCTATTGCATATTCTTTATTTCTAAGGCATTTTGCACTATAAACAGTCATATTTTTTAGAAGAGAATCAGAGGGTATTTTCCACTTAATGGGTTGGTTTTTATTCAAATAGAAAAAACCTGATTTTTGAGTCAAAAAATATAGTTTGTTCTCTTTTTCAAACATTTCAACAATGATATTATCTTTTAATATCTGATGCTCTGAAATTAATTTTGGAACGCCATTTTCAATTTTAAAAATACCTTTATTACCCTCTTGAAAATAAACAATTCCATTGACTTTGGACAATTTATAAAGTCTAAAGTCAGATTCAATAATTTTAAATTTATTTGATTCTAAATTGTATAGATATATTCTTTCTAGAGATTTAAAAAGCACCCAACCATCAATTTCTAAGATATTCCAAATCTGCTCATCTTCAAGCATTTGAATATTAAATTTCGATACAATAGAAGTATACTCTAACTCTCCAAAATCATTTTTACTCCAATACCCAAAATCCATATAAAAACCTGTGTAGATTTTGTCATCTAACACCTTTACAGATCTCATGATTGTTTTGTTGGGAGTTGGATATAAATGCCAACTTGCACCATTAAACTCTAATAGACCTTTGTTGTTGGCAACATATATAAACTTGTTTGCTGATTGGGATATTGACCAATTTTGGTTTTCTGCCTTATAATCTTTGGGTGAAAAAGTATTAATTGGAGGGAGTTCTTGCGCAAAATTTATAAGAGAAAGAAAAAGAAATACATAAAGAAAAATAATTCGTTTCATATAATATCGCATATTGTTTGGTTCACAATGTACATAAAATATAATAAATTAAATGTTTTGTATTGAAACTGTATAGGTTAAAATTAAAAAAAATAAAAACACAACACTAATATTATTAAAAATATCTTTAATAAATTTGTTAAATTCATTAACTTTATTAAAATTAAATTAATTTATGAATTTTATTAAAAAACTTGGTTTCGGTAATTTTTTAATGTTAATATTGTGTGTTCTTATTATTTTTCTGGCAGAATACCTGTTTCTGTCTGGAGACAAGTTTCACGGAATTTTTATCGGACTTTGGGCTCCTACTCTATTAGGTGTAATGATCTATATAAAACTAGTAAAAGGTGAACGTAAATAATATAATATTATATTTTTCTATATTCGTAGTAATCTGCGTTATATTTTGGGCCTTTTATATGATCAATGAGTTCAACAAAATAAGTAAAAATTAATTTTTTATAGAAAAATTGTCTTGTAAAGTAGTTCATTTAATATTCAAAACCAGTCCTTATTAATGTAGTATTTTGAATAGTAATTCTTTTAGTATGTCTTTGTGCGACAAACTTGCTCCTACTCCTTTACTTTTAATATCTGCGTCTCTTAAAGTCGCAATTACTTGTGCGACTTTTCGCATTGGATAATTTCTTGCAGCTAAAAAATACTCATCTATAAAATATGGGCTGACACCTAAAGATTTAGCAACAGCGCTTTTAGATTTATCTTGTAAACCATGAAATAATAGAAGTTGTGTAAAAAAGTTATTTAATAAAGAAATTGTCATTACCAAAGGATTGTTTTTCGAGTTTTCTGAAAAATAATTAATGATTCTATTAGCTTTAACAAGGTTTTTCTCCCCCACTGCTTTTCTTAATTCAAAATTATTAAAATCCTTAGATATACCGATATTCTCCTCTATATGTTTGTCATTAATAATAGTATCCTCAGGAAGAATGAGTACTAATTTATCTAACTCATTTGAAATTTTACTAAGATCAGATCCTAAAAATTCTACCAACATTTGAGATGCTTTTGGTTCAATTTTATACTTTCTTCCACTTAAAACTCTTCGAATCCAGTCTGAAACTTGATTTTCATATAACTTTTTACTATCGAAAATTAGACCAGATTTTGAAATTGCCTTGTATAATTTTTTACGCTTATCAAGTTTTTTATATTTGTAATTTAAAACAAGAACTGTTGTCAATTGTGGATTTTCAGCATACGCCACTAACTTTTCAATATTTCTACTTAATTCTTGAGCCTCTTTAACAATAAGAACTTGCCTTTCAGCCATCATTGGGTAGCGTTTAGCCGAAGAAACAATATCCTCTATAGTTGTATCTCTACCATACATGACCTGCTGATTAAAGCCTTTTTCGGCTTCATCTAACATATTTTCTTCAATAAAATCTGAAATTTTATCTATATAATAAGGCTCCTCACCCATTAAAAAATAGATTGGCATTATATTTCCCTTCTTAATATCAGAAACAATGGCTCTAATTTCGTTCATTTTAGTACTTTTGATTAATGCAAAAACTCAATCTTCCAACGTATAATTTCAAACTCAAAAGTAATCAAAATAAGACGCTTATTTTTGATAAATTGAGAAAAAAATATCTGGTTTTAACTCCAGAGGAATGGGTTCGTCAGCATTTTGTACAGTTTTTGATTGATGAAAAAAAATATCCTACCTCTTTAATTGCTTTAGAAAAACAATTAACATTCAATAATTTAAAAAAGAGAAGTGACATTTTAATTTTTGATAAAAAAGGGAATCATGAAATTATAGTTGAATGCAAAGCTCCCACAATAAAAATTACACAAGATACTTTTGATCAAATTGCACGTTATAATTTAAAATTAAAAGCTAAATTTCTTGTTGTAACTAATGGTTTAGAGCATTTTTACTGTAAAATGGATTTTAAAAATAAAACCTACATATTTTTAAAAGAAATTCCTAATTACAAATCTTAAATCATCTTTTATTAAGACAACTTTAAGCATAAACTAATTAATAAACTGTAATTTTGGGCAAGTGAAAATAGCAATCGTCATATTAAATTGGAATGGTAAAAAACTGTTAGAGCAGTTTTTGCCCTCTGTAGTAAATTTTAGTTTGAGAGATGCTACTATTTATTTAGCTGACAATGCTTCTACAGATGCTTCAATTGGATATGTAAAAGAGTTTTTTCCGACTGTTAAAATAGTAGAAAACACAATAAACGGTGGATATGCAAAAGGCTATAATGATGCTTTAAGATCTATTGAAGCTGACATTTATTGCCTCTTAAATTCTGATATTGAAGTGACAGAAAATTGGCTAAAACCAATTATAAAGGTTTTTAAAAGTGATAAAAAAACAGCTATTATTCAACCAAAATTGTTGGATTTTAATGACAAAACAAAATTTGAGTATGCAGGAGCAGCTGGAGGGTTTATTGATTTATTTGGATACCCTTATTGTAGGGGACGTATTTTTAATCATTTAGAAACTGATAAAGCCCAGTTTAATGATGAAACTGATATTTTGTGGGCTTCTGGAGCTTGTTTATTTATTAGATCAAATGTATATCACTTACTGGATGGTTTGGATGAAGATTATTTTGCACATCAAGAAGAAATAGACTTATGCTGGAGAGCAAAAAACTGTGGCTATAAAATTAAGTATGTTGGAACTTCGACTGTTTATCATATAGGCGGTGCAACTTTACAGGAAACCAATCCCCAAAAAACATTTTTGAACTTTAGAAATAGTTTATTTAATATTCTTAAAAATATTCCGAAGAAACTGCTCTTATTTGTACTAATTTCCCGTTTAATTTTAGACGGAATTGCAGGAATTAAATTTATTTTAGAATTAAGACCTATTCACACTTTGGCGATTTTAAAAGCACATTTAAGTTTTTATAAAAACTTTTTTAAATTTTTAGAAAAAAGAAAAAAACTTAATAAAAATCAAGAATATAAATTATTTAATAGTATTGTTTGGCAACACTTTATATTAGGAAGAAAAAAATTTAAAGACTTGCGGTAATTCTAAAAATATTAGCCTCTAAAGTATGTTAATTAATTTTTTTTCAAAACAGAAATTAAAAGATATCTATACTTCCCTTACCTTCTCTAACAATTATGGGTTCATTTGTTAAATCTATTACAGTTGAAGCGGAATTACCTCCATAACCACCATCTATTACTAAATCTACAAACTTTCCCCATTTTTCAAAAATTAACTCAGGATCTGTGGTATATTCTAAAATTTCATCTTCATCTCTAATTGAGGAAGATACAATTGGGTTTCCTAAAACTTTTACAATAGATTGTGTAATGATATTATCAGGGATTCTAATACCCACTGTTTTTTTCTTTTTAAAAACTTTTGGCAAGCTTTTACTTCCTGGTAAAATAAAAGTATAGGGTCCAGGCAATGCTCTTTTAAGTATTTTAAAAGTAGCACTATCTATTTGCTTAACATAATCTGACAAATGGCTTAAGCTATTACAAATAAAGGAAAATGTTGCTTTTTCTATTTTAACCCCTTTTAATAATGCAATCTTTTCTAGTGCTTTATTGTTATGAATATCACATCCTAAACCATAAACAGTATCTGTTGGATATATGACCAATCCTCCTTTTTTTAGAACTGCTGCGACTTTATCTATTGCCCCAGGGTCTGGATTGTCATTATATATTTTAATAAATTCTGCCATAATACAAAATTACGATAATTCAACTTGACTGTCAATCGAGTTGAGTTATTTGAAATAAAAATTAACTGTATTTAAGTTTTGTCAACCAATCTAAAACCTTCTCCATGTATATTTAAAATTTCTACATTTTGATCAGGTTTTAAATATTTACGAAGTTTGGCAATATATACATCCATACTTCTTGATGTAAAATAATTGTCATCTCTCCAAATCTTAGTCAATGCTAATTCTCTTGGCATTAAATCGTTTTTGTGAATAGCCAACATACGTAATAACTTGCTTTCTTTAGGAGAGAGCTTTACTGGGTCTCCATTTTCTCCAACAGACAGGTGTCTTAATTTGGAATTAAAGAAAAAACCAGCTATTTGAAATTCAAATTGTTCTGACTCAACAGATTTATCGGAGTCTTTTCTTTGCAATATGGCCTTTATTTTATGCAATAAAACTTCAGAATCAAAAGGTTTATTGAGATAATCATCAGCTCCTACAGAATACCCTTTTAAAACATCTTCTTTTAAAGTTTTAGCAGTTAAGAAAATAATTGGCACTTCTTTATTGGAACCTCTAATGTCTTGTGCTAATGAAAAACCATCTTTACGAGGCATCATTACATCTAAGATACATAAATCATAATCACTATTTTTAAACATGATTAAACCCTCTATACCATCTTTGGCATGGGTAACATTATAATCATTCAATGCCAAATAATCTTTTAAAACGGTCCCAAAATTTGGATCGTCTTCAACTAATAAAATTTTCTTACTTCCCATTATTATAATTTTTAAATTAAAGGTAATTTCACTGTAAATAAACTACCAACACCTTTTTCACTTTCAACAAAAACAGTACCATGATGTTTTTCTACTATTTCTTTCACATAAGCCAATCCAAGTCCATGTCCTTTTACATCATGAATATTTCCCTTTTGTTCTCTATAAAACTTATTAAACACTAGTTTTTGAACTGCTTTACTCATTCCTATTCCTTCATCTTTAATTTTAAAAACAAAGAATTTATTTGTACTTTCCGTGTACACATCTATTTTTGGTGCCCCTTCAGAATACTTTAAGGCATTTTCTAATATATTTACAATTACGTTGGTTAGATGAAATTGGTTTCCAGGAATTTCTGCTGTTATAGCCTCAAAATGCATGTCTAATCGTCCTTGATTGTCAGCAATTAAAAGGCCAATACGAGAAATGGCATCCTCTATTATATCGTGAAGATCTACAGTTTCCTTGCTAATTTCAATTTCATTTTTTTCTAACCTAGAAATTCTTAATACATTTTCTACCTGAGAGTGCATCCTTTTATTTTCATCTCTTATCATTTGAACATAACGTAATACTTTATCATTATTATGTATAATCTTGGGATTTTTAATTGAATCTAAAGCTAGATTGATAGTAGCGATTGGAGTTTTAAACTCGTGTGTCATGTTATTTATAAAATCAGTTTTAATTTCAGATATTTTCTTTTGCCTGATTAATTGATACAGAGAACTTGAAAAAGCAATCACAATAATTAAAATAAAAAATAAAGACAGTATTAAAATATTTGAAATTCCAGAAAGTATATGCTCGTCCTTATCTGGAAAAGTTACATATAACTCATACTCTACATCACCACTTGCATTGAAAAAAAATGGATAACGATAACTGTCTTTTTTATTGATCGTGTAATAACCAGATTTTAGTTTTGTTGCTAAACCATCTATACTATATACTCCATATTTAAAATCCAGGCTAACATTTCGTTTTTCTAACTCTTCTTTTATTGTTTTGTTTAACTCTATATTACTAACTCTCTGATGGATTGGCTTTGTCTTTTTGTAAGCTTCTAGAGCTTGAGAAAAATATGGTTTTTCCATATCCTTATATCTTTTGGTAAATGAATACCTTTTTTTATTTTCAGAACTAAAAATATTATCTACCCCTTTAATCAATCTCGACTGAAAAAAATCTTGTTTACCAGAAACTCTTTTTAGTATAATAGAATCATTATCCAAAAAATCGGTAGGTAATTTAAAATTTTTCTCTAAAAATGTTCCTCCAAAAGTAATCTTTTGCTTAGTTGTAGTGTCAATTTGTTGAAAAAAATAGTTTTTTATTTGTGCATTAGTAGCTAAGCCAATATTTTCTATTAGACCATCTATTTGTTTTTCGAATTCAGCTTCTTCACGTTCGTTGATTCTTTCAGACACACTGCCTAAAGATTTTTGTACGTCGTTTTTAAATTGTTCTTTCTTACTTTCTACAGCATTGTTTATCCAAAAGACCTGAACAGCAATAATACCGATCAAAGAGATACTCATTAAAACAACTATAAGAACAAAAATTTTCTTCCTCATTGCTCAAAGTTACGATTTTAAGAAATTGAAAATGATTTTATTGTCTAAAATTAACAATTTGACTCAAAATTTAATGCTAATTTAACAAAATTTCTAAGCTTAATTAAATTAAACTGTTTTTTTTTGTTAAAATATTATGAATATTGACAACCTGGGATGGTAAGTTTTCACTATTTTGATTGTAAATAATATAATGAGATTGAAGCTGCTTTTTTTCCTCTAACCATTGACTTTTTATTCTCCTTAGCACCTCTTCCTCAGATGAATTATCTCTTAATAGTATTCGTTTTATTCTAATATCAAGAGGTGTAGCTACAGAAATAATAATATCGCAAATTAAATTACTTTTGCTTTCAAATAGAATGGCATTTTCGTAAATAATATAGACCTCTTTTTTTTGTTGACTTATAAATTGTTGAAAGTGGTTTTTTACTTCTGGATGAACTAATGAATTTAGAGCCTCTAATTTAGTTTTATCTTTAAAAACATGTGCAGCAATATAAGTCGTGTTTAATTGATTATTTTTATAAGAACTCTCTCCAAATTGCTCTGTAATTTTAGATTTAATTTCAAATGATGAATTCATTAATTTTTTGGCTTCATAATCTGCATTGTATATAACCACATTTTGAAATTTCCCAAAAAGATTTGAGATTGTGGTTTTACCACTTCCTATTCCACCAGTTAAACCAACTACCATTTTATTTCTGAATTAAAAAATCTATTTTATTAGGTACAACTTTAAAATTTTTTATGAAGTTTGATTTCACAGTTACTTTAGGTAATAAATACCGAAGGTTATTATCTTTGGTAATATTATAATCGCAAGCAACTTCAAAGAGGCTTTTATCAATTTTATTAAAATTAGAAAGACCTACAACAAAAACAACCTCAACCTTTTTATGTAATGTTGTTAAGTCAATTCCATCGGGAAGATTGGTGACTTTAAAAGGAATTTCGAAAGAACCTTCTGTGAACTTTTCTACCTTACCGGTTACCGTTGCAAATTCTGAGCTAACTTTTAAACTGTGCATTTTTTCTGGCATTACAATACTAACTTTTTCAGAAAAATCTGACTTAACATCTTCTAATTTCAACAATTCTAAATTGATATCATTTATTTTATTTATCTGTGCCTCTGGACCTGAAATTATAAGACTGTCAGGTTCAATTGAAACAGATTCTAAAACATCATAACCAACGTGATAATAGATTTCTAAATCTGGAATTAATGGTACTTTTTTCGAAATTAAACTTCCAATTTCTAAATAGATTGTATCTAAAACAATCTCTTGTAATTCAACTCCTGAAAGGAGTTGTTTTTGAATTGTATTCTTTTGACTTTTAGTTAAAAAATAATATTTATACGCAGATTTTTTAGTTAAGCTATTCGCATTTAATTGGATACTTTTATTCGAAAATCTTGAACTTATAATATTGAAACCCGATGATTTTACAAGGATATCTATTTCTTTTGTAGGATTCTTTTGTAGAATTTTATCTTGAGGTATTTTATCGTATTTTATAGGAAAAGTTAACACAACTGTGTAATCTTTTGATAGGGTTATTAAAAACCATATCAAGACTGCTGTGATTAAAAAGCCAGTAAAACTTTTCGATATTTTTTTATTATTTTTCAAGATTATAAATGAATTTCATGCAATCTACATAAAAGCGTGTAAACAAAAAAGCGAGCAGTATCTAAAAGAAAATGCTCACTTATTAATTTTAAAATTTATTTTTATTTATTTTTTAGCTGATGTTAAATATTTTTTACTCAACTCCATTGAAATTGCAGAGCGCTCAAATTTAATTTTCCCTGCTCCTGTTTCTATTGTGATCGTATTTTCTGCAGCATTAACTTCTGCAATTTTACCGTGAATTCCACTAGAAGTAACAACTTTTGATCCTTTTTTAATTTCTGCTTGAAAAGCTTTCTCTTTTTTTTGTCGATTCATTTGTGGTCTTATCATAAAAAAATAAAACACAACAATGATTGCTAAAAAAGGCAACATACTCATTAAGCTTCCAGCTCCTTCTTGTAAAAATACTAACGTATACATAATTATTTTTTTGCTTTTGGTGTAACAGAACCTTTCAATATTAAGACTTCTCTACCAGACTCTGTGTTTGTAGTTAAAGTGATTGTTTTTTGTTGTCTATTCGGTTTGCCTGCAGTATTAAATTTTACTTTAACTTCACCAGTTTTACCAGGTTTAATAGCTTCTCTGGGCCAAACAGGAACTGTACAACCACAAGATGCTTTTGCATTTGTAATTACCAAATCTGTTTTTCCAGAATTTGTTACTAAATAACTAGTTTCTACAATGCTACCTTCGTTAACTGTACCAAAATCATGTTCTTTTTTATCAAAAGAAATCATTGCAGTTCCTTTTTTAATTTCAACATCTCTCGTCTTGGCTTTGTCTAAATTTTCTTTATTGATTTTTTTTGATACATTCGTTCCGTCCTTGCAACCAATAAAAAAGGATACAGTTAGAACAAATACGAATAAAAGTGTTTGTTTTCTCATTTTGTATTAATTTTCTGTAAAAGTAATAAATAATTTTTCTAAATCAATGGGATTAAAGCAATCCTCTACCAATTTTTACGATTCTTTTAGATTTCACAAGTTCCTTCGAAATCTTATCTAAAACTCCATTAATAAAGTAACTACTTTTTTCTGTAGAGTAATCTTTAGAAATTTCTATATACTCGTTAATAGTAACTCTTGTTGGAATTGATGGGAAATTTATAAACTCAGTAATTGCCATCTTTATAAGAATCATATCTACATCTGCAATTCTATCTGTTTCCCAATTTGGTGTTTTATCTTCTATATCTCTTTCGTATTCTTTGTGTTTTAAAACCGTTTTTGTAAATATCTTAGAAACAAAATTCTCATCATCTTCATCTTTATACAAACTTCCTAATATAAATGCATTATTTTCTTTCTGCTTACTTAAGGTTCTTACCAACCAAGTATTTACAAAAGGAATGTCATCTACCCATGAAATCATAGTGTCTTCAAAATATTCAGCTAACTTATTATTTGGAGCAATAATTTCTTTGAAAAAATTAATGACGAATGCTTTATCAATCTTATAAGAATCTTCATCAGTGTTTAAATAATTTTTATACAAATCACTTTGCTGTAATTCCTCAAAAATAATTTTCACATACTCACTATCTAATTCCCAATTATTTAAATTATTTAACGCTATAAACCCTTCTAAACTTACACTTTCTGAGATAGAGTTTATAATTTTATTCTCTAAAAATTTATTATTTGGATTTAATTCTTCTTTAGTAGCGAGAATTTTCTTTTTGGAAAGTGCAATTTTTCTAGCGGCTAATTTCTGTACTTCAACCAATAATTGCAAGTTTAAGACGTACAATTCATACAATTTTAAAACACTATGTTTTAAAAATTTCTCCTCCCTAATGATATCATCATTATGAGATTGTAACATAGCGTATACAGACTGCATCACTTTAACTCGAATATGTCTTCTATTAATCATTTCCTAAAGAACTTATATAAATTTCGTTGCAAAAATAGTATTATTTTATTTTTATTCTATTACTTTTTAAGAATAAATATTATGCTCAAACTTATATCTTTGTACCTTTGTTTTTTGCCAAAAAAATAATGCGTAGACATTCAATTAATTATCATTTTATTTTTTAAATATTCAAAATTCATTGAAAGAACTTCAATACATAAACAACTATTTTTCTAAATATAAATGGCGCTTATTAATAGGTGTTTTAATTACTATCTTGTCTAAATTTTTAGCATTAAAAATTCCTCAAATAATTGGAGATTCTCTAAACATTGTAGAAGAATACCAAAACGGAAGTGTTGCAAATTTAGATGAGGTTACACAGCAATTACTAAAAAATGTACTTCTTATCATTGGGGTTGCATTCTTAGCTGGTTTCTTTACTTTTTTAATGAGGCAAACAATTATTGTTACTTCTAGATTGATTGAATTTGATCTCAAAAACGAGATTTATCAGCAGTATCAGAGACTATCACTTAACTTTTACAAAAAAAACAGAACAGGTGATTTAATGAATAGAATTTCTGAAGACGTTTCTAAGGTAAGAATGTACGTCGGACCAGCCATTATGTATAGCATAAATATGATTGTGCTTTTTACTGTTGGTTTTACTCAGATGATTCGTATGGATGTAAAACTAACAATGTACACGCTAATTCCATTTCCGCTGTTATCAATTTCGATATTTGTTTTAAGTAAAGTTATTCATAAAAGAAGTACTATTGTTCAAGAATACCTATCAAAATTAACCACCTTTAATCAGGAGTTTTTCTCCGGAATTAATGTTGTGAAATCTTATGGAATTGAAACTTCAATAATTAAAGATTTTGATAAAATTGCGAATGATAGTAAAAAGAAAAATATTCATCTGCAAAAAGCCAATGCGCTCTTTTTTCCATTAATGATTTTATTAATTGGTATTAGTAACTTATTGGTTATTTATGTTGGAGGAAAACAATACATAAGTGGTGAAATTCAATTCGGAACCATCATCGAGTTTATGTTGTATGTAAATATTCTTACTTGGCCAGTAGCAGTTGTTGGTTGGGTTACCTCAATGGTGCAACAAGCTGAAGCATCACAAGCAAGAATAAATGAATTTTTAAAGCAAGTGCCAGAGATTCAAAACACAATCACCTCTTCTTCAGAATTAAAAGGAAATGTTACTTTTAAAGATGTTACTTTCACCTACGATGACACAAATATCACAGCATTAAAAAACATCAATTTCTCTGTAAAATCTGGAGAAACATTGGCTATATTAGGAAAAACAGGGTCCGGAAAATCTACAATTATTGAATTAATTTCAAGACTCTACGATACAAAAAGAGGAAGCATTTTATTAGACAATATCCCAATTAAAGAAACTAATTTAAATGATGTACGGAGTCAAATTGGTTTTGTCCCCCAAGATCCATTTTTATTTTCAGAAAGCATAGAAGACAACATAAAATTTGGAAAATACAGTGCTACAGAAGAAGAAATTATTTCAGCTGCTAAGAATGCAGATGTTCACAATAATATTATAAATTTCCCAAAAGGATACAAAACTATCTTAGGAGAAAGAGGGGTCACACTTTCTGGAGGACAAAAACAACGAATTTCTATTGCAAGAGCTATTATCAAAAAACCTAAAATTTTAATTTTTGATGATTGCTTGTCTGCTGTTGATACAGAAACTGAAGAAAAAATCTTATCTAATTTAGAAATAATCTCTAAAAATATAACCACTTTTATAGTAAGTCATAGAGTTTCATCAGCTAAAAATGCTGATAAAATCATTGTTTTAAATGATGGTGAAATTACACAACAAGGAACTCATAATCAACTAATAAAGACAGAAGGTTTCTACAAAAACCTATATCAGGAACAACTTTTAAAAAAAGAAATTTAATCTTTAACATTGCTACATTAAATATTTTATTAGATTTGTTAAGTAAATAATAAATATTTTTATAAAAACTATTTTAAATAATTATGGCAGAGAGAGTTGAACAGGAAGAAATTTTTTCACAGGTATTAAGAGCAGGAAGAAGAACTTACTTTTTTGATGTAAGAGCAACGAAAGCAGATGATTACTACTTAACCGTTACAGAGAGTAAAAAATTTACACATGATGATGGAAGTTTTCGTTACCAAAAACATAAAATTTACCTTTACAAAGAAGACTTTACAGATTTTCAACAAATGTTGGGTAAAGCAACTGAATATATTCTAAACGAAAAAGGAAGTGAAGTAATCAGCGAGCGTCATCAAAAAGATTTTAAAAAGGAAGGAGACGAAACTAAAGAAGATAGTAAATCTACAGAAAGCTTTACAGATGTCTCATTTGACGATATTTAATTTTTTTCAAACACTAGTATTGGCTAAAAAAGATTTTTTTAAGCCGAACACTTTTAAGTTTAAGTTATTCTAACAATCCTAAACCATACATTTAAATGCATGGTTTTTTTAGTTTCTATCAAAGAACTTTCTTCATGGTCTTACTTTTTTCAATGGTTTCCTCCCACTCCTTTTTTGCATTGCTATCCATTGTAATACCTCCACCAACATATACTAAAGCTATTTCACCTTCTATACACATACATCTTAAATTTACAAAAAGTGATGACTTTTGGTTTTTAATATTTAGTTCACCTAAAAAACCGGTGTAAAATGTTCTTTTATAGTTTTCATTTTGTTGAATAAATGTTTTTGCTACTTCTCTAGGTAAACCACAAACTGCAGGCGTAGGATGCAATGCTCTGATCAATTCTTTTAAACTCGAAGAGGAATTCAAAGTTCCTTTTACCGAAGTACTCAAATGTAATAAATTTCCTGCTTTTATTGTTTCAGTCTTGTCTATTGAGAGATTTTTAGATATGGTTTCTAATTGATTTTCAATAAAAGAAGTGACCAATTGCTGCTCTTCTTGTTCTTTCTTTTTCCAAACAACCTCATTGGGTTTGTAAACTTGAGTTCCTGCCAAAGACATTGTTTTAAAGTTAGAATCAAAAATACTTAAGAGTGTTTCTGGTGATGCACCAAACCACAAGCCAACTTTTGGGTGATACCAAATATAAACAAAGGCATTTATGTACTTTTTTAATAATTTCTTGAAAATTACTAATAGATCAAAAGAAGCTAAAATAACTTCTTCTTTTCGAGAAACTACTACTTTCTTAAGTTCATTATAATTGATTTTGTCTAGTGCCTTTTCTACTAACAAAATATGTTTTTCTCGCTCTCCATGACCCATACACGTATTCTCAAAAGAATCATTGTGTATAAAACTATCATCATATGAGATCTTTTTAGTAATAAATTCTGCATTCTTTAAAGGAAATAAAATAGTATTTTCTTTGCTATCAAAAGGGGAAAAAACAAATCCGCTTTCTGTAAATTCTGATGAATAATGCAAGTCATCAGTATTCATAAAAAGAGAAGAGAGTTCTGCTGTATTTGGTTTTCGGTAGGCTACAAAAGGTAAGTTTCTCTTATAGGACTCTTCAATTTTATTAAAAATGAGATCCATTATAAATCTGAATTATTTTTTTGTTAAGACAATATTGGTCATTTTAGCAACAGAAACTAAATCATTATTTTCATCAACAATAGTAACCTCCCATAAATGTGTAGTTCTGCCAGCGTGAATATTTTTTGCTGTAGCAAAAACAACACCTTCTTTTTTGCTTTTTATGTGATTTATGGACAATTGAATTCCATTTACAAACTGATTTTTACGGTCTATAAAAAAATTTGAAGCAGCACTCCCTACACTTTCTGCCAAAGCTGCAGTTGCTCCGCCATGCAATTGCCCATGTGGTTGAAAAACTTTTGAAGTCACGGGCATTTTTGCTGTTAAAAAATCACTACCAACATCAATAAACTCCATATCGAGAGTCTCCATCAATGTATTTTTACATTTCTCATTAAAAATAGCTAAAATTTCTTTTTTATCCATGTGTTGTAATTCTAATGTAAAATTACACATAAAAATTTGTATTTTTGTTGCAGAAAAGTTAAACTATTTCATGTACAAAATACGCATAATTTTAGATACAAAAGAAGATGTCATTAGAACTCTTTTAGTTGATCGCAATATAAATTTAGAAGAATTACATCTAACAATAGCAAAATCTTTTGGTTTCAAAGCCCAAGAAATGGCTTCCTTTTATAAAACTGATGCCGAATGGAATCAAGGTGAAGAAATTCCTTTATTTAATATGGATGAGGTTGGCGAAGGTATTTCTATGAAAACTTGTATTTTAAAAGATACCCTTCAAGAAGTAAACAGCAAATTAATTTATGTCTACGATTTCTTAAAAATGTGGACTTTTTATGTTGAAGTTATTGAAATCTCTGATGAGAAAAGAGAGAATTTACCTCAAAGTATTCTAACTGTTGGCGAAATTCCTGATGAAGCTCCTGAAAAAGAATTTGTAGCAGAAAGAGTAGATGACGGATTTGGAAGTGAGGGAGAACTTGACGATGAGTTTGATCATTTCGATGATTTCGATTACAACGAATATTAAATAAACGTTTTAAAATAGTTTTTCAATTTTAAAAAACTTCCGTACCAAAAAGTCAAAATTTTTCGGTAACAAAATTGTAATTTAGTCGTCTACAGAATATTAATCGACTAAAAGCAACCTTTGGAAACTATCTTATCACTTCAAAAGATCAATAAAAAATACGGACAAATTCATGCTGTCAATAATCTTTCTTTTGATATCAAAAAAGGAAATATTTACGGAATTCTAGGTCCAAATGGCAGTGGTAAATCTACTACTCTAGGCATTATTTTAAATGTTGTGAATAGAACCTCTGGAGAATTCTCTTGGTTCAATGGAAACGCTTCCATGCATGAAGCACTAAAAAAAGTAGGTGCAATTATTGAACGACCAAATTTTTACCCTTACATGACAGCGACCCAAAATTTAAAGTTGATCTGTAAAATAAAAGGAATTTCAACTGAAAAAATAGAAGAAAAATTAAAAACCGTAAATCTTTACAACAGAAAAGATAGTAAATTTAGTACATTCTCTCTAGGGATGAAGCAACGTTTAGCCATTGCGTCAGCAATATTAAACGATCCGGAGGTTTTAATTTTAGATGAACCAACCAATGGGCTAGATCCTCAGGGTATTCATGAAATTCGTGAAATCATAAAAAATATTGCAGCCAATGGAACGACCATTTTATTAGCATCGCACCTTTTAGATGAAGTAGAAAAAGTATGTTCTCATGCTATTGTGATTAGAGAAGGAAAAAAATTATATAGTGGTAAAGTGAATGAAATGTGTGCTTCTCATGGTGTATTTGAATTGCAGGTTGAGTCTGAACAGGAAAAAGTCTTATTAATTGTAGAAAAACATCCTGCTATTGATAAAGTTTCTAAAGATCACAAAACTATTATCGCAACTTTAAACAAAGAAATGTCTGCCTCTAAAATGAACAAATACCTATTTGACAATGGTTTTATTGTTTCGCATTTGGTAAAACGAAAACCTAGTTTAGAAGAACAATTCTTAGATTTAACGAACAATAACTAATCAGTAAAAAAACCAACGTTATGTTAAGACTTCTTTCCATAGAGTTTCATAAATTAAGATACAACAAAGCCAGTAAAATACTTTCTATAATTTACTTTGCCTTATTATTATCTATCGCTCTCATTGCAACAATAAAATTTGAATTTGGGGATTTTAAATTACATTTAGCCGATCAAGGAATTTTTAATTTCCCATATATCTGGCATTTTAACACCTATATGGCAGCAATTTTAAAATTTTTCTTACTTCTTGTGATTGTTTCTATGACATCTAATGAATATAGTTATCAAACTTTAAAGCAAAACTTAATAGATGGCTTGAGTAAAAAAGAATTTATTCTTTCTAAATTTTATACTGTAATTGCCTTTGCATTGATTTCTACACTATTTGTTTTTGTTGTTTCTTTAACTTTAGGGATTCTCTATTCTGATTATAATGAATTCTCAATTATAATCTCAGATTTAGAGTATTTATTCGCTTTTTTTATCAAACTAGTTGGTTTCTTTTCTATGGGGTTATTCTTCGGAATTTTAGTGAAAAGATCTGCCTTTGCAGTAGGAGCTATTTTTGTATGGATCATTTTAGAAAACATATTTAAAGGCTATTTATTTTGGAGTTTTAAAGATGCTGAAAGCTCTTCTAAATCTGTAGATTTTATAATGCAGTTTCTCCCTGGAGAAGCAATATCAAATCTTATTAAAGAACCCTTTTCTAGACTTGGAGCGGTAAAAACATTTGCAAATACAATGGGAAAAACCTTTGATAAAGCTGAAATAGAAATGAGTGCTATTTTCATTGTTTCAGTTTGGACTCTTATCTTCATTTATTTATCCTATGCACTGTTAAAAAAGAGGGATTTATAATACTTTTCACTTATATTTGATTCCAAGAACTAATCCTTATTGAATGAAAAAATTTTCCCTCTTTTTAATGCTATTATTTGCATTAAAATCATTTTCTCAAAAAGAAGCTAATATTTGGTATTTTGGAGAAAATGCTGGTTTAGATTTTAACACCAACCCACCAATAGGAATAACTGATGGGAAAATTAACACATTTGAAGGCTGTTCCTCATTTTCTGACGCTAATGGTGACTTATTATTTTATTCCGATGGAATTACTGTCTGGGATAAAAACCACGATATAATGAAATATACCGATGGTTCTTTGGCTAATAATCTAAAAGGTGATCCATCAAGTACACAATCAGGAATGATCATTCCAAAACCAGGATCAAGTTCAATTTATTACTTATTTACAGTAGATGACGGACCAGAATATAATAACTTTGGTGTTATCGTAGAAGATGGAAAAGGCTTGAATGCATACACCCTAGACTTGTCCGATGGTATTGGAAAAATAACAGAAGGTCCCCTAGCTTTATCTGACGGGAAATTTAATGATTGGACAGAAAAAGTTGCTGCAATTAAAGGTGCAGATTGCAATACCTATTGGGTGGTATCAGTTGTTGATAATCAATTTTATTCTTTTTTAATTGATGATAGTGGTATCAATACAACCGCCGTAATATCTTCAGTTGACAATGATTCTAAACGAAGGGGGTATTTAAAACTTTCTCCTGATGGTACTAAGTTGGCAATAGCAAATCAAAGATCTGATTTTAGAAATAATGCTACTGTATATAATTTTGATAATGCAACTGGTACAGTAAGTGCTAACGGAACCAAGGTAATTACTGACACTTTTAATGGCCAAGCCTATGGCGTAGAATTTTCTACTGACTCAAAAAAATTATATATTTCTACAGTCTCTGGCTACAGAAATTCTCTTGATGATTCTGCTGTGAATTACCAACTTTTTCAATTTGATTTGACGGCAGCAGATATTCCTGGATCTAAAGCTTTAATTCATGAACAAATAGGAGGTAGTGTTGACTATCCTGAAGGAGGCTTCAGAGGGGCTTTACAGTTAGGACCCGATGGTAGAATTTATGCTACCATCCCTTTTTCTTACAATAATGGATTTGCTCCTTTTCTAGATGTCATAGAAAATCCTACAGCACCTGCAACAGATGTAATTTTTACGAAAAATGCTATTGATTTAAAGGGTAAATTTGCAACCCAAGGACTGCCCCCATTTATTGCTTCTTTATTATTACCAGTAACAATTTCTGACGATATAACAAAGCTTCCTATAAATAATAAAAATTTAAAAACTTGTGTTGGAGAAAGTAGAACAATCACTCCTGAAGCCATAACAGATATTACAAACAATACTTATATTTGGACTTTTGATAATGGAACAGCTGTTACAGAAATTTCAAATAGCGCAACTGAAACCAATTTAAATTTAAAAAATATTCAACCAAATAATGAAGGAAAATACCTACTAAAAATAACTGGAACAGGTAATTGTGGGGGCCCGATTGAATACAATGCCTCTTTTAACCTAAAGGTCTTCGAAGTTGCAAAAGCTAAAAATTTTCCAGAACCAATCTATTTTTGCGATTCAGATGCTACTGCACCAAATAATTTTGACTTATCAAAATTGTCACAAAAGAGCCTAGAAATATTAGATGGGTTAGATACCACTATTTTTGATGTTTTATATTTTGATACTTTCACAAAAGCTACTGAAAACCTCATTGGGTCAAATTTACCGAACTTATATGAGGTAAACGAGCCAAGCTCTCAAACTATTTACGCTCGAGTACATAATAAAAAAGCACCTGACGCTTGTTTTGACATTACAAATTTCACCTTAACTGTAACAGGTTTACCAGTTGCAACGAATCCTGGTCCTTATCGAGAATGTGATACTGATACTAGTGGACCAGATCTAGGCTATCATGATACATTTTTACTAGAAACCAAAGATAATGACATTTTAGGTAGTACATCGGGCCTTGACCCAACACTATATAACGTTTCTTATCATACTACTTCTAGTGGAGCACAACAAGATAATGCAACAGATGTAATCCCTAAAAATGTTCCTTACAGAAATTCAATAAAAAACGCTCAACCAATTTATGTTCGATTAGAAAACAAAGCTGATATCAATTGTTTTGATGCCTCAATGTCTTTTAATCTTGTTGTAGCTCCTTTGCCAATTCCCAATGAAAATCCAACAAAATTAAAACAATGTGATACTGATTCAGATAAACAAACAACGTTTAATTTAACCCTGGTAGAAAGCAATATATCAAACAATCTTAAAGACAGGTTTGAATATTATAAAACAGAGTTGGATGCAATAGCAGGAACTCCTCAAGTAGTTGATAAAACTAGCTATTTTGTTGATACAACTGATGAAGCATGGGTGAGAATAATTTCTGAATTTGACTGTTATACCATCTCTAAAATAGATCTAACTGTAAGTTATACACCTAATGAGCCTTATGAAGAAACTTTTAAATCTTGTGATGATTTCTTTGATGCTGACGGCAATAGCTCAGACATGAATGATGACACTGATGGAATTACATTTTTTGATTTAAGTACTACTCCTAGTAAAATTTCCTCCGATCCAGATATCATTGTTGAGTTATACGAAACAGCACTAGACAGAACTCAATCTATCAATGAAATTCAAGAAAACCAGGATCTTTCTCAGTATAGAAATAAGAACATTCCGAATACAACAGGGAATAAATTTCCAATTTTTTATAGATTGACTAGTAAAACTAACAACGATTGTGAAGGCATTGGTCAATTTTATCTGCAAGTAAAATCTGTCCCTAAGGCCTATCCTGCTGCAAATTTTGATTTGTGTGATGATGACCTATCTGGAAATACCACAGATGGGATCAATAGTGGGATCAATCTTAGAAAGAGAGTTACTGATATTCTAGGAACCACTCAAACACTGGCTGACTATGATGTTACTTTTCATACTTCACTAATAGATGCAAATGACCTAAATAACCCAGGAATTCCAAACGATACCTATTTTTCAAACACACCACAAGCTGGATTTACAACAGGCGATATCAGTGAACAAACTATTTTTGTTCGTGTACAGGATAAAAACCCAAATGCTCAGTGCATTAGCAGTCCGACTTCTTTTAAAATAATAATAAACCCGATTCCTAGTATTTCAACCACCATCACTCCTTTTCCCGTATGTGATGTGGTGACTCTCTCCGATCCTGACCCTAGAAATAGGATAGCTCAAAATATTGATTTAACTAGTAAAAACAATGAGATTTTAGCAGGAAAAACAAATCATAGAGTAGCGTATTACCTTACGCCACAAGATGCTATAGACAATGTTGAAATAAACAATACAACAGATTTTCAAAACACAGTAAGTCTAACTTCATTCCCTACTAATTTTACTTCCGATGAACCGGCTATTCAAACCATCTTTGTAAAAATATTTGATCAAGGGGGTAAAAAATGTACCTCAGTTTTTAGTACTTTTGAACTGGTCATTTATCCTGAACCCAATATTCCGTTAAATATTTCTGATTATTCTGATTGTGATAATATGACAGACATTGATGCTGATGATGCAAATGGCATAATTGGAAACATTACTCTAAAAAACAAAATACCTGAAATTCTTGCCAACT
>Ga0228644_1000033_pt1 | contig 56152 bp, 62 predicted proteins | sample 56DmetaG_FD_186020 | JGI IMG/M metagenome (GOLD analysis project Ga0228644, IMG submission 186020) | Seawater microbial communities from Monterey Bay, California, United States - 56D | ecosystem: Environmental > Aquatic > Marine > Coastal | place: USA: California | collected 2016-11-09
TTCGGCAAATACAACTTCAGATCAGCCGAAGACATCCTAGAAGCAACAAAACCCTATCTATTAGAGTTAGGAGTAACTGTTACAATTAATGAAAAGTTAATTGCTAGCGATCCATTCCCTATATTGGAATCAACAGCTACAATAAGTGACGGCGATGCAGATCTTGCTATACACGCTAAAGCTATTGTTGGTATTGATCTTCAACAAAAAGGTATGCAAATGCCTCAAAAGTTTGGTAGCGCTTCTAGTTATGGCAAAAAGTATGCTCTCGGTAATTTATTTTTAATTGACGATACAGCAGACAGTGATGCCACAAATTCACACGGAAAAGCTTCCGCAGCTAAAAACAAAGAAACCTTAACCTCTAAAAAAGATCCAGCGTATAATAAAGCGATCGATTATGTAAAAGCAGGTGGTAAAATTGAAGCTATAAAAGCTAAGTATTCTTTATCTAAAGAGATAGAGGCAGAATTAAAAACACTATAAATGAACGACAAAGTAGCTATTGAAAAGTTAAGAGAAGATGAAAACTATTATGGTAAGTTTGGAAAACAATACTTATCGAATAGTGATATATCTACCTTAATGACAAACCCTTTAGCGTTAGGTACTTCTATGAAACCATCAGCTGCATTTTTAGTTGGTGGTTACTTTCACACTGCTATCCTTGAACCAGACAAGTTAAAAAAGTATAAGATAGTAGAAAGTTCAACTAGAAATACAAAAGCGTATAAAGAGATCTCAGGCGGAGAGCTATGTCTTCTACAAAAAGAGGTTGATCAAATTGATTTAATGACGGATAAGTTAATGGAAAACGATATCTGCAGAGGATTAATAAGAGGATCTAAAGTAGATTATGAACAGCCTGCGATTACAGAGTTAGAAGGATTGAAGTGGAAAGGAAAAGCAGATATTGTAAATCACGAGGAAGGTTTAATCATTGATTTGAAAACCACCGGAGATATTACAAGATTCAGAAGCTCGGCCTACCGTTACAATTACGATTCTCAAGCTTATATTTATAGTAAATTATTTGGGTATGAAATGTTATTCATAGTTATGGATAAAACCACGCACCAAATAGGAATATTTGATTGTTCCCCTGATTTTTATCAACGTGGAGCAGACAAAGTTCAACAAGCGGCAGAGCAATACAAGTTGTTCTACCAAAACCCGGATTTTGATCCAAACAATTATTTTATTAACAAAACCCTTTAAACTTAAACAAAATGGGAAGAACCAGAAGACCAGTAACAAAAGTATGTAGTGTAACAGGATTAGAAACTAATGTAACTAATTTTTATACCAATCAAAACCATGTAAAAGCCGTAGACAACTTAAGGCGGAATAGCGGCGCGACCAAAGAACAGTTGCAAAGAATGTTTAATCAAGTAAATCAATATTAAGAATGGCAAGTATTATTAAAGCGAGTATCAATCTGAATGAGATACCAAAAGACAAAATCATTATTGGAAAGAAAGGTAAGTATTTACCTGTAACTATTACTATCAATGATGAAGTAGATCAATTTGGAAATCAAGGTCCGATTGTTGTAGCACAAACAAAAGAAGAGCGAGAAGCTAAGCAAGGTAAAACTTATTTAGGAAACGTTCAAGTAGTATGGACTAACGGCGACAATGTTGCTGCTGCTCCAAGGCAAGACCAACCAGCTCAGGCGGCTCCGGCTCCTGCGCCTGCAGATGATCTACCGTTTTAATGCACTATAAAAACAACGGCGAACTGGCGTGTCAAATGTGTCACGCTGGTATGTCGCAAGAAGAAATAGATTTTTGCGATATATGCCCAGAATGCAGAGACGGGGATTAACAATTAAATTAAATTAAATGCAGACATTAGAGATCAATGGATTTGTTATTGACGAGTTCAATATACATAAGCTTGAAGAAGGGAAGAAGCAAGGTATATGTCCTGTTTGTTCTCACACAAGAAAACCCGCAAATAAGAAAGCTAAGTGCGCTTCTTACGATTGGGAACGGGGTCTCGGTACTTGTCATAATTGTAATACATCATTTCAATTACATTCTTATCAACGTAAAGGTAAAGCTGAAAAGGTATATATTAAACCTGAACAGCCAGATCCAGAATATCCTGATAAGTCATTTGCTATACGCGATCAAGTAATTGAGTGGTTTAAAACTCGTGGTATATCTCAGGAAACTCTCTTCGATCTAAAGATTGGAGAGGGTCCTGAATATATGCCTCAGACCGGTAAAACCGAGAATGTAATAAAGTTCAATTATTTTATGGGCGGCGAATTAACTAATGTTAAATACCGAGATGGAAGAAAGAACTTTAAATTATATAAGGGTGCTGAAAAAGTATTCTATAATATAGACAGCATAGTAGGCTATGAATATTGTGTTATAGTTGAAGGCGAAATGGATGTGTTAGCTTTGCATGAAGCGGGTATTACAAACGCAATATCAGTTCCTAATGGAGCAACACTTAATACCAACAATTTAGATTATTTAGACAATTGCATAGATTATTTCGAAGACAAGGAGAAAATTATTTTAGCCGTAGATTCAGACGAAGCTGGACAAGCGTTACAAACTGAATTAATACGTAGATTAGGATCAGAAGTATGTTATATAGCTACGTTTGATGATTGTAAGGATGCTAACGAATATTTATTAGAGTATGGAAAAGAAAAATTATCAGAGCGTATTTCAAGATCAAAGCCAGTACCACTGGAGAATGTTACAACGTTCAGGGATATCGAAGATGAAGTCACGGACTTTGTTCGTAATGGTTTCAAGCCTGGCTTTCAAATTGGTTTGGAAAACTTTGATAATATATTTTCGACGTACACTGGTCAGTTTATTACTGTCACTGGCATACCCTCTTCGGGCAAGTCGGATTTCGTTGATCAGATGGTTGTCGGATACAATGCGAACTATGGTTGGAAAACAGCTTTCGCTTCTCCGGAAAACGTACCAACATATCTACATGCTCATAAGTTAATGAGAAAGACTTGGCAAGGTATGCCAACTAAGACAGATATTGGAGGAGAGAAATGGAATCAAATAGCGGACCACTGTAATAGTAATTACTTTCACATTGACATGGAACGTTATACTTTAGAATCTGTACTTAAAAAGGGTGCTGAGTTAGTTAAACGTAAAGGTATTAAATGTTTAGTTATAGATCCATTTAATAAAGTAAGAGATGTAGATTGTAAGACGGAAGATGTTAATAGGTATACTATGGAATACTTAAGCAAAATAGAAATGTTTGCTAAGAAGTATGATGTATTAGTATTTATTGTAGCGCACCCTACTAAAATGTACAAGAATCAATCAACAGGAAAGATTGACGAACCAACAATGTATAACATAAAAGGTGGAGGTGAATGGTATGATGCATCTTATCACGGTATATTAATTCATAGAGATTATGAACAAAAAACTGTTAAAGCTAAGGTATTAAAGATTAAGTTTCAAAACTTAGGAGAGAACGGCGCTGAAGCTCATTTTAAATGGGAACCAAAGTCCGGTTGTTTTATTCCACACGAGCAAGTTAATTTAGCTGGTGAAAAAATGCCTTGGGAATAGATGCCTAGTATATACGGAAAGCGTACTAAACCTATGCCACCTTATGCAAGAAGTGAAGAAGAAGATAAGTGGTATATGTATTGTGTTAGAAACAATATAAGAATATCGCCTTATGGTATACAAAATGATACTGATCACTGGCATATAGCTATTAGTTTAGGAGCTTATACAAAATGGGAAAAGCCTAACTTATCACCCAGTAAGTATTGTAGAAATACAATTTGGCCGGAATATTATAAAATGTGTAAATATTATTATGATAAATATAGAAAATGAATACAAAGAATTATTATCAGAAATACTCGACAGAGGATTGGATAAGTCGGATAGAACAGGGACTGGGACGAAGTCTGTCTTCGGAAGAACGATTAGACACGATATGTCATTGGGCTTCCCTATACTTACAGGAAAGAAGATAAGCTTTAATGCAGCAAGAACGGAGCTGCTGTGGATATTACAAGGTAGAACTGATCTTAAGTATTTAGAAGATAACGGCGTTAAGTACTGGCGACCAGATTACGAACGCTCGGGTAGAACAGATGAAACATTGGGTCCTGTATATGGAAAACAGTGGCGTAATTTTAATGGCGTAGATCAGCTTTATAATCTTGTGTATAGCATCAATACTAATCCAGATTCTAGACGTCTTATGGTTAGCGCATGGGCTCCACACGAGATGAAAGATATGGTCTTACCTCCGTGTCATTATGCTTTTCAAGTATATATTAATAACGGTACAATGGATCTAATGTGGCAACAAAGATCCGCTGATGTATTCTTAGGTTTACCTTATGATATTACTATGTACGGCTTATTGCTAGAATTGTTAGTAAAAGATACAGGTTTAAAAGCAGGTCAGTTGATTGGTCAATTAGGTGATTGTCATTTGTATAACAATCATTTGAAACAAGCAGAGCAATATAGATTAAGATCTAAGCGAGTATTACCTAAGCTTCAATTAGAAAGAGGAGTCAATGCTAATGTTCTAGGGGGCGTAAATATACCTCAAGCTATCGATATTAAATTAATTAACTACAATCCTTATCCTGCAATCAAAGCAGAGCTAAGTGTTGGCAAATAATAAAAAATATGTACAACATTTATCACATTCCTGGTAAAAAAATTGGAGTTACACGTAATCTTAATAAGAGAGTTACGGAACAACAAGGTTATGCTCCAGGAGAATACGAAGTTTTATTTACAAGTGATGATATTGATTTAATATCTAACAAGGAAATAGAACTTCAAAAGTCTTATGGCTATAAAAGAGATCGGACACTATATAAAAATTTATTCAAATCAAATATGAAAATAAATCCAACAGAACAAACAAGTACGTTTCCTGTACCCCTAAATAAACTAAAGGGCAACCTTTCAGATAACTTAGGATTAGAATGGGAAACACCAGAGTTCAAGTTTAAATTACAAAAAGAACATATACCCTGGATAATGCAGAATGCTAAAACCTCGATGTATAATAACAATCGAAGCTACATATATAACAAGGCTTTTTATGAGGCCTTTTTTAATCCTGTACACAATCCAAATGAAATACCAGATAGATTTGATCTTATAAGGTTTTGGGCTAAAGATAAAGGTATATACGCTAAAGGTAATTCTACCACGCAGTATGTAAAACTTATGGAAGAAGCAGGTGAGCTAGCTAAAGCTTTATTAAACAATGACAAAGCGGAGATCGTTGATGCTATTGGAGATATTGCTGTAGTCTTAACTAATCTAGCCGAGCTAGAAGGATTAAAGATAGAAGACTGTATTGATACCGCTTACAATGTAATAGCTAGGCGTAAAGGCAAAATGATTAACGGAACATTTGTAAAAGAAACATTATGAGTAAAAAACAAATAGAATTCAGAGACCCCGTTGTAGAACGCGTTGTAGATAAGTTTGTATCAAGATCTGACGTAGGCTTTGCAAAGTACGGCGTAACTCTTAACGACGATAAATCAAATTTGTTTGCTTGGATCAATCATCTTCAAGAAGAGCTAATGGATGCTGTGCTATACATGCAAAAGCTAAAAGAATCCAGCACTGAAGAGATGCAAGAAGCATTATTAAAAAGCATTGAAGTTCATGAAGAGACAACCTTATAAAAGAAAAAAGAAAAGAGGTCCCGTTGTAAGTAAGAAAGTTACTTATGATGGGATCAACTTTGCTTCAGGTCTTGAGAGATATATGTATATGGCTCTTAAAAAAGAAAAGATCAAAGCTAAGTACGAAGGAGAGACTTTTGTTTTATTAAGTGGATTTCATTTTGATAATGAAGTTTACGAAAGACAGTCTAATGGTAAAGGTGATTATAAAAATAGGGGGCAAAAAAGAATACTACCTATTAAATACACACCAGATTTCATTGGAGAAGATTTTATTATAGAAACAAAAGGTAGAGCTAACGAATCATTCCCTATGCGCTGGAAGTTGTTTAAGCGTTTGGTTATGAATCAATTCCCTTCGATTACATTATATAAACCACAAAATCAAAAGGAATGCGACGAGACAATAAGGTTAATCCTCAACAAGCGAAGAGGATAGCCAAGCAAAAGTACGCTGAACGACAGATCGATAAGTTTGTTAAATGGAGTTGGGAAGTTCGCGGAAAGATTAAATTTAATGAATTAAAAGAATTAATGGATAGACATAATATAAAAGTTTATGGAGGAAAATAAAAATGAAAGAGGGTGGACATTAACTATAGGTTTTTACCCTGGAATATTATTTGGAATGAGAAGCTATCACGAAAAGGATTTCTCAACACACGTGTTGTATTTACCTTTGATTGATCTAGCATTAGAAATAGATAATTAATGGGACTATTCGATGAGCGCGTAGCGTACAAACCATTTGAATATCCTGAGTATTACACAGAGGGCTGGTTAAAGCAAGCCCAGGCATTTTGGTTACACACTGAAATCTCAATGCAAAGCGATATAAAAGATTGGAATGAAAAACTTAACGAAAAAGAAAAGCACCTTGTCGGGAACATACTTCTTGGATTCGCGCAAACCGAATGCGCTGTTTCAGACTATTGGACCCAGAACGTCGTATCGTGGTTTCCTAAACACGAAATCAAACAGATGGCGATGATGTTCGGCTCGCAAGAGACCGTACATGCTGTAGCATATAGCTACTTAAATGAAACATTAAAATTAGAAGATTATGAAGCATTTTTACACGAACCTGCTACGAGCGCTAGATTTGATAATCTGGTTGCTTACAACGGGGACGATAGCGTTGGCATTGCGAAAAGCTTGGCAGTATTTTCAGCCTTCGCTGAAGGAGTTAGCTTGTATTCTGCTTTTGCTGTGCTTTATAGTTTTCAGCTTAGAAATTTACTTAAGGGTATCGGACAACAAATGAAGTGGTCAGTAAGAGATGAATCATTGCACAGTAAAATGGGATGTAAATTATTTCGCGATATGTGCAGTGAAAACAATCAATTACTGAATTTATGCAGAGAAGATGTTATAAAAGCTGCAGAAACTATGGTGTCTTTAGAGACTAATTATATTAATAAAATGTTTGAGATGGGAGATATAGAAGGTATATCAGCTAATGATCTAAAACACTTTATAAAAAAGAGAACAAATGAAAAACTTGTGGAGCTCGGCTATGTCGATCTTGGGAACTACTTCGCGTATGACTCGAATGCAGCGGGTAATCTTGATTGGTTTTACCATCTTACCGGGGGCGTTACCCATACTGATTTTTTCGCTATTCGTTCGACAGATTACTCGAAAGCTAACGAGGGTGAAGACTTTGAAGATATTTGGTAATGAACAGAAAAAGAAGATGGAAATATAGACTTAAAAAGTATTTAAGATATACAAATAAACTGACAGCGTATCAGAAGTTTGCATCTCGTATAGGATATATGGGATCTGGGCTTTTGATAGCTGCTCAATGGACAATAGATCCAATGCTATACATATTCGGATTTATATGTGTTGTTGTTCAAACATCATCACGTAAGCAATGGAATTTAGTAGCACTTAATATTAATGGGCTTGTAGCCTGGATAATACACTCAATAACATAATGTGGAATGAAAACTGGAAAAAAGGTGAAGATTACCCTGCGTGGGGTAATAACGACGTATACAAGAAGACTATATCCGGGGGATATTTATTCGACGGAGAAACACCTAAAGAAGCATACCAAAGAGTCGCTAAAGCAGTTGCTCGTAGATTATATAAGCCAGAGATGGCTGAAACGTTTTTTAATTATATTTGGAATGGCTGGTTGTGCCTTGCTAGTCCTGTACTCTCAAACACTGGGACTGATCGCGGCTTGCCTATTAGTTGCTTCGGTATTGACGTTGCTGATTCAATACAGGATATCGGGCAAAAAAACCTAGAGATGATGCTACTCGCTAAGCACGGCGGTGGAGTTGGTATTGGAGTTAATCAAATAAGACCCGCTGGCGCTAAAATAACAGGTAATGGAACATCAGACGGAGTTGTACCCTTTTGTAAAATCTATGATAGCACAATACTCGCGACTAATCAAGGATCAGTCAGAAGAGGAGCAGCATCGGTTAACATCAATATTGAACATGATGATTTCGAAGAGTGGCTTGAAATTAGAGAACCTAAAGGAGATGTCAACAGACAATCACTTAATTTACATCAGTGCGCAGTTGTGGGTGATAAGTTTATGCGACGTCTTGAACAAGGAGATGCAAATGCTAGAACTAAGTGGAGTAAACTACTTAGAAAGCGAAAAGCAACTGGAGAACCGTATATATTATTTAAAGGAAACGTTAACAAAGCGAATCCAGCAGCATATAAAGATAATGGATTAAAGGTTCACATGACTAATATATGTAGCGAAATAACGTTGCATACAGACGAGAATCATAGCTTTGTATGCTGTTTGTCGTCATTAAACTTATCTAAATATGAAGAATGGAAAGACACTAATCTTATATACGACTCTATCTGGTTTCTTGATGGAGTTATGGAAGAATTTATTCAAAGAGCAAAAGGACTTAGAGGATTTGAAAACGCAATACGATCAGCTCAAAAAGGAAGGGCCTTGGGCTTGGGGGTCCTCGGATGGCATACGTATCTCCAAGAAAAAGGTATTCCTTTCGAAGGTTTACTATCTCAGTTTGAGACTAGGAAAATTTTTAGCCAAATTAAGATTGAAAGCGAAAGAGCTTCTATGGCACTTGCTGAGACTTATGGTGAACCTTTGTGGTGTGCTGGTAGCGGTATGCGCAATACTCACCTGCGTGCTGTTGCTCCCACTGTTAGTAATTCAAAACTTGGTGGCAATGTCTCGCCAGGAATAGAGCCTTGGGCTGCTAATGTATTTACAGAGCAATCTGCTAAAGGTACATTTATACGTAAAAACCCTACACTTTTAAAGTTATTAAGAAAACATAAATTAAATACTAATGAAATATGGAATAAGATCCTTGCTGACGGAGGCTCGGTTCAGGATATCGATGAGCTTGGTGATATTACTATGGGGCACGATATACCAGCTAAAGAAGTTTTTAAAACTTTTAAAGAAATAAACCAACTGGAACTAGTAAATCAAGCTGGCATACGCCAACAATACATAGATCAGTCGGTTAGTTTGAATCTCGCTTTCCCTAGTGAAGCAACGCCTAAGTGGCTTAATAAAGTGCACTTTGATGCTTGGAAAAACGGAGTAAAGACTTTATATTATACGAGAACAGAAAGTGTTCTACGTGGAGATATTGCACAGCAAGCAATGAATGAGGATTGTCTTGCGTGCGATGGTTAGTTTGTTTGTTAAAAAAGGGAGGTGTGGTGCCTCCTTTTTTTTATTCTTTTTCTCTATAATTATGAAACATCAATCTATACATTAATCTATTCCATAAATTCTGTAATTTGTCAATAAACAATTTTATTTTCTTCATTTTTTTATTTTTATAAGTTACAATATTCTTCTTTAACATTAAAACAAGGACACGCTTTTGCGGCAAATTCATTATGCCCATGAACAGTAGCCTCTGGGTTTAATCTCTTTAGTGTTTTTATCAAATCTAATAAGCTTTCTTTTTGTTCTAGCGTTCTAGTATCCTTGGCGATCCATTTGCCATTAGAGCCGCGTTCTGATTCAACACCTCCAATATAACAAATACCTATAGATCCTTTATTGTGGTTCTTAACATGTGCACCTTGTTTATCTATGGGCCTACCGTATTCAATGTTTCCATTTAAGGACACAACATAATGATACCCTATTCCGCTCCAACCTCTATCTCGATGCCATCTATCTATGACAGCAGCGGATATATCTTCGCCTTCTCTTGTAGCAGAGCAGTGTATTATTATTTTATTTATCTTCCTCACGTACTTTTGACCATTTAGATATAGTGTAACCTATAGTTACTACTAATAATATTATTTTTAACCAATCTTCTATTTGCGTAAAAGTTGTAACCCCTAGTGTACTGCCGTTTATGGCGTATAACTTAATTTCCTGTAGACTCATTTCTTTTTTTTATATTTGCTTACGCGCCCTTTTTGATTTTTTTCTTTTTGAGCAGCAGCTTTTTCTGCGGCGGTTAACTCGCTCCAAGTTGACGGTGTATCTTTGCTTATTTTCTTAGTTGGTCTAAATGTATTTTCTCCATCACTGTAATCTTCTTTACCGCTTGGGGTTTCCCATTCCTCTTCAAACCAACGCCTGAGACTTTTAAACGGAGATGGTTTCATTTTAAATGCCATGCTACTTAGATTTATTTCCCCAGTTAGCAGCGCCAACTTTTCTACATTTAACCAAAGCACCACTCGCATAAGCTGATGGCCATTTCTTATACCTGCTTTTAACTTTACTATAGCAAGCGTCTTTTTTTGTAGCTGGCGAAGACGGTGTGCAATTGCAATTCTTTCCTTTGCATTTGTTGCAGTAAGTTGTAGCACCTACTTTACTTGTTTTTGCTGTGATTGGTTTGCTCATATTAATTTCTTTTTTTCCATTTAGAACCAGATGTTCCTCTTTTTTTCCATTTAGTTGTTCCTCCGAATTTACTTTTAGATTCCTTCTTTTGTACTAAGCCTAAATCCCATTGACTATAACCTAATAGTAATGCAACTTTTTGCCAGTATTTTGTATCATCGCTAAAAACAACCCTTAAGTTATCTAGTTTTCTAACAACCCTATCTACTGGTATATTAGTAAAAGCAGAGATAGATTGACCTACTGCATAGTAAGCAGGGTTGTCTAATCCAAATCCTTTCATTTTTTCTCTAGTAGTTTTATAACTAAAAGCTCTACCTGTGCTAAGTACTTTTCTTATTTTAGAATCTACCGGCGGTGATATACTAAGCATTCTTAAACCAGCTTGCGTATAATCAGGTCTGTCTTTATTTGATTGCTTATTAATTTCAAATAATATATTTTTTATAGTAGAAGCAATAGCTCCGTAAACACCTGTACCTCTAAGCAAAGAATCTAACATGGAATTAGCAGCTCTTAATTGCTTATCTTCAATCATTTCTTCGTCATCATCTTCAAATAAAGCAGCAAACATTGCTGATTGCAAAGATGAGAAGATCATATTCTGCACTGTAGTGTAATATATTATTTTAGTTATATTAGTCTTATAGTCCCCTCGGCCATTTTTAAGATCTAAAACAGCCTTCTTAGTTAATCTCATGTATTGCATAGGGGTGTTTGCAAAAGCCAGTATAATACGCCCTAATGGACTAGCTTGTTGTTGAGATACTCTATCCGGTCTGGATGACTGCTGTGTTTCTTCTGCTATCTCTTGAAAATCTAAAAAAGCTTTTTCTTTTGCAGAAGCCTCTGACATACCGTCTTCTTTGTACTTATTTATTCTATTTCTAATAAACGATGCTCCCCCCATTGCTATAGCGAAACTATCCGCTATTTGAGTAGGTAAGAAACCTGCTTTAAGTATTGCGCTGAGAGCGGCTTTATATTTATTAGTAGCCGTCTCCGCTGCTCTTGCAATGTCATCTGCGTTTACGTCATTTTTTAAACCAGACCTTCTCTGCTTTAAGAAATCAGAGTTGAACAGCATACTAAAGTCTTTCCAAAATTGATCTTGATCTGCAAAAGCCTCTGCTGCAGCTATAGGGTTGTTATCACCCCAGTTTACAAAGTTTACAATAGATAATGTTTGTAATAAAGCTGATCTAGTATTAAAGAACATTATAGTACCCACAGAGTCATTTACCCAATTCATAAAGTTATTAGTAAGCTTGTTTGCTCCTATAGGTCTATTTCGACCTGTCTTCATTCTGTAAAGTATATCCTCAAGAGCTTCAGTGTAGTTTTCACCAAATTGTAACCTCAGCTTATTCATGTTGTCCTTAGAGAATACTACATCTGCGTTTTGCTGCCAAGCTTCTAAAAACTCAGCCCTCTTAGTTGTGTTTATCATACCTATGGCATCAGTGGTAATAGTACCAGAATACCAATTACTAGTAGGTTCAGGATAGCCACCTAATGTAGCCTGTATTTGTTTCGCAAATCTTAGCAACTCAGGATTACCCTGTACAACTTTTATTAAGTCGCTTCTTTCTTGTTTTGATAAACCAGGTATTGCATGACCATTCTTAGCCCACAATATAACCCTTAACGCCATTTCATTTGTAAATCCGGTGGAGTTTGTTTTCTCTAAACCAGATGGGACATCTTTAAAGCTTTTAATAAGTTCTTTAACTATCCCCGTCGCGTTCTCTTTATATGATTCAAAATCTCTATAACCTTTAGCATAAGGATCTAGTAATGCTTTCTTAAACCAAGCAGCGTGAGCGTCTCCTTTTTTTCCTTCCCCCATTAAAGGGTACAATAGCCCAACAAAATCCTCAGCTGAGTAAGGTACAAAAAACTTAAACTTATCTTTTGTTTTACCTATAACTTTACTTGCGGCTTCAAAGATTTTAGTGTTAGCTCCTATTCCAGTAACATCTTCTATTATTTTGTTAAAGTCTTTATTTATATTTTTAGAGAATTGAACCTTTGCCTGATGCACTTTGGATTTTACGTCGGCCTCTTCAAGAACCCCTTGCACCGCTTTAACATTTTTATAAGCGTCATCTGCAAAATAGAAATCGTTATATCCTTCAGCTACTTTATCAATAACCCATTGTGCTTTCGCTAAAGCTGTGCCATCGCCTAGTCCAACTATATTCTCTAATTTAATATCTAAGCCAATACCTTTTAAAAACTCGTGTATAGCATATTTTGAATTCGCTGGTCGAGCGGTTAAAATGTACACGTTGCTGTTACCAAACTTTTTATTACGAGCCATTGCTTTGTCGAACATAGGGCCTTTAGCCCCCTGCATAACCTTACTAAATTCGCTAAAATCAAAGGAAGCACCTTTAGCTGTTAACTGATCTGCCTGCAAAGCAAACTCAGTGGCATTTATTTTTCCTTTTGTGCCATCTGGCAATGTATATAAAACATTACTTTTAGTTGTAGCCAATGTGTCATCAAAGTCCCAAACGCTAATACCTTTTTGAGTAGCATCAGGTCTATTAACCATAGCTTTAGCTTTGTTAAGAGTTTTGCTAAATTGCAACAATTTATGCTTTTTCATCTCAGCTCTAACTTCTGCTTGCTGAGCAGGTGTTAAATACTTATACGTTCTTTGAAATCCTTGTTTGTTTTTGAATGCTTTAGTTTTGCCAAACAAAGACATAGTAACCACATCAGCCATATCAAATGGATCCCAGTTATATTTTGTTTTAGAAAACTGTATTATTTTTTTAGTTTCCAAAAAATCTTTAACGCGCTGGTCGGTGTATCTTTCTTTACCTCTCCATCCCTTTTCCTTTTGAACTTTTCTTAAAAGCGCATCGAATTCCCTAGACACTAAGTTTACTTTAGCACCTTCCAGAAAGTTAATTAGTTCTGGTCTTTCTATTTTTCCATCGACAAAATCTTTCCATGCTTTAAACACCTCAACAGCTTCGGTTTCATGCTCAAGTATAGAGTCTTTAACCGATAGCCCCTCCATCGCAAATCCTGCTGAGTTCATTTTTCTTATAACTCCTCTTTGATCTGCACTTATTAAAGAAAGAAAACCTACAAAAGAATCTCCATTCTTATTGTATATAGCTTTTTGAGCCTCATTAAGTAGCCACTCTCTAACCTCTGTAGCTTCTTCGTTTATAGTTTTAACATTGTTAATGAAGTCTGCTTTTATGTTAGTTACGTCAGCTAAACCTTGTAGCCTTACCCCATCTTTAAGGATATAAGACCTGTTTTTTTCTGTATCTACTTCTTTGGTAAATCCATATTTTTCAGGGTCGCCTAATACTGGCTTCAGTATTTTATCGTACACTTGCTCATTTCTTGTTATGCCATCAAGCTTAAGTGTTCTTATAGATCTGCTTATGTACCTTAAAAAAAGCTCTGCAACCTCCGCTTTCGCTTTGGTTCCCTTTACATTATTGAATGAAGATTTAAAGTTTGTTAAGGAATAATCAAACCCAATAACTTTTTGTTGGTACTTATATACTTTTTGATGTTCGTTTATAGCGCTTATTAAAAACTTAACAGTATCTGTGTAATTTAGCTTGTTTGCTAATAGCTTTAATAATTCTGCTCTATATGTTCTAACGCTGTTCTTGTTTAAAGTATCATTGCCAGCATTCCATACAAGCTCTGCTAGACCTTTAAAATCTTTTACTTTATCAAGACCCTTTATGATATCTTCAACCACCTTTGTTTTAAAGTCGTTGTTAGAAGGTTTTTCTAATAAAGGATTTAAAGCTTTAGATATGTTTTGTTTTTGTTCGACAGTAACAGTTTTAGAAAATTGTATAATATCAAAGCCTGTTTTTTCGCCTTTGTATCTATCAAGTTGACTTTGAAGATCATTTAATTGAGATTCTATTATAATACCCGCCTGAACGTCTAAAGAAGTATCAGGAGCTAACTCTTGTATTGATTTTAATTGGCCTAAGTTTTCCGCAGTTGCATAGTCGGCAACAATTTGCTTAGCTAATGGCTCAAGTATCTCTCTAAATAATTGCTTTTGTCTTTCTAATACCGCAGACTTTTTCCCCTTTACAAAATAAGTTAAAAAGGTTTTCTTATCGATTGGTTTGATTCTAAAAACAGGATTACCCTCTGCTGTTAATTCTCTACCAACTTTCTCAGTAGGGAATAACTTACCGTAGCTCTTCTTAATGCTTTTAATTGGTAAAGCTTTAGTTACTATGTCAAATGTATTCGGATCGTTTAGAAAGTCTATATAAGCTCCTGGGATGACTGCGTTGGGGTATACGCCCGTAATGGCCCCTGTTTTTTTCATTAGCTTTTTAAACAATTGTTTGTTAACATAGTTTTCAAGCCAAGAAACAATATAAGTATCTCTTCCTTTTTTAACCGATATAGTTTCAGATAGAGTACCTTTCTGCACTCTCACTCTTATTTCTTTTTCTAAGTCAGATTTAATGTCATCTATTAAATCCTGATCTACTATGTCTAGCTCATTAAACGTACGCTGACCCCTTTCTACATTACCACTTCTATCTATGGACTGAGTATCTTTAGTAGCGACAACACCTTTAGCATCATCTAAATTAGATGTAAATTCAGTGTTAGCCTCCTTAAACATTAAAGACTGTCTAGTTTGCACTATCTTTTTTACATAACCAGCTAAATCTTTGTTTTTAGCAGGGTTGTATGTACGGATAGCAGCAATTACTTCTGCCCTTAGTATAGCCAAAGCATCTTGAAACTCTAAAGCCTCAGGCGCAAATTGTTTAAACTTTTGTTGAACAATAGTATTGATATAGCCCTCAAACATTGGTACTAATTTACGTTCCACTGGAGCAGGTAAAGGTTTACTAGCTGTGTATTCTTTTCTTTCAATACCATACATGCCTACATTGTACTGGTCCATTATTTTTTGGGATAACGGATCTCTAGGCCCTAAGTCTGTTGTTCTTGTTGGTTTATCAGGTCTTTCTTTTTTAACTTTTGGCTTAGCTTTTGGCTTTGGGGGAGTTTTAACAACAGCTTGTGGGTTTGCCGCAGCTTCCTCTGCAGCGTCTAATGCTGCCTCAGCTGCTTCTAAGTTAGCTTCAAATCTAGGATCGTTTGGGTCTGCGTTTTGTGCATTTTCATAATCAAGCTCAGCCTCCTCTACGGTTTTAGAAAATTCAATTCCATCTTGTAACCCAGCATCGCTTAAGTCAACATCTTTAAGAGCTGCTGCTGCTTTTGATGTTAATTTACCTTGTTCGGCACTTTGGTCAAACTCTTTAATGAAATTGTATACATCTTTACCGGATTCAAAACCTATATTGGTATAACCTACAGGTTTAAAAACACCCACTACAGCATCACCTATTTTTTCAAATGTTGTCTTATCGTAGTTAATTTGTTTTTTACGAAGCGCATCAGAAAATACATTAACATATTCTGTATTATATGCTTTTCCCGTATATCCCCTCTCTTTCATTTTAGCGTCAACAAAATTCCTTTGAGAAGAGGTCATCGATTTTCTAAATTGACGAACCATTTTACCTTGCTCTTTTACGCCACCAATAAGCTTATTAAGTACTGGGTGTAGTACCTCGTGCATTCCTGCATTAATAGAACCTGTTTTTCTAGCTATATCTTTATCTATAACTATCTTGTTACCAATAGCAAAAGCAGATACATCAAATCCTTTGTCTTTGTTATCAAAGTAAGTTTTTCTAGTTTCCTCACTTACTTTATCGCTATTCATTAAAGACTCAACCTCAGCTGTTGTAAAAACATCCATTTCTAAGCCTTTTTCTTTAGCTATAGTTTTTGCGGAGGCTATATTTTGCTCAAGGTTCATGTCAATAAGTTGCTGACGCGCCCCATCATATTCAGATTTAAAACCCTCCATAGCTGAAGCGTATTGGCTTTCGCTAATTTCGTTACTTCTAAATTGCTTATTAAGCTCCGTTGTTTTAAACGCAGCAGCATCCGCTAAGTCAGTTAAGCTTTCAATTTTACTGATCTGCTTATCATCTAAGCTATTGTATATATCATTGCCTTTTCTAACTGAGTCCGCAATTTCAGATTCTTTTTCATTAATCTGTGCCTGAATACCTTCTTTAACTAATTTATTATCGGTAGTATTAAACTTTTTTCTAAGTAAGGATAATTCATTTATATTTTTATCTATTTTATCGCCGTCAACTACTGTTCTTATAGTGTTCATGGATTTTGCAGAATAACTACCTGCAACCATTCCTCCACCACCAATAAATCCTTGAAGTCCCGCTTCTAAACCTTCTTGGCTAGTAACAGCATCTATAACTGTTTTAAACACTTCTGCTTCGTTGTCTGTGCCAGCGACCCTACCGTATTCTACGTTAACCTTGTCGGCGGCATGCTGTAATATTTCTGTAGTAAACTCAGTAGCTCCTGTTGAAAACATCCTCATGGTGTTTCTAGCTCCTTTATTATATATTAGTTTTTGAGCAAGATATTTGCTACCCATACCAATTAATCCCGAGGATCCTGTTCCTTTTACGGCTCCTTTAGCTCCTTTGGCAACCGCTCCTAACCCAATAAACTCTAATCCGGTAGAAATAACCCCCATGCCTACGGGTATTGCATTGTCTGCTTCTCCTGATTGTACGAGTTCATCAAAGCTAACGCCTAGGTTTTCAGCTTTTAACTTATTGTACTCTACAAAGTTTTCAGCTGTATAATCCATAAAAAACCCAGTACCTAACGTACCTGCTCCGTAAATAACACTACCTATCATAGAGGTTAAAGCATTCACTCCTCCCGCAAGAGCGCCGCTTACATCTCCTTTTTTTACGCTTTCAATTATGCCAAGGGTGTCTTTGCTTTCAAGTTGTTCTTTCTTATATTTCTCAATAGATTCTAAAGTGTTTTTAGTTCCAAGACCTTGAGCCGCCCAAGAATCTTTACCCTGCTTTTTAACATATTCATCTACTTTGTCTTGCCCGAATATTCCAGCGTATACAGTATTAGTAGCTATGTCTAAAGATGCTCTTGCACCCCCACCTTCTTCTTCGTTTGTATCAAACCAAAATTCAAAGACATCCCCAACCTGTTCACCTACATTGGAGAAAGAATTTTTAATTGATTGCCAAGCCGATAAAGGTTTTTCCGATTGTGATCCCGTAGCGTTTTGGCTTGACTCCACAGCTGGATCCGCACTTGCAGAGTCGTTTGTCTTTACTGGTTCTGCTGTATTAAAAAACTGAGAAGTAAAATCGTTCATAGACTTAGTGTAACTTCCTGATTCTTTTAAAGCACCGTATAGTTTTTCTTGACCTTCTAGGCTTCCAAATTGTGATTGAAAGTCCGAAAAAGATTTAGTGTATTGCCCGCTAGCCTGTAGCGCCTCGAATAGTTTTTCCATTTAATTAAAGATTATCTAATGATCCAGAATTTGTATTGTTCCCAGACGGGTAATTATTTATAAAGTGGTTTTCTGCTTTACCACCAAAATCTGAGTTTTGTATATAAAACCTATAAATAGATTGAGGGTCGTTTACATCTACAGATATACCTCTAGAATAAGAGGGGTTGCTGTAATTGTACCTAAACAGTTCAGAGTTACCATACATGTCTGCAAACTCTTTACGGGCCTCTTCACTGTCCTTAATCTCCTGCCCAGTTATAAACTCTTGGTAAAATTCAGCTCTACTTTTGTATTTTATATTTTTATCAGTGGGATCCATAGAGTTGGCTGTTCTAGCTATAGCTGTCGCATCGCCAGAAGTCGTTTGAGATAACTGCAAAGCTTCTTGTGCTCTAGGCCCTCCTAGATTAATTTCGTCGCGTACTGCTCCGCTGTATCCGCCACCACCTCTTCTGCTGGCTGGTCTTTTATCATTTGCCCCTTGTATAGAGGATTCTGTAAAAGCGTTCATGTAACTATTAAGAACAGCATCTTTTAGTAAAGCTTCATTCTCTGGTTCAAACAAAGACGGGTCTTCTAAATTCAATCCACCTTGAACAACAAAGTCATCTGATGCCAACGATAATAAACTATTTCTACCACCTTTATCTATAAGTTGACTAACCTGCTGGCGTACCATGTTTTTTCTAGCACCTTGTAAAACTTTTCCTGAATTATATACGTTTTCGTTTATCTTCATTATACTGTCAGCAGCCCCAAAGTCTTTTAAGAACGGTTTCTTTGTTTGTCTATAAGATTTAAACTCTCCGTTTTCTTCGTTCCAAAAGTTTATACCACCACCTTGACCAATGCTCATTGTGCTTTCGCCCGTGTATATACCTGAAGCATCGCTTAACGTTCCTATCTTGTTGCCTTCAGACAATGTACCATTATCAAAATCTTTAACATAATTTAGCTTGTCTTCTTTAAAAGCATTTAGCTCTGACGCTAGGTTGGTAAAGTTAGATTTAATACTATTCAACTGGCTAACTCCTTCCATGTACATAGGGTTATCCGCATCAAGTTTGGCTACTCTCATAGCCGTATCCGCATATATTCTTTTTTGTTCTACTAAGTAATTTTTTACTGAGCTTTGCTGAGTAGGAGTTAATTGAGTAACATCAAACTCTGAATTTAAAGTGTCTATGTAGTTTGCAACCTTGTTATTTATTTGAGCTTTTTTTGCTTGCCTTACAGCCCTGCTTTGAGCCCCTGCTGCTAAACTGTTGTTTAACCCCTCTTGAAAAGCTTGTCCCCAGGTTGATTGTTTACTTGCTCCTACAAGAGCAGCTCCATCAATTAATGATTTATTTGCCATAATTTATATTTTATTAGGAATTCAAGATATCCCCTAAAGGAGTACCTTGCATACTTGGCATACCACCAATTATTCCCGCAGCGCCTCCTACCACACCGCCTATTCCGCCTACTATTGCGTTTGTTGCGTCTTGCCTAGCCTTGTTTGCCGCGCCTAGTCTTTGCTGAGACATGCCCAATAATGTAGATTGTTTTTCATTTTCTGCATCTCTTGATATTAATTCTCCTTTCTTTTCGTATAACTGTAAGTTAGCTGCTTGTTGTCGCTCAGCCATTTGATTAGATTGCTCTTGCCTCCCTATATCCATAGAAGCTTGTCTTACTTGCTGACTTTGTTGTCCAGCTAAGGACTGAGCTAATGCAGCAATACCAGAACCACCCGCGGCCCCTTGAAGATTACCCATTATGTTAACTAGTCCTTGATTAGCTTGTTCTGCTTGAAATTGAGCCTGTTCTTGATTCACGGTTAGATCTTCCATCGTGTTTTGCATATTTGTATATACATTTGAAGTGTCTTGCATTTCAAATTTAGCTTTGTTTCTATTAAACTCAGCTTGGGCTGCTCTTTGTTCTTCTTTTCTTTTTTTAGAACCGATGATACCACTGGCTATACCAGTTAATCCTCCTACTATTTGTCCTACCATTATATTAAGTTTTTATAGTTTTATTATTACGTATTATTTGCTACTCTCAAATACCTCACTAGCAACAGCAAATAACTCAGCATACTCTGTAGATTTATTTATAAATTGTGTTTCCGCAAAATACCCTTTTAAAGAACTAACTTCTACTATGGGGTTTTTTACGTAGAATATAAAGTCACCCGAAGAAGGTGGAGCTACACCTGGAGGTGCCGAAACCAAAACATAAGTTAAATCACCGTTTGGATCTATGGTTATTGATACTATAGGCCCAACTTGTATTTCGGAGCCGCTTGCGCCGTCTACATACCATATTATGTCCTGTACTTGCATTCCGTTGGGTACAGAGCTTGTGCTAAATGTAATATTTATATCAATCATATTTAAGGGTTTTGATTAGAGTCAATACATTGATTGCATTGAGACCACGGCCCGCCTTGTATGTCAATATACAAACCAGGTTCCTCATCTACATTTATGTCGATTATTTCCGCGCAGAGTCTAGGGCTGGTAGCACCGGCTGTTACCCAAACAACTTGACCTATAGAGTAAGTGTTAGAATTTATTACTTGGTTGCTTCCAAAAAAAGCATCGGATTGTGAAACATAAAATTGACCTGCGTTGTTGCACATGTCCACTTTGTATGAAAAAAACGCTGGTGGGTTTGTGCCGCATTGAGGGCAAGCTGTCTCACCTCCTAAACCAATAGAGGTTTGCTGTCTATATGTGTTGTTTTGTGCCATTATATTAAGGTATTATGTTAAAGCAGGTATTGTCGCTATAGAATCCGTTTGGAGCAGCGGTAGTTAAAGATGCATCTTGGTATAATCCTGAATTATTTAAAAAAGTTTCTCCCTGTGCAACCCATACTTGAACCGTTGTAGCATTGCCACAGCAAAGATCATCAGCTGATTTAGCGGCGTAACACAAGAATAAAGATTGTGAGCAACCTGGACAATTAATCGCAGGAGTAAGGAACAATCCTGTTTGTCCATCGTAATTTCTGTAAATGCTACCATCGGAATATGTTCCGCTAAGTGTTGCTGGCGGATTACCTGGTACATTCAAATACATCTCTGTTGCTGTAGATAAAGAGGTGGTGTTTAAATAGACGATAGTCGTGGTTTGACCACAACATGCATCCGTTACACTAAATTTAGAATTGTAATTTAAAATAAATGGCCCAAACAACGCAGGCACCACTGTAACTATATCATCTAAGTCAAAAGTAAACGTAGCATCAGCATCTCCAGATCTATTTAAAATAAAGTTATAATGTAGAGAAATACTGGTTGGACTTATCTGTGTCATTGTAATCGCAGTGGGCCCATTGCTTACGTTACCACTTGTTCTAAAAAACGAAACTGTACCCCCATCAGCTGTGGTAGTCAGCGGAGGTGTTATACCTACACTTAAATTAGGAAGACTGCCGGTTATCGATGTTACAGTATAATTAAATGGAGCTTGATTGGTACTATTGCTTAATGGATCATAAGCTGAAAAATTAAATCTGTCTCCAACCTGCAGGTTACCATAATTTTCTGATAATGTAATAAAATTTAAAACAGAAGCGTTTGTAGCGGGTCCGTCAAATGAGCCGTTTACGGCTATTTCTTCTCTAAATTTACCCAATGCAAAAGGGGTAATCGATATGTTTTCTGAAGGAGCAATGTCAATAGTAGCGTCTATGTTTGTAGCAAACACAGGAGGATTAGTAATTTGAAATGCAGGCACGGAGAATGTTTGCAATGAGTTATAAGATATATTTGGATTTGTAGAAGCTCCAGTAACTGTTAATTCAATGTCTGCGTATTGTCTTACGATAATTGGTAAAGGTTGGGAAAATGGACTTGCTAAATCTCCTGTTAATAAAATCTCCCACTCTGTATATCCGCTCCCTGACCAAACTGGAAATTCTATAATATAAGTTCTTTGGCCGCTACTAACCATAGAGTCGTTTTGAGCTATATTTATAGTATCAATACCATTAGACATTGAGATGCTATACACAGCTCCCTCTTGGCCAAAAACAGTAAAAGCTTTATTTTCACCAGTAGCCTGCACAAAATTAGGTAATTCAGAGTAACTTGATATTACTATAGGTTGAACTAGAGGTAATAATTTTGATCGCAAAGTAAAGTCTATAACATCATCTGAATAGCTTTGAGCGGTAAACAAATACTTAACCACATAGGTAATACTAGTCATTAATCCCTGTGAGTTAAATTGAGGATTTTCTTCAAAAGAATAATTAGCAGCGTTACCTTGCGTTAAAGCAACATCTGCTCCTATTATATAAAAATTAGAACTAGCCGTAAATGTTTTAGAAAATAAAGTAACCAAGTCCCCAACTTCACCAGAAGCGCTATAAGGCACGTTAGACTCGCTAGAAGGGGTTATTTGAGGTTCTACATCGGTGTTATATATTCCATTAATACCCGAATCAATCTGGCATGCTCTTCCGCTGATACATATACCTAAATATAAATTGCCAGCAGGCATGACAGCAGAAGGAACTAAGTTAATAATGACTAATACGTTAGCTCCTGCTTGGGTAAAAACAACACTGGATACATAAGTTGCATTAGGTGGCGTTGCTAAACTAAAACTAGTCGCATCTACGGTGTAACCTGTATCTGGTACAATTAATAGTTCCATGTAGGCTTGCCCTATTGCCTCCGTAATAACAGAGTTCTCTGGTATTATATACTCTACCGATGTTATTGTGTAATTGTTATTGGGTGTTAGCATGTTGGATCTTCTATAGTGTTTACTTGTGTCATTGTCGTTATAGTACCATTCTCATCTGTTTCAATAAAATACCACTCATCCCCAAACAAAGATAAATCATCCCATAAAGCTTGGACATAAGCAACTGAAGTTCCTCCATTGGGGCTTTTCCACATTGCAGTTGTATTAGCGTAAGGCGTATATACTTCTTGTGCTGAATTGTAAGTGTATATAGTAACACCTTCTTGTAAGTCAGCAGATTGAGAGCTATACCAATACACCCCTTTGCTGAAAGTGCCTCTACCTTTACAATTAGGAGGCGGGTCGCTGAGTGGTCCACAAATCTCTAAAGGTGAATTTGTCCAAGTAGTTATAGAATCCCTCATACCGCATATTGCAGATGTAATTCCTCCAGACATAACGTAGCTTTGAACATTATTGTAGTACCCTCTAAATAAATTCATAGGGCCCACATCAGGATCCTCGTCGCAAGGCGGTAATGTGTTGTATTGGTCCATAGATTGAATAATTCCATCCGGCGTAACCATAACGATCATATAAGCATTAGGAACTGTTGCGGGGTTAGAAGGGTCTAAGGCGGGGGCATCCGGAAGAGGACCAGCAGTGTTGCTTATAAATAAATAAGTACCTGGTTCGCTTATGGGTTCTAAAGTGTCTTTATCATATAATTGAGTTCCGACAGTTAACCCTTCTTCAAATATATACTTAAACTGGTCATAATTAATTGAGCTTATTTCAGAGTAATTCCCAGCTAACCATAAGTGAAAGTCTTCTATAATACATTTAGCACTGGAGGCTTGTGATTCATTTAATATTGAACTAGAAAGACCCTTGGTGTTCCATTGCCACCACCCATCAATAAGCGTGTCTGGCACAGGGTCAGCTTCGCAGTCTTGCCCAAGACCTTCGCAGCTTAATCCAGAGGTAAGTATGTAATCTTGCTCCACAGGGTCAATAGTTCCAGTACCTATACCCTTCCCCTTTTTGCATACTTCTAATGCCTTTATATGATTAAAGTATTTACCTTCTTTATTTTCAAATTCTTTTATTTCACCTGATTCTAAATTTGTTCTTATAAAATTACTGTACCAACCTTCTCTTTTTACTTGAACAAATCCAGGAACGAAAGAACCTGCGTTAACCTCAGCTATTGAATACCAGTTGTTATTGTATTCGTACTCTAACTCCCTAGAGGCTGAACCCGAATAGTTTAAAGCAGTATAACCCTTTACCGCTTGAGGGGAATCGTTAATTAATAGATTTACTGTACTAAAATATTGATCGCCATAAAAGTTATTATAAGTATCATTTAACCCATGCTCCCAGATTAATGCGTTCTTGAAAGTGTAATAAGTATTGTTTAAAGAAACTCCACCCTCAGGTATAAAGCTTTTTCTACTAGTCCAGCCTTTAACTTGTTCGTCAAAAGAAACAGTAGTTTCTAATATTAAGTTCTCTTCTGCAGGAGAATCACTAGTAGGGCACTCTGCGGTTAAATTATAATCTTTATCTACACTAAGATGCTTTCTCCAGTAAGGAGTTAGCGAATTAAGAGTTACATTATATAAACCCTTGTCTTCGTCGTAAGATCCTATTATTTTTGTAGATGATGATAAATTGTCAGAAAAGAAATCATTCATTCCTTGCTCTGATATAACGGTTATACCGTCCCTAGATAATCTTATCACCGCTCCTCTGTTTTTATCGGTAAAGTAACTTCTAAAAGCATAAGATGCAAATGATTCTGGATTTTTTGATATTCCGTAATCACCAACGTAAGGAATAGTTTGTCCTAAAACGGCATTGTTACCTGTTAAGTTAACATTTCCGTCAGCATTGTATAAAGCATCTTTATTGGCTAATACTCTAAAGCATTTATCCTCGCAAAGTGCTATTAAGTCAGTATCTCTAGCGTGTAGCTTTTGAATTGTACCGTAGGTGGGGTTTAAATCTTTAGTTATTTTTTCCGCTTGTATAAATTGATTCAATCTATTGATACCGGAGGTTGAGTTATATAATTGAGAATATATAAATCCACTACCTCTATGTTCTAAAGCGTATGGCTCGTCAAGTACCGTTGAAACTTTTACCCCTTTGTTTATGGTTTTAGCATTAAAATCATCTCTAACTCTATTTGATTCTGCTCCGTTTCCAAAAGAATATACATTATACCAATCTATAGGGTCATAATTAAGCCCATGCTGAGCTATTTCAAAGGACTTACTAGCTTCGTAATATAAATCAAGATCAGCAGTCTCTTTTGGCTCTGTTTCAAAAACTGCAGGGTTAGTAGATGTAAGTATTTTATTGTCACCATCATAAACATCAGTAACTATTTGCATAGAAATATCACTAGATATTAGTGTGCCTGTGTCCCCGTTAGAAGATGGAAACCAATCTTCCTTTAATGTTTCATTCAACTTAGCAACAAAAGCAACACGCTGGTCCTGGGCTTGGTTATCTAAACCACCCCCACAACAAACTCCAGCGCACGCTTCCCTACCCCCAAGCCTTCCTTGCTGGTAAGCTTCTTGTATTTGATAAACCTTACTGTAATCTCCAGTAGAATTATTAACAAATCTTATATAAGATCCCGCGTCAAAGTAAGCTCCTCCCATTTGGCCAAAACCACCTTGTGCCGTGCCACTAAAATCATCTATATACCCGCTTAGTTGACCTACAAAAGAATAGCCAAACCATTGGTTGTATTGCATAGGAGGTTTGTAGTTCTCTCGTATTATGGTGTTTAAGCTGGTTCCAACTCCACCCCACGCTCCTGGCCCTTGCGATTGATATTGAGACCAATTAGAAGCACACTCACATGGAAAGCAGTCGTTGTCATGCCTGTTCCCTGTGTCAAGCCAAAAATACTTGAAGTTATTAACATTTGTTTCACCTTCAGCTGTTCTTAAAAACGGTTTTATTTCATCTAAAACAACATATCTTTTTTGTAAAGCGGAAAAAGTTTTAATTATATTTTCGTCAAATGCAAAATCTCTGTTTATTTTAGCAAAAAATCTACCTTCAAACTCAGGGAGACTTTTTGGCTCCTCTATAAATATAGTTATATCTATATTGTCCCCAGTAGATAAGTTTTCCATCCAAGAAGCATCGCCAGCTAATGGGTCTTTTAACTTTATAGAATAAATTACAGGATTGTTACCGCCTGCGGAATTATAAGCGCTACCTGCTTTTTCTATTCCATAAGCGTTAGTTTCAAAACCTCCTTTTTCAAATATAACTTGATTAGCAGAGCTTAAGTTATTTCCAAAATTTGGATTTGACTGAAGACTTGGTCCCTCTACTCTTACAGTAAGAAAACCAGGGCCTGCTTCAGTAAGTAATTTAACCGTACCTGAAAATAAAGTCTTCTTAAAATTAGAAACAAAATCAGGCGCTTCGTTTTCTATAGCTAAAATTTTATATCTATTAAGATCTTTTACTGGTTCTGAATTGTCATGCTGTTTTTTTAGTATTAAATAAGTCTCCTCGTCTAATTTATTTCTTTCAGAAGAAGGAAATGACAACCATATATTACCATCCTCTGCAGGATAGAACCTGTCCAAAGCCAAGTTATAATAAGGAGTTGATGTTTCTTTTACAAAATACTTATAATGCGTAGCAAATGGCGGAGGAGCAGTAAATATCTTGGTAGCTAATTTTGTAACTTCGCAAGATTCAGATATATCTATGTAGGTCGATGAGTTCTGACTAGAAAAAACAGGTGTTTCTCTTCCAAATTCATCCTTATAAACAACACCAACTTGATAAGTTCTTATTGATTTCAACGACGGCTCTGCATCTCCTGTAAATTGATTATTTGTATACTGACTTTCCGAGCCCGGTACTAAGTACTCAGGCACTCTTGATGGATGAGGGCTGGATAGTATTTGCGTATCTAATCTGATTGATCCAACGGTGTAATTTTGCAGATAGTTTCCATAAACTATTCTATTGCCTATAATTTCTTGTGCTTTTGCTTTTAAAGGCACGTTATCCCATGGTCTTAGTAATTGATTAGACTCAACAATAGAGCCTATTAACTCATTTTTAATTTCAAAATAATCAACTAAATTACCAGTTAATAGAGTGGAATCATTTCTTTTTATAGTGTCTACAACGTAAACAGCATTACTGTCATCTGCTTTATATAATATATCTAATTCAATAACCTCTTCACTTCCCCACGAAAAATCTGATACAATTAATTTCCTTATATTGTTAGTCATACCAATATTATAACCATCTGATGAAATATACTTGAACTTATTAGGTATAAAAGCAACTTCTGAGAAAGGAGAAAAACAAGAATACTCGTTATCAATGTACTTCCATCTATAAGCGAATCTAGGAAAATTGTATTCAAACAAGGGAGTCTTTTCTTCTAATATAACTTCCCATGCAATAAGCAGATCATCCCCGTCTTCGTTAAAAAACCTGTTAACGTCACTTGAGATGGATTGTATTCTAACTGTTATAGAATCACCATTAACTCCATTTGTAACTATTAAAAATCTAGCTTGGTATTCATATTGATTATTAAAGTCATCTATATAAGAAGCTCTAAGCGAAAGTACATCACCATCCTGCCAAACAGCTTGTCCGTCTACTATTCCATAACTAGGTGGAGCTAATATATCAAAAGTTATTTCTCCATTCCAATTAGCCCCTAAAGAACTATTTGCATAATAATCTGGGTCACCTGCGATGTTCGCTAAATACTGCCCATAAGTATCTATTGGTATTGGTTGCGACGGAGGATCTTGAGTAAGGTCAGCTCTATAAGTAAAGTTTTGCTGCTCATTAACACCATACTCTGTTCTTAAGTAATCTACACCAGTACCAGGAATATCTGCTCCAAACTTACTTGCTCCCATATCTAAAATAGGAGGGTTTAATGGTGATTTTTTAATTACAGTAATATCTTCTTCTAAAAAATCCGGTTGACCAATTATATTAGATTGATACACTTCAGCTTCCTGATTGTATATAGGTATTTTAGTGTGCGTAACAAAATTAACAGAGCCTGTTTTAAATTTATCAATATTTATTTTTTTTGGTTCAGTTTGATTATCTGTCCAAAATAAAAATTTATCAATTATATTTATACCTGTTATAAGGTAAGTTTCATTAAACTTTAATATACCTTTAGTATCTACCAGCACTGGTGATATTGTGCCGCTTACCTGATTATATTCAGCTATTGCACTTATGCCAAATTTTCCAGTCCCATGAGTTGGAGCAGCTATAAACCAATATATTTTTTCATTTATATCGTTTCTGTATACACCTATACATTTAGCGTTGTCAAGCTGATCTATATAGTTGCTAACCCACGGCAGATTTTTATTATTTTTTCTTAACTGAGTATTGCCCTCTACATTCTGCAATGAACCACTGTTGCCATTCTCTGAGTTTGCTAAATCTAGATTTAAAGCATCTCGATATTCTCCCTGAGGAACAAGTCTTTCGTCAAGGTCTTTATTCATTTTACCCGCGTTAAACAGGTGAGTAAATTCTGGCATATATTAGTGTTTTATTTGCTTAGACTTATTACGCATAACCTGAGCAATCTCTTCTATTTTTATATTTGATAGTCTTAATTTCGCGTTTCTTTTTGCGGCTGCTTTTTCTTTTTTGAATCTAGCTACCATATATTCAGGCACATTGGTTCTTGTTGAAAGAAGAGAATGAGCTATATGTTTATACATAGCCTCTTCCGCAAACTTATGTAGTGTTATGTCTTCGTCTTTGCTGCTAACACCGTCAGAAACGTATTTTAAAGTGATTATTTTATTAGATAAACTGGAATCAAAGTATATAATACCAACAGATTGGTCTATGTAAAAAACACCATTAGACTGAGCACTTGAGGGGGTTAGCCCGTATCTGCGACCATAATTAGCGCCTATGCTTTTTATATCACTACCTTTTGATCCGTTGTCAAATCTTTTTTTAGTTTCTGATTCCTCTGCGGTAAGTAGCTCTCTATTTTGTTCATCAAACAAATATTGAAATCTGTGGTCCTGCAGTATCGGTTTAGGATTAGAAGTGTTAATGGCTGGATATATAACATGCTCAAGCCCTACAGAATCGGTCCACGTGAGTTTTACATAGTTAACGTAGTCTTGAGGTAATATCATTCCTAAGGAAGGCCCTAATTCAATCTCTTGCGATTTAACTGAAGGTAATATATCAAAGCTAAATTCTTGAATACCACGCATTGCATGGAATATAACATCCGTTCTTTTTACTCTTGGTATTATTTTATCTTCACCAACATAAGATATCATAAAATTATTTATTATATCTTTTATAGTTATAAACTGGTAATTACCGTAATTTTCATCCCAGCTATTCCATTGACCATCTGGACCTAGGTAATACTGTTCGTTATTTTCTGTTATTAAACCCATTTATTACGATTTTTGTTGTTGAATAGTTTCTTGCTCTTCTTTGTCAAATACTTGGTATAAGCTTAAATCTTTTATAAGTATTCCACATAATTCTAGTATTTTTATAACCAATTCGGTTTCCTCTGATGGGTGCAACTCAAAGTTAGTAGTTGTGGTTGCATCATAAAGAGGCTCATCAAAAACTATTTGATAACCCCAAACCACTGGAGTCGGCTGCTTTATATACGTAGCGACAACATCAGACTGTATTTCTTGGTCACCGTATACTTTGATACCCCTATCGTCTGCTATATATATAGGACGTACATTTTTAGGTTTTGTTAAAGGAGAGGAGTTTATGTATAAGAACTCATTAGGGTTTATGCGTTCTACTATTACATCTTCTGTTGTTGTAACAGGTGTATTAGGCCCTAAGTTCGGATCTAATATATTTTTAGTTGTAGAATTAGCGTATATAACCGTGCCAAGTCTATATAAATCTGAAGGTAATTGAAAAGTACCGTTAGAGCTAAATAAATAATTTAATGGTGCTCTAGTCTCAAATAAGGCTATTTTCTCATTAAGCAATTTAAGCATATCAGAAAATTCAGTGGAGTTCCCTGGTATTCTGCCAAATTGATTAATATCATAAAAGTATTGCTCAAACAAATCCATTTGCGCTTGGTTCGCGAACAAATTAAATTCTTGAGGCGTAACATACCCTCGTTGTTCTTTATTGAGTATTCCTAATACTCTTTGATAAACAGTGTTTATGCTTACAGCCATGTGATATTTTTTTAATTTATAATAGTTAAGCCACCTTTAAAGCAGCTTAACTACCATAAAGTAACTTACTATAGTTTATTTACTATAACTTTGTAAACTTCCATACCTTCATCTGTCTTAAAATATGCAGCTAATGCTGAATAAGGATGCTCGTCAAAAGGAACAGTCATTAATTTTCTATTTGTTTCCCCATAACTAAATGTTCTTTGATCAGGGGATAGAGTTATTATCTTAGCCTCTACTGCTTTAGCTCCAACGTTTCTTAAATGTACGTTATCATCTGTAGCTAAATTTATAAACAAAGCTGGATTTCTTTTAGCGAAGATCATAAGATCTCTTTTAAGTTCGCTTGAAGAAAGTGTTGTAACCTTACTGCCTAGCTCTACTCTTAATATAGCTTCGGCATCATCCGTGCTCATTCCCTTAGCCGCTGTAAGTGCTTCTAACTCTAATTCAATCCAATTTATCTCGTTCTCTGAGATGGCTACAGGATCATGTTCATGATACTTGATGCCTTTATTAGGATGGTATACAGAAAGAAATTTTTGCAATATAACATTTTCTTTAGGAACGGTTAAAGTACCGTCTCTAAAAACTATTCTACCAAGTGTTGAGTTTCCTTTTTGCTCATCTGCGAATGGGGACTTTTGATTGGTAGCATACCTTAGCTCTCTTTGGTAACCAGCTTCTTTGTCAAAATAAAGCAATGGTTTTCTTGAAGAGTGCTTAGATTGCATAGAGTAAACTATAGGGTGTCGATCACCATCTAAAACATAAACTCTATCTTTAAATTCAAACACAGGAACTTTTGGAGCTTCTATGATTTGTTTTTCTATTGCTTCTTTCTTTGTAATAACTTGAGGTGCAACCTCAACAGGTGCTACTGCTTCTTTAGCTTTTTTAGCCATGATATAATATAATTAAATAGTTTATAAAGGTAATAATTACCCCTGTAAATACAACAGGGGTAACAATTACATTAGTGTAGTATTACTTTTTCAACAATACAAAGTTGTTAGCAGCTTGTACACATAAACATCTTTCTGATAAGAAATGAACATTCATTGCGTCTTCGTCGCTTGTATAGTTTCCACCTACAGATCCAGTGATCCAAGACTTCATCTTTCTATCGTCTGCTTCAGAAGCTCTGTAACGTACGTGTAAGAAAGGTCTTGAAATATTCTGTCCTAGCATTTGGTCGTAAACTGTTGAAGTTCCTGCTGGAACAATAACACCTTCGATATCCCCAACTAAACCACGAGTTGTAGCGTCGTTTAAGTATTTCCAATCAGTCTTATAGAAATCATAAGATCCTCTACGGAATCCACTGAATCCTAAGTTCAACGCCATATCTTCTGAATTTTCGAATACACCATAAGATGTTCCTCCTACTCCATAAGTATTTTGTTGAGCTAGCATATTGTCAATACTTAAAGCAGTGCTTCTATCTAAGAACATCATGTTCTCTTCGATAGCTCCTTGCTTATCTAGTTCGTTCAAGATAATATCAAACTCTGCTAAACCTGGGCTTGGCGCACCGCCGGTACCAGGGTCTCCAAAATTAGCTCCCTCGTAAACTAATCCTCTTGCTTCAATAGCAGAGAAAAGTCCATCAGAACCTGTGATAGTGTTACCACCACCAAAATCATTTGCTGGGTCAGTGTTGATTGTTACAGTTGCTTTTTCAGCTTCAATCATAGCCATTTCTAATTGGTCTTCGAAACGGATACGAGCTTCGTGCTCTGATTTCAAGTACCATAGATATCCTGATGTTCCAATCTCAGTAGTTACTTCTACCCACCCAATTTGAGCAGTATCAGAACCATTTACATTGTACTTATCTCTAAGGATAATTGGCTTATTATTAAATTGCTCGAAAGCAGCATCTATAGAAGTCCCCGCGTTAGAAGATCCTTTTCCATATTCAGAACCGTATACAAATACTTTTCCTTTTCCTGCAGCTACTGGAGTTAAAGCTCCTTTGTAACCTGCTACTGTTAATGTTGCTATACCGTTTCCAGCTGTAGCTACAGATTTTACATAAGCTTTTTCAACCTTAGTACCTGCTTCATTAGCAACTACAATAGTAGCTCCTGCTCCAATAAGGTTTTTGTTAGTATTATTAGGGCCTGCTGGTATAATTACAGATGTAGCTGTAACTTCTACGTCATCATAAGCAACGTGTAAACGTCCTTGTTCAGACCATACTACTGTATCAGAAGCCATAGGCATTTCTGCTCCTACCATTCTTAAGAATCCAGAGATAGTACGGTTTCCGTATCTCTCTACTTCTTTTTCATACACTTCTGGTAAGAATTGTTGTGTAAATTTCATGTCATTCAATGATAAATAGTTATCATTAAATAAAGTTTGTGTTGGGCGTGGCGTCAAGTGAGCTAATGCTCCTGCGCTACCCTTAAATTCTCCTGCCATTTTATTATTTTTTTAATGGTTATTATTTTCGTTTTCTAATTTTAAACGAAGAAGCAGTTTTTCCGCTTGGGACTGATCTAACCTTCCAACCGTTAGGAGCATCGACTTCTTGGTGAGCCCCTCTAGGACTCATATCGATGTTCTTAGCTTTTGATATGGAATCTTTCATTGCATCAGCTTTGCCTTGCTCATAAAAGTGATTAGCAATCTTGTCAGCGTTCATAGCTGTAAATAGAGACTTATGGTAACCACCAGCGTCAGACATTTCATTTTTATCATTCAAGAACTTCTTGACAAAATTATTAATGTCGCTTTGATTACTCTTAACAGATTCTACATCATTAACGTTGTACCTAAATTTTTTATCTCCAACAGCGAAATCAAAACCTTTGAAATCTTTTGAAAATAATTTTTGAGTCTTTGTTTTAAATGTAGACACCTGTGCCTCTGCTAATTTGCTAGCTTCCTCATTTTCTTTTGTATATCGGTTAAAGAATTCAACCGCTTTCTTTTGTTCAGGGTTCAATCTAGACCCTGCTTTAATTTCTTCGTAATACTTAGTCTTTAATCCGTCTAAGTAATTTTTAGCTTTAGCTAATTCCTCTTTGTGAGCAATCTGCTTTTTTCGAACATCTCTCTCCTCATCTAACTCTTGGTCATAAGAAAAAGTATCTTCCATTAGGAAGCTTATTTCTTCAGAGTCCAGGTGAGGCTTTGTTGTTTCGTAGTACTCTCTAAGAAGCTGCGTTTCACTTAAAGACGTATAATCTGTATTAAGTTTAACATAATCTGACAAGCTACCGCCTGTTTCATTCATAAACTCAACTACTTTTTGTATGTTCTCAGGCAATTCAATACCCGCATCAGCTTCTATTAAAGCTTGTTCTACTTGATCTTCAAGCTCTTCAGTTTGCTCTACAACCTCTTCTTCGGTTATTTCCTGAATAATAGGCTGCTCAATTGTTTCTGTAACTTCCTCAACTTCCTTAACCTCTTCATTAATCTGTTCAACAGGAGCCTCCTCGCTTACTGGTTCTTGTTCAGCTGGAGTTTCTTCAGTAGGTTTATTTAGCTCGGCTAAGTTTACTTTAATTACGCCGTCATCAACGGTCATTGGTCCAACAGGACTCTGCTCCACCACTTCTTCAGTGGCGGTTTTGTTTTCTAGTTCTTCTGACATGATAAAATATTATATAATTATTACTATTATTATTACTTAGGATCAAAGTTACCTAAGCCGAAATCTCCACTAAGTATGTCGTTTCCTGCGGATTCGAAGTTTTTAGGAGGTAAATCGTTTTTTCTTTGGTTTATTAATTCACTTTGTTGTGAAGCCTGGATTTTTGTTCGGTCATCTTTTCTATCTTCTTTTTCTTTTATCTCGGACTTTTTACCAGATACTTCCAAGCCTTTAAGCTGCATATTCATTTGAAACTCTAACTGCATAAGTTCTTTTTTCAAAGCTGCTTCTTGCATTAATTTTTGAGTATCTATCTCGGCTTTAGCTTGCTCTAGACTTATTTTTTGCTGCATGAGCGCTTGGCTTTTCTGTACTTCTGCTTGAGCAGCTACCTGCTGGGCCTGAGCATTTGCTTGTGCCTGCGCTTGAATATTTTCTTGTTGTATCTTTTGATCTTTCTTTTGTTTTTGATCTCTTCTTATTTTTAGCAATTGATTAGCTAATTTAAGATTCTTTATTTCTCTAAGATCTATAGCGTCTGATAAATCAATCATACCGGCTTGAACAGCTACTTGTATATTGTTTTCGAGCATTGCTTTTTCCTCTTCGTCAGGCGAAAGCTGTATGAATATACCAAAATCATACAAATATAAGTCTGACATTTCTTGCAGCACAGCTACATTCTGATTACCTATCTTATGTATGAACGCTTGTCTTGTGGGCGAGTATTCTATAATATCAGATATTCTTAATGATAATCCTTCGCATAAATCTGCGGTTATAAATAAACTTCCGTTTAATATATGTCTTGTTGCTGTGTTTGAGTTAGCAGCTGCCATTTTCTGCACGCCTACCAATGCTCTTGCGTCTGGTGTGCTACCGTCTCTTGCTTCATTAAGCCCCGTCACATCTCTTATCATTTGTAAATAATAATTGTATGTGGTTATTAAGCTTTGTAGTTTTGCCCCGCCAGATCCTGATTGTATTTCCTGAATAGGAACTTTACCTGGATTCATATCACCCTCTTGAGTGAAGCTTCTACCAATTACCGATCCAGTTTGAAAAAACATATTTAATGCTTCTTGCGGATTGTAGTTTGTGCCGTTGCCTAAATCAATTTCAGCTAAACCATCTGCGTCTAAATAAACTCCATCTGGAACCATCCTAGACATCACTTGCTGTAATTTCAAGTGAGTAAGCTGAATCATATCCGCAAACCCTGTTATTCTTGAAACTAAACTTTCAATACGCCCTTTATACATTCTAGGAGCAACTATACTGTAATTCATTTTTACTTTAGTATAATCGCTTTTAGGTCTTATCATATTAGTAGCTAACTCCCATTTAAGGACTCTACCTCCTAAAACTTTAACCCCTTCGTATAAAACTTCTAAAGACTGAGATATCTTTTCAATCTTATGATCCTGCATTATTTTTTCAGGTGGATTAAACTGATCGTCTTTAGGTATTATTTTAGACGCTCCTGTTGCCAGCTCTTTTACTTTGTATACTTCATTTGTATAAGTCTTGTAATTAAAGTACAATACCTGCACAGTGTTAGCATCATCGCCATTATCATTATTCAAAGTTCTGTCATAAAAGCCATTTGCTTTGTACGATTGCTGAGATAATTGACCAAGGTCTTCGTTTGTTAAATAAGGGAATTGCTTTTTTAATTCATTTATATGCACACTCTTAACTTCACCTACATAATATATATCGTCAAAATACGGTGAATCGGTATACGACCATACTAAGTTAGTAGGATCTACATAGTCCACGACTACCCCTTCTGATTTGCTAAATGTATTTTTAACAGCACCTATACCTATGGTAGTTAAGTCGTAATTACATCGTCTTTTGGTTAAGTCGTATTTATTACCCTCTAGTAATACATTTATAGCTTGCTCTTCAGCTATTTCAACTTGCTGTTTATAAGTAAGTTGCATGTGTACCTCTAGCTCTTCTTGATTTCTAGGCACAACGTCAGGAGCATTTTCAAACAAATTAACTCCAAATTCTTTTCTTACAAATTCATTCAGATCTTTGGTTTCCATGTCTCTTATTAGAGACTCCATATATTTAGTTCTTTTCTCAACGCCAAATGGATCTTGAGAATAAGCTTTAACATCAAATGATCTTTCAGATATTCCGTTAACAACAATATCAACAAACTTAGGAACCACTGGCACAGGTTTCCAATCTAAATTAAGATAAGATAAATCCCCGTTTATAGATAGTTCATCTTTATATTTTTGCACAGGTTGTTCACCTCTTGCATATAACCTTAAGTTATGAAAAGTGTTTTGATTACTTCTGAATCTACCAATACCGTTATCCGAAGAGAACCACTCGCTTTCAATAGCATTACCGATTTTCTTGCCATATTCTAATGACATTTTTTCTTCATCGCTTGCTACTTGACTCGGAAAATAAGATTTTACAACTGACTCAGCCATATATTTATTTTTCTATTAATTTCGAAAATGCACCGCTATTGGTGTATTTAGCTATTTTTAAATTTAACTTTCTTTTTTGCATTTGTGGAACCGGCTTATATAAATTTTTATTACAAGCCATTATAGCTAAACCTGAACTTATAGCTGCATCAAACTTTGTTCTTTTATTTATATCGAATTTAGCCCAATCGTTTAAGGTTTCGTTAAAATACATATTGCCATATTGGCCGTCTGATTTTAATCCTATGTATTGGTCTATATATGATTCTATAGCTGCAGCGTGTGCTTGTTTTATGTCTTCACTTGAATTAGGTATACCACCTATTTCTTTTTCTGCCACAGATAGCTTATTCCATATCTTGTCTGGTCTATTCATTGAATACCCTCTGTATCCTCTTCTTTTAAAATAATATAATAGACGCGGTTTATTATTCTCACACAGCAGAGGCATGCCGTAAAATACGCAAGCCATTAGCACATCTTCAAAAAACATTTCAGCTGTTTGGGGTCTTGCTACATATTCTAAAAAGAAAGCATTAGGCGGATGATCTTCTAAACTAAACTTAGTTAATCCGTGCAAAGCGCCTTTAGATCCTCTCCCGTCTGTTGTTCCGGATATATCGTAACTGTCACAACCAAAAGCACCTATATGTTCGTTGCCTGGTGATTTTCTACCATTTTTTATAAATTGATTATTCTGAACACTAGCCGATGGTATCCAACTGACTTTAAATCTTCCATTTGGATTTGGTGTAAATTTAACTTTACTGTCTTTTATACCGTTTTCCCAAGAAAAACTACCCGTTGTAACTACCGCTGAATTAGCTAAGTCTTCGTTATAATCTATTTGTTCATATATTTTAACTAAGTTAAATATACTGTTTTTTGTTTCATCTCTAAAAGCGTGTTCCTCCGTCCTAGGAAACTGTCTATAAAACTCATTTAGAGCATCCTGATCGCTTTTTAATCCTTCAGCTTCATTATTCCAATGCTCAATTACCCCGACGTCAATAACGTCTCCATTGTGGTCCTCACAATGTTCTGATGGGGTGTCGAAGACAGGCATCCCAAAAGAGTCAATGAATCCTTCGTAATTCCATTCCATAGGAATGAACAAAGAATAGAGTCCTGACTTGGTTTGTCCATTTCTATTTCTTTTGGAAACATCAGAATCATTATATAATTTTTTAAAGTTTTCTCCTCCTTTATCTAAAGCATTTGATGTTGAACCCATCATACACTTACCAATAATTCTAGCTCCTAATCTTAACGTTGTTTTCGTAACCCTCCAGTTGTTGAGGATGTTGTCTGGTTTCTCCCATTTACCCGATTCATCGTGGACGAGGAGTTTAAGCTTCTCCCCATCGTAGGAGTTGTCACCCGTATTCTTCCAGTCGATCGTGGTATCGAGACCCTCGAGGAGCTCCTGATCTTTTTTATTTTGTATGGATTTTCTAGTGAGTCTACTGGCTGGTATTCTATAGGCAAGTTCGGTTTTGGGCCTGTCCATACCGTCCTGGATGGGTTTGAAAAAGAACGGGTAGTTGACAGATATAGGGACGACCTTATCTGTGAACATCTTCTTAGCATCGGCTCCAGACTTAGACAAGATACCGTACCGTGCATCTGAAGTAATTGTCGCCAAATTAACGGTCTCTGCTGAAGACATAAATGAAAATCCGGAACGGCGGTTTTTAAGGTAGCACATTCCATAAGATCGTGAGTCTGCTTTACAAGCCTCCCAGAATATGAAGAATAGTCTATTTGCTTCCCTAAAGTCTGGCTTCCCAACGTCAATCTTGGACCACTGCAAGTACATAAAGTGAGTACCAGTAATGTAAGTGCCCACGCCTTTATTATTAAACCAATGGCCTTCGTCTCTGTATTTGAATTGTTCATCTATATAAGGTTCCCATTTTTCCTTAAAATCATCTGGATAATCTCTCCAATCGAATACGCTTTGTATTTGCTTCAACTCTGATGGGTACTCCGCCGGTGTCCACTCAGCATTTACTTTACTGATTTTAGCAGGAGCTTTAGGTAAAGCTATTTTAAGGTTTTGTATATTGTATATTTCGCCGATCTTTCCCGTTTTACTTATAACAACAACGTCGTGCTCTTTGTTGTATCCGTATGCCCACTTATTAGCTTTATTAAGCCTAGAGATCGTAGTCTCTTTTATAGGGGTTATTACGCTGTATAGATTTTGCTGATACATTATCTTGATCTTTTTTCAGCAAACCCACTAAAAGCCTTAGGCTTTGTATCTTCCTTTGGCTTATCTTCTAATAAATTTTCTTCTTCCTGTATTCTATTTAATATCTCAAAAGCATCAAATATAGCTAGCTTTTTTGTAGCTGCTGCGTTTTTTAATCTGTCTGCTGAGATATCGTCGTCTGAATCAACTATAGCTTCTTTAGCTACTTTTATCAATTCCTCAACCGCTTTATGCCCAGCTTGGATTATATTCTTCTTCGTCTCCTTGATATTCATATTTAATTGTAATTTGATTAGTAGGAACCCTGTATAGTTTTTCGTTTTGTATTAAAAACTCATACTCTGTTCCTGGGCTAAAACCCACTAAGTCACCAACGGTCATAACTTTTAAGTTAGTATCTTTGTATTTTAGCACACCTATTAAAGGTTTTTCAAAATCAATAGAAAACATTTTATTTTCTTTTATAGGCTTAACGAAGTTAAATCCCGGTAGAGGCTTTATCGTATCACCTTCAACTTTAGCAAATATAAGATCAGGGGAAACTATATACACATTATCTGAGTAATAGCTCTTCCCGTTTTTTTCTTTGCCTCTAACATCCCTAAAACGTCTAAAAACATTATGATGTAATATTACTGTATCACCTTTTTTTATATTAGTCTCGTTAACTGATGGCTCTGCCAAAACAATTCCCTGTCGACTTACGTATTGATGGTTTTGTAATTCTGTATTAAGTATAAGCTCACTTTCATTTACATGCTTTACATTATTATATCTTTGGTCTTTAGGTTCGATTATAAAATCAAATAGCCCCCTCATTAATATTGTAAATTGTATTCTACAGCTATAGCCATGTTTTTATTAAAGTCTTTCCAAGGTAAAACCTCTTTTGCTTTTGTTATATATATAGAGTACTTATCTTCTTCCTCTACTATACTATCTATAATATGATTACCATACACTTCCTGTCCGACAGAGTAGTGCATGGCATCATTTTTATAGTCTCTTCCGATACTAATCTTTCTTATCAACCCCATTCTCAGCTATCTGACCAGTGCTAATATCTACGCTAATATCTCCATACTTATCTTTAAGTATATTCTGCACACTGCTTAACTCAGCTTGGGCAGAAGACATTGTGTGTATCAATTCATGCTTTTGTAATTCTAAGCCACCAACTTGCAATTGCACTTGATTAACTTTGTTTACTGCTGCTTGTAATTGAGTTAGTTCGTCTTTTTTTAATTTTTTTGCCATTTTATTTAATTTAATTGTTAATACTTACTTTATTTATTACGTATTTTTAGTAGATATTGATTTTCCTTTCTCCCAGCTTCTACCTACAAAATAAGCCCCATAAGCTGTGACTAATAGCGTTTGAAATATTGGTATATACTCTTCAGCTACTTTGAATTCCCCTATGTTACCATCAAAAAAAGCACACACGGTAAATATGACTGTTAAGTATATAAGCACCATAGGTCTGATATTCTTCGAAAGAAAGCTATCTGATTGCATGTCTGATTCCCAACGAGCAGTTACTTGCTTCTGAGCGTCATTATCTGCCTTCTCTAATATCTCTTGAATTTGCTTTTTTATTATAAGCTTTTCTTCTTTTGTTGTGGTTAATTTGTCAATAACATCTCCGACCTCTTTAATAACATTGCCGGTTAGCCATTCCCATATCTTTTTCATATTAGTAGCGCTTTTTAGATCCGTAAGCTTTGTTTATAGCGTTTTGAGCTTTAGCGTACTCTGCAGACCCTTTCTTGTTGCTATTACGTTGCTTAATTAAATTAGTTAAAGATGTACCTGATTTATTGTTAGCTACTGCTCTTTTCCAAGAAGCCGCTCCCTGTGATACTCTATTTGAGCCTAGGTTTTTATTAATTGATCCACTAGGCTTACTGTTATTCATCGCAATCTCATTACCTCCTTTGCCACTGTCTTCTGAAAAAGCTTTATCAATAGCCTGCCCGGTTCCCCTCCATGTTCTTGCATACTTGGTCGGTTTGTCTAAAAACTTACCTGCATCTTTTACAGCAAATCTTCCGACTTTGTTATTTAAAACCTTTGATTTTTTAGCAATCTGCGTACCACTTTTAATTGCTTTGGTTGTTTTAGGCGCTAATTTTAATCCAAGTTTTGTAGCTGTAGCTCCCCACCCCGCAAATGGAACCATTGCCGCAGTGGATAAAGCAGCGTTTGCGTAATCTCCTTCAGCTGCGTACCAACCCGCGTTAATACCGTCAGCTATTTCGCCATATCCTGGAATTAACCCTAGAACATCTAAGGCGCCATGCCCTATAATATTACCCCAGCTTTTTTCTTCAGGCTTATCTGATTGCATACCCGACCCTTCTGTCGCTTTATTCTCAGAAGTTCTTCCATCTACCTTAACGGGAGCTGCTTTCTGGTTTCTTATTCTTGAAGTAATCGGGCTAGCTTTCATATTGTTTTATTTTTTTGTTTTCTTTTTTGGTGCAGGTGATGATAATCCTATTGCTCCGGCTGCTTGTGAAAACTTCTTTTTAGCTTTTGCTTTCTTTCTATCTGCTGATCTTTGTTTTCTAGCAGCTTTTCTTGTGTTACCTTCTGCTAAGGCTTTTTTAGCCTGTGCTTCTTTATCTGATGCTTTTGCTGTTTTCCTAGCTCCTGCCTTAGCTTTCTTTTTAGCAACAAATTTATCTTTTGCGCTTGGGTTGCTAGTTGGAGCTTTTGTTTCAATAGAAATTTTAGGTGTTTCTATTTTAGGCTTAATAGTCTTAACACCTTCTGGCTTTATAGTAGTTGCTGCTTTTACTTTCTTTCTCGGCTCACCACCCTTAGTAGTAGCATCTTGTTTCCAGCCTCTAGCTTCGTATTCATTATATCTTTCAGCACTACCTATTTTATAGTCCCTCATATTACCTGTAGCTTTACCTCCTGGTTTTACATAAGGTTTCTTTTTCGGCTGCGGTGTTGGTTTAGGTGTAACCTGAGGTTTTGTTTCGGGCGTACTATCACCTTTAAACATATTAGATATTACTACACCTGCAACACCAAATCCACCATATTTTAGTGCTTTACCCGCAACATTAAGGCCTCTTTTAAACAATGATTTACCACCGCCTTTTGAAACTGCATTTAATGCTTTTGATGCTCCATTACCTAGCTTGCTACTTACCTCGGTGAACGGTGTATACCCGTCACCCAGAAGCTTTGGTGCTTTTGCGCCTCCTTTTTGAGATAATTTTTGTGCTCCTTTGGTAACTAATTTTTTACCCGCGTTATAAAGCGCTCCAATTTTTCCTTTAGCTGGACTGTTCATTTGAACCGGTGCATAACTACCTAGTAGTGGTTGCTCTGCTTTCATTCCGCCTTGTGTTGTTCTTTTTATTTTAGCGGTAACTGGTTGGCAACTATACCCGCTCTTTTTTGATTCAGCCATTTTGTTTGTTTTTATATGGGAAATATTTATTTAATGTTTGTTTTCTTTTTTCGCAACCACATCCTCCGGGTATCTTATCCGCAAGTTTTTTTATTCCTGTTGCTTTTGTAAATTTTTCTATTGAGTCTCCTAATCCTTTTGATTCCATAATATTATATTTTAGCTAAATCGGCTGCAGCACCATCTTCTTCTTGCTGCGCGACCTCTTTCGCCGTTCCAGCTTTTAGACCTAGAGCAAAACGCTTTTTGTCTTTTATAAGGCTTTGTACCTACCTTAGCTTTACAGTTAGTAACAGCAGTTTTAAGTTTGCTACCTGGGTTGTCTTTTTTGTATTTATTAACACCTGCTTGCGTCATACCGCCTCCTGCAGCCGCTCCTTCTTTTGATTTGGATCTAACTTCATTGTAATAGCCCTTGGACTTTTTACGAGAAGGTGCTCCTCCTTTTTTCTTAGCTGGAGAAGCTGCTTTAATCTCGTCTTGTAGAAATTGCGGTAGATTGCCTTGATTTCCAGTAAGTGCCTTTTTAAGGCAACTTGATTTTGGTTTCTGTATATACGCCATAATTAATTACCTTTAAAATATCCTTTTTTCATAGGTCCTCTTTTAGCAAACAATCCATCTGTTTGAGCACTGCCACCGCCTGCATTATAGTTACCAAAAGAATAATTCCCTTGTTGTTTATCTTGTTCAAATTTTTCCATAATTTGAGAAAAAGAGGTTTCTCCTGGTGTAACAGATTGATTAGCCGACTTTTTTGTTGAGGAAGTTATGTTATTTACCACAGCTTCTCTCCCTGCTTGCTCTTTTTCAAAAGCCGCTCTATCAGCGTTTAGCTGTTCTTGAGCTTTAACACTACCTGGGTCTTTATTAATTTCAGACTGAGTTGTTTTTCTTTGTCCAGAATGTATTAATTCCCCAGCTCCTCTACCAGATTTTACCGAACGATCTACGTTGGTTTTCTGCATAGTGTTTCTTTCAAACTTAGATTTGAATTTATTAAATTTTCTTCTATCCTTTGCTGACGCATTGTCAGGTAAACTCCAATTGCCATCAGCATCTTGAGTTCCCCCTAATTTTGTTAAACGTTTACTTGAAGAGCTTATTCTATTATCAGCTATCCTTCCAGATCTATTTAGCCTACGTATTTCCCAAGGTTGTAAAACCCTTGATTCTGTTTCAGTAAATACATCACCTCTTGAACCAGGGGTTGTTGTTGTTGTTTCTTTAACACAATTACCATCTGCATCTTTAGTGGAACCTTCTGGACAAGTAACAGTATCTTCTGTTCTTAAACCCTGTTTTATTTCAGAGGCTTTGATCTCTTCAGCGGTTAAACTTGAAAAACCACTTTCCTCGCAGGTTTGTGTTACTTTCCCCGCATCTTTTTCAGCCTGAGTACCGCAGCGATTAGAAGAAGCTTTAATTACTTTACCTTCTTTTTTTTCGCCTTCTACGTTTTCTTTTTTTGTTTCTGTTTTTCCTTCTGTAAAAGTCTCTGCTTTAGGGTCTTTGTCTTTATCTGACTTAAGAGGCCCAAATGAGGGATGTCTCTTTATTCTGCTAGTTATTGGTGATGGCATATTGTTTGTTTTATTTGTTTTAAACCTTAGGTGTTTTGTTAGAATCAGTTTCTACAGCACCGGATGATTGGCTTTTTTTCTTTTTTTCTTCCTTCTCTTTTTCCTGGCTTTTCCCATGGTCAACTGGATCACTTACTGTGCCAGAGCTAGAAAACTTTTCTTCAATTCCATCGCCGTAGTTTTTAAACGCTTTTGATTCACCTAAAGCCGCGGCACCGTCTATTAAAGCCTCGTCTGCTTTTGTAGGTGCTGATTTTGCTCTATAAGTTATTGGAGTTGCTTTGTACATATTTATTTTTTTGTTTGTTCTGGATGATAAGCCTCGTGTTCCCATTCTAAAGTAGGATCACCTTCTGGTTTTGATTCGCCTGTTTTAGTATCTATTAAGTTACCGTTTTCTCTTTTATATACTCTAGAAGGAGATCGAGTATCTTTTTTCCAGGTTAAAGAACTATCCGTGTATTGTAGTCGCCCACTTTTTAATTGGTCTATATGAACCTTCTCGTGAGCTATAGCCTCCTCTTTTGTCTGGCCTTCTGCTGAATGATCTACAAATATTGTACCATCATTATTAGCCTCCGCAACTACAGTACCCTCTAAGTCTTTTTTAAAAACTGGGGTTCCGTAACTGGAAGTTTCTTTGTCTATACCTATAAGGTCTGAAAAATTCTTAAGTTTAAAACCCATTATCGTTCTTTATCATGTATCATATCATCTATAGCTTTATTATAAACTTTATCAGTATATGATTTATTCTTATAAAAGGTACTTCTCTGGGAAGTAGGCATATCCTCTTGGCCTAACAATATTCTATACATTCGCATGATGAGGTTTATACCTTTGTGCGAAACTTTGTAAACTGCAAACTTCGAGGTAGTTCTATTTCTTTCTTTAAATACATCTATCCACCCTTCTCTTCTTAATCGCTCCCAGCGATTTTTATCCCAACTATAAGTATAAGTACCATTAATAAAATCATTCCTAGTAAATAGTTTTTTACAATCAAGATAAACAAGAAGCTCTAAATCAGCATCTTTTAAGTTGTAAGTTTTACAAGCCCATCTTCTGACAAGCCTGTAATACTTAAATAGATTCATATCTCTTATGTCTTGCCCTGTGAATTTCATTCTATGATGACTACATCGGGAGCTTTTAAAACATAATATAATTTATTTTTCCATTCTATGCCGTGACCTGCGTGTTTGTCATATCTGACTATATCACCTGTTTTTATCATTGGCACATTTTCGCCTACACTTATAACTTCTGCTCTTAGGTATCGAACTTCGGAATTTTGTTTTTCAGTTAACTCTAAGCCTGCCACTTTTTTAGGAGCTTCTTTTATTTTGTCTACTATTAAGTAATAATTAATTGCTTTCATTATGCTAATCTTTTATTACTGATTACACAGTCTGCAGATATTATTGTTGTAACTACACTTACCGCGTTTTTAAGAGCTGACTTTGTAACTAACACAGGGTCTATAATACCCGCTTTAAGCATATTAACTTCTTTGCCGGTTTTAACGTCTATCCCTCTATTTTTTACTGTTTGTTTCTTTATTTCAACAATACCAGCGTTATCTAGTATTGTATAATACGGAGCCTTGATTGCTTCAAGCAAAACCTCTTCCCCTTTATTGGACGGTTTTATTTTATTAGAAGCGTTTAACAAAGCAACACCACCTCCAGCAACAATACCTTCTTTATAAGCGGCTTTTGTCGCATAGATGGCATCTTCAACTCTATCCTTCTTTTCTTTTAGCTCAACTTTAGAGTCAGCGCCTACTTTTATTATGCCAACACTTCCAGTTAGCATAGACAAACGCTGTTCTAGCTTTTTAATAAAGAACGGATTTGTTTCGTTCTTCATTTTTGTCTTCACTAGTTCTATTCTTTCTTCTAATTCTTCGTTACCTTCTAGAACTTGTATAACAGTGTTTTTATCATCCGTAACGGACTTTATAGCTTCTCCTAGTACTGATACATCTATTAGGTCTAAATCATCCCCTAACTCCTCGTTTATAACTGTAGCGTTTGTTAATATCGCTAAGTCCTCTATAGATTCATTACGTGTTGGTCCAAAGCCTGGAGGATCCACGATGTTTACTTTAATGTTCCCTTTTACCTTATTGGCTACTAAGGTTGCAAATGGCTGCTGTTCAACCTCCGCTACAATAAGCAAACTACGCTTGTTCTTTACTGCGTGCTCAAGCACATTTTGTATTCTCCTAATATTAGGTATAGGAGAAGACACAATAAGAACCATAGGATTCTCCAGGGTGGCGGTACCTTTATCTTTGTCTGTGGTCAAGTGATTAGATCTGATTTTAGAATCGAACTGCACACCTTCGACAAAATCAACATACGTCTCATTCGTCTCAGACTCTTCCATTAGTACGACGCCATTAGGGCCAACTTTTTCATAAGCTTCTCCAATTTTGGTTCCAAGCTGTTCGTCGTTGTTGCAGCTAATAATAGCAACATTTTTAAGCATAGGGCCTTTAACTGGAGTACTGGTCTTATCAAGATATATTTTAATTTTATCAGCACAACTAAGAATGCCTGCTTTAATGTCTCTAACTTCTGCTTCATTTAATTTTTCGTTAGCTATTTTTAATAGTGAGTCAGCTAACACGGTTGCTGTTGTTGTACCGTCGCCAGCCTCCTTAACTGTGTTATTGGCCGCTTCTTTTATAAGAGTGGCACCTATGTTTTCAACCGGATGTAATAAGACTACGCTGTCTGCAACGGTTACACCGTCTTTTGTTATAACCGGTCTTCCAAGGGCGTCTTCATAAATTACGCATTTTCCAGAAGCACCTAAAGTGCTCTTTACTGCGCTTGCTAATTTTTCGACTCCTTGCATTATTTCTTTTTTGGCAGTATCACCAAAAGTGAGAGTTTTTACAATCTCATTAGGATTATTGTATTCCATTATATTTAATTTAGATTTTATTAAAAGACAATCTCGGAGCGTAACCTGTGTCTTACTGACTCACCCCAATAGAATCTCATCCGCCAAGAGATGAGCTAGTCTACCCCGCAGGGCAAACTAGTTGGCTATTCGTAGGTGAGTTTGGGACCTTCCGGTCACGCTCTCTGAAAGCTTAGACTACCACGCTTGTAAGCTTACAGCGCCTGAGGCAAGTTCCCCTGCTGAAGTGTTGAAAATGGTAGTTTACTTTAAAAGGTCTTTATAACCTTTGGTCCTTTTATGAATTGTATTCTGTTATTGTAATGTTCTATAGTTTTATCTATAGAAGTTTCTGCTGCTTCTATGGTCTCTCTTCTAGTCACGTCATGCCATTTCTCGCAGCATTCGTCTTTTTTTGGATCACAGTCACAGCTTATATCTTTGTGTTCTGTTTGGTAATAACCGTTTTCTAACTGTACTATTCTCCAGTTTGCCTTGTTGACTAAATGAGTCCATAGCTTTAAACGATTTTCTTTTTCTTGTGATTGACTACTCCACGAATTAGTCTGGTAATAAAGTGTCATTGGTTTTGGTTTTTTATTTGACATTTGGTTATATGAATATTATTACTTAATATTACGAGTAATTAACTGTAATGACCTACATGATACAATATTGCTTTGCAACTACAGTGGTTTGCCCTTTGCTCGTCATTTGTATTTCAAGTATTGCACTGCCCCCTTGAGTTTTTACTGTCCAAAATCCAGGAAGCACCGCAACAAAGCTTTGATTTGACGAAGATACGTCGTCCCCTATACTAGGTTCATCTTTAATTGATCTAAAATAGATTACGCGATCGAAATTCCTTTGGCAATTTTTCCAATCAAATTTTTCTCCTACGCCCCAAGCATCTATTGGGTTCCAAATAGGCAGGTTGCCGTAATTCCTAAAGTTTAATAAGCTGTCTTTGTTTCCTGAATACTCTGGATCAAACTTAGAAGTGTCCGCTTCTTTGAAAAAATCTACTAACGAGTTTTGAAGTGTATTTAATGCTTTCTTAACAGACTCCATTGTAAAAGTTGATGTGTTTGGCACCCCCATTACTTTTCAAGTTTTGATAAGCGAAGCTCTAATTCTGCTATTTTCGCCACTAATAGATCTATATATTTAACGGTCTTCATTCCTTCTTTATCTTCAGATACAAACTCGGGGTGATTTTTTTCTAATTCCTGCGCTATAACACCAGTTCTATAATCTCCTTCATTGTTATTAAAGAAGAAAGACTTCCAGTTAACTTCTATAGGCGACGGAGTTAGATCTTTTATATTGTATTTTAAGTTCTTATCTGAAGATAAAACAAAGTTACTAGCTGTAACTGTTCCGTCTATTCTGGCATCCTTGCTTACATCTAAATTATAAGTTGGATTTGATTTGTTTATACCTACATAGTCTTTACTTGTAACACAAAAAGCAGTATGGCGAGTGTCATCATTCATGCCATTACCAACCGCAAATCGGTGGATAGCTTTTATTTTTGCAACATTATAAATGCCACACACAAATTGCCCTGGTCCATTTGCTATTTTTTGATTGGAATTATTGCCATAAGCAGTTTCTACACCAAATCCAAAAGCAAAATTAGCTTTTTCGGTCCAAGCTACCGAGTCTCCTCCCCAGGCTATACCGGTGGTGGACAAGCAATTGCTAGCGTCTCCTCCCATAGCGTTACCGCCAACGGCTAAGGTGGCATAAGCATTAGTAATGTTGATGCCAACCCTATCGTTTGCTGTGTCTGTGAACAGTAATTTAGCGTCCACGTCAATGCCACTGAAAAACTTCATAGACGTATATTAGATTTTATTATTTTTATTATCCTATTTTTTGTATTAAGGCTCTTATTGTATTTGCTGGCGTTGTAGAATAAGAAACTGTAATAGTATTAGAAGCTCTACTTACATCTGCATATACCGTTTGGGTTGTGACTGTGTCAAACAATTGCACTATAACATCCTTTGTACCAAAATTATGCGTAATAATCCCGTTTGCAGGGACATTAACAGCAAGGGTGTTTTGTGAGTTTCTTTCTGTGTTTGTTACAGTAAATACACCATTCGAAACCGCTACGGAAATACCTGTACCAGCAGCTACTCTTGCGGCACCAACGGCGCTTGCGGTTGCATTAGATATTCCTATTGTGCCTGAACCAGTTATAGTACCACCTGTTATAGGTGCGCTAGTCGCGATACTCGTTACGGTACCCAATGTGCTACTAGTACCAGCGCCGATATCAGCTCTAAACTGATCGGCTGTTCTCGCGGTTACTGTATTGTTAGCGTTTATTTTTATAAATCTAATTGCGCTAGGGTTTGCTAACTTAGTCAAGTTCGCTCCAACCGTAGTAAATGCGTTTGTTGCTGTATAAGCTGAATTCCAATTAGTAGAATTTCCGCCATCTGCAGTCATTATTCCAGTAATAGTCAATGCGTTAGATGACGCGTTATATGTCATACCATCATCACTAGTAAGAGTCGATGTTCCGTTCCAGAGCGTTACCCTATTGGTAACTCCGTTACCTGATAATACAGATGTGTTATCTATTTTTTGCCATGCATCTGCCCCGGCTCCTTGTTCTACATATATAGCCCAGTCACCAATTTTCCAGTCTGTGATTCCAGATAAGCTTGTTGAACCGTCTACAGATACAATCCAAAATTGACCATTAGATGGTGTTGCTGAAGGAGCGCTGCCAGAACTAGCGTCCCAGCTTCCTTCAAATGCTAGTCCCGAAGGAATGTTGCCAATTTGAGCTGTAACAAAATCATATATTTGATCTCCAGTTGCTAATGCTGCACCGCCATTAACGACAGCCGCTGTTTTAGTTGATACAGTAGGAACAGCAGATGTACCCGCTATCGCTATTGTACCTGAAGTAGCCGTACCTACACCCGTAACTGTACCTTGGTATTGATCTGTACTGTTTATTTTTACCGTTTGATCAGATGATGTAAAACCAACAGTTACATTTGTTCCGCCCTCAAATCTTAAACCAGTGGCATCAGTTGAAGTAAACTGAGTTGTGCCGCCTGAATTTTTTATAGGCAAAGAAGTTGTATCATCATCCGATACAGTTTGAGTCTTTACATTAACAGCAGTAATATGCCCGTGCACATCAGTTGTAATAGTGTCAATTACTGGGAATGAATTACCACTAACTGCAGAAGTTGTGTCGGTTCTAGTTACACTATCATGTGTTACCGATATGGTAGTGTTACCCGTTTGATTCGCTGTAAAAGTCCCAGTTCCTCCAAGAACACCAGATCCTTGTACTGTTAATGTTCCATCGCCCACAGATGGGATAGCAGACGCTAGCGCGTACCTACCGTCTAAGTCAACAGTTACATCTGATTGATTAGAAACCGTAGCGGTTAATATTCCATTGCTATCATCAAAAGCTAAACCCGTTAAGAAATCATTTGCTGCTGTATTACCGTCTGGTATTGTAAGCCAGCCACCAGCAGTATATAGCTTTAATTTATCTACATCGGTGTCGTAGTATATCTGGCCTTCTAAAGGACTTGTAGGTGCCGTGCCTAAGTTTTGAATAACTGCATTTTGCAGTTCTTTTTGGTTTAAGTTGACATTGCCTTTTATGTCTAATCCGGTTAAAAAATTTAAAGCCATTTGTTTTTTTTAGTTTAAATATGCAACCCCAGAGAAACTAGAGTTAAATGTTATGGTTAATTCGTTATTGCTTAAGTATTCAACCTCACCAACCACCCAAGTTCCAGCAGAGTCTGCTACTGATACCGAAGGGTTTTTACCAAGGTTATGAGTTATAGTCCAAACTTGTTGAGACTTAGGGGGAGAGTATGTTAAGTTGAGGTCTCCTCCACCGTTTTCTGCATTTTGAAATTCGCTAAATATGTAATAAGCGTTGTGATCTAAGTTACCACTTGCCTCATAATTAGTCAAAGTAACTTCTAAGAAATCAGGATTGTTTGGGTAATCCTGCATATTTATTACTTTGTATGTGCCAAAAGAATTTATATTTTTGGCATTAGCTATTATTACATCTTTACCTTGGAATAAAGGTAAAAAGTTTGACATCGGTTTTCCGCCGGCGCCAGTTTTACTCATTAGAATGCTTGTTATGTCTGTAAAACTAGTTCCAACCCCTCCTCCAGATATGAAGCTTATGCACCCAGGGCTTCTGCCCTCAGAAATATCGGATTGAAAAAGAAATATAGCTTGATCTGCCACTCCTAAACTATTGGTGTGGTTAATCAGATCTGATACGTCTTCTAATGTGTAGTTTTTAGTCTGGCGTCCCTCTCCTTGGTCAGTACCAATTACTTTGTCTGCTAATTCAGGATTAGCGTCAATACCATAAGTACTAATTCTTGCCATTTACTAATAATATTTTTGGCGTCCGGTTAGCTCGCCCACCCCCGGGGGGGTTCGCGATCAATTGGAGTGCCCTCCGAAGAGGTAGGGTTCTGTAGTGTCTCCTAGCCTTGCGGCATCGGTAGTTATCTTGTCTCCATATCTGTTTCTCGTACTGTGCCCGCCGTTCGTTTCTGTTTTACCCATAAAAGTGTCTGTTTTATCCCCCTTGCGAGGGTCTCGTCCAATGTTGATCTCTGTTTCTAGCTCTGTTTCTGTTTGTGTTTCCGTTTCCGTTAACTCGTCCTAGCACCCTTATAGGACGCCAATTATGTTTTTTATGAGTGGTTACCCACGAATGTTATTCTTTTTATATTAGGATTCACATTTCTATCGTATATACCTCTAACGGCTAAATAGCCTAGTATTGGTGAATAGAAGAAAGTGCCGTCTGCATTTGTCTTTTTTATTCTAAACGCTAGTTGTTGATCAGCGTAATATTTTACGTTTCCTTTATAGGACTCCCCTGTTTTTTGAGGAAAGTTACTTACTCCAAAGAAGTAATCCCATTTGAAATCAAACAATTGATTTTTCAATGCGGTAATACTTATTTCTGAAAGCCTACCCGCCAGCTGCCCTCCTGGATTTTCAATATCTACTCTTTTATAACCACCTTTCCTGTAAGACTTCTTACTTCTTTTAGAAGGAGTCCTGTGCCTTTCTACTACAAGTTTGTAAGAACAACCGTCTTCTAATACTAGATTTTGGAAGTCTACTCGTAGTGCACTATATATTAAAGGAGATGATGGTGAGTGTAATGAACTAGTTCTTCTGTAGAATGGATCTTTACAAGACCAATGGAAATCTAATCCCACACCTAATAAAGATAGGTTTGATCTAGCCGCTGCATCTAATACATGCGCTTTTATACCTCCTATGGTATAATTCTTCGACTGATCCGCCGATTCTGCGTCTGTTCCTATTACTTTATCTGCATCGGTAATATTACTATCGATGCCGTATGTGGTGATTCTTGCCATGTTAGTCTGTGTTGTAGTTTGCTCCGCTTTCTTGTCGTGTTCCTTGCCCTTCGTTTCCTCGGTTGGATTTTACTGAAACAAAGCTTTGTCTTTTATGATCGTAGTCTCTGCCGTCTAGGTTTACACCCTTCTTCTTAGCAGCGGATCTTTCGCGTTGGGCATGAGCCTTTTTTGCTTTCCTGGCCGGTGACATTGCGTAAGCTTTATCTCTTGCCGCTTTGTCTCTTCTGGCTTGTGGTGAAAGTTGTTGTCTCATACCCTGTATGATTACGCCCTTTTTCTGAATGTTAAAAAATATGACAATAGGGTACTATTATTAATATATAACTACCTATCGTCGTAGACGAAAAAAAAATATAATAAAAATTTTTTTAGATACTTGGAACGATTGTATTACGCTATGCTATACAATTTTTTTACCAAAAACGGAAACTTAACTTTTTTTCCCAGCCCCCGTGCTTTTTCCTGGGGTTTGGCCCTGGTTCCTGGTGTCGGCCTGGCCTGAGCCGTGACTGCCCGGAGCGACTAGCCGCGGGATCCTGTGCAGGATTCGGGACTTTTCCTGGGCCTGGTCCTGGTCCTCGGCAGCGGTCCACGGTCCTGGATGCTGGACCTGATCTGGATCTGATCGAGACTTTTGCAAGCGTACTACGTTCTTCACCTGATAATATATATGAATAATAAATATAATAACTATGAGACAAATTAAATTTCACCACAATGTGTGGATCAATCTAGCGCTGAACATCTACGCTGTAACAATGACAACAGCAGTCGGGCTCGGGATCATCGCGGTCGTAAGCAACCTGATCATGGGCAATGTGCCTGGTAGCTTCGGCATCTACGGCTAGAGCTTTGCAATCGTAACACGGTGACACACCGATAATATAAATGTATAACAAATAAAACTAATAACTATGTCAAACTATTCTTACACCCTTTACAAAATTAGCATGCGAGTATTCAAGAAGTGCTACTCGAAATTAACATCTGAGCAACGATCTGAAGTGCTGGATATATACTACGACTTCTACTAAGATGCTTGTACGTATTGACACGAAGAACTGGCGCGGCAATTATAACAGTCGCGTGGTTCGGTTCAACAACGAGCAGCACCTCAGCAATTATCTGCGCGTGTGCTATCGGGATGAAGCCACATCCAAAGTGATCGGGCACGAGATCCTGGAGCGGGACTAAGATCCTGGCTCTGGCATCTGGTCCGGCTTACGGCCTGCTTTTGAAATAGGAGCGGAAGAGTATACTCCGCGGTACGCAACGCGTATAGCATGTATAGCATACTGCGTATAGCACTTTGCAAACGTAGTACGTGTAGTTATCGATAATATATATGAATACAAAATAATACTAAACTTAAATAGAAATAAACAAATTTGCAAACGAAGTACGAATAGTATTCGATAATATAAATGTAACAAAGTAACTTAATAAACAATTAAATATAATAAATTATGACAAATCAAGAATTATTACAACAAACAATTTCAAAATTATCAAACGAAGAAAAGTTGGCAATCTATCCACCGATCGAAAGAAAGAACTTCGTAGTCCGTAAAAGTTGGATGGGTAGAAATCAAATCATTACCTTTGTCAACAACAAAAATCAAAAGATTACCTATAATCATGATGAGGTATTAAAAGTAATGTTACCTAAATTAAATATCATGCCATGTTGGATAAAAAGAGGATACTGGTCACAAAGTACCGATATGCCTTCGAACGTTAGACAAACGGTAATTGAAAGAGTAGACCTTGAAAAATAGGTTTACTTTCCCTCAGGGATGAGGTGTTCGGGTTGGTGAATGACCATAAAATTCTACCTCATGAAAATGAGTGCCCGACACCACCTTGATGGGTAAATAACAAAATGCTATACATTTGGCCTGGGTATATTTGCTATACACCGGAAGAGTAGACTCCGTCCTACGTGAATGTTTCGTGGTGCTATACACGGTGAAGAGTGATCGATCGGAACCTTCGGTAAACGAATGGCACTTGGAAAAATGCGACAATAGCGTGCTACTATATATACTTAACAACCTAACGTCATAGTTTTTTTATTTACTCAACACACAGAGAGGTGAAGTAGTACCTGTAATACTATTTTAACTACTAAACAAAGTGTATACTTTTTTGCAAACAAAAAACGTAGGTAGATCGATAATATATATGAATTAAAAATATAACTATTATGACTAAAAATGTACTATTTATCACTAGACTCTGCGAACTACTGGGAGGTGACCGATTTTTCTTGTGCGACCAATATTGCCAAGATGACCTATTCGAAATGCAAGATCGGGTTGCTAAATACATAGCGGAACAAGCAAATGACGGGCTAGGTTTAGCCAACTATATGGTGTCTCAATTTCCATCAACCTTTCAAATAGCGAGTACCGATGTGGAGTAATTGTTGCGGTGCAGAACCGAGTTACTTAAGTGACGAGTTATGTGGGTCTTGCCTAGAATGGGCAGAGTTCGACGAAGAAGATGATTATTAATTAAATACTATATACAATGAGAGAATACGGATTTAACAATGAATTAGAGTACGAAGAGTACGCACAGTTAATGTGGCTAATAAATAATAATAAGTAATATGAGAAATATAAAACTTACCGACGGTGATTGTACCTTTGTACACTATGTACTAAGAATGTACGCTAATCAAACAGACAATTTGGATCAAGACGATAAAGAAGAAATATACGAAGTAGCAAATAAATTTAAGTAATTATGGAATTAACAGAAACTATAACCGTAAACGGTTGGGACTTTGAATTAGTAGAGAATGACGTAGACGATGTGTTCTACCAGTGTAGAGGCGAAGTAATGTACGATGACGAGCACGATGAAATGCCGGAACCAAGTCTTTGGCGAGCAGCGGAACGGTTAGAAGAAATACTAACTAAAGACGGATTAAAAGTATATGCCGGCCACAGTGAAAAAGGTTGGGTTGAAGTAACTATAAATAATAATTAAAACGAATACTATGATGACAATGAAAGAAGCGTGTGAGTACGTCAAAACCTCCCGAATAGCTAAAGCTAAGAAGCATAGAGTAGAAGTAACACAAGGTGATCTATGTAGTGGTTTAACGGATAAAGAGTATAGAAGACTCAAAGTGAAAGGTAAAGGAGCCGGTAGTAGAGGTAGAAAGTATTCTCATACCAAGCTATGGAGTGATCAAAACCGATCCAACCGTATTCACACCTTCTATCATAGTAATTAAATTTGCAAACAAAATACGATACCTAATCGATAATATATATGAATCTAAAATACTAATACTATGAACAAAATAAAATTTAAGAAAGACAGTATGACCGGTGCTATACACGCCATACTTAACGGCATTAACTATCGACCATATACGATCGGTAACTTACCTAACACATTCGCCTTCATCTATAACGAAGAAAAAGATCAAGACGGTATAACAGAGTGGTTTAACTATAAAGGATTTACCTATGTCAGAGTTTAAAGATTTCCCAGCCGACAAGATCGCAGAGAAACTAAAGCGAGTTGAGGCGTTCGAGAAGAAGTATAAACCTAATACAACGTCAAAAGCGTGGCGTAAGTGGTGTACCGATCCAGAATACCGCAAACGAGAGTGGCAATTACGTCAAAATGTCGCTAAAAGTATAGGAGCAAACCCTAATATAAATTATTTTACTAAAAATACTACAATATGGAATTAATAAAAGTAACTAAAGATGGAGCTCTACATTTTAAATTGAGTGATGGAAGAATTGGTGCTACATACCCTAGTGGTTACGTAAGAGTATCTACCAAACAAGATAACTATTACCATAAAAAACCGCTAATGTACCAAATAAATAGGCAAAGAAAGCACTGGTATAAGCCAAAGAGTAAATATGGTTATAACTATGTGAGAGATTTAATAACCAATCATGCCGATCGAGTAAGAAGATTAATGGATTTTAACGAAGAAAACTGTAAATAATATGAAAAAAGTAAGAAAATTTAGTCACTTAGTGATAGCTAAGATAACAAAGTATCACAAAGCATTTTATGAATTTATGGGCCCTATGCCTAAAGAAACCAAATGGTAATGAGCAAGATGAAACAATTAGACGAAATCGCTGAAGGAGTAGCGGACGTCACTATGGAATTAATGTATGATAGTATCGATTGGCAATTAGCGGACTTCGATCAAGAAGGCGACGAGTATAATGCTATACACTCTGAAGTAATGTTCCGTGCAATCGAGAAAATGTGGTTCGAAATAAAGAAAGGCTACTATGAAAACCCTCTAGAACAACTGCCTGGTTATATGGGTACAGAAAGAGGTTAAATTGCAAACGTATTACGATCACCGATCGATAATATATATGTAATAAGGAAGCAAACATCGGTGGACCGGCCGGTATATCTAATGACGAAAATGTATTAGACGCCGATCACGCTTTCAATAACAAACTAGACGAGTAGCTTAATTAGGTTAAAGGTGGCCGTATACAGCCCGCAACTCTTTAATACATAAGTGAATAGCTAGTGGCAGAGTTTTACGGTATATGGCTCTATAGAAAATACGAAAACCGATGCTAGATGGCAAGGCAGGAGGGTAATCGCGGCGATAAGTTCATGCGGTTGTTTTCAGAG
>Ga0228644_1000043_pt1 | contig 47444 bp, 72 predicted proteins | sample 56DmetaG_FD_186020 | JGI IMG/M metagenome (GOLD analysis project Ga0228644, IMG submission 186020) | Seawater microbial communities from Monterey Bay, California, United States - 56D | ecosystem: Environmental > Aquatic > Marine > Coastal | place: USA: California | collected 2016-11-09
CAACGGCGGTGTAAGTTCCTGCAGGGAATGATTTAGTAAAACCATAATCCGCAATTGATGAAATCTTAAACCATGTGCTTCCTGCAACGGTCATTTCATATTCGTGCGCATTATCATACTCTACTTTGTTTGTATCATAGTCTGCCATGTTTGTGTCTGACATCTCTGATACTTCAACGTCTCCAGTCCAATTTACTACGTCATCGAGTGTAGGTGCTGAAGAGAATGAGATTGGATGCTCAATCACAGCTTTGTAATAGTCTGCGGCAAGTACATCGTAACGAATAATTGGCTGTACACCACCATTCGTCGGTGCGGTAGTAAGTTGATAAGGATTCGGGTTACCGTAGACGCCTGGGGTTTCACTAATGATGATACACTTCGAATCAACGTTACCCACGATTTCGGTTTGAGCTTGTACAAACTCTGTTGCCAAAATGGCTGCTGCCATTGGTATTACTACTTTCAACATTACTTAGTCTCCTGTTGACCTGACTCGTATTGTGAGTCTACCATTTGCTGATGAAGTAACTGTTGTGCGAGATTACTTCTTCGTGCCTTTGCATTGTCGGCAATATCGCCGCCTTCTAATACTATAGTGTCGAAATACTCTCGTCCTTCTAAACCATAGTAATAATCTGTAGGAAGTGTGCGAGCTGTAAGTGCAAGAGCCATTGCTTCTGCTACCGGATCTACGAGAGACGGGTTATCTCCATCTCCCAGTAAGTCTTCCAAAGCATTATTGACTGCCCATTGCTCTCGGCGTCTCTGCCTTTCGCGCTCCTCTTCCTCCTCCTGTAACTTAGCTTTACGCTCCATCTCCGCTTGAACGAACTCGTCTTGGAGTGGGTCGTAAATTGGAATCTCGGGTACTTCAACTTTTTCTTCGTATCCGGGACAATTAGGGTCTGATTGAGGATCGAAACATGTATCGTACCGATACGAATAGACCACACTTGCATTCTCTACACTTCCTTCGCCTTCTACCTCGATTGATCCCGGACCCCACAGTTCCGCGTTTAAGTTTGGCACTGCAAACTTTCTACGTAGTGTGTTTCCTGGCAGTCCTGTCCAATCGTCGGCATTTCGAAAAATATATCCTGAACCATCTGCGTACTCATTCTGTACGTAAACAATCATTCCAGTTTCGGGGTCTTTTACCGCCGTGTACTGGTACACTAATCCGTTTACTTCCAATCCAGCTTGTGACGGAAGTATATTGGTCATTACCCAATTTAAACCAAAAGCAGCAGCATTATTTGTGGTGCCGTAAACTTCCTCAGAGTAGGAGGGCTGCGAGTAGCATAAGAACGCCGCCAGCGCCCATAAGTGTCTTTTCGTCACTCGTAAATTCCTTCTCTTCGGCGTCTTCCGCCCTTGGCTCAGGATTTTCCGCTACTTCCCACGCCGCTTTTGCTTCCGCTCCAATTAATCCATCTTTGGGGCAAGGTGTTCCAGCATTCATCATTGCATCGAATACTCGTTGGTCCTGACACATTACTGATACCGCTGCAACTTTCATTCCCATATCATACAAAGTTTTCGCGTTTTTCAACATTTCGCAGTTATCGTCCGTAATCTGCGTGCCGGTTGATACACCGAGTATCTGAGTTTGCACCGCACCCGCTACGCCGAAAGTACATAAGTCGCTATTACTCGTGTTGATTGTAGGACTTATTGCCGATGCAGGAGGTGACTTCAAATCGGTCTCTTGCTTCGTTGTTACGGTAGATTCTGTAATGATTGGCTCTGGTGCTTCTGTTTCCTGAGCAAATGCCGCGTACGACAATAATGACCCAAATAATATTGGATAGAACTTCTTCATAAAGTTAACTGCCTTGTCTGGTTTTTATATCCGTCTGATTTTTCAATTATATGACAAAGGGGCTCGAATGTCAAGGTATATTTTTCTAAGCTATAAAGTCTGGAGCTGCTGGCCATATTAAATCATCTAACCTACCGCTTGTGGGCATAGTAGTATTAGGGAAGTTTCTAAGAAGAGTTCTATACTCCTGTACGTGGGTTAAATTACTTCCTGTAATTGGAGAGTCCGACATTACAGCCCAATCTGAGGCAGCAAGTCTGCGGTTTCTTTCTTCTCGTACTAAGTCTTTGAAATTTTCTTCATCCCATGTCCAAGCGCCGCTCGCCCAGGTTGCACCTCTATTTGGACGAGAGATACGAGAGACCCAAGTACTCCCGTTCCACCAATGAGTATCCATCCACTCGCCTCTATTAGCTATTTCATAGTAATAGTAACGAATAGTCCATTCATTAAGATCCGTGCTGCCTTCGGCAGGGTTTGTTCCTTTTGCTGGGCGAATAAGTTTTACATCGCCTTCATTATCGTGATAAATTAAATATGTTATTGTACTCATACTGATCCTGCCTCCGCTATAAGTATTGCTCCTAAATTAGGTATTGCTTGATATTGTATGGGGCTTCCAAGTGGTTGAAATTGAAAGCGCCCTGCAAAGTAAATTCCTTTTTGGCTATAAGAAGCATTTGTTGTACTTACAAAAACAAAAAATAAATGTAGGCCTACTTCTGTTTCAAGCTCGTGATTTGTACTATTTATTAAAGCATAGTTTCTATCAGCAGTAGAAATTAAATCATACTGACCGCTGCCTTGTCTTGACCCTAAAAAATCAGTTACTCCAAATCCTCCATCTCCAGTGTATAGCCCGCTATCAAAAGCTAAGTCTCCGTCGCTGTTAAAAATTTGCACACCATACCCTGTAGTTGCAGTTTGTGCAGTTGAAACTTTTGTAATTATGTAGTCTACATTTAAAGCTGTACCGTCTGATCTTTTAAAGCTTATAGTTTGTTCTCCATTTGAATTTGGAGTACCTCTCTCTACTGCTAAGTAGTTTTGACCTACAGTCGCAGTTGGTCTTGCAAAAACAAATACATCATCTAAGTTTAATGCGCTTGGTAGAGTAGAGGCTGTGCCGCTGTCTACTACAATTAACCCTTTTCCGTTTGTATTGGAGTCAATCTGAACATTGCCATTTCCTGTGTCTATCTGGATACCATATGTCATATTAAAACCTTATAATTATAGGCGTGCAAGTAATTGATCCTCCAGTATTGCTATTTTTTATAGTTATTCCTTGAGAGCTTACAGCTCCTGTAGTATTTCGTTCTGTAGTTAAAGAGCCGAAAGTACCAAAAAAATCAGCAAAAAGTATCTCACTATTTGAAGTTGTAAGCCCTGTCATATCTTGCTGAACAAAAACGCTTCCATCAACTCCTCCAGATTTTGCAGGAACAGTTACAGGAGAAGGGTCATTCATAAAATTCACATAACGAGTAGCAGGGCTTAAAACTGTAGTTGTTCCATCTGTGTCATATATTTCTACGCCGTAATCTGAAGAACCTCCACTTGCTTGACTGCCTCCTTGTCCCGAAGCTGAAGTTGTTGCACTAAAAGTTTTTGATACTGTTCCAATTGTAACAGTAGCTGTGTGGGTGGAGGAAGTGCTAGAAGAAGTTGTGAGTCTTACTCGTATTGTTTGATTGTTTTGTATAGTTGTACTTGAGGAGGTATATGCTCCTCCATTTACAGAAACTTGAGGAGAGCCGTTTCCTGTCACGGTCACTGTAACACTTCCTGTAATTGTAGTAATAGTTTGAGCATTTGAGGTAGACAAAACACTTACGGCTTGGTCTACATTAGTAGTGAAGTCTACAAAACTTTCTGGAGTAGTGTCTTGTGCCGCTACAATTTCGACATATTCTGTTTTAGTAATAATAGGCATTAGGGTCCTCCGATGCCTCCCCCATCGTCGTAAAATATGGAGTAGCTTAAAGTATCTGTTGATGAAGTACTATTAACTGTTCTTGAAGTAAATACAGTGCTACAGCTAATTGCTCCATCAGTAGTAAAAAAGCCACTACTAGGACTAACACTTACGCTACCATCACTACTACTGTTCTTTTTAAACTTAATAATATCATTAGCGGCAAACTGATACCTACTAGATAATGTTCCATTTCCTGTAGGTGAAGGGCTCCAGCTAGTAATAACTGTACTACCAGACCTAGACACTGTAACTTCGTATGTCGCCATAAATTTTCCTCCAATTGTTTGAAGTATATAATAGGTGACGTTGATTGTCAAGTGCTGTTTTTCTTCGGTCTCGAAAATACCCAAAGTTGTACGTGCGGGGGTGCCCGCGCGAGATCGCGCGTGTCAAGTCTTTTAACCCCCCCTATCCTGTGACATATTACCAAAAATATTTGTTGCGGTGCGCGGCGAGACGTGAGACAATGCTTGCATCAACTAGGGAGGCTATGCCATGGATATTTTACTACTTGTTGCAATCACTTTTCTCGCGGGTATCGTGGGCGGGCTCGTTATGGCTGAGTCTTTTGATCTCGAACAGCCGCACGAAAAGCGCCGTCGTCAACGTCGCGAAAAGCGTCAGGCGCGACGTGAAAAAAATCGCAGAAATGTGAATTTTACCATTGACAAATTCTAAATCGTGTGCTACTATACACACATACACTAACCACTAAGGAGACTGCTATGTCTAACTACAACTCAGAGCGTGAAGCTCGCATCCGCGCGGAAGCGCCTCTCAATCTCGCTAAGGCGAAAGAACTTGCGTCCGAATTCGGTGACGTGACTTATAGGTCTGTTATCGCTAAGGCGCAACAGCTTGGCGTGGAATACGTCAAACTTGCACCGCGTCGTCGTGCGCAACGGGACAACGTCCCAACCAAAGCGGACTATCTCGCCGCTATCCGCCAATCGCTGGCGCTACCTGATCGCGAGGGCGATCTCACCAAAGCCGAACTCGAGTCGGTACTGGTCAACATCGCATGATGTCGGCCATCGCTTGGACTGGATCGGCCACTATGGTGGTCGCTTCCTTCCTAATGTCAACCCAATACGGGCCAATGATCGCCGTCGCCGGTCTGCTACTGCTGACCATCCAGAGCGCAAATAACCGCACTCACAACTTGACAGCGCTTAATCTTTGCTCTATACTCGGGTTTCTCTTTTCAATTTTTGGAGCTTAAATCATGATTTATATTTTCGACCTTGACCACACCGTGGTTGATTCTTCCCACCGTCAAGCGACTCGGCCTGACGGGTCACTCGACCTCGACCACTGGCGCGAGCACTCTACTGCCAAGCTAATCGAGCGCGACACCCTGCTCCCGCTCGCTCACGAATGGCGCAAGATTCTCAAGCGCGGTCACACCGTCTTGGTCTGTACTGCCCGCGTCATGGGTCCGGCTGACTATTTCTATTTCGGATCTCGCGGGCTGTTTGCTGAGACTGTGATCTCTCGCACTGAAGGTGATCGCACTGCGGACGATCTGCTGAAATTGCGCGGTCTCAAGCGATATGCTCGAGAGAATGGTATGAGCTGGAAAAAATTCTGTGCTCGATCGCTAATGTTCGATGATAACCAATCGGTTATCAAAACTCTTGGCGCGAACGGTTTAACCGTGTATAATGCACCTATTATCAATGAGCAACTTGGAGCTTAAATTATGAAACACTACTATGCAATTCTTGACGTTGAGACCACTGGTGACGAGCGCGTGGCAGATTTTGGGGTGTCGGTTCAGGATCGCCAAGGCGCGACCGTCGCGTCTCTCGGGGTGCTCGTTTCGGGCATCCACGGGGAGACTCCCTACCACTGGGCGCTCGGCAATCCGAAGGTGACTCAAAAGAAATACGACGGAATGCTCGCGAATGGTGATCGTGCGCTTGCATCGGTTGCGTTTATCAATCGCTGGCTCGCTGAAATTGCTCGCACTTTCAACCCCGTTCTTACTGCTTACAATATCGGTTTCGACTGGGGCAAATGCCGCAACACTGGCATTGATCTCTCAATGTTTGATCGTCGCTTTGATCTAATGATGGCGGCCAAAACTGTCATCTGTGGCACTGAGGATTATGCCCGCGCTTGTGTTGCGAATGACTGGATCACCCCCAGCGGTCGAATGTCCACGAAGGCGGATCACGTTGCGCGGTTCCTTGATCCTACGCTACCCCCTGAGCCCCACACTGCGCTTGAGGATGCGCGGGATTATGAGGCGGTGATTTTGCACTCGATCATTCATGACCCCAAGAGCCGTGAGCAACTCATCGCCGCGGGCATGGCCAAAAATCCATCGGCGAAATGGATGCTCGGTCTCTAATGTTCTACGTGGAACACGGCCCCGCCCTCACCGGCGGGGTTGACATTGCGATTTTGGCGCCGCCGCGCCAGTAGTAAGTCAACGATTATTTTCGGCAATAGTGCAAATAAACATAAACGTAAAATACCCCAAAAGGTGTAGTCTTTGTAGCAGGATTTTGGCGCGCGGGCGCCAGTAGTAAGTCAACGATTATTTTCACCAAAGGTGCAAATAAAGTTGTTGACAATTGCGCGCAATTGTGGTAGTCTTTTTGCGCGCCAATTATACAGTAGTGCGCCGACGATGTCAAGTACAATTTAGGGCAATTGTACCAAAAATACCAGTTGATAGTCTTTGCGGGGTCGAGTATAATTATGGCAGATCTTGGGGGCAAATTTACGAAAATTTTTGCAAATTGGGGCAAATAAAACTTGACACGCTCAGGCCGAGTCCGGCCCCCCGGAATTCGCTTGCGTTGGCCTTAACGAAAAAACCTCTTGACATATTTTGCCGGACCCTGTATAATGTTTACATTGACTGAGGAGACCTTGCTATGGAAAAAATTATTGCTGCAACATTCGACATCGCTGACCAAAAGTGCAAAATGTACAATGCACTAGAGTGGCACAACTTTATTGCTGACACGCGTGAAGAGTGTCCTAATGCACCTGCTGGGCTAGAAGAGTTGTTTGACTACGCTTACGGTGACGAGTTCTGGTTTGAAGTATCTCCAGATCCAAAGGCTGTGTACCAGATTGCTTTTGACCTGCGCTCAGAAGAGTTCGTTGTATGCCACAGCGATGCAGACTGCGAAGCTGTCATGGCTATGGCAGAAGATGTAGGTGACGAAGAAGAAATTTTTTGGGCAGAATGATAAAAAAGTGCTTGACTTTCCTACCCCAAGCGACTATAATATCTATATTGAATCGGAACACAAACAAATTTTCGGGAGAAAAATTATGGACGTAACTGCAAAATCATCTGCTAACTACTCAGACGCAGACATCACTATTTTAACTGACGAGTACTCAATCGAGCCTACACGCGAGACTGTAGACGCGCTCGCTGAGCGACTCAACAAGACACCTCGCTCTATCATTGCAAAGCTTTCTGCACTTGGTGTGTACCAGAAGACAGAGCGTGTAACTAAGCGTGGCGAGCCTGTCATCATGAAGGCAGAGCTAGTTACAAAGGTACAAAATGCAATCGGTCGTGAGCTACCTTCGCTCAACAAAATGACTAAGGTTGACCTTCAGTTCATGATCGACGCTTTGGTAGGTTAAGGAGGCTGTAAATGGATTTTTGTATCAAAACTCGTATGGAAACAGAAGAGCGTGAGCGATACATTCGCAAAACAGAAACTATTGAAAAAGAGGTAAAAGACCTTTGCATCACTATGCCTCTTCAAGATTTTATTGACATCTGGGAAGGGTGTGACCGCGGAGGCTACGTTGCTCAACGAGCTGTTAGTTTCAAGTATAGAGACTTTGTTAGTAGCCTAAAGGAGCTTTAATGCTGAGTTTTCAGGAAATGCTAGCGGTCATCGACCGCTGTTCTGCTACTGATGCCGGAGGGTATCAGTACACAAGCGTAGTAAAAGTTCGAGATGAGCTGACATACCAGTGGGCACTCGATGAGCTACAAATTCGTCAGACGATCTACGATATGCGTAATCGTGGGCTATTGGGGCCAGTATGAGACTAACAGTAGACGCTCTACGGCACTATCTGGACGTGTTCTTATGGGAGAACCCAGATTGGGCAGATTGTGCTGTAGTTATGGAAGAAGTACAGGGCGGACGTGTATATGCACGAAAAGCTAATCATGGTAAAGGTTTTGACATAGCCTGGGAAGAGAGGATAATTTATGAACCCGCTACAGGACGACCCGAAGACAGTATCTAATCGAATTGCTTTGCACTTTAGCAGAGCACAAGTAAAACCTAGACCAGTACTGCACATGAATGCGGATGCGTTGGTTATTGAGTACAATAGCTATGCTACTGGGCACAAACGCTGGGAAACTATTTCAGAAGTTGCGAAAAATAATTCTTGACTTTTGATGCTCTCAGCGAGTATAATATCTATTCAAATCGAGGTATAGCGGTAGCAACATGAGCCGATTTGCTCCAGCCGTTGCTGACTACCCTCGTCGCCGAGCCTACTATCCGGTGTTATTAGCGTAGGCGCTTCCTAGTAGCGATATGATGTAGGCGTGCAGTTGAGTGTTTAGCGCGAAAAAAGAACACTGTGTGGACACGGGTAGCGCATGGCGGGGCGTCCGACTTATTTGACATAGCAAGTCCGTTGCCCGTTTCATACGGGCTTTTTTATGCCTACCTCACCACAAAAATTCCTTGACATTTTTTCCCAGAACCTGTATAATTATAACTCAAATGGGAGAACTATATGAGCATACACGAATTTCCGGAAGGTAAAGCCCTTAAAAGTATTCTTGACGAACGACGTGAAGAGCTTGCAGAGCTTTATGATACCCTAAACCGTGCCTATAAGTTAGCGCACACTATTGAAGAGCGAGCAGATGCTCTCGAGAATGAATATAATCATTTTCTTCGTCGCTATAGCCAAGCTGTTGGAGGCATTGAGAATGTAGAAGTAGGCTTCCTAGAGTATGGAAGTGAGATAGCAATTGACGCAGATGAAGGAATTATTACCTTCACGCCTTGGAGCGAGGAAGATGAAACGGAAATGTAGAAAGTGCGGGAAAGAGTTTAATGCAGTACTAGATGTATGGTATTGCAGTGGGCAGTGTGAACGACTTGCTGCCAACCCCGTGGCGAAGTACAATTTCAATCGTCCCTCCGTACACCAAGATAAAACTAAATACAACCGTAAGAGGAAACACAAGAATGTCGAACTATACTGAAGAAATGACTAGAGAAATGGTAGGAGCCTATCTCGATCGTCCAACTCCAGAAACAGTAGAACTTCTAGCTGAAAAATACGAAAGAAGTAAGAAATCAATAATTGGTAAGTTATCACGCGAAGGTGTATACAGGAGAGAAGTGTATGTATCAAAAACTGGTGAGAGCCCTATCACGAAAGTGGAAATCGTTAACAATATCGCTGAAAATCTTGGAGTTGAGAGTAGATCTTTGGCTGGCTTGGAGAAAAGTCCCAAAGCAGCATTACGAAACTTGGAAAAAGCAGTGGCGGGGTCAGAATGAATGTGTGGCGGATATTACGAAGAGGAAATGATGGAAGATAAATACTATGGACCAAGTACTGTATTTAACAGCACACCAAAGTTTGGAAGAGCTGCAGCAGTATGTGAGCTAGAGAATATAGAGTGTAGACTCGATCCTTACGAGAATACTATACACTTTAAGAATGTAAAGGCAGAAGAGCAATTCATGATTGCTTGGGGAAAAATCGTAGCGGGGTCGTTAAGTTGATTATACTCGAAGTAATGTGGTATATATACGCGACTTTTATGACTATAGTAAGTTGGGCGAACGTAAATAGCTTTTATGAATGGATGATAACGATGATGGTCTGGATGTTTATGATGGTATTGCCTACGGTTTTAAAAGGAAAGTGAAAAAATGATAGAAGTAATGCCTACGATTGCGATGTGGTTGGTCTACGGAGTTTCATCTATGTTTCTCACGCTGACAGCGATTTGTGCTATAGCTTGTATCATCTACCCCTTTGCACTCCTGTTTGAAGGAATTAAGAAAAAATTATTATAATTGTACTCAATTTATTACGGGATTAAAACGAGTTTAAAAAATCGCGAAGCGGACATAATTGTACGAAATTGAGATGTAATTGTAGTAAAGCAGTTTGAATGTTTTGACCGTTGATTATTGTTATTTGATTATCCCGGTCATATTAATTGGTCAGAATCAACACATTATTTGTAGTTGATTGAGTAGTGGGGTTGTTGCTAACTTGAAAGTAGCTATTTGTAATATACTGGGATTCGCTTATGGTGCTTCTAAAGTCGCACCATGCGAAGCGCAGTAATTACTACAACGATACTTCCTGCGTTAGAGGTTGTGTGTAGAATCGTGAATAGACCTTATTGTCTATCAATTATTGATATATTTTATCACACTTTTTGGCATATGTAAAATACTATTTTTCTCACCTATCGTAAAGGTGAGCACAGCAAGAACGGAGAATGAAATGGAGCTTTTTGGATATAGCTACGAAGAATGGTTTCTTATGTGTGCCTTTATGGGCATAGGAGCGTTTTGGTTAGCAATGGTAGATGATGATGACAGGTAGTACAGGAAAAGGAGATCCCCAAGTGCGTGCTCAGGGACGAAACAAACCTGACCGTGACTGGTGGCCAGAAAATTTTGATTGGTACCTCAAGTGGGTTGCTTCATTATTAGTGATGGGATCACTGATGATGCGAGCAGCCGGAGTAGAGTACAGAATGTATGACTTATACTTAGGCTGGTTTGGAATTATACTCTGGACTTGGGTATCAGTTATTTGGAGAGACAGAGCATTGATATTGTTGAATGGCGTATCATTTTTTATGCTCACAGTAGCAATATTAAAGGAATGGATAGCATGATAGTAGTAATAGATAATTTTATAAAACATCAATGGTTGCTCGACGAAATAGAACAGAATCTTGACGATATGTTTCAAGATCCTGGAGTCTACAAATGGTGGGAAGGCTGGTGGGCTCGAGATCCTGTGAATACTACACAGCGTCTTATTCATTATGTGTGGGTAGAAGAATGCCCTATACGAGACACTTTTCAAATCTCAGGTGTCGAGTACTGGACTGGAAGACAAACGTGTGCAGAGACAGACGAAAGGTGGGAGGACAATCTTATTATGCACATAGATAAAGATGAAGAACACTGGGATAACACTGACGAAGTAATAGGGCCAGTGATGGGTACTATTTACTATCCTCCCGGACAAGATTTTGATGGTGGAAACTTAGAAATTTTCACAGACGGTAGTGATAATCCGCCAGAGGTACTAAAGGCGAAAGACAATAGACTGATTATTTTTGAAGCAGGAAAGTATTATCATCGAGTTTCTCAAGTAACACGAGGATCTCGAAGAGCTATTGCATTCAACTTATGGGATGCACCTCCTTCAGGAGTAGCTTCAGGAGCGTTGGTACAGGAGTACTAATATGTATAAAATACACTCAGACTTTATATACATTATAGAGTTGAATAACGAAGTATACCCTCATATGCCATTCGAAAGCTATGATGCAGCATATGAATATGTAATGGAAAGCGGTATGTACTACGAAGGAGAATGGGAGATAATAGAATGGCCCGTAGACTAATAAAGCATCTACAGTGGATAGATGAATCGTACTTTGAACACTTACAATTCGCATGGGCAGTAGGATTTGTAATGCTTGTACATGGGTTATTTCCTTGGGTATGGCAGTTTAAAGCTACAGAAATGATGGCTCAAAAAGAAACAGAGCGCACTGAAAAGCTGCGGCGGGGTCGTAGCGGGTACGAATAATGATAACAAGTTATAAACTAGGCTTCACTTATATCGGAGTGCCGAAAACAGGAACAGTGTCAGTAGAAGCTGCGATACTTGAAAAAGATCCAGATGCAATTGTTCATCCAGAGAAGGATGACCGTCACAATCGTCATCACAAAGGAAGTTGGCTTCCGAACGACTTACCTCGTATTGGTTTTGTAAGAGATCCTTATAGGTGGATTGAGTCTCAGTATTCTTTCAATCTAAAGAAGCAACATAGATGGCCAGGAACAGAAGAGCCTGTAAATGCGTTGGGAGAAATTTTCAGAAATTTTCGACACACTGAACATCCAGATGTCGCAGATATTTGTGAGCTGTATTTTGTTCTCAAGCATTGGTTCCTTGGGTGGAGCCAATCGTACTTTTTGGATGAAGTAGACCATGTGTACTTGTACGAAGATTTACCCTTCTGGGCTAAAAAACATGATCTTAATTTACAGAAACTAAATACATCTTCTCAGATTACTCTAACCAAAGAGGCTCGGCCTTTAGTAAAAGAGTTATGGAAAGAAGATTTCGAACTCTACGATTTTTGGAAAGAAGACGAGTACAATAAGGCAATGAAATCAGTAGTTATCACATAAACAAAAGGGGCTTAGTGCCCCTTTATTTTAACCTTCTTTTTCTAGGTTCCAAATAGTTTTATTTCTCTTTCTGTTCGGAGGCGGGAATCTCTGTGCCCACAAGTGTCCATTCTTTTCTGCATCCTGAAAGATCATGGCAGTAATAAAGAAAGCTCCTACTACAAGTAGATGCCCTCCTACACTATAAATACCATAGTAAATAGTATATCCTGCCCAGATTGTGAAAACTGCTGACCACATCACTGATAAGTAAAACATCAGTATAAATTGTGTAAATGGGCTAGGAATATGCCTTAATGGATTAATTTTCAGACTAAAAAAGAATCGGTATAAATCATAGATTGCAAAACCTATTTGCTTAATCATATTTCTTCCACCTTTCTAAAGTTTCTCTGTGAATAGTTTTATGTGAATAATACATGGTAATGCCGCCAAATACCATAGGGCACATAAAGACGGCAAGTATACCTAAGAGACCTATATCCATTACGCCTCTACTAAAATATCTTTTAGGTTTGGCTCAAAGAAGTTCGGGCCTTTAATAACCTTACCATCCTCACGCTTGAGCGGTCGTCCGTCAGCACCGAGCTTACTCATATTACTCCGGTGAACTTCAAGATAACATTCATCAAGGTCAATCCCGAATGAATGACCAGCCCCATAGATAACATATAACAGATCTGTAAGAGCGTCGGCAACCTCCACGAGGTCACGATTTTCAATAGCTTCTTCAAGTTCTTCATACTCTTCTCTGATTAGTTCGAGGCGTAATTCACGGGTACTGAAGTCTGGCCAAGTAGGATGAACTTGTACATCCTGGCCAAACGCCTCCATGAAGTCGCCTGCAAGTTCAAAATTGCTTGGTATTGTTCCCATTCTTTTTCCTCTTACTCCTAGCGATGGCGGCTTTCTTTGCTAACCGCCGTTTTTCTGATTTTGGTACGTACTCACCACGTTGGCGGTACTCCCATACTATGTCAGTACACTTCTTTTTGAAAACTCTCAGTGCTGACTCAACATTATTGTTTCTTACCTTAACTTTCGGCATTACGTTCCTTTTTACGAAGCATGGGAGGTAATCCCCATACAGCTTGAGCTTCTGCTTTGTTACCAGCAGCGTCAATGACTAGCATAACACGCTTACCTTTCAACCATGCTTCTTGCTGGTTGCGTAGACGTTGAATTGGAGTAAGCATACGACAGCCTGTACTGCTTCGACGCAGACCTTGGCTTGTAGTGTTTGACTTACCCATTCTTTTCTTCTTTGCCATTTAAAAAACTCCTTTGCGAATAAAAGACCACCCACGTTTGCGTAGATAGCTTACTTGTTTACGAATACTATTCATTGAACGCCCTGGAAACATTTCGAGAAGCTCTTCTTCGTTCTTGCAATAATAATGATTGCGTAACTTGTTACGATCTTCGTGTGTCCAAGGTTTCTTCTGATATTCTTTCATGTTGTATATTATAGGGGATCTTTCCTTCAAAGTCAAGAGTTATTTTTCTTTGGTAGCAAAATATTCCTTAGAGTTATGAGTGGTATTCCTAAAAAAATTTCTTGACTTCCCTTTTGTTTTTGAGTATAATATATCCAACTACAAGAATACCAGGAGATTTTTATGTTAGATTTGACTACAGCTCTTATCGTCTTTGCCCTATGTTTATGGGGGTGTGCACAAACTGCATTCCATCTTGGAAGACGAGACGGTATTGAAGGAACAGTACAGTATCTGATTGACACAGGCGTATTGGAAGTAGATGACGAAGGCTAGGGGCGACGCCTTTATCGAAGTTGCCTCAACAAACAGACCCTTAAAAAGGGCAACAGAGAACCAGAAGTAATGAAGATAAGGAACAACAGCATATGGAATCCAGTAAATAGATATGGAAACTATTTTCTTATAATGTGGACAATTACCACAATAGCTTTGATTTTTTCAGAGTTTGGAGCAGTATAATGAACGTAGAACGTGTATATGAACAACTTAAAATTGATGAAGGATTTGTTTGCGAAATTTATTTGGACCACCTTGGGTACAAGACCTTCGGAGTGGGACATCTCGTGCTTGAGTCAGATCCAGAGCACGGATACGAAGTCGGAGAGCCCGTCTCAGTTGAGCGAGCGCTCGAGTGCTTTAAAAGCGATCTCGATGTGGCTGTAAGTGAGTGCGTTGCACTTTACGGTGCAGACATTTGGGAAGGGTTTCCCGGAGAAGTGCAAGAAATTCTTGTAAATATGATGTTTAATTTAGGACGCCCTCGTCTTTCAAAGTTTAAGAAGTTCAATGCCGCACTTGAAGTCGGTGACTGGACTACAGCAGGAATAGAAGGCCGAGACTCGCTTTGGCACCGCCAAGTTGGAAATCGAGCTGAAAGATTAATGACACGGATGGAGAACGTATAAACATGGCAATTTATTGCACAGAACATGAGCGCCAACAGTATGAAGAAAAAGGCTATTGGCGCTCTCTACCTGAGATGGTACCTTCAGTAACATTTCACACCCGAGCCTATAATGAAGAAACAAAAGAGTTTTACTGGCTTGATATAAACACATGGGATTTATTTGCAGGACAGCGAGTACTGCTCTTTTCCCTGCCCGGCGCTTTCACGCCAACCTGCTCTACCTACCAGCTGCCCTCATTTGAGCAGCTTGCAGAAGATATCTATGCAGAAGACATTGATGAAATATTTTGTTTCACAGTGAATGATGCATTTGTATGTAATGCTTGGGGAAGAGAGCAGAGCCTTGAGAATGTTATTGTAATTCCAGACGGTAATGGAAACTTTACCGAAGCTATGCAGATGATTGTTGATAAGGACAACCTTGGATTCGGTCGTCGTTCATGGCGCTATGCCTGTATTGTAGACAATGGTTCAATTACAGATTGGTTCATTGAAGAAGGAAAAGAAGACAACGCTAAGGGAGATCCCTATATGTTTACTGATCCTGCATATATTCTTAACAAACTACGCGAAGGCAATTAATGAACTTATTCTACCTTGATGAAGACTTGGACAAGTGCGCTGAGTATCATGTAGACAAACACGTCAACAAAATGATTCTCGAAGCCGCACAACTATTGTGTACTGCTATCTGGGTGGATCAACTGCTCGGCTTTGTACCTCGCGCTCTTGAAAAGGACGAAGCCGCAGTACTCAATGAATACAAGAAAGAAGAAAAACCTTTCAAACCAGAGGAGCGCAAACTAACACCATATCTTGGCATGATGTACAATCACCCAAGTACAATATGGACACGATCATCTCTTGATAACTACGAGTGGACTTGGTGCTATTCACACGCACTAGCAGAGGAATATAGATATCGCTACGGTAAAGAACACAAATCATTTTGGCAAGTCATCAACAAATTACCTGACCCAATCAACCTTGAACGAGTGGGGTTCACCACGTTTGGACTTGCAATGCCTGAAGTCCTCAAAAACTATGATGATCCCATACAGTCTTACCGTGACTATTATCATCTTGACAAGGCTACTTTTGCCAGTTGGACAGGCAGATCAACTCCCCCTTGGTGGGATGAGTCTCTTGCTGACTACGAACAAAGGATCACGAGAGCGTGATAGTAATAGATAATTTTTTAACAGATGATAAAGCATTACAGGCTATAAACTACTCTAAGTTTTGGGAAGATAAGTCTTTTTATTTTCGAAAAGCAGACTTCAATGGTTTTGAAAAAGTAGACTCAAAAGGAAGTATTGGTTCGTACATAGTAGAAAGAATGTTAGAAGAGTCAGAGATAGTGGAAAACTATCCCTGCTATTCTGCCTATGGTTATGAGTACTGGCCTACAGTGCTTATGCCAGGAATGGATACTCAAGAAGAAGATGGTCAAGTATACTCGTTGGATATACATTCAGACTACGATGTAGTAAAATACAATGAAACCGGGGAACTGTCTTATCCTTTGTTTGGTGCCATACTATATTTTGGCAACGAAGATGTTGAAGGAGGTTTGCTACAAGTGGAAAATAAAGAAATAAAGCCTATAAATAATAGACTAGTAGTATTTGATTCCGCAAAGCCTCACGGCGTCACAGAAGTAACAAAAGGAATAAGAAAAAGCATAGCAATTAATTTTTGGCTAGAGCCAATAATGACAGTAGAAGGATCCTTAGAATGAGCAAAGTAAATTTAATTGGACTAACAAAGCCGAGTGTATTCACCGGCTGTGTAAATGCTGAAGAGTTAGTAGCATACGCTGCTCGAGTAAGTAATCCAGAAAACCAAAACCACCATGAGAGCGCACCGCGACTACTACGATATCTTATCAAACACGGTCACTGGTCTCCTTTCGAAATGGTTCATATTACCATGGAAATTATTACTACACGAGATATTGCTCGTCAGATGTTACGACATCGCAGTTTTAGTTTTCAAGAGTTTAGCCAACGGTATGCGGTTCAGGAGAATCATACATATCGTGCCGCTCGGTTACAAGACCCAAAGAACCGACAGAACAGTATTGACCTAGAAGATACTGAAGACTTTGGAAAGGGCGGCAATAAGACGCAACACGAACGCCTGCACGAAGACTGGAACATGAAGCAGGCACAAGTTATTAATGCATCGAAAGAGGCATATCAGTGGGCATTGAACAACGGAATTGCAAAAGAACAAGCTCGTGCTGTTCTGCCTGAAGGGAATACAGAATCAACACTTTATATGGCTGGTAGTCTACGCTCGTGGATTCACTATTGTGAATTGCGGCGGGGTCACGGCACTCAGAAAGAACATATGATCGTAGCAGATCAATGCTGGGAAATTATTGCAGCGCACTTCCCAGACGTTGCAGAGGCTATGGAATGAAGATATGGTATTTACACTACCGTACAAAAGAAGAGTTGTTTGTTGAAGGTGAAGTAGTTCACGGAGCAAACAACACTTCGGATAGAATTGTAGTAAAACTACGTGATGGTAGTCATGTAGATATTATCAAATCAACAATAGTGAAGACCCGAACATGAAAAAAGAATTAGTACATGACCCAGTAAATAGTCCTTTACATTACAAGCGCGAGGGTGTAGAATGTATTGATGCGATGAGACAAACAACCTCTGAAGAAGGATTCGCTGAATACTGCCGCCTCAATGCTTTTAAATATATTTGGAGAGCAAACAACAAGAACAACAAAGAGCAAGATACTAAGAAAGCAATTTGGTACTTGCGTATGTCTATAGGAGATGATCCCCGTGGCAGGTAAAGGCAGTAGATACAGAAAAGTCAAATGGCAAGAGTTTGGCAATAACTACGACAAAATTTTTGGGAGACAAGATGGTACGCCGAGTAAAGAAGAAAGATTACGAGAACCTGAGCGAAACGAATATATCGAAAGTTATAGATTTATTGAGTGGAAACCAACCTATTTCCAAGAAGGCCGCGTGCGATATGTTAAATATAGCATACAATACCACCCGCCTACAACGGATCATTGATGATTACGAAGATAAAGTTGAGTATAGAGCGCTACGTAAAAAGCAGAATCGAGGAAGAGCAGCGTCAGATGCAGAAATTCGTGAGGCAGTTGAACGATACCTTTCCGGAGACTCCATCGCAGAAATCGCGAGCGGGCTCTTTCGAAGCGCAGGATTCGTTAGATCTCTCATTGAGCGAGTCGGAGTACCGTCAGTTGCGAGAGAAAGTGGCATCGCTGTACTCCCTGACTCTTGCATTTCTGAGTCGTTTTCTCCCGGAGAGATTGCTTGGTCGGCAGTCTATCAAAAACCTGCCCGAATCGAGCACGAAGTCTCAATCGACTACCAAGCAGAACGAGCCGGATTCAAAGACGTAAACTACGAAGAGAAGTATAGTAGTAAGTGTTACGCTATTTACATTATTGAAGAAGTTCGAGAAGATACAGAAAAATGGATGAATGTAAATACTGGAGGCTTTGCTGCTTATTCGCTTGCATATGATTTGGGAAAGCTATCTCACCTCGAAAAGTACGGAGTTGATTTATCACGTATCTAAAAAAATTTCTTGACTTTTATCGCCCATATCGGTATAATACATAGTATTGAAACTGAGGAAACCAATGGGCGACCGATTTTATTTATCACAAATACAGGCTACTGGCAATTGTCCGGGGGCATCACAAACAACTAATAGAAGGAAACGTAAAATGGCGTGGACAGACGAAAAGAAAGCTGAAGTTATCGAAGCATACGAGGCTCAGAACCCAACTCCAGAAAACAGCATGGAGATCGTCGCAGAAATCGCAGCAGAATTTGAAGAGTCTCCAAACGGTGTACGTATGGTACTCACAAAAGCAGGCGTATATGTAAAAAAAGCCCCCGCATCTGGTGGGACATCAAAAGCGAGTGGAGCAACTAGTACTCGTGTATCTAAAGCAGCAGCTATCGAAGCACTCTCAGCAGCACTCTCAGACGCTGGTCAAGACGTTGACGAAGAGATCGTCAGCAAGTTGACTGGTAAAGCAGCAATGTACTTTGCAGGTGTAATTGCAGCAGTTAATTCTTAATTCCTAGGGGCTTCGGCCCCCGCCTCCTAAGCAAGTCGGCACGACAGAAAATTCTGCCAACCCGCTTCATTAGGAGCATTTGTGAAAAAAGAAGAACTAGCACGGCTCGTCGATGAGTACGGTGATGCTGTTATCACTTATCGTAGTGAGAATAGTAACAAGTTAAAATACAATGTTTGTACATTGGACTTTAGCACGCCTTACATTCAGCAAAAGAAAAATAGAGCAAAGGAGTCTAATAGTACTCTTTTGCTTTTTTGTTGGGACACCGACTCCTTTCGTCTACTCAAGCCTCAGAACGTAACGAGTGTAGTACCTCTTGCCTCTGTTCTCAAGAACGGAGACTAGTATGGAACTATACCAAGCGCCTGAAGTATATGAGAAGATTATTCATTACGATGAAGTAAAGGAGACGCAAGTCCGGCTTACCATCTCAACCTTTAGGGGTGTTGAGTATTTGAGTGTGCGTAAGTATTACTTAGATTTCGAAGAAGAGTGGAAGCCTACTAAGGACGGTATATCAATGCCTTTGGACTTTGATAACTCACGGAATCTTTTCGTCGGGCTAGTTGAAATCTTATCTCTTGCAGAAAGCAAGGAAATTATTGAAGAACATTTTTCTGATTTAATCAAGGACATTTATACAAAATAGTTCTTGACTTTGTTTCCTTCTTTCTGTATAATATGTGTATTGAGTGAGGGAGACTATATGCAACATTTTTTGGAAAAAGCATCTGCGATGTATTACTCCGGTAGTCCGATATTGTCGGATGAAGAGTTTGATACATTGGCACGGAAGTATCGTTATGAAGAAGTAGGCTATCAGGTAACTGATGGAGTGCCTCATTTGTATCGTATGTATTCGTTGCAAAAGGTGTTTAACCTAAATAGCATAGAGTCTAGTACGTCGCCCATGGTGCGTACACCCAAGCTTGATGGGGCGGCAGTGTCGTTGCAATATGTCAACGGCCATCTAGCTCAGGCTTTAACTAGGGGAGACGGCCAACTCGGTCGTGATATCACGTTGAAGATAGAAGAGCTAGTGCCAAACGTCATCGGTATTAAAGGAGAAATCCAAATTACTGGTGAGGTCGTAGCGCCCGATACGATCCCAAATGCTCGCAACTTTGCGGCGGGGTCGCTCAATCTCAAAGACCTAATAGAATTTCGTTCTCGGTGCAAAGATCTTGTCTTTGTAGCCTACGATATTCAAGGTGTAGAGTACGAGCGTCTTTCCGAAGCGATGGACCATTTGGCCCAAAATGGCTTTGAAGTTATCACTCACTTCGATGCAACTGGCTATCCAACCGATGGCGAGGTGTTTAGAGTAGATAACTACGATGCTTTTTATAGAATGGGATATACAGCTCACCACCCCCGAGGGGCTTTCGCTCTCAAAGAGCAGAAGGATGGGGTGATTACAGAATTGCTCGATGTTGTGTGGCAAGTAGGCAAATCAGGTGTCGTGAGTCCTGTTGCCATACTGGAGCCAGTCGAAGTGGGAGACGCACTTGTGAGCCGTGCAACTCTACACAACATTGAGTACATTCGCGCTCTCAACCTAGAGATAGGTTGTTCAGTTGAAGTTATACGCAGCGGTGAGATCATTCCACGAATCGTCAGACGAGTGGACATCGAGAAAAATAGTTCTTGACTTCCAGGTCAAATCTGTCGTATAATATCTTTTCACTAATTCGGAGTAGTCCATGTTTCAAGAAATCAACTTCCCTACCAACTGTCCTTCTTGTGACAGTGAGTTGGAATGGGTAAATGATTCTCTTTACTGCCGTAATCATCTGTGCCCTGCACAAAATGCTAAAGCGGTAGAACATTTTGCCAAGACTATGAAGATCAAAGGTTTCGGCCCTGCATCTATCAAAAAACTTGGTTGGACTTGCCCTTCCGAAATTTACACCTCTTCACGAGATAGTATCTTAGCATCGTTAGGCTCTGAGTTAGTGACAAACAAGCTCATGTCGGAGATATTGAATTCGTTCGATGCTCCGCTTGAGCGCCTTTTGCCAGCCTTTGGCATACCCTTAATTGGAAACACGGCAACACGGAAGCTGTCTGAGACTATTAATCATATTTCTCAAATAAATGCAGACACTTGTGAGCGTGCCGGACTGGGCCCAAAGGCTACATCTAACTTGCTGGAATGGATGGAGACTGAGTTACCCTTCTTTCAGGAACATATTCCTTGTAGTTGGTACTTCTCTGATACTCCTTCACATCCGATCGTAAACAATGGTATCGTGTGTATTAGTGGTAGACTGAAGAGTTTCAAGTCTAAAGCCGAAGCTACTGCGGTCTTGAACGCGGCTGGGTATGATGTAAAATCCAGTTTAACCAAGCAAGTCACACACCTCGTTAATGAGGGCGGAAATGAATCCGCAAAAACTAGACAGGCCAGAGATACTGGCGTAACTATAGTTACAGACCTAATTTCTTTTTTGGAGAACTAAATATGGCACTTCCTAAGTGGACAGATGAGCGTACTACCGCTCTCACAACTTTCGTGGGCAAAGAAAGCCCCGTCTCTCAAGCTACTGTTGCAGAAGCAGCAGACCAGCTTGATACTTCTACTCGTTCTATCTCAAGCAAATTGCGCAAGATGGGTTACGAAGTAGAACTCGCTTCAGCAGCAGGTGGACGTTCGTTCACTGAAGCTCAAGAAGCTACTCTCCGTACTTTCGTTACTGATAACTCAGGCGATTATACGTATGCTCAAATTGCTGAGCACTTCGCAGGTGGAGAGTTCTCACCTAAGTCAATCCAGGGAAAGATCCTTTCTATGGAACTGACCAGTCACGTCGCTCCTGCTCCTAAAGTAGAAGCTGTACGTACTTACACAGCGGCTGAAGAGGCTACTTTTGTTAAGATGGTAAATAGCGGTGCATTCGTTGAAGCTATCGCAGAAGCTCTTGACCGTTCTGTAAACAGTGTTCGTGGTAAGGCGCTTAGCCTTCTTCGTTCAGGCGACATCCAGGCGATTCCTCGTCAAGAGAATACAAAGGGCTCTACCAATGTAGATCCTTTGGAAGGCGTTGATGTTGCTTCTATGACTGTTGAAGCTATCGCAGAAGCGATTGGCAAGACAGCTCGCGGCGTAAAGACTATGCTCACTCGCCGTGGTCTAACTGCTGCTGACTATGATGGTGCTTCTAAAGCAGCTAAGTCACAGTAATTACACTTCTGTGTAAGCGGCTGGGTTCGCGCCCAGCTTTTTCGTGTTCGGGGGAACTTAATTGAATATTTCTAGTGCTTTAATAAAGCAGTGTATTATTACGGGAGATTTTGAGACGTGGAGTTATCTACGCCAAGAATATTTGCCTGTAGAATATCACACGCTTTATAAGTCTATTGACAAGCACTGTGAAACTTTTCACGAGTTCCCTTCGTTCGACGATCTCAAGTTAAGCATTCGTCATGCACCTACCCGAGATAAAGTCTTCGCTATCGAAGCAGTCGATGTAGATGTTGATGCCGGTGCTTTGCTTGAGTACCTTAAGAATGAATACACTCAGAAAGAAATCCTCAACTCCCTTGATAACTATATTGATAACTCAGTAGTCTTTTCGTCCGCTGAAGAATCAGTACAGGAGTTGCATCAGATTGTTCTGGATATTGAGGACAAGGTTGACCTTGAAGTTCCTCAAGAAAGTATGCAGCGTATTGAGTTGTTCGAGCCAGAAGAAGAGATTGGTAAGTATATTGGTCTCGGTCTTAACGCAGAGTACGATCATGAAATCAAGTTCTCCCCCCGAGATTTGGTACTGGTCGGCGGACGTAGAGGATCTGGCAAGTCTCTCACTTGCGCGAATATTGCAAACAACGTATTTCAGTCTGGCCGTTCAGCTATCTATTTCACGATAGAGATGGATAGTAGATCAATACTGCAACGGTGTTGTTCTATCGCTACTGGTGTGCCCTACTCTCGGCTACGAACGCAGAACTTATCTGTAATCGAGTGGGAGAAAGTGGCTGGCTGGTGGGCGAGCCGCTTCCAGCAAGGCCAGGATCGGTTGAAAGAATACAAAGAAAAGCGAGACTTTCAAGAGTTTCATCGTACACTTACTACTCAGCATGAGCTTCTCCCGACTCAACAGCTAGATGTGGTGTACGATCCTAGTCTTACTCTCGCAAAGATACGGGCTGAGCTGGATAAAAAAGTCAGCAAATTGGATGCCGGTGTTATCATTGTAGACTACATCAACCAAGTCAAAAGATCTAACCTACCCTCGCGAGGAGGGCAGTACGATTGGACGGAACAGATTGAAGTATCCAAAGCGTTGAAGTCTATGGCACAGGAGTATGAATGCACCGTGTTCTCTCCTTATCAGACTGATGCGACAGGCGAAGCTCGCTTTGCCAAAGGTATTCTTGATGCAGCGGACGCAGCTTACGCGCTGGAAACCTGGGATCAAGAAGACGAGTGCATCACTTTCAACTGTGTGAAGATGAGAGCCGCTAGTATGAAGTCTTTCAGTTCTGTTATGGACTGGGAGTCTTTGAAAATGGGTCCTGAGACAGCTCTTACTCCTAAGGAGCGAGAAGCTAGTTCACACAAAACTGATGAAGATATTGACGACCTCTGATAAAAAAAGTTCTTGACTATCCCCGCTGTTTGCTGTATAATATGTACTTCAATCATCGGGGATTTTTATTTTATGGGAATGTTTTATGGTTCTATCAGACACACAACTTCAGGACGTAAAAAGGAAAAGAGCAATACTAAAAGCGCTCGACCAGCTATCCGAGCAGTTCAATCTAACGCTCCAAAACCTTATCGACGAGAAACACCTGAATACAGAAGTAATACCTCAACAACTGCATCTACCGCTAGGCCAGAACCAAAGCGATATACAGGATCCTTGGTTAAAGGCATCGGAACAATGCACAAATCAAACGCCGTCCCAATCATAGACGAACAACATATGAAAGACATCGCAAGGATGAGAAGATGAAAAAAGTTTTATTGACAGCACTACTTGCAGTTGCTCCAACAGCAATTGCACAAGATACGTTGCAAGAGTGGACAGTCTTTCCTACTTTTGCATCTAACACCGATCGTTTCCAAGATATACGTCAGCCTTGGGCTATGTGCACTACTTGCCATGGGGCTATGGGTCAGGGCGGGATCGGCCCAACTCTAGCAGGTCAGTCTGCTGATGAAATTATCAGTAAGTTAATTGACTATAGAATGGGACACAAAGACGGTCCTCAAGCCGCTATGATGGTTCCTTGGGCACAAAGCTTGACAGAAGGTCAGATTGGCACGATTGGAGTATTTGTTCAAGAAGGATTTCCAACACAATGAATAGTAGACTCACACCTAAAATTATGGATCTATTCGATATGCTCGAGAAAGATATGGACACTGGTGACTATGAGCACGCAGATGTAGTACTCGCTCGACTATCAAAATACTTTCACCTCTTTGATGATGAGCACGCTGACTATTATCAGTATGCACAAGATGTGTGTGACGAAATGCTCAACGGAGAAGTAGAGGATGATTATTATGACGGCGAAAACTATCTCGACGATTGGGATGGTGATGCTTTGGCATCCGCTGGCTTTGGTGTGGATGAAAACTATTGAACGTAGAAGATTTACTTAAACAGAAAGATATACCCTACTTACCTAGAGGCAAAGACTTCGAGGTTAGCTGTCTAAATCCAGACCACCCAGACCGCAATCCCAGTATGCGTATTGACCAGGTAACGGGTATATTTAACTGCTTTTCGTGCGGGTTTAAAGGTAATTTATTCACGCACTTTGGGCAAAAAGCAAATAAAATGGAAATCAAACGTCAGCTCCTAAAGAAGAAGATTGACGAGGTAAGGGCTGAAAGCGTGGGATTACAAATGCCAGAGGGATATGCTCCCTATGTAGGAAATTGGCGGGGTATTAGCCCTGCAACTTATAGAGAATTCGAAGCGTTTATACACTCTGGGAAAGAGTTTGTAGGACGTATATGTTTTCCTATTCGAGATCGTTCGGGTAGGATAGTATCATTTCAATCAAGGACTACAGCGGATCAACAACCTAAGTATCTAAATACTCCTCCTGGAGCAAAGATGCCCTTGTTTCCTGTTGTAGAACCTATACAAGGACGAATTATGCTTGTAGAAGGAATCTTCGATGTAATGAATTTACACGACAAAGGACTCACGAATGCCGTGTGTTGCTTTGGAGTAAAGAATATTACAGAAGAAAAACTACAAGTTCTGTCGGTATCCGGAGTAGAAGGAATAGACATCTTCTTAGATAACGACGAAGCAGGCCAAGGACAGGCAGCAAAAGTACGCGAGCTATGTGAGTCAGTAGGACTTGATACACGCAACATTGCTTTTGGAGACAAAAACATGGATGCGGGTGCATTAGCTGAACCTCAAGTAAAAAGACTAAGAGAAAAATTATATGCCTAAGGTTGCATTAGTAGAAACCAAACCAAGTAAAACAAGATTTTCTTCAGAGTTTGATGGATTGAAATTTGATCAATACCAGCTTTGCTCTGATCCAAACATTAAAAAAGTACTGAAACGTGACTGCGATATTGATATGAATCCAGACGAATATGACTGGGTTATTTTAGTAGGTAGTGATGCGATGAAGTATTATACAAAACTCAGTTCTGTAACTGAATACTCTGGGAAAAAAGTAGAAGGCAAGTACTTGCCTATTATCAACCCTGCGATGCTCGCATTTAAACCCGAAGCTAGAAAAGTATGGGAAGCTGGGAAACAGAGCATCTTGGAGTATATCGCTGGCGAAAAAGAGGATGTGATAATTGATTCACAGATCGCTTTTGGTATACAAGATACGGAGAAAGCAAATGAGTTTATACAAGCAGCAATTGACCATTCGTGCGAATATATCGCGCTGGACTCGGAAACTACGGGTCTCTACCCTCGTGATGGGTATATGCTTGGTATTAGCCTTTGCTATGATGGTAAATGTGGTGCTTACATTGATACGGATTGTTTTTCCGAAGAAACCGAGGCCCTTCTATCAGAGTTATTCGATAAAAAAATAGTAGTATTTCACAATGCCAAGTTCGATATGGCATTCTTTGAGTATCACTTCCATTTCAAGTTTCCTAGATTTGAAGATACCATGCTGCTCCATTACCTCATCGACGAAAATCCCGGAGGGCACGGACTCAAACAGCTTACTATGAAGTTTACACCGTATGGCGACTACGAGAAACCAATGTACGACTGGATTGACCGTTATAGGAAAGAACACGGTATTCTCAAAGATCAGTTTAACTGGGGGGATATTCCGTTCGATGTAATGAAAACATACGCAGGTATGGACGCACTTTGCACATTTCTAATATACGAGAAGTTTGTGAAGATCAAACAAAACCCTAAACTGAAGTGGGTCTACGATAATATTCTTATTCCAGGTACCCGTTTCTTGATTGATACACAGGACAACGGTGTTCCTTTCGACCGCAAACGCCTCTATGTAGGCCAAGACGCAATGCAGACGGATATTGATAGCGCTATTGCTGCCCTGTATGAAAACGATAAAATACGGAGGTTTGAAGAGATAAATGGTAAGCCTTTTAATCCCAATAGCACTATGCAACTTCGTAGTCTTCTTTTTGACTATCTTGGCCTCTCTCCGACTGGAAAAAAGACTGGCACGGGCGCAGACTCTACTGATGCGGAAGTGCTTAAAGAACTCTCGCTTCAAAGCGACGTACCTAAGCGGATCCTGGATATACGACAGAAATCCAAAATCAAAAATACTTACCTTGATAAAATCATACCACAGCTTGATAGAGATAGTAGGCTACGTACGGGCTTCAACCTACATGGTACTACTTCTGGTCGTTTATCTAGCAGTGGCAAACTAAACATGCAGCAGTTGCCTCGCGACAATCCTACCGTAAAAGGCTGTATCAAAGCAGCACCGGGGCACAAGATTGTTGCAATGGATTTAACAACGGCAGAAGTATATGTTGCCGCTATTCTTGCAAAAGATAAGGCACTAATGGATGTATTCCGTAGTGGAGGAAACTTCCACAGCACGATTGCTCATAAAGTATTTAGACTCCCTTGTGACGTAGAGCAAGTAGCAGAGCTATACCCTGATAAGCGACAGGCCGCAAAAGCTGTAACCTTTGGTATTATGTACGGTGCGGGACCTGCAAAGATTAGTGAGCAAGTGACAAAAGATAGTGGTAAGTATTTTTCAAAATCGGAAGCGCAAGAAGTTATTAGTGACTATTTTAAAGCGTTCCATAAACTAAAGGCGTGGATTGATGATAATCAAAAATTTATTGAGCAGAATGGGTTCATTTATTCTTATTTTGGTCGGAAGCGTAGGCTCCCCAACGTTGAATCCACCGATGCAGGCATCCGTTCGCATAGCGTTCGTAGTGGTCTTAATTTTTTGGTTCAGTCTGCTGCTAGCGATATTAACCTCCTTGGCGCAATAGATATGGGAGAGTACATTAAAGCAAAGGGAATGAAAGCAAGAATTTTTGCATTAGTGCACGACTCTATTCTTGCAGAAGTTCCAGAGGATGAAATTGAACATTATAGCGAAAAGTTATTACACTTTGTACAGTTGGATCGAGGACTTAGTATTCCGGGCGCTCCCGTCGGATGTGATTTCGAAATCGACGAAGACTACTCTATGGGGAAATTCACAAAATTGTATGGTGATACAGTATAAATCCTTGAACAAAATTAAGTTTCCAGTATATATTCTGCCCTCTGGTAATTGGGAGCGGCAGGATGGACTGTTATTTTTAGATGGAAAGATAGTAGATGATAGAAATATGGCTGGGGATACTTTGGGCATTCGTCGCTTACAAAGCCCTCATAAAAACTTTCATGCCCTTAAGCAACAAGTTGATAACTTCAGGGGAATACTTAAAGCAAAAGAAAAGCATTTTATAGATACAAACGGTACTCCGTTTATTTATGAGAAGACTCAATTTTGTAAACTAAAATACTACAGAATAAAGTCAATAGTTCAAAAGGATACTTGCTCTCTTCTAAAACTAGATGGAGTAAAACAGCCTTTTGTCATCCCGAGACCTCCAGCAGTAGAGATGCGGTATGCTGGAATCTTATATCATGGACCCATGCCCTGGGTTTTATATGAGTACTCTGAAGACCGTCGTGACGACACTCGAAGAAAAGTATAAATTATGCGTAAAAAATCTAAAACTTTACAAGGTGCAAACTTAGAGTTGCAAGAAATTGAACCACTCACTAAGAATCAATTAAGAGCATTCGAGAGTGAGAAGAACATGGTACTGCACGGGGTTGCAGGAACTGGAAAAACATTTATCGCGTGCTACTTTGCATTCGATGATATGACAAAAGGATACTACGATAAATTAGTGCTAATTCGTAGTGCTGTACCTACTCGAGATATTGGGTTTTTGCCAGGAACCGAGAAAGAAAAGGCATCTGTCTATGAAGAGCCCTACAAAGATATCTGTGTAGAGTTATTTCAACGTGGAGATGCTTACCAAATACTTAAAACTAAAAACTTAGTGCACTTTATGACGACATCGTTTATTCGTGGTGTAACGCTGCGACACGCAACAATCATTATTGATGAGTGTCAGAATATGTCGTTTCACGAGCTAGATAGTATTATTACTCGTGTTGGGGAAGGGTGTAGAGTCATCTTTTGCGGAGACTTCCGACAGGCTGATCTACAGAAAAATGGGTTACGAGACTTTATTCGTATACTCAAAGCCACCGAGCAGTTTGATGTAGTAGACTTTGAGATACAAGATATTGTCCGTAGTAAATTCGTAAAAGACTACATTATTGCAAAAGAGCAATTAGGACTTTAACATGAAAAAGAGAAGCTACAGCCCTGAAACTGTAAAAAAGTTACAGGGCACTCAGCATATTGAGCATACTATTGCAAAAGATATGGCAATAAAAATGCGGAAACTTCTTTCAGAGACTCCGTATATTCATACATTTGGAGCATATAATGGACAGCAAGCAATTCAGCACGTCAAGGCCGGTCTCAAAGCCATTTATTGCTCAGGCTGGCAAATTGCTGCTGCAGCTAACTCAACTAATGAGGTGTACCCAGATCAATCTCTTTATCCTGTGGATTCAGTTCCGTCTGTGGTGCGAAACATCAATAACGCATTCCGCAGGCAAGATCAGATTGAATTCTCAGAGACGGGGAACGGTTTTGATTTCGCACCTATCGTGGCTGATGCGGAAGCGGGATTTGGAGGAGTATTAAATAGTTATGAACTCGCAAGAAACATTATCGAAGCGGGAGCGGCTGGCGTCCATTTTGAAGACCAGCTCGCGTCTGCTAAAAAATGCGGACACCTTGGAGGAAAAGTTCTTATACCTCTATCTGATGCTGTCCGTAATCTTAATGCCGCTCGTCTTGCTGCTGATGTTGCTGGCACCGATACTCTTGTTGTCGCTCGCACTGACGCAGAGTCAGCCCGACTACTCAGCAGCGACTACGATAGCGCGGACTACAAGTGGATGGTTGGCGACAGAACAGCCGACGGCTTCTGGGAGATTGAAGGAGGGCTTGAGATGGGATGCGAACGTGGGTCTGTATATGCAGAGTACGCCGATCTTGTCTGGTGCGAAACCAGCAAACCCTGCTTGCGAGAAGCAAAAAGATTCGCAGACGCAGTAAAAGGGTCTTGTCCTGATACAATGCTGGCGTACAACTGCTCTCCAAGCTTTAACTGGAGACAATCAATTCCTGGAGATGCTGAGCTACAAGACTTTCAGCATGAATTAGGTAAAATGGGCTTTAAGTTTCAGTTTATCACATTAGCAGGCTTTCATAGTACAAACTATGGCGTATTTAACTTTGCACGTCAGTATAAGGATAGAGGCATGTTTGCGTATGCACAACTACAAGAAGCCGAATTTGCAGCAGAGCAGTTTGGGTATACAAGTACAAAACACCAGCGAGAAGTCGGTGTAGGGTATTTTGATGAAATTACCAAAGCGTTGGGAAGTTCTACTGAAGCACTCAAAGATTCAACAGAAACCTCCCAGTTTTAAAGAGAAAATAAATGAGTGATACTTTTGCAAAATTTATGACAAAGTTTTTTCGCTTTACGGCGGATACGTTCTTTCGGAAACGGTACGGACATCGAGCGGTAGTTCTGGAAACAGTAGCAGGAGTGCCCGGCATGATTGCAGGGATGCTCACTCACTTTGCTAGTCTTCGTACCATGAAAAAAGGGTATGGAACTAAAATTCATCATATGCTTGAAGAAGCAGAAAATGAAAGAAAACATTTAATATTTGTGTTACACATAACCAAGCCTACCGCCCTAGAAAGAGGCATAATTACAGTAGCACAGATAATGTTTTCAGTATTCTACTTTACGCTGTACATGATCTCGGAGAAGACAGCACACCGTATGATAGGGTACTTTGAAGAAGAAGCTGTTATCAGCTATACTGATTACATTCAGCAAGTTGATAGCGGTTTAATTGAGAATGTTCGTGCTCCTGAAGCAGCCATTGAGTATTATGGACTACCAGAGAGTGCTCGGCTACGAGATATGCTAGAGTGTATTCGAGAAGACGAACGTAAACACAGTGTTGTAAATCATAGGTATGCAGATCGTGAAGGCAGTATTAAGTAATCGTATTTTTATGGAGTGTACGCCAGAACATCGAAAGGTGTTGTCTGACGAACTTACTTACAAGATTCCTTCGCAGAATCCGAACGACCCTCCACAGATCATCAAGAATCTACAACGGGTGCGCGAAAATTTGGTATCTATACCAATCGGACGAACGGATCTTATACCAGATCACTATGAGATAGTGGATAAACGTCTCGAAGTTCCTGTCGACTTTCCGGAGTTTAAGTTCGAATTACGGCAAAGTCAGCAGGATGTTTATGAGGCCCTCGATGATAACTGTATCATCAACGCGTGGGTAAGTTGGGGAAAGACCTTTACGGGTCTTGCAATTGCAGGAAAATTAGGCCAAAAAACACTTGTAGTGACACATACTGTGCCTCTACGAAATCAATGGGCCAAAGAAGTGGAGAAAGTATATGGATTTAGTCCCGGCATTATTGGGAGTGGTAGGTTTGAGCTTGATAGCCCTATTGTTATCGGGAATACTCAGACTTTGTATAGGAATATCGAGAAAATCCGAAAAGAATTCGGAACTATAATATTAGATGAGATGCACCACGTCAGTTCGCCTACGTTTGGCAAAATTATTGATACCAGTCATGCTCGGTATAAGATTGGACTTTCTGGTACTATCGAGCGGAAAGATGGAAAACATGTCGTCTTCCGAGACTACTTCAGCCCGAATATTTTCAAACCACCGAAAGAGAATTTCCTCACGCCAACCATTCACATTTACAGAAGTGAAGTTCGCTTTCCCGACGGGGCCAACATCCCTTGGGCTAAGAGAGTCAATACTATCGCAAATAACGACGAGTATCGTCACTCTGTCGCGATGTTAGCATCCGCGTATGCGGCACGAGGGCATAAAGTCTTGGTAGTGTCGGATCGAGTTCATTTTTTGAAGAGCTGCGCCGAACTGACTGGTGAAAAATCTATATGTGTTACAGGCGAGGTAGCACATGAAGATAGAGAAACACTCATAAATGAAATACTACACGGAGATAAAAATGTACTATACGGAACTCAAGCAATCTTTAGTGAGGGTATTTCGGTTAACACCTTGTCTTGCCTTATTCTCGCTACCCCTATCAATAACGAGCCTCTTCTTACCCAGCTTGTGGGAAGAGTTATTCGTAAAATGGATGGAAAACGAGATCCAGTGGTAATAGACATTCATCTAAAAGGTAAAACAGCACAAAGACAGGCATCTAACAGAATGGGGTACTACATGAAGCAAGGTTATCAGATAAATCAGCTTTGAACGTAGAAAAATACTTCTTGACAAATGCCTCAAATGAGAGTATAATATGTTGTTCTATGATTGGGAAAAAATCTTTGATACATCGGAAGGGAATCCAAAAACTATGTATACCCTTCTTAAGATGGTGTACCTTAAAGAAATACCTGCAAATAAATATGACAAACTTTACAAGTATAGTACAAAGAGTTTTATTGGGACATCCTTCTTGGTACATCCCGATGTACTATTGTACAATGCTTATAAGTATAGCTATCGCGAAATAGCCCAGTATGTCGCTTTAGCTTCTTTACGTTCGTACGCGGACTATGCAATAACTGGGGACACTACTCTGGATCTTAACTTAGTTGAAATACCAGTGGAATTATTTAACGAAAACAGCCTACTTCGTGTTAAAAATGACAAAGTACATTTTAAATATGAAGAAGTCAAACAAAAGGATATACACTAATGGCACTATCATTTAACAAAGCCGCTGGCGGCGCAAAGAAATCTTCTATCACTTCATACGCATATCGAGATGGCGACAACGAAGTAAGACTCGTTGGCGATGTACTCGCTCGTTATGTATACTGGCTAGAAGGTAAAAATGGCAAGCAGATTCCTTTCGAGTGTCTGTCATTTGATCGAAACGAAGAGCGTTTCAATAATATGGAAAAAGATTGGGTTCGTGAGTATTATCCCGATCTCAAGTGTGGCTGGAGCTACGCTATGCAGTGTCTTGATAACGGTGAAGTAAAAATCATCAACCTCAAGAAGAAGTTATTCGAAGCTATTCTTACAGCAGCAGAAGACCTAGGGGATCCTACTAATCCAGAAACAGGCTGGGACGTTAAGTTCAAGCGTGTCAAAACCGGTCCTCTCCCTTATAACGTGGAGTACCAACTACAGGTACTTAAGTGCAAGCAGCGTGTTCTTAGTGCGTCAGAAATGACTGCTATCGCTGACCTGAAGTCTATGGACGATGTTATGCCTCGCCCCACTCCAGATGCACAAAAAAGTCTTCTCGATGAAATTCGTGAAGATGCAGCCGGTGATATCGACGAATCTTTAGAAGACGAGTTCAACTTGTCATGATTCTGTTTACGGCAGATTGGCACATAAAGCTAGGGCAGAAAAACGTACCTCGTGAGTGGGCCATAGACCGCTACCAAAAGTTCTTTGAGCAAGTACATAGTCTTGAAAAACAGTGTAATATGCACATTATTGGTGGTGATTTATTTGACCGTCTGCCGAACATGGAAGAGTTGGAGTTATACTTTTCATTCATATCGAATGTGAGTATCCCAACTCTTATCTATGACGGTAATCACGAAGCTACAAAGAAGAACAAAACATTCTTCACACAATTGAAGAAAGTAACAAAAGATATAAACCCGCTAGTCAAAGTAGTAGATATATCATATTATGATAATGACTTTGGGTTTGGAGTACTGCCGTATGCAGATCTTCACCGTAAAAACTCTATTGAATTGTTTGATACAAAGAAGCCTTTGTTCACTCATGTTCGTGGTGAAATACCTCCACACGTCAAGCCAGAGGTGGACTTAGACAGATTTGAGGACTTCCCAGTAGTTTTTGCAGGCGATCTTCACGCACACAGCAATACTCAACGTAATATTGTATACCCCGGCAGCCCTATGACAACTTCGTTTCATCGAAATGAGGTACAGACCGGCTACCTCTTAATAAATCCAAATGATTGGTCTTGGATGTGGGACGCCTTCGAGCTTCCACAACTTATTCGTAAGACGGTAACAGACCCAAGTGAGATGGTACCTACCGACTGGCATCATACGATTTATGAGATTGAAGGGGATATACAAGAGCTCGCAAACGTCAAAAACACAGAGCTGCTAGATAAAAAAGTGGTTAAACGTAGTAGTGAAGCTACACTTGTCATGGACAAGGAAATGACCATTCAAGACGAATTAGTAGAGTATCTAACATATATTCTGGAGATACCAGAAACAAGGATACCACAGATAGTAGGTATATTTAATGATTACGCTGCAAAAGTTGAAATGGAGTAATTGTTTTAGTTATGGGCCAGATAATGAGCTGGATCTTAGTGATAATACTGTAACACAAGTTCTTGGCACTAATGGTATGGGAAAGTCTTCTATACCCTTAATCATAGAAGAGGCTTTATATAACAAAAACTCGAAAGGAATTAAAAAAGCAGATATACCAAACAGGTATGTAAACGCAGGATATCATATACATCTTGAGTTTACGAAGGATAAGAAAAGATATGATGTCATTATTGATCGGAAGTCTAGTATTAAGCTTAAGTTGCTGGAAAATGGGGAGGATATTAGCTCTCATACAGCGACCAATACATACAAGACACTCCAAGATATTATTGGAATCGACTTCAAAACCTTCTCTCAGTTGGTATATCAAAATACAAATAGCAGTCTACAGTTTCTTACTGCAACAGATACGAACCGCAAAAAGTTTCTCATTGATCTTTTACACCTAGAAGGCTATGTGAGACTATTTGAGATATTCAAGGAAGAAGCTCGAAAGAGTGCGTTGAATCTGAATAGTATCGAATCAAAAATAGCAACAATTGAAAAGTGGTTAGCAAGTAACAAATTGAGTGATACATCCATACTGCCCGTGTCTGAAATTTCTATTGAGACCATAGAAGACGAACAAGAGCTCGCTGCTCTTATGATCGAAATTAAAAATATTTCTGAGAAAAATAAAAAGATTTCTCAGAATAATACTTTTAAACAAATGCTGGCTGAGATAAGAATTGAAGAAGCACGAGATTGTGAAGTATCAGAAATACAATCATATGACGATCTGCAAACAGAAGCAGGGCAATTGTCACAAGCCGTAGCGGGGTCAAAGCGACTTTTAGACAAGATGGGTAAATTAGGAGATCACTGCCCTACTTGTGAGCAAGATGTAGATGCTTCTTTCAAGCAATCGCTAATTGACGCAGAAGCTATGAAGATTGCTAATGCAAGGGAAAGGCAAGATGAAATTGAACGAAGAATATCTGAAATTAAACGAGACAATGCAAAGTTTCAGAATGCAAGAAAAATTGAAAGTGATTGGTCGGAGTTGTTTCGAAGCATTGACAATAACCTTCCGGCATCTATACTGGATCCTGAAGAGCTTAAAGGTAGGGCTCGTGGAATTCAGGAGAGAATACAGAATGCAAAGGATGAGCTTATTCGACTCACACGAGAAAATGAGGCAATCACTAAACGAAACACCAGAATCCAAGTAGTACTCGAACAAACTGAAGAGTTTGAACAAGAGCTATTTGAGTTGAATGAGCTTCTAGATTTAGAAAGCGCCACTGTAAGTAATCTCGAAGTATTGAAGAAAGCGTTTAGTACTAATGGACTATTGGCGTATAAGATAGAAAATTTAGTAAAAGAGTTAGAAGAGCTCACAAATCACTATCTAGCAGAATTATCCGACGGTCGTTTCACTCTGGAGTTTGTAGTATCAAATGATAAACTTAATGTTCAAATCACTGATAATGGTAACATTGTGGATATTCTTGCTCTCTCTAGTGGAGAGCTGGCAAGGGTGAACACAGCTACTCTTATTGCGATACGTAAATTAATGAGTAGTATATCTAAGTCTCAAATCAACATTCTATTCTTAGATGAAGTAATTAATGTTCTGGACGAAACAGGACGAGAGAAATTAGTAGAGGTACTTTTAGAAGAAGACTTGAATACTTATGTCGTGAGCCATGGATGGACTCACCCTCTACTCGACAAAGTTGAAGTAGTCAAGTCAGGTAATGTTAGCAGACTGGAGCACTAATGGGCCACGCAAGACGTATGATGAATAATCGTCGAAGACTAATTTGGGAAATGACCAAGGAGAAACATAGTGAAAAAAGTAATAGCAGACAGCATGATGAGCTATCTGACGGGGAAGGTGAAGTATCACCAAGCCAATGTGAGGATATATTTGCAAAGTCCCGTAGGGATAGGTGAGCACCCAGATATTCTTGGAGCAATCGAAGAAGAGCTGGCAAAAGCAGCAGAGTATCAAGAAAAATTAGATCAACTTGGTGAAATATTAATGGGGTCAGATGGTTGATAGTAGAGCAAAGGGAGCTCGTGGAGAGTATCTAGTAAGGGATATGCTTCGAGATGCTACAGGTTTACAGTTTGAGAGAGTGCCTTCTTCCGGCGCTCTTGATTATTTGAAAGGAGACCTGTATGTGCCTCACGCAAAAAATAGGTTCTGTATAGAAGTAAAAAACTATGAGAATTCTCCTTTAAGTGATAAAGTATTCACAGCCCCAAGAACAAATAATTTAATTAAATGGTGGAAGAAAGTACAACAACAAGCAGAAGGCGGAAACCAGGAGCCTTTGTTGTTCTTTAAATATAATCGGTCAGCGGTATTTGTTGTTACTGACATTCTTCCGGAATTCACAGACCACTGGATGTATATAGAGTGGCTAGGCTGTTATATTCTGCTTGCAGATGAATGGCTTAAAGAAGAAAAAGTGGAGTTTATAAGTGGCGTTTAACTTGACAGATAAAATGGTCAGTGATGCCAACTCTACTCTAGTTGTAGATGCGCTAAATCTTGCTTTTAGATGGAAACATCAAGGTCGTACAGACTTTCGATATGACTATCAAAGCACAGTAAAAAGTCTGGCAAAGTCTTATGATTGTAAAAACATTATCGTTACCTCAGATTGGGGGTCATCAACTTATCGCAAAGGCATCTCGCCCGAGTATAAGCAGAATCGAAAAGATAAGTTCGCTGAACAATCAGAAGCCGAAAGGATCGCCTTTGAAGAATTTTTTGAAGAGTTCGAAGCAAGTCTCGACCTCCTCGCAGAAGACTACCCAGTCCTTAGATATAAGGGTGTAGAGGCCGACGACCTTGCTGCGCATCTTGTAAAGTACAAAAACAAGTACAATTTAGAGTATATTTGGTTAATTTCAAGTGATCGTGACTGGGATCTATTGATTCAAGAAAAAGTAGGACGCTTCTCCTACGTCACAAGAAGAGAAGTGAGATTAGACAATTGGAGTGAACACTATGATGTTGCCCCTCACGAGTACATTTCAATGAAGTGTCTCACAGGAGATAAAGGCGACAACGTAGCAGGGATTCCTGGGATTGGTCCAAAACGTGCAGTACAACTTATTCAAGACTATGGCACTGCTTGGGATATCTACGAAGCACTACCAATTGATAGTAAGTACAAATACATTCAAGAATTGAATGCGAATGGTGAACAATTACTCGTAAACTACGAGTTAATGGATTTAATGACCTTTTGCGATGATGCAATAGGCCAGGACAATATTATTGATATTGAGCGAGTAATAAATGAATATAGAAATTGATTTTCGTAGAGATCGTTATCTCTCAGAGTTTAGTATTAAAACATTACAAGATCGCTATCTTGTAGGAGGAGAAGGCTCTCCTCAGCAGGCTTTTGCTCGTGCAGCAGAAGCATTTGCAGACGATGAAGCCCACGCACAAAGACTCTACGACTATGCAAGTAAGTTGTGGTTTATGTTCAGCACACCAATATTATCTAACGGAGGAACAAAACGTGGGCTACCTATTTCTTGCTTTCTTAATTATGTGGACGATAGCAGGCTTGGAATCACAGGCCACTACACTGAAAACGCTTTTCTCAGCTCTGTGGGTGGTGGTGTTGGTGGCTATTGGGGTGATGTCCGCTCTGTAGGCTCTAAAACCTCCGCGGGGTCAGAGTCAACCGGAGTAATACCTTTTGTAAAAGTTGTTGACGCTGAGATGCTTGCATTCTCCCAAGGAGTCACACGTCGGGGTAGCTATGCGGCATATCTGCCGATGAATCATCCCGAAATCGAGGAGTTTTTAGATGTCAGAAAACCAACTGGCGGAGATATTAACCGTAAGTCTACTAACTTACACCACGGTGTCGTTATTCCTGATAGCTTCATGGAGCTTATTGAAGGTGCGACTAAATATGAAGGGTTTGATGATAGTTGGCCTTTGGTCGATCCTCATAGCGGCCATGTTATAAAAACTATCAGTGCAAAAGCTTTGTGGGTAAAGTTGATTCAGAATCGTGTTGAGACTGGAGAGCCTTACATTATGTTTGGCGATACTGTACAGGAAGCATTGCCAGAGTGTCAAAAAGATTTAGGCTTGCAAGTACACCAGTCTAATCTGTGCAGTGAGATTACACTGCCAACAAACGAAGAGCGTACCGCAGTATGTTGTCTGTCAAGTGTAAATCTAGAGGAGTATGATTCTTGGAGTAACAATCCTGACTTCATTCCCGATCTAGTACGAATGCTTGACAATGTAATTACTTACTTTATTGCTCACGCTCCAAATGAATTAGAGAAAGCACGCTACAGCGCGGAGAGGGAGAGATCAATTGGCTTGGGGGCGATGGGGTTTCACGCCTATTTACAACGGCACAACATTCCGTTTGAATCGGCAATGGCGAAAGGACGTAATATGGCTATGTTCTGGCACATTAAATCTGCTGCGGAAACTGCTTCGAGAAAGCTTGCAATGGAGCTCGGAGAAGCGCCTGATGCACAAGGTACGGGTATGCGTAATTGTCACTTGCTGGCTGTTGCTCCAAACGCTTCATCTAGTATTATCTGTGGTAACACTAGTCCTAGTATTGAGCCTTACCGTGCTAACGCATATACACAGAAAACTAAAAGTGGTACCTCTCTACAAAAGAACGAGTATCTTGAAGATATTCTCCGAGACATAGGAATGGACACGGACGAAGTGTGGAAGAGTATTGTAACAAACGGCGGCTCAATACAACATCTTGAGTTTTTGGACGATTGGACAAAAGACGTATTTAAAACGGCAGTAGAAATTGATCAACGCTGGGTAATTGACATGGCAGCAGACCGACAAAAGCACATTTGCCAAAGTCAATCTCTAAATGTTTTCTTTCCTTCCGACGTATCAAAGCAAGAGCTTCATGCAGTACATATGTCTGCATGGAAAAAGAAAGTAAAAACTCTATACTATCTACGAAGTGAAGCATATAAGCGAGCGGAGACAGTATCAGACGAGGCGCTACGACAACGCATTTTTGATTCTATGGATGAAAATGAATGTCTAGCGTGTGAGGGGTAAGATGAACATAGAAATTTATGGAGCAGACGGATGCGGCTTTTGTGAGAAAGCCGTGGACCTCGCAGAGGAGTTATGCCTCGACTATACATATATCGACGCTAACAAAGAAGTACAAGAATTTAGTAGATTATTCCCCGGTGCCAAAACCGTTCCTCAAATACGTGTGAATGGTGAATGGGTCGGAGGATATAGCGACTTCGAAGAAGTCATGGAGTATATTTGATGAATCTTCTCACAGAAAGAGAATATTACAAACCGTTCAACTACCCTTGGGCATTTGAACACTATAAGTCACAACAGCATATGCATTGGTTGCCGGATGAAGTCAACCTTGCAGATGACTTAAAAGACTTTAGAGAGAAACTGACGCCAGGAAATAAAAGATTACTTACACAAATCTTTCGTTTCTTTACTCAGGCAGATGTAGACGTATGTTGCGGCTACGCAAAGCACTATCTACCAACATTTAAGCAGCCAGAAGTACGAATGATGCTTTCTGCGTTTGCTGCAATGGAGGCAGTGCACCAAGAAGCGTATTCATTACTACTCGAAACTCTTGGGTTTGGAGATGATGAGTACCAAAAGTTCATGGACCACAAAGCAATGATGGATAAGCACGAGCACCTATCTACATTTGGTATGGATACACCCATGAACATCGCAAAAACTATGGCAATTTATAGTGGATTTACGGAAGGAGTCCAGTTATTTAGTAGTTTTGCGATTTTGCTCAACTTCCCTCGTCACAACTTAATGAAGGGCATGGGACAGATCGTTACGTGGTCTATTCGGGATGAAACTCTCCACGTAGAGGGTATGTCTCAGCTATTCCGAACTTTCATCGCGGAGAATCCGGAGTTGTGGAATGACGAGTTAAAGTATGAAATCTACTGCGCTGCAGAGCGTACTGTAGAATTAGAGGATGCTTTTATTGATTTGTGTTTTGAAGGTGCAGATGTACCCGATCTCACAGCGGGAGAAATCAAAGAGTATATTCGCTATATTGCTGACCGAAGGCTTCTTGGTCTTGGTATGAAGAAGATTTTTGGTAGTGAGGAAAATCCTCTGCCTTGGTTGGATTACATGCTAAACGCAGTAGAACACACAAACTTTTTTGAAAACCGTGCCACTGAGTACGCACGTGCAAGTACTACAGGTAACTGGCAAGACATATTTAAATAGGATCTTATTATGGAAACTGAACAAAAACCCACACTTAATTTCAATGACAAGGACTATCCTTTAGAAGATTTAAGTGATACAGCAAAGATGCTTGTTGCTAATTTGCAAGACATTGCAAGAAAGACATCAGAAAGTAGAATGGAGTTAGATCAGCTAGAAGCTGCTAGAATACATTTTACTTCTTTGTTGGAACAAGAACTAGAAAAGGGAGCGTAAGCTCCCCTTTTTTTATATTTTATCCCCTTCGTATCTTGAAGTCCATACGGTTAAACTATATTTAGTACCTTTTGTTATTTCTAAACACTGATGTCCATGAGTTACTTGTCCCGGAAACAGTATACATTTACCCACCTCAGTTTCGTCATTAGACATATGTTGTCTAGGGTAAACTAAACTTCCTCCTTCATAATCATCGTTTAACTTTATACTTCCAGTAACTAAGCTTGCATCATGATGTAAGGCTAGTTTGTTTTGAGTATCTGGAGTATACTTCATCACAAAAGCATCACGAACTCCATACATCTGTAGAGGGTGCCAGTACTTTTCTACAACAGGAACTATATGTTCTTCCCAAAATGCTTCAAACTCTTCATAAATTCCTAATTCAGATACTCTTATCTCCTGCGCAGGAAACTTATCGTAGGGAAGTGGCTCCCAATCTCCATGGTCTTCTGCTATATCTATTAGCACTTCACACCCTTTCTTAGATAGAAAATTAACTTCTAACATATCTGTATCTAAGTTTTTTACAATTTTGGGAGGTATAAAGCAATCAGGACCGAATAAAAACTGCTTGTACAAGCTAGTGAGTTTTTTCTTTGCGTCGGGGCCTCCATTGCCGTGGAACAGACAGCCAGTACAATTTGTTTCCTTGTTTACTAACTGGCCCCATTTGTTCTTTGTAACGCTTTCATCGTACACTTGAAAAATGTACTGTTCGTAGTCTATAGCAATATCTAAGTGTCCTCTCAAATATTGCTGCTGTACATATAGTTGATCGTCGCTAGAATCCGCAACGGGGTCAGAAAGAATTTGTCGCAAAGTTTCTACTTCTGCTATAAATGTTCCACTATTTAAGTACTTATACTCAGTTGGTTGATTAGGGAACTGATCTGCAATACTTGTATCTGGCCAGCAATACTTTTCTGCTCCGAATAAGGCACGCTTTCCGAAACTAAGCCAGCGATCCATAATTGTCGTCAAACTGTCCGCAAAAAATACATCGTATCCGTCTACAAAAAACACAATATCTGTATCGGGAATGTCTTCCATATACTTTCGAAGAAGGTTAAGTTTTTGTCCTCCTCCCGGCCCTGACATATCCGTACCTTGCCAGTCTACACCTTGTCCAATATTTGTTACATTTATACCATATTTTTCTGCACTGTCAAAGAGACGATACGCTTTCCAGTCGTCTGTAGAACACGTAAGCACATGAACATTGTAATTTTCAAAAACTCCAGAAGTTTCTGGAAGTACATCAGAAGGGTACGCATCTCTTGGTTGCTGTTTTGCCATTGGAGTTTCACAAGCTACAATATTTAACTCGCCTGCTGCAAGCCTTTCACTGAACCAATCGTCAAGCGGTATCATACTAAAATCTTTTGTTTTTGTAAGATTAAGTAATTTACGGGCCGCAACGGGGTCAAGAATGTATGCGTGTGTATTATATGGAAAGAAAGGAGTTACAAAACCATCTCCATGATAAGTAATTTTTTCTTTTTCATTCTCATTGTATCCGAGTAATATAAAATCAATACTTGAATTAAGTTTTTGCAGTAAAGAAGCTTCGTTATAACTATCTGTAAATACTACGTCGTCTTCACAGACAAGCATCGGTTCGCTTTGCTCTGCTACAATTTTCCAGCATTTAATGTGGGAGGCAAAACAACCATACTCCCCTTTTGTAAATCGGCGATTCTGCCAAGGATCTCGCCAATTTTTTCGAACTGGCGCATCCATCATTTGTTGTTTTGTGAGTGAGCTGCCGTCAACTGCTTTGACGACTTGCATATTTTGCGCTTCAATATCATGTAAAGCTAGGCGCTCTGGTCTGCGCTCTAAGTTAATGAGTAACTTGCGTAACATTATTACCTCGAAAAAGTTGGTGGAAAAAGTAATTATACTTTAATCCACCATAAAAGTCAAGAACTTTTTATTATGACCATGCAGCCGCACAAATACTTTGTACAAGAGCATCTTCTCCCGAAACATCAGTATCTGCTCCTTCATCTTCTACAAACTTGTAAAAAACTTTTTCTCTGTGTGCTCTAATTGGAAGTTCTGCATCATCTGGATCATCTATAATATCTTCATACAGAACCATTACTCGGGGATGAGCTAGAATCATAGTTGATTCTGCGGAAGAGTCTTCTGCAGGGTAGACTTCTATCCTGCTTACAATTGTTGTTTTTGAAATTGCCATGTTTTTCTCCTTTAAAGGTTACGGGACTTTAAGTCCCTGGTTAAATTGCTCTCTATGCGCAGTAAAGAGCGCTAATAATAAATGCGAGTAATTTTAACTACTCTGTACTACGGAAACCGTTCTAGTTAAAGCAGGACTGAGTGATGTAAAGCCGGCTTTGACTTCAAATGTAGATGTGCCGGTTCCTGTTGTAGTACCTGTGCGATTTAGATTTACAGTAACAGTCCAAGTGCCTCCGCCTTGATGAGTCATTGCGTGGAATGAAGAATTAAACGAACATAATAAAGAACCTGAAGTAACTGTAGGGCTTGGCGTGAAAAGATTGTAACTGCCTGACGTATTAAGTCCGGTAGCAGTAACTGTTTCTGAAATAGAATTATCTGAGTTGAGAATAAAGAAAGTGTTGCCATTAGAAGATGAAAGAGTTGTCCCTCCAGCTCCATACCATTCGTTGAAGGACATAGTAACCCCCGAAGACTTACTAATAAGCCCTCGAATATCAGAGTCGTTTATAGACGCTTGAGTGCCGGAAATTCCGCCCGCTTCGACGTGAATCTGATTTAACGATATAGCACCAGAAGTTGGAAGAGGCATTATTTAACTCCCTTCCCTTTAACTAGCGGAACCCTGAGTGTATTAGTGCTTATCATTCTTTAGATCCTCTATTTCTGCCTTTAGCTCTTTGATACTCTCTACGAGTAGTCCAATTACGTTTCCGTAGTGAATTGCAAGATGCTCTTCACCAGTTTCAATGTTTTCTGAAGTGTATACCGCTTCTGGTAGTACTTCTTGAAGTTCTTGAGCGATAAGACCTGTTGCTTTCTTACCGTCTTTCTTGTAATTAAATGTAACACCGTTTAGCTCTTGTACTTTCTTTGTTGCGTCTGGAATATTCTCGATATTCTCCTTGAGTCTGCGATCAGAAAGCGATCCATATGCGGTTACATTACCCTTGAAGATAGCGTTGCCGTCTTTATCTAGTTTTTGAGCTGCCGCTTGGTTGCCACTGGTTGGGCGAGTCCAGAAGTACAATTCACCGGGGTACTGACCGTTGGCAGACCAAGCAATTGCTTTTTTGAATTGTATACCAGCACCATGACGCATATTTCCGCCAGAGTCTTTCGCATTGAAAATAATACAAGTAGAAGCTGAGCCTGTCGTATTTGTATTCTCAAGCTTCATATGCGCATCATTACCTGTGCCACATCCGTTAGCAGGGGTTTCAGTACACCCTTGGTCGATCGTGAAAGTCGCTTGAGGTGCTGTATTACTACCAATTGTTACAGCGCGAGTCGGAAAGCGTAGGTAGTCTGTAGCACCTTCAGTAGCATCCATAAATGTGACATTTCCCGCGACCATACGAATACGATCTGTAGTAAATCGGAAGTATGTATCTGTGTCTCCATAATGTCGTAAATAGTCTTTTACAGATACAGTATCACGTATAAGCTGTATATCTGTAGTATTAACAGTTACTGCGTTCACGCCCCCTGTAGTAATTTTGAAAACATCACTACCAGGGAAGAATATTCCTGTATTAGGGTCGTTGTGATAGCAAATAGCAGGTGCAGTAGCAGTACCGGTCGTAGTTTGGAGCCCTCCGTCGGCTCGGAACAGACGAGGAGTATAGATGTTTTTGCTAGTGACCTGATTGATACGCAGCCATGATGTATCTTGTGTTCCAATTTCGCCCATGCGAGTGGAGCCCATATAAAACTGCAAATGATCAGAAATATTATCATCTGCTTTTTTGATAGTTAAATTAGCATTTATGCTGGCATTTCCAATTGTTAAACTACCGTTCTTTATCTGAGCAGTGCCTCCGCTATCGAGTAGATCCACATAATTTGAATATGCAGTAGAACTTCCATAAGATTGCTGCCATACTCTTGCGCCCAGACCACCTTTCTTTAACATAAAGAGATTATCAGAACCTCCTGAAGAGTCTGTATAGCTTCTCATATGTAAGAAATCAGCGTAAGGACCAGTACTATTATTTGCCCAAGAAGTAAATCCAAACTTCAAGTGACCTGCGCTTAGTTCAGAAGGACTAATCGTACGATTGTCTTCCCGATCCATTCTGCTTGCGTCGCTTGCCGCAGAACCTTGAGCACCTTTCTGACCTACTTCACCTTTTTGACCTACTCCTACTTCACCTTTTTGGCCTGTGGCACCTTTTTGACCTACTCCTATTTCACCTTTTTGACCTTTTGCACCTGGAGCACCTACTTCACCTTTTTGACCTTTTGCACCAGTAGCACCTTTTTGACCTATTTCACCTTTCTGACCTTTTGCGCCACTAGAACCAATAAGCTGCCACATTGGATCTCGAATGTATAGAGAGCTAGTGCCCATCCCAGACCAGTTCAGTATTACAATCGAAGCCCACGCCGCTCCTGACGTGGGAGTATATGTATACTCTTTTGTTGACCAGCTTGTATTAATTGATTGATTTTCTATCCAGTTTGTCTTTCCGCTTGTATCTTCTTGAACAAGAGAATAGCTCGCACTGTTTGATACTGCAACTTTTCCGGAAGGAAGTGATGCATTATATTCATATACGCGAACATACAGTCCAGAAGATGAAGTTGTATTCGACTTAACTTTTACAGAAAGTTTGTGCGTTTCATTACCTGTAAGATTTACACGGAAAGCAGGAAAAGCAGTACCGATTTGAGTATCACTACTTTGTAGCTCCATTGCTTCTTCTGCAGCATTCCAAGTAATTGTATTCACATCTGAATTGCTATATGCAGGCACTGCTCCGTAAGGCGCGTCTGTAAGTCCTATTTCACCTTTTTGACCTTTAGAGCCTGTGGCACCTTTTTGGCCTACTTCACCTTTTTGGCCTGTGGCACCTTTTTGACCTACTTCACCTTTCTGACCTTTTTGACCTGTGGCACCTTTTTGGCCTACTTCACCTTTCTGACCTTTAGCACCTGGCTCACCTTTGAGGCCACTAGAAGAGCCTACCCAAGCACCAGAACCATTAATAACTTGTGTGTTATCAACATAATATCCGTTTGCAGAAATTGCTTCTTCTGCGGCTAAACTAACATTTTGTAGAGCTGTAAGATCAGAGCCATGAAGTGCATACCCAGATTTGGAGTTTTCAATAACAGGAGTTACAACAGAATGGGAGCCGTAGTCATCAATATCTCCATGTTCGTATACATTTACTTCATAGTTAGAAGAAGCACCTACATATACCTGAAGATATTTTAATCCGTAAGTATTATCCGAAGTTTGATAGATTACTCTTGCACCAGTAATTCTATTACTATGTCCTCCACAATTAATAACACTAAAGTTACTGTCTGCGTAGCTACGCATCCAATCAATTCTAATAAATGAGTGATCACTACTATCGCCGTCTGTTACGACAATCTCTCCATGAGATCTACCACTACCATTACTAGCTACAGTCATCCACCCAGGACCTACAGTAGCATTTGCTTTAGATTGTCTACGCATGAAGCGGCTAGAGTCATATCCGTCAAGAGTACCCGCATTTCCAGCTTCGTTACCTTTTTGACCTACTTCACCTTTTTGACCAGTAACAGATTCGCCTTTTTGACCTTTCTGACCAGTAGCACCTTTAGCCCCTACTTCACCTTTTTGGCCTGTAGCACCTTTAGCTCCTACTTCACCTTTTTGACCTTTTGCACCAGTAGCACCTTTTTGACCTACTCCTATTTCGCCTTTTTGACCTTTAGCACCTGTATTTCCTTTTGCACCCGGCTCCCCTTTGAGACCACTAGAAGAGCCGACCCAAACACCCGAGCCATTGATAACTTGAGTACCGTCTACAGTTAAACCTTCAGTTGTTTGTACTTCCGATGCTTTTACAATCGGAAAAATATGCTTTGGATGACTCGTACTGTCTCCAGGAAGAGTCATTGTATAAATAGTGCCCGAAGTACTACCACTAGTAGTAACATTATCCGTAAATACAATGTCTCCCCCGTTTGTCGATTGTACCTGACAGCGAAGAATAGCATCTCGATAAGCCACTTTCATACGAAGTTGTAATTCGTAAGTACCTGTTGCCGTTTTTACAATTCGAAGCTCATGATCGTCTGTGTTATTTCCGACGAGACTAGCATTATTTACATTGTTTTCTACGTTTGAACTACGATAAAACAAAGCTGTAATATGAGAAGTATCTATTTCACTGGTAGATCCAAAATTACCTGTCTGAGAAACAAGTTCAATTGTCATATTTAAAGCAGTATATAAACCAGAATTTAATGTAACAGTAGCTACTTTCTTCCAGGTTGTAGTATCGGTGCCCATGCCTGTGAGACCCCAATCATAGCGCACGCCTTCGGGATCTTCTGTCCAACCACCTTGAGATAGACGAAGACCATCTTTCGCATGAATCGTATTTGTTACATTTACATAGGTGGATGCAATTTGAATCTGAGTACTTGAACTTCCTGCTCTTCGTAGATATAAGTCTTCGTTGTAACTACCTACTACACCAGTATCTACAAGTATTCCTTTATTAAAGTAAAACGTGGCACGATCTGTTTGGAGATGGGCGTGGGATCCATTCATAGGACCAAATTCAAGGTATCCGTTTGAGTTTGTAAGTTTTAGACCATTGTTTGACATATTCTCAAGGCGAACACTATAGTCTTCAGAGCCAGTATCCCCGTAGTGCCAGTCCATATAACGACCAACTTCCATTACTCCATCAGTGGCTACAAGTGCGGGGCCTCCGTTGTGCCAGTTTCCACTTGAGTTTGTAGGATAAGAACCTGCAGCACCTTTTTGTCCGAGTGCACCTTTAGCTCCTACTTCACCTTTTTGACCTTTTGCTGCAGCACCAGTAGCTCCTTTAACACCTACTTCACCTTTTTGGCCTTTTACAGATGATCCTGTAGCCCCTTTCTGACCTACTTCACCTTTTTGACCTTTTACAGATGCCCCTGTAGCGCCTTTTGCTCCCGGAGCCCCCTTTGCACCGGTAGCACCTTTTACAGACGCACCTGGAGCACCTTTAGCACCCGTAGCACCTTTTACAGACGCTCCTGTAGCACCTTTAGCACCCGTAGCACCTTTTACAGACGCTCCTGTATCGCCTTTAGCACC
>Ga0228644_1000047_pt1 | contig 44536 bp, 41 predicted proteins | sample 56DmetaG_FD_186020 | JGI IMG/M metagenome (GOLD analysis project Ga0228644, IMG submission 186020) | Seawater microbial communities from Monterey Bay, California, United States - 56D | ecosystem: Environmental > Aquatic > Marine > Coastal | place: USA: California | collected 2016-11-09
CATGGCTGGGTCAGAGTTGCCTCCATTGCCCAATATTCCTCACTGCTGCCTCCCGTAGGAGTCTGGTCCGTGTCTCAGTACCAGTGTGGGGGATCTCCCTCTCAGGACCCCTACCTATCGACGTCTTGGTAAGCCGTTACCTTACCAACTAACTAATAGGACGCATAGCCATCTTTTACCGATAAATCTTTAATTAAGTCTTGATGCCAAGTCTCAATACTATGAGGTATTAATCTTCATTTCTAAAGGCTATCCCTCTGTAAAAGGTAAGTTCTATACGCGTTACGCACCCGTGCGCCGGTCGTCAGCAAGTGCAAGCACTCCTGTTACCCCTCGACTTGCATGTGTTAAGCCTGCCGCTAGCGTTCATCCTGAGCCAGGATCAAACTCTTCATTGTATATCTTTATAATATGAATGAATAAGTTTCAAAAGAATTTGTCTAATAAAATTAAACATGGTTATTCTACTCTTTGTTTACGCTGTCAATTTCAATATTTTCAATGAACTTTTAGTACCCTAAAACGGCTTACTTTATAAACCTTAATAATCCCCCAATTTGTAGAAACACTAGAATCGAACTAGTAAAAAATTTCAAACTAAAAAAAAATTTAACTTGAAATAATCTTTCCAAAATCTCTATGATCTTTAACGCTGTATTTCTTAGCGGCTGCAAATATATAAACTATTTCTATTCTAACAAGAAAAAAATTATTTATTTTATTTATTTTCTTAACCAACAAAAATTGAACTTGTTGCCGATAAAATTTCGGACTGCAAAGATACAACGTTTTTTAATTAAAAACCTAATTTAAATCAAAGTTAATTTACTAAAATAATAATAAAAATAACTTGTGAAATAAACCCAAAAACAACCAACACAAACACTCAATGAACGAAACTAACATCGTAATATTTCCGTTAGCGGATGCAAATATACACCCCCTTTTTAATCCCACAACTATTTTATGAAACTTTTTTGAAATAAATGAAAATTAATTCTTAATTAAATCATTTTTAACAACTTAACAATGCAACCTTTTTTAACATCTTTAAAAATATCAATCTTTAAAAAAAATACCAACAAAAATTATGCAATAAATAGACCTTATATAATATATGGTGAATGAAAACAATCACATTTAATAATGGAAACTATTCTATTAAAATTACGTAAGATTCCGATCAAAAAGTATAAAAAAATACGAATTGAATGATTTGACTCAAAAAATTCAAATAAAATCACTTTCTTAGGGTTGAGAACCAGAAATTTTCAAAAAAACTATTCTTTTTTTTTCTTGTTTTTTTGTTTCTTTTTAATCTTTTCAAACATCAATTTATATTGCTCTACATTGACCGTCCCTTTTTTTTCTATTATAATTTTAGAAAAATCAAAATTTAACTTTGAAGAGGAAGCTTTTAATACACCATCTTGAAATGCTCTTTGTAAAACATCTTCTATAAGGAAATCCTCATTATTTAATTTTGGATGGTATGCTGTTTTTAAAGAAAGTTTAAAAATATTTGCAGTTGTATTGTACCAAAATGCTTTCCAACCACTTCTAAGAAATTTAATATTTTGAAATACTGTTTTACCTGTTTGACGGTGAATTAACTTAATTAAAATACGACCTTCTGTTGTTGTCATCTTTTTAATTTGATCTGTAAATTCTCCTTCAATATAATTCTGGACCAACCTTATGTATTTTCTTTTCTTACTTTTAGACTTTATTTTATCTAATCTTAGAATTAATGATTCCAATCTTTTTGACGCTAGCAAAGCAAAAGGGTAGGTTTTTAATACTTTTCTACGGAACCATAGATAATATCGAACATCGTCTTTATTATTAAATTTATGCTTTGGTAGTAGGGAAAATTCATTTAAACTAATTGTTAAAGTATCTCCTGGTTTTATAAAAACATAGTCATCAATATGAACAGGTATTGAGTCTGTTTCCTCTTTTTGAGAAAAAGAAGCCAAAGAATTTACTATTATATATATGTATAGTAATTTTTTCAATTTTTTTTTATTGATTATAAATCAAACTCCTCTTTAAATCATTAAGAAATTTTATCTATGAAATCTTGCTCAGAAATTATTTCTACTCCTAAATCTTGAGCTTTTATAAGCTTCGTGGGGCCCATATTATCTCCCGCTACAATAAAATTTGTTTTTTTAGATATTGATGAACTTACTTTCCCTCCATTATCCTCTATCGCTTTTTTAAGTTCATTTCTACTTAATTGATAAAATACACCAGAAACTACAACTATTTTTCCTTGTAGTTTATCTGTTTGGTTTTCTAAATCTTCTTGAGAAACCTCTAATTGAATTCCGGCTACTTTTAAACGATTGATCAATTGAATATTCCTTAAATCAGAGGAAAAATCAATAATACTTTGCGCAATTCTGTCGCCAATTTCATCGACATTAATCAACTCTTCAAAAGATGCTGTCATTAAATTGTCAATAGATTTAAAGTATTTTGCTAATTTTTTAGCAACCGTTTCTCCTACAAATCGAATTCCCAATGCAAACAATACTTTTTCAAACGGAATTTTCTTTGACTTTTGAATCCCTGTAATCATATTTTCTGCTGATTTTTCAGCCATTCTTTCTAAAGGTAGTATTTGCTCAACTCTTAAATCGTATAAATCTGCATAATTCTGAATCAATCCTTCTTTTCTTAACAAATCAACAGTTTCTCCGCCCAAGCCATCTATATCCATCGCTTTTCTACTGATATAATGCTGAATTCTTCCTGTAATTTGAGGAGCACAACCAAACTCATTAGGACAATAATGTTTAGCATCTCCTTTGGTTCTAATCAATTCTGTCTGACACTCAGGACAATGAGTAGCATAAATAGTTGGCTCAGAATTTTCTGGCCTTTTCATAAAATCTACCTCAATTATTTTTGGAATTATCTCTCCTCCTTTTTCAACAAAAACAGTATCTCCTATTCTAATATTTAATTTTTCTATTTGATCTGCATTGTGAAGTGATGCACGTTTTACTACTGTTCCTGCTAATTGAACAGGAGCTAAATTTGCAACAGGTGTAATGGCGCCAGTTCTTCCAACTTGATATGTTATTTCCTTTAAAACTGTAGAAACTTGCTCCGCTTTAAATTTATAAGCAATTGCCCAACGTGGAGATTTTGCTGTATACCCCAATTCTTCTTGTTGTTGTAAATTATTTACTTTTATAACAACTCCATCAGTTTCATAGGGTAATTGATGTCTTTTAGAATCCCATTTATTGACAAAATCAAAAACTTGATTTATAGATTTGACTAAAAGGATCGTTTGGGGGATTTTAAACCCTGTTTTTCTTGCGCTTTCTAAACTCTCAAAATGTGTTTTATACTTTCTTTCCGATGTTACAACTTGATACAACAAACAGTCTAAAGGACGCTTAGCTACTTCAGCACTGTCTTGTAACTTTAAACTTCCACTGGCTGTATTTCTTGGGTTTTTATATTCTTCTTCTCCTTCAGCCAATCGTTGCTTATTCATTTTTTCAAAGCCATCTAGAGGTAAAATAATTTCACCACGTATTTCAAAAGTACTGACAAAATCAGACTTTAATGATAATGGAATGGATCTAATTGTTTTGATATTAGTTGTTACATCATCTCCTTTAAAACCGTCTCCTCTAGTGACTGCTTTTACAAATTGATTATTTTCATAAGTAAGATTAATAGAAGCACCATCGAATTTTAACTCACAGGTATATTCAAGATCATCGGTTCCTAACAATTTATGAATACGTTTTTCCCAATCTAACAAATCCTCTTTGGAGTAAGAATTACTTAAAGAATACATTCTATTTTTATGAAAAATAGTATTGAAATTCTTAGTTACTTCTCCTCCAACTCTTTGAGTTGGAGAATTTGAATCGAAAAATTCTGGATTTTCTTGTTCTAATTTTTCTAATTTTTTAAGAAGCATGTCAAAATCAAAATCGGAAATCGTAGCATTATCTAAAACATAATAATTATGGGTATGCAGATTTAATTCTTCACGGAGTTGTTCTATTTTTTGTTGAATTGTCATCAAGCGTATTAAGTTTTCTTTATCAATCTATAATTGTATGCGTACAGCTTCAAAAATAATATAATAAATATAAAATTCATCATAATAATAATTGTATTTGTAAACTAAAAATAACTTTATATATCAAATTATATTGGAAGTATTCATTAATATCACAATTGTTTTCTTCATCATTAAAACTTAATGTGAATGGAAAATTACTATTTGAAAAAAACGATGTAGTTTAAGGAATAGAAAAAAAGGTCTTTTTTTAGTAATAGGTAAACCTTCTCACTTTTGCGATATATTTTGCCAAACGTATTACTTGATGAGAGTAACCATATTCATTATCATACCAGACATATATCACAATTGTTTCTTCAGAAGTTATTGTTGCTTTGCTGTCAAAAATTGAGGGTGCAGTAGAACCAATAATATCAGAGGAGACCAACTCATTATCTAAAGAATATTTAATTTGCTCAACCAACTCTCCTTCTAAAGCATATTTTTTTAATATTGAATTTATACGCTCTTTTGAAACTTTTGTTCTTAACTGTAAATTTAGAATTGCCAGTGAACCATTGGGAACAGGAACTCTAATTGCATTTGATGTCAATTTACCTTTTAAAGCCGGTATGGCTTTTGAAACAGCAACACCAGCACCAGTTTCTGTAATTACCATATTTAGAGCTGCAGCTCTTCCTCTTCGGTATTTATGATGCATATTATCTACCAAATTTTGGTCATTCGTATAGGCGTGAATAGTTTCTATATGGCCTTTAAGAATTCCAAAATTTTCTTCTAGAACTTTTAAAACCGGAGTTATTGCATTTGTTGTACAAGATGCTGCTGAAAAGATATCTACAGTATCTGGATTGTATTGTTTGTGATTGACTCCATAAACAATATTTGGAACTCCTTTTCCTGGTGCCGTCAATAGAACTTTACTTACTCCTTTTGATTTTAAATGTCTACCAAGAGCAACATCATCTTTAAAAGCTCCTGTATTATCAATGATTAAAGCATCTATTATTCCGTATTTTGTATAATCAATATCTTCAGGATTATTTGCAGAAATCATGTGAACAGTTGTTCCGTTTATGGTTAAAGCCTGACGCTCTTTGTCTGTTTGTACAGTTCCTAAAAAATCTCCATGAACAGAATCTATACTTAACAAGGAGGCTCTTTTTGCCAAGACAGTTTGATTGATTTCATCACGAGTTACTATTGCTCTTAAACGCAACTGAGAACCTTTACCCATCTTAGTCATTAGTTCTCTTGCTAATAAACGACCTATTCTTCCGAATCCATATAAAACAACGTCTTTTGGTTGAATATCTTCTGATTCTGTTGCTCCTTTTAATTTATTCTTTACAAACTCGACTTTGCTTGCGCATTTTTTCAAACTTAAATGGCATTCATAGGCTAATTTACCAATATCTAATTTAGAGGAGGGTAAATCTATTTTTTGAATTGCTTTGGCGATATCTAGAGCACCTTGAATAGAAATTGGCTTACTTACAAATTCTTTTGCATAACCAATTAAGTTTAAAACTTCGCTAGCTCTTTTATCAACTAAAGAATTTCTAAAGAATACCAATTCTATAGATTTGTCATACCACAAATCATTCACAATAGTTATGAATTCTACAGCAGCTCTTCTGTTATGAGTTTGAATTAAAATTTCTTCTTCGTAATTTAAAATTATTGACATAATTATTATTTATTTAATTTTTACTACAAAAGTATTCTTTTATTTCAAATACGAAATCGATTTCGTAAAAAATTTCGTAAATAAAAAAAATCCTGATTGGTATCAGGATTTTAAATAAAAACAATATGTCTTTCTATCTAAAAGCGTAGCGTTCTTTTTCTCCGTTTAAATTTATGACCTCAATGTAAATAGGATTCCCATTAACATACGATGCATCTATTGTTTTGGCAGCATCATTAGCATTTAAAACTGATTTTTTATTAATCTTCGTAATTATATACCCTTCTTTAACCCCATAATAATCTAAATTTCCATTATTATTTCTAACAATCTTTGCACCTCCATCAATATTATATTTCTTCAACTCTTTTTTATTCAAATCTTTCAAGTAGATCTTTAAACTTCTAGAAACATATAAGTTTTTCCTACCTAGTTTAACTGTTTTAGTTAGAGACTGACCAGCTCTATCTACAATAACATCTACAAAATCTCCGGGTCTTTTTGCAATTAACTGTCCTCTTAGTTCTGAAAATTTAGAAATTTTTACATTATTTATTTTTTTAATAACATCATCGGATTTTAATCCCGCTTTTTTTGCACCACCATCATCGCTTACTGAAGCAATTTTCACACCATCTATATCAGCATCTCTTTGATCTATATTGATACCTAAAATAGCTTCTTGCACAGTACCAAACTCTAATAAGTCATCTATAATTTTTTTAGCAATATTAGAGGGAACTGCGAATGAATACCCTACAAAAGAGCCTGTTTTTGATGAAATAGCCGTATTGATACCAACCAATTCACCACGAGTATTAACTAATGCCCCTCCACTATTCCCTGGATTAACAGCTGCATCAGTTTGAATAAAGGACTCTATGTTTCCGTTACCTTCTAAGTCTCTTCCTTTGGCGCTTACAATACCCGCTGTGACTGTTGAAGTAAGATTATAGGGGTTTCCTACAGCTAAAACCCATTCTCCGATTTTAATCGTATCAGAATTTGCAAATGGAATATATGGCAAAGCTATCTTCGCATCAATTTTTAGCAGTGCAATATCATTTTCTTTGTCAGTACCGACTAATTCAGCTTTGTACTTTTTTCTATTGTTTAAAGTGATTTCAATTTCTGAAGCTCCAGCAATAACATGGTTATTGGTAACAATATAACCATCTTGAGAAATAACAACTCCGCTTCCTGTACCGACTTGTTCATATTTTTTCTTTCCATTTCCATTACCAAAAAAAATATCTATTGGATTTACCTGAGTTCTAACGGATGTGTTTTTAACGTGAACAACTGAGTTTACCGTATTTTCTGCAGCAACAGTAAAATCTACAGAGCTACTAATTGAATTGGCTTTATTGTGGACTACAGGATTGTAGTTTGTGGTAATCGTTTTTATAGGATGAGAAATTGATCTTTGTGTTACTGAACCAGTAGTAAATAATAATTTATAACCGCCCAAAGTTAAAGCTCCTCCCAAGAAAGCCATTCCCAATAGTCCCAAAAATTTCTTCATAATATTTAACTTTTATACTATCAAATATACAATTTTAACAATCTAAAAAAATTTGTTTAACTTGTTATTAACTCATTTTAACCACTTTTTAACAATCGATAATTCTTCATTAAATACCTATATTTGTTCCAATGAAATTAGATTTTTACAAATACCAAGGAACCGGAAATGATTTTGTGATGATAGACAATAGATCAAAGTCCTTCCCAAAAGAGAACACCAATATAATACCAAAACTCTGTGACAGGCATTTTGGTATTGGAGCAGACGGCGTTATTTTAATTGAAAATGATACAGGTTTTGATTTTAAAATGATTTATTTTAATGCTGATGGAAGTCAGACTTTCTGCGGTAATGGAGGCAGATGTGCAGTTGCTTTTGCAAAAGAATTAAAAATTATAAATTCTAAAACTAATTTTAGTGCTTTTGACGGAGCGCATTTTGCTACCATTGAAAAAGATATTATTTCTTTAAAAATGAAAGATGTAGATGAAATTTTAGTTCATGAGAATTCAATTTTTGCCAATACCGGTACGCAGCATCATGTTGAATTGGTGGATGATTTAGATAATTTTCCTGTTTTTAAAAAAGGGAAGGAAATTAGATATTCATATGATGATCCTGGAAGTAATGTTAATTTTGTTCAGCAAATTAGTCCTTCTACTTTTAGAGTAAGGACCTATGAAAAAGGTGTGGAAGATGAAACATTAGCCTGCGGAACTGGTGTTACAGCTGTGGCAATAGCAATGCACAAAACAAAAAAAACAGACCACAATTTAATTTCATTACCCGTTGAAGGTGGAAATTTAGAGGTTTCATTTACAGAAAAAAATGGAGTTTATAAAAATGTGTTCTTAAAAGGGTCTGCACTATTAGTTTTTAAAGGTAATACTTCAATTTAATGCAAACACTTAAAGGTCCCCTTTTAAAACTAAGAACTCTTGAACCAGAAGATTTAGAGTTTCTATATCAAATAGAAAACGATGAATCTTTCTGGGAAATAAGTCATACTCAAAAACCTTTCTCTAAATATATTTTAAAAAGATATATAGAAAATGGGCATCTAGATATTTTTGAAGCAAAACAACTGCGCTTAATAATTGAAGAAAAGTCTACAAGAAAGCAAATAGGAATGATTGACTTATTTGATTTTAATCCCCAACATAAAAGAGCAGGAATTGGTCTATTGATTCATCCTGATTTTCAACACAATGGATTTGCTTCTGAAGCCTTATCACTTTTAATTAAGTATTCTTTTTCGCACCTAAATTTACACCAATTATTCGCAAATATCACCTCAGATAATACTAAAAGCATGTCGCTTTTTAAGAAATATAATTTTGAAAAAGTAGGGATTAAAAAAGATTGGATTTTGTCAGAAGGAAGCTTTAAAAATGAAGTTTTATTTCAGTTGATAAAAGACTAATTTTGTTTTTCATTAAAATTAAAACAATTGCAAAAAAAAAGAACATACATCTTCGCTAGTTTTCTTCTACTTAGTGGAATTTTAGGATACAATTATTACCAAAAGATCTTTGGAAAAGCAATTGTAAGAGAAACTGTTCTTTTTGTTTATTCTTCTGACACTTTATTAGATATTAAAAATAAAATTTCTGAATTTTCATCTAAAAATGATGCTTTTCTGATGGTTGCAGCAAAAAAAGGTTTCTCTAAACCCAGGATTGGTAGATATCTTTTAAAAGAAGATATGTCTAATAATGATCTTATAAACTTATTAAGAAGTGGTAATCAAGCTCCAATAAAGTTGTCTTTTAACAATCAAGATACTCTAGAAAAATTAGCAGGTAGAGTTGCTCAACAACTAGAAACAGATTCTATTTCTTTGTTAAATTCTTTTACAGACAGTACTTTTTTGTCGAAAAACAATTTGACGGAAGCATCGGTTCTTCAAATTTTTATTCCGAATAGTTATGAATTTTATTGGAACACTTCTCCGAAAAAATTTAGAGATAAAATGTTAAAAGAATACAATCTCTTTTGGAACTCCAGCAGATTAAAAAAAGCTGTAGCCTTAAATTTATCTAAATCAGAAATTATTACTTTGGCTTCGATAGTGCAAAAAGAGACAGCAAAGATAATAGAAAGACCAATTGTAGCGGGTCTGTATTTGAATAGATTAAAAAAAGGATGGCCGTTACAAGCAGACCCAACGATTATTTATTGTATAAAAAAAAATAAAGGTCAGGATTTTGTTGTAAAAAGAGTACTAACTGCTGATTTAGAAATTAAATCACCCTATAATACTTACAAGAATAAAGGGCTGCCTCCTACTCTAATTTCAATGCCCGATATCTCTTCAATTGATGGCGTTTTAAATGCACAAAAGCATTCCTATTTTTACATGTGTGCAAATATTGATAAATTAGGATATCATACTTTTGCAAGATCGCTTAAGCAACATAATAGAAATGCAGCCAAATATCATAAATGGCTGAATAAACAACGTATTAATAGGTAATGCTCAAAAGATTTTTCTTTCACTTTTGTTTTAATTTCTAAGTCTTTTTTTGCTCTAAATTCATCCTTTTGTAAAAAATCAAATACTTTTAGTACCAAAAGTAGAAATACAATTATTATTATTGAAAGTCTAATGGCTAAAAGTGCTTTAATTGCCCTTAACGAAATTGGGTAAAGGATACACACATTCTAAATTTCAATTAAAAAACTCTCTTTTCTTTTATTAATTTTATAAAAATTCCTGCTACCGCATTAAAAATTAATACGAAAAGAGGGATTAAGGTACATTATCTGTATTTTTAATGAAATTTAACATATTGACAGTCAGTATATTTAAATATTGAATATACTTTTGTAACCGCAAAACAGAAAGATTGAATTTATCAAAAAGTTTCTATTTATAAGTATTGTATTTTTAGGATTTATCAACGCAACCTATATTGATAAAAAAACAAATACAGATAACAAAATTACAATTCCTAAATTTAGAGAGTATAATATACCCTATTTACAAAAAGATTTTGTTGGGTTTAAAGAGGCTTTGGCTTTCAAAGAATCTCAAGGAAAGTATACCGCTGTAAATACATTGGGATATTTAGGAAAGTACCAATTTGGTAGAACTACTTTACAAAGATTTAAAATTTACAATACAACTGCATTTTTAAAAAATCCAGAATTGCAGGAAAAAGCATTTATAGCTCTGTGCAAAGTTAACAAATGGATTTTAAGAAAAGACATACAACGATCTTTAGGGAAAAGTATGAACGGAATTAAAATTACAGAATCAGGAATTTTAGCTGCTGCACATTTAAGTGGTGCAGGGAACGTAAAAAAATTTTTACGTAGTAATGGAGCTCATAATTTTTCTGATGCTTATGGTTCTTCTATTAAATCTTATTTAAAGAAGTTTTCTGGATATGATGTTTCTACAATTGAAGCGGATAGAAATGCCAATATTTAGTTTGGCTACTTATGGATTATAAAAATAGCAGGTTTTTTATGTAAATTTGGCTGTTGGTGTTTCCAATCCTTAATCATCATTGATTTGATAAATTCAGATGGCAACGTAATATCTACTGCAATACATAAAAATGTAGTTGGAGTTAAGGTAGATTTCAAGTCTGAAAACATTTTTTCATTCCTGTAAGGAGTTTCAATAAAAATTTGTGATTGATTTTTATCTTTGGACAAACGTTCTAATTCTTTAATTGCTTTTTTCTTATCACTCTTGTCAATTGGTAAATACCCATTAAAAGCAAAATTCTGCCCATTCATTCCGGAACTCATCATTGCCATTAAAATAGAACTTGGACCCACTAGAGGAACTACTTGAATATTATTCTGATGTGCCATTTTCACAATACTTGCTCCAGGATCTGCAACAGCTGGAACCCCCGCTTCAGAAAGTAAACCAACATTGACCCCTTCTCTACAAATATCTAGATACCTTGCAGTTTCAATATCTTCTGCATATTTATCTAAAAGCATTAAGTTTAATGAAGGTTGCGATTTTTTAGGTGATATTTTTTTGATAAACTTTCTTGCTGATTTTTCATTTTCAACAATATAATAATCGATTTGTTCAACTACTTTTTTAACTGACAAAGGCATTACTTCTAGTGGCTCAGTTTCTCCGAGAGTAGTTGGAATTAAATAAAGTTTGCCTATCATTTTATATTTTTTTGGAAATGAGTGTACAAACCTCATCTAACATTTTATAGACTTTCTCAAAACCTAAACTACCCCCATAATAAGGGTCTGGAACGCTCTGGTTTTGATAAGAATCTCTTTCATTTAAAATTAATTGAACTTTATGTGCATCCTTATCGTCCCTTGCTAATGAAAGTATGTAATTGTAATTACTATCATCCATTGCATAAATTCTATCAAATTGATCAAAATCTTTTACAGTAAATTTTCTTGCTCTTTGATTTTTTATATTTAGCCCATATTTGGCGGCAACATCTATCGAGCGAACATCTGGATGCTTTCCTATGTGATATGCAGCTGTTCCTGCAGAATCTACAAAAACTTCATCAGAATTTACTTTAGATTGTAAAATTCCTTCCGCTAATGGTGATCGACATATATTACCCAAACATACCATCAGGACTTTTTGCATAAAATAATTTTTATTTAGAGATATAACTATTTGTCTATTACAGAAGTTAATCGATTGAATAAGATTTTTTTCAATTGTAGTTTTAGAAAGTCAACTTTTTTGTTAAATCATCTACATACTTTCTAAACTGTTTGTCAGTTTCAGATAAGTTATCTACGGTTTTGCAGGCATGTAAAACAGTGGCATGATCTCTTTGGCCTATTTGGTTACCAATACTTGCTAAGGAGGTTTTGGTCAATCTTTTAGCAAAAAACATTGCCAATTGTCTTGCTTGTACAATGTGACGTTTGCGGGTTTTAGATTGAAGCGTAGCAACATCCATATCAAAATACTTAGAGACTTCTTTCTGTATATAATCTATAGAAACTTCTTTTTTTGTGTTTTTTACAAATTTATCTACAATCTGTTTTGCCAATTCTAAGGAAAACTCTCTTCTATTAAAAGAAGCTTGAGCAATCATAGAAATGATAACACCTTCTAATTCTCTTACGTTAGATTTTATATTCTTTGCTATATATTCTACAATATCTTCTTGCATTTCAACACCATCTCTATACAATTTATTTTGTAAGATACAAATCCTAGTTTCAAAATCTGGTGCTTGCAATTCAGCAGACAGACCCCATTTAAAGCGAGATAATAAACGCTGTTCAATATCTTGCATATCTACAGGTGCTTTATCCGATGTTAAAATCACTTGTTTGCCATTTTGATGTAAATGATTAAAGATATGAAAGAAAACATCTTGAGTTCCAACCTTACCAGATAAAAACTGAACATCATCAATGATTAGGACATCTATCATTTGATAGAAATGGATAAAATCATTCCTAGTATTTGATTTTACAGAATCTATAAATTGTTGAGTGAATTTTTCCGAAGAAATATACAAAACTGTTTTATCTGGGTATTTATCTTTAATATCTACACCTATTGCATGCGATAAATGAGTTTTACCCAATCCAACACCACCATAAATTAACAGTGGATTAAAAGAAGTTCCTCCTGGTTTGTTGGCTACTGCCATTCCTGCAGATCGAGCTAGTCTATTAGAATCTCCCTCGATAAAATTATCAAAATTATAGTTGGGGTTTAATTGTGATTCTATTTTTACTTTTTGTAATCCTGGGATTACAAAAGGATTTCTTAGTTCTCTTTTATTAGATTCAAGTGGTATAGTAACTTTTTGTGGTTTTAATGGGTCTCTATTAGAACTTGGAATTTTTACAATTTGTGGTCTATTACTACTGTAATTGTTTTCCATTTTAACATCATAAATCAATTTGGCATCATTACCCAGTTGTCTAACCAATGCAACTCGTAATAATTTAATGTAATGCTCTTCTAGCCATTCGTAAAAAAATTTACTGGGTACTTGAATTGTCAATGCCTCTCCTGATATTTTTACTGGTTTTATAGGTTCAAACCAGGTTTTGTATGCCTGTGGTTTAATGTTGTCTTTTATAAAAGACAAACATTCGTTCCATACTGAATCAGCAGTTAAAGTCATGTAATTGAAGTAAATTTTTAAATTATTAATTGATTTAAAAAACGTTTTTTAAAACCGTTTCTTAGAGTCTTACAAAAGTGTGAATAAAATTCAGTAAAAAAAAATGATTTTGCTATTGATTTTTAATTATTTTTTACGTAACATCGCTAAAAATTATAACCTTTTTATTTTTTTGAAAAAACACACCTCTAAAACTAGAATTCGATATTCAGAAACCGACCAAATGGGTGTCGTTTATCACGGAAATTATGCTCAATTTTTCGAATTAGGAAGAACCGAATGGTTACGTTCCCTTGGAATTACGTATAAAGATATGGAAACCAACGGAATAATACTACCAGTAATTTCATTAAAATGTAATTTTATCAAATCTGCATTATATGATGACATTTTAACAATCACTACTTTTCTAAAAAAAGAGCCACTTGTAAAGATTGAGTTTGATTATGAAATTACGAATCAAAATAACGAATTGATTTGTAAGGGAAATACAGTTTTAGCCTTCATGAATAAAAAAACAATGAAGCCCACAAGTTGCCCAACTTATTTATTAAAAGGTTTAGGATTCTAAAAATATCTTTCTAAATTAAAAGTTCATTGATTGTATCTTAGAATTACTTACTTGACTTTTTTAAATTTAAAACTAAGATGCTATTTTATTGGAGTAATTTTTAGCTGATACAAATTCTTGAAAATATTTAAAATGGCATCCACATCATTTTTACGAATAGAGATTTCATACTCACAATACATTTCTAACTTCTGATGGATAATTTCAATATTATTTTCTTTAACGATTCTCATTACCGAATTCATCAAATCGTAATTAAAAGTCAATTTAAAATAAATTTTTACAGTTTTTTCTAAAATAACTGAAGCTTCTAATGTTATTTTTGCAGATGTTTTGTAGGCAGAAATTAGACCACTAATTCCGAGTTTTGTTCCTCCGAAATACCTCACAGAAACTATTAAAATATTGGTTAGCTCAAAAGACTGGATTTGACCGTAGATAGGCAATCCTGCAGAATTATTTGGTTCGCCATCGTCATTTACTCTAAACCTAATTTCTTTAGTTCCTAGTTGGTAAGCATAGCAAAAATGACGAGCAGAAGGATGTTTTTTTTTTAAATATTCTAATTTCATTTTTACGTCATCCTCAGATAAAACTGGAAACGCGTATCCAAAAAACTTACTCGCTTTTTCTTTAAAAAGGGTTTCCCTTGATGGTGTTTCTATAGTCCTATAAATGTCTTCTAACATCTAGGCTATAGTTACTAAGAGGATTCCTAAAATTGCTAAAAAAACACCTATTTTATTTCGTCTGCTGAAATGTTCTTTAAACAACAACAAACCTACAATTGAGGAGACGATTACAATTGCAACATTATTTATCGTAAAAAGTGTTGAACTTTCAAAACCATCTGTTTGCAATGCTTTAATTAAAAAAACGATAGAATAGTAATTAGGGACACCTAAAATAATTCCTGCAATTATATTTTTAAGACCAAAAACTTCTCTTTTTTTCAGAGTTTTTACCCCTAAAATTATCAATCCAAAAAAAGCAGCAATTGAAAATAGACTTGCAGAAAAAATTGCTACTTCTTGATCTGGCACAAAATTCACCTCAATATATTTTAATGTTGTATCAATCACTCCTGATCCAAAAAAAAGCAACATTGGGAACAACAATCCTGCATTTTTAAAATTCCTTTTTTCATCCTTAACAGAAGCTAAATAAACAGCGACTAATGCAATTACAATCCCAAGAACTTTAAGAAAAGTTACAGATTCATTGTAAAGAAAAACACCAAATAGTATAGGGATTACCACAGACATTTTACCTGAAATAGAAGCTACAGAAACTCCATTTTTCTGAGCTGTCATTGCCATTACAAAAAATATAGAAACAAACATAGCCCCAAGAAATAGTGCGCCAAAAAACCAAGGTTGACTGGGAATGTCTGAAATAAAAATACTCTTTTCTGCAGACACAAAACCCAAGGTAAATGCTACAATATAATTTACCACAATTGCTTTTAAAACATCAATTTTGAAAATACCAAAATATTTAAAAATAACAAATAAGCCCGTAGAAAAAAGAATGCTTAAAAAAAGGTATATCAAAATAAGGTTTGTTTTTTGGTGAATAATTGGGTAACGTCTTCTTGACCAGGAATTAAGTTCCAGGTATGAATTCCTAATCTATTTGCAGCAGCAGTATTTTCTTTTAAATCATCTACAAATATAGTTTCTTGAGCGTTTAAGTTATTTTCGGTTAAAACAAACTCATAAATTTCTGAACTGGGTTTACTCAAATTAATTTCATAAGATAGATAAAACTTTTCGAAACATTTTTTAAACTCGTTGTATAATTTTAATCCCCAATTTTCTTGAACCCAAGAAATGTGTAAATCATTTGTATTGCTCAATAAAAATAACCTGTATTTTTTTGAGTTTGAAAGTTCTTTTAAAAATGCCAATCTTGTTAATGGAAAATCTAATAGAATTGAATTCCAAGCAAACACTAAATCTGAAGAAGAAACAGAAAATTTGGAAGAAAAAAAGTTGATAAAATCGCGAGAAGTAATCAAGCCTTTTTCATACTGATGAACAACTGACATGATTTCATCAGAAATGTTTGAAACTCCTAACTTTTCTAACTCTTTATGAGTCGCTTTTTTATCTAAGTTGATAAAAATATCACCAAAATCGAAAATGATATTTTTAATCATTTTTATATCTTTTTAGAACATCCGTTTTGATGTTGATTACTTCTTTTAATCCTTTTTTTAATCTCGGAGCTCTCACACCATTTTGAAATTCTTTTTCAGCTACAAAAACAGCTGCTTCATCCCATAAATTTTCATCAATAAACGTCTGTAAGGTTTGTAAGCCACCTTCAACAATTAAAGATTCAATTTTATGTTTGTGAAGAACTTTACAAATCTGATTAGCACTATTTTTAGAGAAATCTATTCCTTCAAAAATAATGTTTTCATGAGTTTCTTTTTGCTTTCTTTTTGTCTCAGTTATCAGAATTGTTTTAATACTTTTATCGAAAACATGAGCTGAGTTGGGAATTCTCAAGTTTCTATCCAATACAATTCTAATTGGATTTAATCCAAACCAACTTCTTACATCTAATTTAGGATTGTCTGAAATTACAGTATTTGTTCCAACTAAAATCGCCTGTTCTTCACTTCTCCATTTATGGACTATTTGTTGGGAATACTGGTTAGAAATCCAAACTGGTTTCAATTTATTCTTTGAAAGAGGAGCTATGAAACCGTCTTTAGTTTCCGCCCATTTTAAGAGAATATACGGTCTTTTTTTTTCATGAACTGTAAAGAATCGTTTATGATGCTGAAGGCATTCGTCCTTTAAAACTCCAACTACAACAGTAATCCCTGCTTTTTTTAGTCGTTCAATTCCTTTACCAGCTACTAAACTATTAGAATCTAAACAGCCAATAACTACCTTTCTGGGTTGGTATTTGATAATTAAATCTGCACACGGTGGTGTTTTTCCGAAATGAGAACAAGGCTCTAATGTTACATATATAGTAGCTTCTTTAATAAGTGATTTATCTCTTACAGAATGAATTGCATTTACTTCTGCATGATTTCCTCCATAAGCGGATGTAAACCCTTCGCCAATAATTTTATTATTCCAAACAACAACACAACCAACAGAGGGATTTGGACGTGAAAAACCAATTCCGTTTTTGGCAATCTGCAAACAGCGTTTTATGTAAATTTTATGATTGATATTTCTTTTAGTTTATCAGAGCGTAAATTGAACTTATAATTTTATTTTTATTTCTTCTGTTTTATCGACTAAAAATTCCTTTTTAAAAGCATACACATCATATTGAAGGTTGCCTATAATTCTAATCGTTATTTTTTTCGCTAAAACAGCATTTACAAGACCACTCAAAAGTCCAGTTTTAAAACCTTTTAAAATATCTTTGGTAAGTATATTTGCGTATAAAGGAATTTGAAATGTATTTTTGGCCGGTACTCTAAATTCATCAGAAAAAACTTCTGCAACTTCAACTCCATTAACAATTACCTTCATTTCGTCTGTAGAAATTTTACCTCCAACATTATTTGGATTTTCAAAAAAGGCAACCGCTTTCAATCGAAGTGTATCTGAAGAAAAATGCATTACTTTTACATTGTCTATCTTCACAAAAACTGGTTGTTTCGTTAAAGAACAACTTGTAAATAATAAAAACGAAAGGATAAAATATAAACTATTTTTCATCTACATTAATTAAAAATTTAGGTAAATTGCTCTTGCAAAAATACAGTAATAAATGACAAGTCGAAATTTTATCTTTAGAGAAATAAAACCTGAAGATAATGAACAATTAGCAACTGTAATTAAAAGTGTTATTCTAGAAATGGGTGCTCCCAAAACAGGAACGGCCTTTGAAGATAAAGCGACGAATCAAATGTTTGAAAATTTTCAGAAACCAACCTCTTTTTACTATGTTGTTCTGCATAAAAATAAAATTGTAGGCGGTGCAGGAATTGCAAAATTAGACAATGTAAAAGGCGATATATGCGAGCTTCAAAAAATGTATTTCCTACCTTTAATAAGAGGAAAGGGTTTGGGATCAAAATTAATAGAAACCTGTTTAAAAAGAGCTAAATTAGTTGGATTTAAGAAATGTTACTTAGAAACAATGCCCTATATGGAAGCGGCTACAACATTGTATAGAAAAAACGGATTTGTTAATTTAGAAAAACCATTGGGGAATACTGGTCATTATTCTTGTAATGTTTGGATGATAAAAGAATTATGATTTTAAAAGAATTTAGAGCTTATATTCATGAAACGCTTTCAGGAATCTATCCAAATACAGAAATCGACAGCTTTTTTTATATATTGATCGAAGAAAAATTAAACCTACAAAGAATTGATACTTTTTTAAAACCAGATTTTTTAATAATTGACGACTATTTATCGGAGTTGAAAAACATTATCAAAAGGCTTAAAAACGAGGAACCAATTCAATATATTTTGAAAAAAACATCGTTTTATGGACTGCCTTTTGTTGTTGATGAGAATACACTAATCCCAAGACCAGAAACAGAAGAATTAGTAGCGTGGGCTATCGAAGAAGCAAGAAAAATTTCAGAATACAATACTGAAAAACTATCAATTATTGATATTGGAACTGGATCTGGTTGTATTCCAATATCCATGGCAAAACATTTACCAGAAGCAAGTATTTCTGCGATAGATATTTCTAAAAAAGCGTTGAAAATTGCTACTAAAAACGCGCTTTTAAATAAGGTTACTATTCATTTTTTTGAAATTGATATTTTACAGACGAATTTGCTTCCTCAACAATTTAATATTATTGTATCAAACCCTCCCTATGTTAGAGAATTAGAAAAAGTAGAAATAAAAAATAACGTTTTGCAAAACGAACCCCATTTGGCTTTGTTTGTTGCGAACGATAATCCTTTAGTGTTTTATAAAAAGATTGCAAATCTGGCAAAGAAATTTCTTACTAAAAAAGGAGTTTTGTTTTTTGAAATCAATCAATATTTAGAAAAGGAAACTGTAAAAATGTTAGAAAAAAAAGGGTTTAAAAACATTGAATTAAGAAAAGATTTATTTGGTAATTACAGAATGATAAAGTGCCAATTAGGGAAATAATTTATTTCATTAAAATAAAAAAATGAAGAAACTATTTTTTCACTTTTAAACTCCATTCAAATAAAAAAGACGAAACGATAATCCCATCCTCATTCTCGCCTTTAGAAGTTAACCTCACTATTTGTCCCTCTCCTGTCTCGATTGATTTTTGAATAGCTTCTTTAATTTGATTTCCACCGCAACAAGTAAACAAGATTTTACCAGTTGCTTTTTTAAAAAAATCAGCTTCTTGGTGTGAAACTAACATAGAAACTTTTTTATTAGAAGCTTTTATGGCTTTCATAACCAAAACACCTGTTGCCATTTCTGCTGCCATTCCTTGAGCTGCCCAAAACATACTTTTAAAAGGATTTTGATTAATCCATTTGTGTTTAATCCTTACGATAGCAGTTGTCTCAGTTATAGATTTTACTCTCATTCCGCTGATGAAAGCCAGAGGCAATTTGAATAACATAAATAAATTTATTTTTCTTGGTGTGATGATCATATTTACAGTTTATGTCCACAATTTACTTCTTTTTGAGAAAGTAATCCTCATTTAACAATATTAAAGTTATAAAACTATCATTTTAAGTTAGTTGATAATATTAACAAAGTCTTTGTAGAGGATTAAAAATTGTCCACCAAGTAGTTTTAATTTAAATTAGTTCCATTCTTAACAAGAAAATTATCCATTTTGAAAAATTTTAACATGAAGCATCAATTTATACTAACCATAAAAGACATATTTACACTATTAATTTTAGCAAACATATTATTTGGTTGTCATAAAAATGACACTAAAACATGGGATGATAAAGGAGATTCAAAAGAGCAAAACCTAGATGCTCAAAGATTAGTTCATGAGGGTGAAACAAGGGAATATGTATTATATGTTCCGGAATCTTATGATGGAATTGCAGCCGTTCCTTTAATGTTTAATTTTCACGGATATGGTGGAAATGCAAGTGAATATATGAACTATGCTGATATGCGTTCACTTGCTGAATCTGAAAATTTTATTTTAGTATATCCTCAAGGGAGCACTTTAGATGGATCTCCACATTGGAATCCTTCTCTAGCCAGTCCCGAAAATAAAAGCAATGCAGATGATCTAGGGTTCATAGAGGCACTCATCAATAAACTTGCAACAGACTATATGATTGATAGGAAAAGAATATATGCGTGTGGGTATTCAAACGGCGGAATGATGAGTTATGGACTTGCCTCGCATAAAAGTAATTTAATAGCTGCTGTAGGCTCTATTTCAGGAGCAATGATTGATACTGACATTGTTCCTTCACACCCGATACCTGTTATCAAAATTCATGGAACATCTGATGAAGTGTTGCCATATAATGGAATTAGTGGTGAGTATAATTCTGTAGAGACCACTCTTGAGTATTGGAAAAATTTTAACAATACAAATACAACACCTAATGTTAGTAGTTTCAATGATAATGGAACCATAATTGAACATTTTATTTATGCCGATGGAGATAACGGTTGTAATGTAGAGCATTATAAAGTTATTGAAGGGGAGCACGTTTGGTTTGATCTGAATTATCAAGGTGCTAATACAAGCATGTTAATTTGGGATTTTGTTTCAAAATATGATATCAATGGGTTGCAATAATCTGATAAAAAATACACATCTATAGTACCTTATTCAATAAAAATTTAGAAAAACTACAAGCTATTTTTATAAACTTAGATTTATACCGTGATAAACTAGACTAGAAGTATACAATAGAATTTCATCTTAAAAACAGTTACAAAACGAAACATTACTTCTTCTCCAGGTGCTCCTCAATATCCGAGATATGATGCTGTAATGCTTCTGCAGAAATTTGTATTTCTTTTATAAGTAAAGACAGAGAAACAATTAATAAAACTAAGGCAAATCCAAACACCCAGACTGCTACCGTGTGAATGTGTACATATATTAAAAACATTGTTAGTACACAAAACAACAAACTAGAGATCCCAAAAATCTGCATCCATCTTGTTAAGTTCAAGCGAAGCTTTAAATTCTTAATTTGTCTTAATAATGAGGTGTCCTTTTTTTCTAAATATATATCATGTAAATTTCTAATAACTGCAGCATATGCCAAAAAACGATTGGTATACGCTAACATGATTAATGAAATTGCAGAAAATAAAAGTGCCGGGGTTGTTAAAGATAAATCTTCCATATAAAAATCAAAATTAAGTAATATTAATCACGAATAGAAAAATAAGTAGGAAATTATTTTGATACTATATTGATTAGATTCTGAGATCTCTTATTTCTATACTCGACAAAAATGCTACATTTGCAAATATGCGAATAGATATTATTTCAATTGCTCCAAATTTATTAGAAAGTCCATTTAACCATTCTATTATTAAGAGAGCCAAAGACAAAGGTTTAGCCGAAATTATAATTCATGATTTACGAATATATGGTTTGGGTAATTACAAACAAATTGACGATACTCAATATGGAGGAGGCGCAGGGATGGTGATGATGATTGAGCCAATTGCAAATTGTATTAAAAAGTTGCAATTAGAGAGAGATTACGACGAAATTATTTACATGACCCCTGATGCAAAAACTCTAAATCAAGGAACAGCAAATATACTTTCTTTGAAAAAAAACATCCTTATTTTAACGGGACATTACAAAGGAGTTGATCAAAGAGTTCGTGACAAATTTATTACAAAAGAAATATCTATAGGTGATTACGTTTTGACAGGAGGAGAATTAGCTGCAGCTGTTTTGGTAGATGCTGTTGTTCGATTAATTCCTGGTGTTATTGGAGATGAACAGTCTGCATTAACAGATTCTTTTCAAGATCATTTATTATCTCCACCCGTTTACACAAGGCCTTCTGAGTTTGATGGAATGAAAGTACCTGATTTGTTATTGACTGGTAACTTTCCAAAAATTGAGGACTGGAGAAGTGAACAAGCATACAAAAGAACAAAAGAAATAAGACCCGATTTATTAGACGAAACCTCTTAAAGATTTTCACCAACAACTTTAGAATACACAACTTGAAAACAATAAAAACTTTTATAAATGATAACAAAGCTATTTCGTGGGTTTTAGGATTTCAATTATTTAGATTTATTTTACTCCCGTTTATGGGGCTAATGCCTCAAGACGCCTATTATTACTTATACGGTCAAAATTTGTCTTTATCCTATTTTGACCACCCTGGAATGATCGGTTATATCTTGAGAATTTTTACAGATATTTTCGGCCAATCAATTTTTACATTAAAATTTGCTGATTTTACAATCACCACATTAACAATAGTCAGTTTCTATAAATTAGCATCTTATTTTTTATCAAAGAAAAAAAAACAAAGGGCTATTATTTTATTGGCTTCTACTTTTTGTGTTTCTATTTTATCATTCAACTCTACGCCAGATGTTCCACTTTTATTATTTTGGACACTAAGTTTAATCTGTTTGTACAAAGCAATTTTTGAAGAAAAAAAGAGGTTTTGGATTTTGGGAGGAATTGCAATGGGCCTAGCTTTTAATAGTAAATACACAGCTTTGTTGTTGCAAATAGGATTGATTTCATTTCTTGTTTTTTCAAACAGATACAGAAAACTCTTACTTTCTCCTTGGTTTTGGACCTCATTATTCATTTCTATTTTAGTAACATTCCCTGTTTGGTATTGGAACTATCAGAATGAATTTGCTTCTTTTGCCTTTCAATCTTCAGAAAGAACAAGTTCAATTTCAGAATTTAAAATATCTCCCAAGAATTTCTTTGGTGCAATAGGACATCAAATGTTCTTGTTAATCCCTATTTTATTTTTGGTCTTTGCAACATTTACGTTTAAATATGTGAAGAGAGCAGTTTTAAAATTAAAAATTCCACAAGCTAAAACATTATTTTTATTAGCTTTTTTTATACCAACTTTTTTAGGATTCTTTAGTCTAACCCCAATATACTGGGTAAAACTAAATTGGATGATGCCCTCTTATATTACCGGAATCATTTTAGCTGGAATGTGTATCAATAAGAAATTGTTAAAAAAACAGATTATCATTTCTATAGTGTTTCACATATTAATGGGGGTTCAAGTAATATTCTATCTAGTTCCCATAAAAAGTGATGACACTTGGGTTGGTTGGAAAAAATTAGCAATTGAAACCGAAAAATTACAAAAAAAATACACAAATACTTTTGTATTTTCTGATGATAACTACAAGACATCTGCTTGTTTGAATTTTTTTATGGATGAAAAAGTATATGCGCAAAATATAATAGACAAACCCGCATTACATTTCGATTATTTGGGAGATAATTTAAACACTTTAAACACTAAAAACGCTTTATTTATTGACTCTGACAAGCGTTTCAAAAATACAGACAAAAAAGGTACTCATCTACCTTTATTAAACAATCATTTCGATAATATAACAGAATTAGAACCCATTATTATTAAAATAAATCAGAAAGAGGTTCGTAAATTTTGGGTTTTTTATTGTACGAGTTACAAAGCAAAAAATAATTAATTTTTAGTTTTATCAACAAAAAATAATCATTACTTTTGCAAACGCTAAATTAACCTCTGACGAAAAAATCGTGAATGTTGTTTTACAAAATCAATTAAAATAAAAGATATGGAATCTTTAGTAAAATTTGTTCAAGACGAATTTGTAGCAAGAAAAGAATTTGCAGAATTTGCTGCTGGTGATACAATCACCGTTTATTACGAAATTAAAGAGGGTGAAAAAGTACGTACTCAGTTTTTTAGAGGCGTTGTAATCCAAAGAAGAGGAATTGCAGCTTCTGAAACATTTACAATCAGAAAAATGTCTGGTACTGTCGGTGTGGAAAGAATATTCCCTGTAAATCTTCCTTCTATTCAAAAAATTGAAATTAACAAAAGAGGTAAAGTACGAAGAGCTCGTATTTTCTACTTTAGAGGACTTACTGGTAAGAAAGCTAGAATTACTGAAAAAAGAAGATAATTTCTTTAACATAAAAATTTTAAAAAAGCGTTGTAGATTATCACAACGTTTTTTTTATGAACAAATGTTCACAACTATAGTTGATATCGTGTTGATTAACAATTAGTTAATTTTTTTGTATTCTTAAAGATCATTTATATATTTGAATATAATTACTAATAAAATTTTTAAATTAAAATCGAGATTGAAATTTGACATTTTTAAGTAATTTAATAAAGTAACGTTCTTTATATATTGTTTTTATAAAATCTGTATTTCAAATTTTTACTTTAAAAGGTATAAAAAAGGAATTCTTTAAAAAAGAAAAATTATGTAAGTAATGAATACTTTTTTAAAATGTATAGTTGTAAAATTTTACAAAGATGAATTAAAAGCAATTTGAAATATTTAAAGCTTTAAAAGTGAATACTTTTAGAATTAAGATGTTTCAAACCTGAAATAATGAAAGAGTAATTTTTTCTTCGGAAAAGATATAAGATCCATTCTTATTTGAATTTGTAGCAATACAAATCAGTACTAGAGAATTATTTCAAAGAAGCCATATCATTACAAGAAATTGTAGGATGTGGCTTTTATTTTAAGAAAAAATTACATTCTTAATAATACCCTATTTTTATTATTAAATAGCTACTAAAACAACCAATTAATAGTAATTAATCAATAATAATATCACTTAAAATTCATAAATTTGCTCCACTTTTTTTCGAAAAGCATTTCGTTAAAAATATAATTTTTTATTACAGAATATTAAAAACAACTAAAAATGAGCAAAATAGCTAAAATCGTATATACAAAAACAGATGAAGCTCCCGCCTTAGCAACACGCTCTTTCCTACCTATTGTAAAAGCTTTTACGAAAACTTCTAACATAGAAATTGAAATAAAAGACATTTCTTTAGCGTCAAGAATACTTGCTAATTTTTCTGAATATTTATCAGAAGATCAAAAAGTTGAAGACGCATTGGCTATTTTAGGTGATTTAGCAAAACAGCCAGAAGCAAATATTATTAAATTACCGAACATTAGTGCCTCTGTACCTCAATTAAAATCAGCAATTTCTGAATTGCAAACATTGGGTTATAATTTACCTGATTATCCAGAAGAAGCAAACTCAATTAAAGATAAAGCAATTTTAGAGCAATACAATAAAGTAAAAGGCTCTGCGGTAAATCCAGTTTTACGTGAAGGAAACTCAGACAGAAGAGCTCCAAAAGCAATTAAAAACTATGCCCGCAAAAACCCTCATTCTATGGGTGCTTGGAGTGCTGACTCAAAAACTCATGTAGCTACAATGAGTGAAGGAGATTTTGCTCATAATGAAAAATCTGTAACTATAGAAAAATCGACAAGCATAGACATTATTCACATTACTAATGATGGCTCAAAGACAATATTGAAGGAAAATTTAGCTCTAATTGATGGAGAAATCATAGATAGCACTGTAATGAGTAAAAAGGCGTTACTTTCTTTCTTAGAAGAACAAATCGCTGATGCAAATAAAGAAGGTACATTACTCTCTCTTCATATGAAAGCTACCATGATGAAAGTTTCTGATCCAATTATCTTTGGTCATGCAGTGAAGACCTACTTTAGTGAGCTATTTGAAAAGCATGCAGACATTTTTAATAAAATTGGGGTAGATGTGAATAATGGTTTTGGAAACCTACTAGGATGTCTAGACGCCCTTTCTTTGGAAAAAAAATCAGAAATTTTAAAAGATATTGATCTTATTTTTGAAAAAAACGCAGATCTAGCAATGGTAAATTCAGACAAAGGAATTACAAACTTACATGTTCCCTCTGATATAATTATTGATGCATCTATGCCTGCAATGATAAGAACTTCTGGAAAAATGTGGAATGCTGAAGGAGAATTACAAGATACAAAAGCAGTAATCCCTGACAGTTCTTATGCTGGCATTTACTCTGCAACTATTGATTTCTGTAAAAAGAATGGTGCCTTTGATCCAACAACTATGGGAACAGTTCCTAATGTAGGCTTGATGGCTCAAAAAGCGGAGGAATATGGTTCTCATGATAAAACTTTTCAAATTCAATCTGAAGGAAAAGTAGTAGTGGTTGATGCTTCTGGAAAGACTCTTTTAGAACATTCTGTTGAAAAAGGAGATATTTGGAGAATGTGTCAAACTAAAGATTTACCAATTCAAGACTGGGTAAAATTAGCAGTTACTAGAGCAAGAGCTTCACAAACACCTGCTGTTTTTTGGCTAGATGATAACAGAGCTCATGATATAGAAATCATTAAAAAAGTAAAATTATATCTACCAAATCATGATACTACAGGTTTAGATATCCAAATTTTATCACCTACAAAAGCAACAAAATTTACCTTAGAAAGAATTGTTAAAGGGGAAGATACAATTTCTGTTTCTGGTAATGTTTTACGTGATTACTTGACAGATTTATTCCCAATTTTAGAAGTTGGTACCTCTGCCAAAATGTTATCTATCGTACCTTTAATGAATGGTGGAGGTCTGTTTGAAACTGGTGCAGGTGGTTCTGCTCCAAAACACGTTCAGCAATTTATAACGGAAAATCATTTGCGTTGGGATTCTTTAGGAGAGTTTTTAGCATTGGCTGTGTCTTTAGAACATTTAGGAACAACTACTAATAATTCTAAAGCCCTTGTATTGGCTGAAACTTTAGACGATGCTACTGATAAGTTCTTAGAAAGTGATAAATCTCCATCAAGAAAAGTAGGTGAGTTAGACAACAGAGGAAGTCATTTTTACTTAGCAATGTATTGGGCAGAAGGATTGGCAAATCAAAATAAAAATACTGAATTAAAAATTGCATTTTCAAAAATTGCGAGTGAGTTAAAAGCGAATGAAAATAAAATCGTTTCTGAATTAAAAGAAATTCAAGGAAACTCCTTAAAAATTGGTGGTTATTATCAACCAAATGATAATTTGGCTACATCTGCAATGAGACCAAACTCAACTTTTAATACCATTTTAGAATCTTTATAATATTCTGAAACAAGTCACAAAACGAGCTAAAAGTCAATGTTTTTTCATTGGCTTTTTTTGTTCAAAATAGTCTCTTTAGGTCCTATATTTTAACATTTTATTAGTGTTTAGAATTGTATTTTTGTTAACCATATCAAACTATTTATTAAACAAAATGATCCACACAAAAAAAATATTTTTTTTGTTATTTTTTATCACGTATTCGCTTTTCAGCCAAGAAAAAAAGACAATAAGCGGAACTATTTATGATGAAAGTAATAATGAAACCTTAATAGGAGTCTCTCTTTATTTTCCAGAATTGAATTCTGGAACTACAACAAATGAATATGGGTTTTATTCCATTACACTCCCAAAAGGAACTTATAAATTACAGGTAAGTTATCTAGGGTATTCCTCTATTTTAGAATCAATTACCCTCAATGAAAAAACCACAAAAAACTTTAAATTGATCGAAGAAACTGAAAGTTTGGAGGAAATTGTTATTGAAAGTAATATCGAAAAATTAAATGTCAGAACTCCTCAAATGAGTATTAACAAATTAACATCTGCAACCATAAAAAATATTCCAGTTGTATTGGGTGAAGCAGATATCATAAAGTCACTAATTCTTTTACCTGGAGTTACAAGTGCTGGTGAGGGAGCTTCTGGATTCAATGTTAGAGGTGGTGCAGCAGATCAAAATTTAATTCTATTAGATGAAGCAATTGTATTTAACTCTTCACACTTGTTTGGATTTTTCTCTGTTTTTAATCCTGATGTAATAAAAGATGTTAAACTCTACAAAGGTGGAATTCCTGCTAAATATGGAGGTAGATTGTCATCCGTTTTAGACATTTATCAAAAAGAGGGAAATAGTAAAGAGTTCAAATTGACTGGAGGAATCGGCTTAGTATCAAGCAGATTATTAGCAGAAGGACCAATAGAAAAAGAAAAAAGCTCCTTTCTAATTGGTGGAAGAGCTTCCTATGCACATTTATTTTTACCACTTTTTAACAACGATAATAAAGCCTATTTTTACGATTTAAACAGTAAAATAAACTATCGATTTAATGACCAGAACAACCTTTTCTTATCTACTTACTTTGGAAAAGACGTCTTTGGAATCAGTGATGATTTTGTAAATAAGTATGGTAATTCTGTTATCAACTTACGTTGGAATCACCTTTATTCTGAAAAATTATTCTCGAACCTATCTATCATTTATTCAGATTATTTCTACGGACTTATACTTGATTTCGTAGGATTTGAGTGGGATTCTGGGATTACAAACTTTAACTTAAAATACGATTTCAAGCATTATATCAATGATAAATTTAAGTTGAGTTATGGTCTCAGTTCAATTTACAGCAAATTTAATCCAGGTAAAATTGTTCCAAACAGAGAAGATTCTGGAATTATTGCCGAAAAACTCATAGATAAATATGCGAATGAATTTGCCACATATATTGATGCTGAGCATAAAATCAATGATAAATTAAGGTTACAATATGGAATTCGTTTTAGTAATTTTACAAGATTAGGCCAAGATGAATTGAACGTATATGAAAATAATTTACCAGTAGTATATGATCGTGAATTTAAAAAATATAGATCTGCTGATGCAATACGCACAGATTCATTTGAAAGAAGTGCAGTAATAAGCAGTTTCAATAATTTTGAACCCCGATTTTCTATGTCTTACATATTAAATGACAAGACCTCTATAAAAGCGAGTTATAATAGAATGGCTCAGTATTTACATTTATTGTCAAATACCTCATCTCCTACTCCTCTCGATGTTTGGACACCAAGTGGAAAATACATCAAACCACAATTATTAGATCAATTTGCAATTGGGTATTTTAAATCCCTCAAAGACGGAGATTATTCAATAGAAACTGAAGCTTTTTATAAAGATATTCAAAATAGAATCGATTATATAAATGGTGCAAATTTAGTAGCAAACAATGAAATAGAAACTGTTATTTTGAATGGAAAAGGAAGAGCATATGGACTAGAAATTTTACTAAAAAAGAACGAAGGAAAATTAAAAGGATGGCTTGCTTATACACTTTCTAAATCAGAGCAATTAACAGCTGGGAGAACAACAAATGAACCCGGAATTAACAACGGAGAATGGTACAATACTCCTTATGATAAAACTCATGATTTTTCTATCAACGTAAGCTACAAGTTAAATAAAAAATGGGAATTCAATTCTAATTTTGTTTTCCAAACAGGACAACCAACAAACTATCCGGTTGGCCAATATGAAATTCAGGGTTTAAATGTGCCCATCTACAATGACAATAGAAGGAATGCTGATAGACTTCCTGCTTACCATAGATTAGACATTTCTGCTACTTTAACCCCACAAAAAAACTTGAAAAGAAAATGGCAAGGAGAGTGGGTTTTTGGCATCTACAATTTATATGGCAGACAAAATGCAGCTTCTATAAACTTCAAACAAAATAGAGAAACCTTAAAAAATGAGGCTGTACAAACTTCTATTTTTGGAATGGTACCCTCTGTTACTTATAATTTTAAATTTTAAAACAATGAAAAATAGATACATACTTCCTGTTTTAATAATCTTATTTTTTTCAAATTGTGAGAAAGTAATAGATTTAGAGGTTCCCTCAATTGAACCAAAACTAATCATTGACGCATCTTTTGAAGTCATGTTTGATCAGAATCCTATTGTTTCAAATAACAGTGTAAAATTAAGATTATCAGCAGATTATTTTGAAGATGTAATTCCTATCGTTACAGATGCAACAGTCTTCTTGACAAATTTATCAAATAATGAGGATATCCCTTTTTCTGATGTAAACGCAGATGGCGATTATGAACCTTCAGATCCATTTTTTCCTCTTGATGGTGTAGAATACGAATTGACAGTTATTTACAATAATGAAACATACAAAGGGAAAGCTACAAAGGTTAAAACATCAAAACTTATAACTGTAGAACAGGGAGAAAAAACCTTATTTTCTGGTGACGAAATAGAGTTAAAAATATCATTTCAAGATAACGTAGCACAGGAAAACTATTATCTTTTTAACATAGACACCTACAATTATCTTGCCATTGAAGATCGTTATTTTGATGGATCCATTTATAATTTTTCTTATTTCTATGAAGATGAAAATATTGAATTTCCCAAAAGCATTCCGATCAAATTATCTGGAATTACAAAAGAATATTTTACATATTTTAGAGTGTTAATTTCTCAAAGCGGTCAAAATGCTGGGGGACCATTTCAATCTGCACCATCTTCTTTATTAGGAAATATCACAAATACTTCCAATGAAGCAAATTTTCCGCTAGGGTACTTTCACATATCAGAAACAGATACTTTGAATTTAGAGTTGGTTGAAAAAAACTAAAATTTCACTTTAAATGAATACTTCAGAATAGAGGAAATAATGTATTTTTGAGTAATGACTTTTATAAAAACAACAGAACAAGATTCAAAATACAATCATTTAGAAAAGATGACTGTTTCCGATTTATTAATGCATATTAATAATGAAGATAAAATAGTTCCTTTGGCTGTAGAAAAAGCTTTACCACAAATTAAAGCCTTAACAGAACAAATTGTTCGTAAATTAGAAAAAAAAGGGAGACTTTTCTATATTGGTGCAGGTACAAGCGGCAGGTTAGGTATTCTAGATGCTTCTGAATGTCCACCAACTTTTGGTGTTTCTAATGAACTCGTTATTGGTATTATTGCTGGTGGAGATACTGCTATTAGAAAAGCTGTTGAATTTGCAGAAGATTCAACCAATGAGGGTTGGATTGACCTACAGAAACATCAAATTTCTAGCAAAGACATCGTAGTTGGTATTGCTGCTTCGGGAACAACTCCTTATGTAATTTCTGCCCTAGAAAAATGCAATCAAAACAAGATTGTTACTGCCTGCATAACCTGTAACGAAAACAGTCCTTTATCTCACGTATCTAAGTTTCCGATTGAAGTAGTTGTTGGTCCAGAGTTTGTCTCTGGAAGCTCTAGAATGAAAGCAGGAACTGCTCAGAAATTAGTTTTAAATATGCTATCTACTGCAACAATGATTCAATTAGGCAAAGTAAAAGGAAACAAAATGGTTGATATGCAACTTTCCAATCATAAATTAGTATATAGGGCCGAAAAAATGTTGGTCAAAGAATTAAACATTAGCCAAAAAGAGGCGAAAATTTTATTGAAACAGTTTGGAAATGTTAGAAATGCTATTAAAAACTATAAAAAATGAGTACCAATTTAAATTTATTAGCAAAGGGTTTAAAATATTTAGGCATTTTAATTTTTCTTTTTATAGCTTCACCAATAGTCCTTACAATAGGGTATAAAGCGCTCACTAAATTTGAAAATACTCCCAAAGAATACCTGTCTTATATAATTTTATTTACTGCAGGAATACTAATGATTTTCACAATTTACTTTGCTTTTAAAACTTTCAAAATGTTGTTAAAAGCATTATTTAATGATTGAATAAAAAGCCTATTCACTCTATTAACGAATTAACTTCTTATACTTTATACGTTTGGGCATCAAATCTCCACCCAATCGTTTTTTCTTATTCTCCTCATAATCAGAGAAAGAACCTTCAAAGAAATATACTTGACTATCCCCTTCAAAAGCTAAAATATGCGTACAAATTCTATCTAAAAACCATCTATCGTGAGAAATAACTACGGCGCAACCAGCAAAATTCTCCAACCCTTCTTCTAAAGCTCTTAGTGTATTGACATCTAAATCGTTTGTTGGCTCATCTAAAAGTAGAACATTTCCTTCTTCTTTTAGTGTCATTGCTAAATGCAAACGATTACGTTCTCCACCAGATAACGTTGAAACTTTTTTATTTTGCTCACTCCCAGAGAAATTAAAACGACTTAAATACGCTCTTGAATTAACTTGCTTTCCCCCCATCATAACCAAATCTTGACCATCCGAAAAATTTTCCCAAATTGTTTTATCAGGATTGATGTCTGAATGTGCTTGATCTACGTATGCAATCTTGGCAGTTTCACCGACACTAAAATTACCCTTATCAGGAGCTTCTTCTCCCATTATCATTTTAAAAATTGTAGTTTTCCCAGCACCATTTGGACCAATAATTCCAACAATACCTGCTTGTGGTAGATTAAAAACTAAATCTTCATATAATAATTTGTCATCAAAAGCTTTAGAGACTCCGCTTGCTTCAATTACATTTGTTCCCAAACGAGGACCATTAGGTATGTAAATTTCCAGTTTTTCATCAACTTGCTTTTGATCTTGACTCAATAACTTATCATAATTTTTCAAACGTGCTTTCTGTTTTGTTTGACGGCCTTTCACTCCCTGACGAACCCATTCTAATTCTCTTTCTAATGTTTTTTGGCGCTTAGAAGCAGTTTTACTTTCTTTCGCCATTCTTTGAGACTTTTGATCTAACCAGGAAGAATAATTCCCTTTCCAAGGAATTCCTTCTCCTCTATCTAATTCTAGGATCCAACCAGCAACATTATCTAAGAAATAACGATCATGAGTGACTGCAATTACCGTCCCTTTATATTGTGCTAAATGATGTTCTAACCAATGAACAGATTCTGCATCTAGGTGATTTGTTGGCTCATCTAATAATAAAATTTCTGGTTCTTGTAAAAGCAATCTACACAATGCAACACGTCTTTTTTCACCTCCAGAAAGCACGCCGATTTTTTTATCTGAGTCAGGAGTTCTCAAAGCATCCATTGCTATTTCTAGCTTGGTGTCCAATTCCCAAGCATTTGCCGCATCAATTTTATCTTGTAATTCTGCTTGTTGCGCCATCAATTTATCCATCTTATCTGCATCAGAATAAACTTCTTCTAGACCAAACATATCGTTGATTTTATTGTATTCATCAAGAATTGCAACAGTTTCTGCAACTCCTTCTTTAACAATTTCTAAAACAGTCTTCTCTGGGTCTAATTGGGGTTCTTGCTCTAAATATCCTACTTTATAACCTGGAGAAAAAGTAACATCTCCTTGAAAGTTTTTTTCTACACCTGCTATAATTTTTAATAATGTAGATTTTCCAGAACCATTTAATCCTAGAATTCCGATTTTTGCTCCATAAAAAAAGCTTAAATAAATATCCTTTAAAACTTGTTTACCAGTTGATTGATAGGTCTTAGAAACCTTATTCATCGAAAAGATAACTTTCTTATCGTCGCTCATTGTCGTCTATTTTATATTTGATTGAAAACCGCTACTGAAACTGTAGCCTTTTAAACTCTTCCTTTCAATGCATTAAAAACCCATGCAATTGCAAAAAAACCAACACCAACTGCTGCAAAACCCCATCCTGCTACTTCATTATATCTAAAAGCACCTAGAGCAATTAAACCCAATCCTACAAGTATCATTATAAATGTTGCCCATGCAAGTACTGTATTTTTATTCATTCCCATAATTCGTGATTTGATATTTTGAATCGCAAATATCGTTATTTATTTGATACTGTCAAATTATAGATTTGGTAAAAAGTCTATAAATTTAGGGGTTTCATAAGAGTTCTAAAAATACTATTTAATTTCTTCCAAGTTTACGCAATGCCACCCATTGTTTCATTTTTTCTCTAGAATCACAAGCAGGATACCCTATCACTGTTTTACCAGCCTCTACGTCACTTATAACACCTGAACCTCCACCAACTGTTGCGCCAGAATGAATTGTAACATGATCTTTTATAGAAGCGCTTCCTCCAATAATTACCCCATCTCCTAAAGTTACAGAGCCTGCCAAGCCACTATTCCCTGCTATGATACAACATTTGCCCAATACTGAGTTATGACCTATTTGTACTAAATTATCAATCTTACAACCATCACCTAAAATGGTAGCACTAAATTTTCCACGATCAATACACGAATTAGCACCTACTTCCACAGCATTGCCAATAACAACATTACCAATATGCTTTATTTTAACCAAACCTCTTCCATCGATAGAAGGTCTATAGCCAAAGCCATCTGCTCCAATGCTAACATTTGAATGAAAAATACATTGACTTCCAATTTCACTTCGTTCTCTGATAACGGTTCCAGACCAAATAATTGTCTCATTTCCAATTGAAGTATTATCAAAAATAGAGACATTCGGATAGATAACTACATTGTCACCAATTGTTACATTTTTACCCACATAGGAATTCGCGCCAATTTTACATCCATTTCCTAATTTTGCAGTTTTATTTACAACTGCTGTAGGGTGAATGTCTGAGTCAAAATAAGGAGGTTCAGGTTCAAAAGCATCCAATAGAATTGCCATTGCCAAATCCGCATTTTTAACTTTCACAAAAGCTTTTCCCTCTCCTGGTAGAATCTTTATTCCCTCATAAACAATTGCCATACTTGCGTTTGATGTTTCCCATAAACGAGTATATTTAGAATTACCTATGATCGTAACATTCCCCTTTTTTGCATTTTCAATTTGTTCTGGGGCAAATATTAAATCTTTACAATTTCCGATGAGCTCGCCTTGAACAAGTGATGTTATTTCTTCAATAGAGAATGATTTCATAAATAATATTTGTCTTGGTTAATTATTTTTTAAAATGTTCTAAATTTATATGAATAATAATTTCATAAAATTACAATTTTGCAGCCAGCCTAGCTCCCTGATCAATTGCAATTTTTGCATCTAATTCTTTCGCCAAAGCTGCTCCACCAATTACATGTACCTTTTTACCTGCATCTATTAAAGGCTGATATAATTCTTTAAAAGGCGATTGACCTGCACAAATAATAATATTGTCTACTTCTAAGATTTTTGACTCTCCATTTTGTTGATAATGCAATCCTTTATCATCAATTTTTGTATAGGAAACTCCAGCCATGAATTGAACATTTTTCTTTTTCAAAGTAGATCGGTGAATCCAACCTGTGGTTTTACCAAGCTTTGCACCAAATTTACCTTTGCTTCTTTTAAACATAAAAACCTCTCTAGATGAGGGTTCAAACTCGGGATGAATTGCTTCAATACCTGCTCTAGCCTCTAAAGATTTATCTATTCCCCATTCTTTTAACCAAACGTCAATATTTTGTGACGCAGATTCACCTTCATGAGTTAAGTATTCTGAAACATCAAAACCAATTCCTCCTGCTCCGATAACTGCTACACGTTTTCCAACGGGTTTTTTATCTTTTAAAACCTCGATATAACTCAATACTTTTTCATGATTGATGCCTTTTATTGTCAATGCTCTTGGCTTAATTCCTGTTGCTACTATTATTTCGTCAAAATTTGCATCTTTTAAATCATCTACAGAAACTCTTGTATTAAGTTTTAAGTTTACGTCATAAATTTCAATTTGTTTTTTGAAATAACGCAAGGTTTCGTAAAACTCTTCTTTTCCTGGAATTTGTTTGGCAATATTAAACTGTCCACCAATTTCTTTATCAGCATCAAACAGCGTAACAATATGACCTCTTTGGGCAGCTATTGTTGAGACTGCTAAACCAGCAGGACCTGCACCAACTACTGCAATTTTTTTCTTTATTTCCGTTGGATTGTAATTAAATTCTGTTTCATGACAAGCTCTAGGATTCACCAAACAACTTGCAACTTTTTGTTGAAAAACATGATCTAAACAAGCTTGATTACAAGCAATACAAGTATTTATTTCATCTGCTCTTTCTTGTGCTGCTTTGTTCACCCATTCTGGATCTGCTAAAAAAGGACGTGCCATAGAAATCATGTCTGCATCTCCTTCTGACAATATTTTTTCTGCAGTTTCTGGCATATTTATTCTGTTAGAAGTTATCAATGGAATTGAGATTTCTTCTTTCATTTTTTTGGTAACCCACGTAAATGCAGCTCTTGGAACCGATGTTGCTATTGTTGGAATTCTAGCTTCATGCCAACCAATTCCGGTATTAATTATCGTTGCACCCGCTTTTTCAATTTCTTTACCTAGCTGTACAACTTCTTTCCAAGAACTTCCTTTTTCTACTAAATCTAACATAGATAGTCTATAGATGATAATAAAATCTTCACCAACAACTTTTCTTGTTTGCTTTACCAATTCAATTGGTAAGCGCATTCTATTTTCATAGTCCCCTCCATAATTATCAGTCCTTTTATTGGTTCTTTTTACAATAAATTGATTAATTAAATACCCCTCTGAACCCATAATTTCAACACCATCATAACCAGCTAATTTGGACAATTTCGCACAGTTTACAAAGTCGCGAATTGTTCTTTTTATCCCTGATTGTGTTAACTTAAATGGTTTAAAAGGTGTTATAGGTGATTTTATTTTTGATGGGGCAACATTGAAAGGATGATATCCATAACGACCTGCATGTAAGATTTGCATGCAAATTTTACCTCCTTGTTTATGAACAGCTTCTGTTATTTTTTGATGGTCCTTTGCATGTTTCTTGCTTGACATTCTAGCTGCAAAAGGGCCTGTCCAACCTTGAATATTTGGTGAAATCCCTCCTGTAATTATCAATCCTACACCTCCTTTTGCTCTTTCTGCATAGTAGGTAGCAATTTTATCAATTCCATTTTTCTCTTCTTCTAAACCTGTATGCATAGAACCCATTAAAATTCTATTTTTTAAAGTTGTAAAACCTAAATCTAAAGGTTCAAAAATATGCTTGTATTTCATAATGCTAGAGTTAAATTTATTATGCACGCATAATATTTAGCAATATATGTTTATTTTTTAAAAAAAACTTAAGATTAAGAAATAGATATCAACGTTAACATACGTTAAAATCAAAAAGTATAGCAGCTTTTTTAAAAAAATCCTAATATAAATGGCCCATTTTTCCATCTTGAAAATCTCGCATTGCTTCAAGAATTTCAGTTTGAGTATTCATAACAAAAGGTCCATGCTGTGAAACTTTTTCTTTTATTGGCTCTCCTGATAAAATTAAAATTACACTTTCTTTTATTGCTTCAAAAACTACCGTGCTTCCATCTTGATTAAAAGTAATCATTTGATTTTTTCCTTTCTCTAGGGTTTCAGAATTATTGACTAAAATTTCTCCTTCTAAAAGATAAATTAATGATTGATGCTTTTCCGAAATTTCAATTTCCATCTTTCCTCCTTCAGTCGCTTTTGCTGAAAAAACATTCACATCAGTTTGTGTTTTTATCAAACCTGATTCTTGTTTATGTTTACCTGCAATAATATTCAACTGGACTTTTTTATCTTCAGAAAATAATTTCGGTATTTGTTTATCTTCCAGATGTTGATAATTAGGCATCATCATTTTATCTTTCGCTGGCAAGTTTAACCACAACTGAATTCCTTCCAATTCACCCCCTTTTTTCACAAATTCTTTAGTGGGTGCTTCTGCGTGAATGATTCCATGACCTGCAGTAGTCCATTGAACTCCACCTGCTTTTACGACCATTTCATTCCCTAGAGAGTCTCTATGGAATTGTTCTCCCTTAAACAATAGTGTAATTGGTTCAAAACCTCTGTGTGGATGAGGACCTAGATCAAAAGGATTATTAAATTCGGAAATAGCATAGGGTCCGTAATGATGTAATAATATAAATGGATCTACATTTTCTATACCTAGTGTTGGTATTGGTTGACGTAATCTTATTGGTCCCATATTAACAAAAGGACTTGGTACTTTATGTTGAATTGTTTTAAGTCTATTCATATTAATTCTCTGATATTTACTTCATAAAATTAGATGTTTTTTCTATCTTATTTTATCTAAAAGAGTACTTAAAATAATTGCTTCTTCATTTGTTAAATTATCTAAAAAAGGTTCCATTTCATTGTCATCAATTGTAGACAATAAATCCAAACCCAATTTCGTAATCTTCACAAACACGACTCTTCTATCGTGCTCACAACGCTCTCTTTCAATTAATTTTTTATCGCATAACTTATCCATTAAACGAGTTGCATTTGGAGCTCTTTCTACCATTCTGTCTTTAACAATCTGAACCTTAATTTTAGCTTTTGCGCCCCTTAAAATTCTTAAGATATTATATTGTTGCGGAGAAATTCCATAAGGTTTAAAAAAATCAATTTCTTTACTATTTAACCAATTAAAAGTATATTTTATATTGATTAATGCCTTTACTTTGCTACTGCTAAACTTAGAGTTGATATCCTTAGAAATGTTTCCCATAATTATGCTCTTAATCTTAAATCTTGCATTATCTTATTAAATTCTTTTGTTGATGGTGTTAAATAGATTGCATCATCAATAAATAAAGTTGGGAATTTCAGAACGCCATTATAAAGTTTTTTGCTGTGGTCTCTTGCCTCAACATCTTTAGAAACATCTTTATATATATAGGGAACATCCGTTGAATTTAAAAAGTTTTTAAATGCAACTGTATAGGCATGTCCTTGCTTTCCGTATAAAACTATCGTCATATGTATTGATTTACAGAATTCTCAAATTTAGTTACTTTTTCTTTTAATTTGGCCAACAAATCTTCATGCACAATTTTACCATCTTTAAAATTATCATAGAAACTTGGAAGAGAAAAAGAAATTAATTCTTTGGCCCCCATTCTAGAAAATGATTGAATTCCTGTTTCCAGGACCGTTTGTCCTCCTCTCTCTCCAGGTGAAGTTGCCATTAATAATAGTGGTTTATCCCTAAAAAAATTCTTTTGTAGTCTGGAACTCCAGTCAAAAATATTCTTGAAAGCTACTGCATAAGATCCGTTATGTTCAGCTAAAGAAAGTATGAATCCATCATAATCGTCTAATAAAAAAGTAAATTTTTTCACGTCCTCTGGAAATCCTTTTTTTTCTTCGTCTTCACTATAAATAGGAAGTGAAAAGTCTCTTAAATCAAGAACATCAAAGGAGGTGTTTGTTAAGTTTTCTGCAGCAAACGTAGCTAATTTTTTGTTGACAGATGAAGAACTGTTGCTACCAGCAAATGCTAATACATTTCTCATTTTAAATAACTTTTATTTGCCTGTAAAGTTACTGAATAAAATATTATTTACCAAGGAAAATAATTCCAAGGATGTATTATTTCTAATTTATGGATTTTAATCCAGCAATTTATGGATTTGAGCATACTGCAATAAAACAATCGTTCTAGTATCAATAATATTCCCATTTTCTAACATGTCAATCGCCTCTTTAAAAGGAACCTCCAAGACCTCAATATCTTCTGATTCGGAAGCCAAACCTCCTCCCATACTTACTTTCATGTCATCTGTGTATTCCCCTGTGAAAAAGTGCATTTTTTCTGTCAATACACCCGGAGAGGAATAGCCTTCATAAATCTTTTTAACTGATTTTAGTCTTATTCCAGTTTCTTCTTCTGTTTCTCTAAGAATACATTGCTCTGGATTGTCTTCATCTAAAATTCCTGCTGGGATTTCTATCAGGAATCCATCTTTTTTATCATTCAAAAAAGAGGGCATTCTAAATTGTTTCACCAAAATAACAGTCTTTTTGGTTGTATTGTACAACAAGACACCTGCTCCATGACCACGCTCATATACTTCACGCATTTGATGAACCCAGGTCTCATCTGGCATTTGATAGTCAAAATTTAGTTTGTAAAGTGTGTAATAATTGTCTGACAATAAAGTTTTTTTAATATTTTTAATTGGAGCTTTCTTCATATTTTTTTTGTAAATTTCTTAAATTTTCACATCATTATTAGTATGTTCTCAAAAATAAATTATCCTTTTTAATTCATAAAAACTGTTTTAAAAAAAACAAATCTAAAAAGATTTAAAACCACATTAAAAAAAATTGGAAGTATTATTCACTTCATAAAAGATTAGCATGTTTCTTTTAAAAAATATCCATTCAAAAAAAAAAGCAACTCTAACCAATGACCTTTATTTATCTGTTCACCATACTAAAATTAAACCTTTGTTACAGAAAGTAGTCTTAGTTCATCAAGAAATAGTTTTATTATAATAACTATTTTTGTAATAATCTCACCTTTTAATCTATGATAAGCATATTAAAAAACACTACTTTTTATTTTCTATTGTTCTTAATAAATTTATTAACTATAATAGATATTGAAGCGCAATTAAGTAAAAAACATTTTATACCTCCACTAACCTATGCCGAAGAAGGTAATGCAAATCCTGAAAATCAATATTTTTATATCTCTACACCCAGTAAAAAAAATGTTAGTTTTACAATAAAACAAATAGGTTCAAACAATGACATTACAGGTTCAGTGTCAAGTACTGACCCTCAAGAAATACTTATAGGAAATGATGACAGTCAACTTTTTGTAGATTCTAGGGTTACAAGTATTGTTCATAATGATAAAGGATACATTATTGAAGCGAATGATGTTATTTATGTTTCCATTCGAGTTTTAGCGGGTGGAGGTGCACAAGCTGGAGCACTTGTTAGTAAAGGAAACTCCGCTTTAGGTACCACTTTTAGAGCAGGAATGTTTACCAATGAAAATCCGCAAAGTAATTATCTCAACTTTATTTCCGTAATGGCCACAGAAAATAATACACTGCTAAATTTTGATGATTTACCCGCCGGTATACTTATAAAAAACTACTCAGGAACCCTACCAATTTCAAATATCTCTTTAAACGAAGGAGAAAGTTATATTGTTGCAACAAATGCCAATGACAACATTATTAACAGAGATGCTTTAATTGGAACTCTAATTACTTCCGACAAACCTATTGTTGTTAGTACAGGTTCTGCAAATGGAAGTTTTCATAACGGTGGAGGAAGAGATTATGGAATAGACCAAATTGTTGGTATTGATAAAATTGGAGATGAGTATATTTTTGTAAAAGGTAATGGAAATAATAACTGGGAGAATGTATTAATTGTTGCGCACAAAGATGCTACAACTATTCGCATTAACGGTGGTGGAGTCTCGGCAACCATTAACAAGGGACAATATTATTTAATTGAAGGAGAAGAATATAATTCAAATGGAAATATGTACGTACAGACTTCTAATCCTGTTTTTGCATATCAAGGAATTGGAGCAAATAATAGTGAAGCAAATCAAAGTTTATTTTTTGTCCCCCCTTTAAGTTGCGAAAATAGAGGAAAAGTAGATAATATCCCGAAAATAGAAAATATAGGAAATATCAATTTTACGGGAGGAATTACCATTGTTACTAACAAAAATGCCACTGTTAGTATCAATTCTCTACCGCTAACAAATTTCTCTACCTCGGGTCCTTTTAATGTAGATGGAAATACAAATTATGTAACCTATAAAGTAACTAATTTAACAGGCAACATTTCTATTGACAGTTCCGACGAATTATATTGTGCTTATTTTAATGAAAATAATGCAGCTACTTCAGGAAGTTTTTATTCTGGATTTCCTTCGGCACCAGAAATTAATTTTGAAACTACAGTTTCAACCATAGGAAATTGTATTCCAAATCTAACTTTACAAGCTGCAAACACAGAATTATTTGATAGTTTTAAATGGTATTATTATAATAACACTACCTCTACTTGGGATGAAAAAGCTTCTGATACCAATTACAAACCTTTAGAATCTGAACCTGGAAAATATAAATTGATAGGGATTATAAATTGTAATGGTGCAACTTTTGAATCTATTGAAATTCCAGTAAGTCTCTGTCCTGACAATCATGACGGAGATGCCCTTATAGATAATTTAGATATCGATTTAGATAATGATGGTATCTTAAATTTTGACGAATCAAAAGGAAATACTACTATTAATTTTACGAATATAAATTCTCCTATCCTAAATTTTATAGATGGTTCTCAAGATATTTCGTTTATTTCAACCAACTTAAATCAAACCGGAACTTCTTCAATATCAGGTGATCTTTTAAGTAATTTTACTTCAACAGTAAACTCAGGTACTAATTCAGAATTGGAATACATCCTCAATTTTAATAAAGCCTCCAACATAGAATTTATAGAAAATACTTCTACGACGCATACTCTAGTTCCTAATGAAACTTTCATACTAACCGTAGGGCCAAACACAAAAAATATTACTTTAATAGATCCTGATAATATTTTATTAGTTGATACTGATTATGATGATGTTTTTGAGACGAGTGTTCCTAATTTTTCTTCTGCAGAAATTCGTTTTAAATTTAACCCAACACCCAATGGATCAACTCCTTATAAGTTCGTTGCCAATAATGTAGATCAATTAATCTTTAAACACCTATTAAATAACACTTCAGACAACTCTACTTTTGAAGGAAATCTTATTATAACTTGTTTTGGTATCGATAGCGATACTGATGGTATCATAGATGCTTTTGATGCAGACTCTGATAATGATGGAATTACAGACATCATTGAAGCACAAGGAATTCCTGTTTCACTCCTAGGAACTGATGCCAACTTAGACGGCCTAGATGATGTTTTTACTTCAACTGTATCTCCTTTAGACACAGATAGTGATGGCGTTTTTGATTACTTAGATTTAGATTCAGACAATGATGGAATTTTTGATACCACAGAATCTGGTCATAATTTAGATACGAATTTAGATGGAGTTATAGACAATGCGATTACAACTGTTGGAAAAAATGGTTTGGTAGATGAATTAGAAACAATTCCTGATAGTTTTATTTTAAACTATACTGTTTCTAATCTTGACTCAGATGCTATTTTTAGTTTCCTAGATCTTGATAGTGACGGTGATGATTGTCCTGATGTTACTGAAGCTGGGTTTACAGATACAGACAATGATAGTATTATTGGAAAATCACCCATAACAGTAGACAACCGTGGTAAAGTAATTGGAATAACTGACGGTTATACAATACCTGACCCTGATTACAATACAAGTGCGCCTATTTTATTAAATACTCCTTTTGAAGATGTTGTTTTTTGTGAAGCATCAACATCTAATATTACTATAGATTCCACAGCGGATACTTTTCAATGGGAGGTCAGTATTGACGGAGGTAGTAATTGGACAAAAGTTTCAGATGATACCACATATAATGGTTCGACTACTCATTCATTACAAATTACCAATTTACAATTGTCTTTCAATGATTATAAATATAGGGTTTATTTAGAAAGACTTGGTAATGCTTGTAATGATACTTCTAATGAAATTAATATTACAGTCAATCCTTTACCAATAGTTTCTAATGCTACAATTTATCAATGTATTGTTGCTGGTGATCCAAATCCAACCATCAATTTAACTACTGCTGAGGGTAATATTTCTTCAACTCCCAATATTACTTTTGAATATTTTGAAGATGCTGCTGGATCTATTCCTATTCCCTCCCCTACTTCTTATCCTATAAATGTTAATATTTTGCAATCGGTTTATGCAAAGGCAATCTCAAATCAAGGATGTGATAGTAATCTAGTTCAACTAATTCTTAATATCGGACAAACTCCCAACAATCCTTTTAATGCCCTGGTAGCTGTTGAATGTGATGATTTTAGAGATACCAATGGCAATGATACTCCAGGAATGAATGATGATACGGATACTATTACAAATTTTTTTCTCGATGAGAATGCTATTGTTACTGCCATCAACCCTCCTCCTCTTACTCAAGTATTTTTTTACGAAAGCATCTCGGATAGAAATGATAATTTATTTATTCCTAATATTAGCAACTACAGAAACAACCCAAAAAATATTGATATCACCAGTGTTTCTGGTGGTATAGAATTCCCTATTTATTATAAAATTTTAAGCATCATCAACAAGGATTGTGAAGGCATTGGTCAATTTTACCTGCAAGTAAAATCTGTCCCTAAGGCGTATCCTGCTGCAAATTTTGATTTGTGTGATGATGACCTATCTGGAAATACTACAGATGGAATCAATAGTGGAATCAATCTTAGAAATAGAGTTGCTGATATTCTAGGAACCACTCAAACACTGGCTGACTATGATGTTACTTTTCATACTTCACTAATAGATGCAAATGACCCAAATAGCCTAGGAATATCAAACGACACCTCTTTTTCAAACACACCACAAGCTGGATTTACAACAGGCGATATCAGTGAACAAATTATTTTTGTTCGTGTACAAGATAAAAATACGCTGTGCGTTAGCAGTCCGACTTCTTTTAAAATAATAATAAACCCGATTCCTAGTATTTCAAACACCATTACTCCTTTTCCCGTATGTGATGTGGTGACTCTTTCCGATCCTGACCCTAGAAATAGAGTAGCTCAAAATATCGATTTAACTTCTAAAAATGATGAAATTTTAGCAGGAAAAACGAATCATAAAGTTGCTTATTACCTTACGCAACTAGACGCTGAAAATAATATTCAAATTAACAATACAACAGATTTTCAAAATATAACTGAACTCACTACTTTTCCAACGACAACTGATTTTAATTCTGATGATCCGGCTATTCAAACCATCTTTGTAAAAGTATTTGATCAAGGGGGTAAAAAATGTACCTCAATTTTTAGTACTTTTGAACTGGTCATTTATCCTGAACCTAATATTCCGTTAAATATTTCTGATTATTCTGATTGTGATAATATGACAGACATTGATGCTGATGATGCAAATGGCATAATTGGAAACATTACTCTAAAAAACAAAATACCTGAAATTCTTGCCAACT
>Ga0228644_1000049_pt1 | contig 42641 bp, 50 predicted proteins | sample 56DmetaG_FD_186020 | JGI IMG/M metagenome (GOLD analysis project Ga0228644, IMG submission 186020) | Seawater microbial communities from Monterey Bay, California, United States - 56D | ecosystem: Environmental > Aquatic > Marine > Coastal | place: USA: California | collected 2016-11-09
ATACAAATATAGGAATTACTGAATTAAAAAGAAGAAAATATTGTCATTCCTCACTTCAATGAAGGTACTAGAAAACCACTACATCAATCCACTTTTATTAAACGTTGAAGAAGAGAAATTAATGAAGGTTAAAGTCTTTGGATAGTCGTGTTTTATCTAACACAAGAGTCTAGCACGTATAACACAAATAGGATTATATCTTTGTAACTATCTGAAAATGATAGAACTAAATTTAATAAAATTGGGTGATAAGGAGTGTTATGAGCCCGACGAGCTACCTACTGCTCTATCCCGCGATTTAGACTGCAAATATAAGATAGTTTTTAAGTTCTACAAGGTTTATTTGAATATAATTTAGAAAGAGGAAGGTGTTTTTAGTTCTAACACAAAACCTGCATTTGATGGTAATTCATAGGATTTTGTAGCACAAAGATCTAACACAGACTCGATATCTATTTTTGTGAATTTCAATCCAACTTGAACCCTTTAAGAATTAAGTCTAAAACCTTTAAAGAAACCAATGAGAAAGTCTACAATCCATTTTAGAGTTAAAAACAAAAACCACAAAATAGAAATGAAAATGTACCAAAATGCTTTAATGAAATTAACAAAGAGAATGACCAACATGTAGATAATTTGAAACGTAGCAGCGTTTTTTCTTCTTACTTGAACACCTCCTAATTTGAAACTGGAGTAATTCGGTTTTAGGATGTTATAAGAACCTCTTTTATTTTTGAGGGAAGTACTAAATCCGTTTTTTGAAACATTGAAATTGAATGGACCACTGTTGTATCTTCCAATAAATTGAAAGTTTCCATTTTGAAACCCCATTCTTGCTCCCTTAAATAATCGTTTATGAATACGAAGTCCGTGTTTTGTGTTAATGGTAGCACCAACTCCATCACTCTTAAATGTTTTGGTTGCAGAAACACCTCCTGTTCTTGAAACTCGGATATTTTTCCCTCTGTATTCTAATCTTTTTGAAGGGTTGTTTTTATCTTTTGAATTAGTGCTTGACATGAGTCAAAATTATATATTTTTTTCAATCACAGGATTAATATCCTTCGTGTTATTTAATGAATCTGTTGCAATCTTACCTTTTAAATCTCCTTTCCACATCACATCTCTCATTTCACCAACAACCTTTATAGAGGAAGTGTTAGTCGATTTAGTACATGAGACAAACAGAAGCACGCAAAAGATGTAAATAATATTTTTTAACATGCTGTAAAAATATAAAAACGGCTACACTATAAAAGTATAACCGTTTTATTGTTTTAGTAGATAACTCACTCGAAATATCGAACATAAGTTTAACTCCGAGAGACTTAATCTACACCCATCATATAATGACCCTTATAATGAACGAATAACCCTGCATCATAATTTTACACTACAATAGACTTATTAAAGCAAACTATATGAAATAAAAGGGGTTGAATTAACAACCCCTTTCAAAAAACAAGTAAACAACATCAGGAATGTTGATTCATGAAAAACAAAGTTTTTTAAAATCTTTCATTTAAAGAAAATTTTATTAAAAAGTTTAAGAAAGATCTTTCTGAATGTATTCTTTGTGAAATTTGAAAAAAAATCAAATTGACCGAATAAAGTTCCGATGGCTATAAGTAATATTTGATATACAGGAAATAGTATAAAAATTCTAATAAGAACATATAAAAAATACCCTAAAAAAAAGGTCTTTAAATATCCTGAATCTACCCCAATATAAATTAAAATAGGTTTCGTGATTTGTAAACTTAAACTTCCTGTTATTGCAAACACAATAAAAATTATGATCAATTGAACGTTGGAATTAATATTCCATTTAGCTTTTAACCTTTCAAACATATTTAGAAGAATATTAATTTGAGTGTATAATTGAACTACTAGTAAAAATTAACTTAAAATACACGTACAATGTTGAAGCCAAATGAAATTTCACCCTTGGACCAATCTCCAGTGGTTTCTGTTAAAAAACTACTATCATTACTCGCTCTAGAGTTGGTAAATAATAATTGAAAAACATGACCGCCTGTTTCAATATCAACCCCTATTGTTAAAGGGTTTTTATATAATGAATTCTTGTTTTTACTAAAATTATAGGCATAGTCCATATTCAAACTCAATCTTTTAGAAAGTTTATAGCGACCTCCCATCCCAAAAAGTAGATGATTATGAGTCAGAGTTTTAGTAAAATTCAAATCTTGTAAATTGTGACGCACAAAAATTGGCGCTACTTCTAAAGAAAGTTTTTCTGAAAAACTTCTTGATGCTAAAATTTGTGCAGTATATGAAAATCGATCAGATGTTTTTAACCCAGGGTAAACACTTTTTTTGAGCTGTGAATTCATATCTGCACTTCCATAAAGTGAAACATTAACAGGAACTCTATCGGATTGTTTGAATAACTTGTATTTGGCAGTTCCAGAGTAAGTTTTTTCATAACTATCTCTGCTAATTCCCACTTGTAAATTTGGCAATAAGCCATAAAGTAATTGAATTTTAGTATTGGCTTGGTCTAACCCAAAAAAGTCATCTATTCCATTCTTTATAGTTCCAAAACGGTGTGCGACTACCATGTACAAATCCCCTTTATCAACCACTTTTGTTGATTGTAGATTTCCAATTTGAAGGGCTTTAAAAGCAGGTAATTCAAATCTGGTTTCATTTTGATTTAAATTGTCCAACTCTTTTAGTAAATCATCTTCCTGAGCTTGACCCAAAAAAGAAATTACTGATAATATTGATATTAAAAACGATTTTTTTATTGAATAATAATACATTGATTTAATTTTATTTCCATTAATAATTCATCAAACCCAACCAATTTTCCTTTGACCACAATATTCTGATTTTCTATAATTGATTGGATATCCTTTTTGTTTTCAAATTGACAATATATGGTACCGTTAAGTAAAATACCATCCTCATTAACCTGTGTGGCTTTTCCAGTTATTTGAACAACTTTACTTATCCAATGGGAAAGATTATCAGTTACCAAATAGATGAATTCATTTGCATTTCCTGAATATTCAGGTATTATTGCAACAACTTTTTTTGGGGCAAGAGAAATATATTGATAAATAGAAATTATGCTAATACTCATTATCATTATTGAAAAAATGATAAAGAAAGATTTATTTTTTTTCAATAAGTTCATAATCAATATTGATTTGTATTTGATTGGCAATTTTATCTCGAACAATTGATGGTATTTTAATATTGAAATCCTTAGCACTTACAAAAAAACTCCCTGAAATAAATATTTGATCGTTTTCAACTTTTACATCAACAGTTGTTTGAATGTTTTTTTCAAAACCCTTTACGGTAAGCACACCATTTAGATCATAACTGTTATTGGCATTCAAACTAACAATAGAAAAATTATCTAGCTTGCCTTTAAATGTAGCTTTAGGGTATTGATAACTATCCATGTAGTTCTCATTAAAATGCTCTTGCATTAAGGCATTTTTAAATTGAAATCCTGCCATAAACACCTGTGAGACGATATTGCCATTGTTAGCGTCTAATATTACTGTGGTGGTTATATTTAACGCCTCAATAGGCTCAAAGGTTTTTTCTGAGGCTTCAAATTGAGTAATCCCTGAACGGGTAAAATATTTTTGTGCGTGAAGTTGCAGTGATAATAAAAAACAAAAAATAATTAAGATATTAGTTGTTTTCATTACTAGTTTTCTAAATATCCATTAATACCCCATTCATCAAAAAGTATTCTTGTAGAAGCAGGCATTAATCCTGTGACAGGCATAGGATCTGCAGGGTCGTTTATGCGTTGAATAAGTGATCCATTTTCTGAAGAATTGCGAACTTGATTATAGTTTTCCAATAAAAGCCCCGCTTGAGGATTATTGCCGCTATGACAACTAATACATCTTGAAGAAATAATTGGACTAATATGTGTTTCGTAAGTAATGGGACCTGATGGAATTTGTGTCGTTTCTTCAATGGGGATATAACCCTCAGAACAACTTGAAATCAATATCATTAAAATACTAGTACGTATTATTTTTTTCATCTTAATATCATTATTTAAACACCAATACTTCATAACCCAAGAGTTGCACACCAATCTCTGATGGCTTGTCTATCGGCATTGGCAATATTACTATGGTCAAAATTGGTCGCGTCCTGAAACGGGGCGGGCATAACTAACTCATCTAACGGATAATTTTGAAAATGTGTGGTACACTGAGGACGGTGGCAGGCTACACATTGATTATTATCAAAATTCGCAGTTATTGGTTGTTGAAATTCTGCTCCAATAATCGTGTATGGGCCATTGGCTGTTATTGGAACTAATAATTCATCTGTATTAGGAATTTTTAACTGGTCTATTGCAGGAGTATGTAGAAAAGGGTCTGCCATGTGACAATTCATACATCTATCATCCGCAACTACTTGAGGACTCATCCAGGAATCATTATATCCTGTTTCTCCAGGAAGGGGAGTATTATTTGAATCGGCACCATCAATAATAGAAAAGAAACAAGTTTCTCCAGTAGAAAACTTATAACCTATAACTCCGAGTCCTCCATCTCTGCAAAAAGTTATGAAAACCACATCCGTATTTTCGCTTCCATCAACATTCAATCCTTGATATCGGCCTACCCTGTTTCCTGTTTGGCATGCCATACCAAAAGCCCAAGGATGGTCACAATCGCTAGGGTCTGTACTTCCACTACCTTCTTCTCCACCAGGAAATGTTACAGGAACACCATCTTTAGTAGTTGGCACTTCAATTGCATCAGCACAACTAAATCTGGGGAGTGGTCCTAAAGCATCTTCACATTCATAGGCATGATCCTCAGCACTACGACTTGCAACAGGCACATAATTTGATGTAATATCATGCGGGGTGCAACTAATAATAGTTAGTACTAATGAAAATATAAAAATAGAATTCCTTTTCATCTTTTTAATTATTTATAATTTATCCTTAAGATGTTTTAATTTCTTGTCATTGAAATTTGAAGATCTCCACCATCTTCAGATAAAACAAGACTGCTAAAATTGGATGTGAATACCGCTGTAAAAGCGTCACCATTAATAGCATAATTTTGTGTTGTTTCGGAAGAATTAAGTGCTGAAGATAGATTTTCCCATTCAAAAGTTTCATTTGATTCTTGAGGCTCACCTCCGTCAGTTGTAACTAATAGATTTCTAGAACCAGTACCATCTGCATTAAATATGATTATCCCATTGGCAGAGATATCAACAACTTGTCCAGCCTCATTCTCATCTGTTAGTGCGAAACTTGATTGCCAAGAACCAATTATGGGGTCAACCAGATTATTAGGGGTAGAATTATCATCTTTTGAACATGCAAATGATAAAAGTAATACGAAAGTAAATGCTAATTTTTTCATAATTTTTATAAAGTTTTTAAATGAATGGCAAAACTAAAATCAAATTAATTATTTTAAAAAAAAACCTAGTGCGCTTAGGCTGAAACAGACTTTTTCAACTTTGATTGGTATTGTTTTGGAGTCATTCCCTCAATAGATTTGAAGGAAGTGTAAAATGTAGATTTAGATGAAAAACCAACTTCTTGAGCTAGACCAAATAAAGTGAATTTTTGATGCTCAACTTCTATTAAATGTTTTTTAAATTCCTCTATTCGCAATTGGTTGATGAAATGATAAAAGGTAGTATCTGTATTATCATTAATTAAAATAGAAATAACCCGTTTTTTCATTTTCAATGCAATCGATAAATCATAAAGTGTGAGGTTTTTTTTAGCGTATAATCTTTCTATTATGATTGTTTGTTTTAATTGTTCAAAGTCATTCTTTGATTGTTTTTTTGATTGAACAAACATATTCTTATTAAAATTATCTATAAAATAATTTGAACTAATACCACTAAAAATTTCGAATTGATAAAACCCATTTAAACCTATAAGATAAACTAGTGAAAAAGGTATAAGTGAATAAATAATAGAAAACAGTATTTCCAACTCATCAGCTCTTTTGGTAGGGATAAGAGCTTCGATGAACTCAAAAAAATGAAAAAAGAAAACGATTAATAAAATTAATTTTAGCCATGATAGCGTCTTAGATTCAATATTAGAATAAAACTCTTTAATATGGCTATTATGTACATGTAAAATTTTGAAAAAATATACTATTAGAAACAGCGTAAATAGATAGAAAATTTGATGGAAATGAATAAGGATCAATATTTGATTTAGATTTTTAAAATAAGTTGTTAAATTTATTAAAACTCCAGGAACGAATAACAAGTACCACCAATAATTTAAGATTCTTCCTATTGTTTTATTTAAATAAAAAAATAGAAAAACAAGTAGGAATAATGACACATCGAATTGAAATATTTCTCGCTCATAAATATCATATACAATTCCTTTAAAGGTTATATAACCTATGCAAAAAAGAAATAAACTCAAGTAAAAATTTCCGCTGTTATTTTTAATCTTTGAAGAAAAAAATAGGATTCCAAACATAATGGAAGATCCAAAAGTTACAAGGTCAATTATTGTAGATAATTCAATCATAAATAAATTGCTAAACATTTAACTAAATTAAATATAAATCGAAATAAAGTATTGATTTATTGCCTCTTAAATAAAGAAAAAAGTTCGATAGCATTAAACGAACGTTTTTTATGAAGTTAACCTGTTCAATAAAGATAAAACTCATGACAATATCGAACCTTAAATCTCAACCCTATATTTAGATTAATTCATTCCTTTAAAGGAAATAAGAATGATTCGAATAAAAAATGGACTAGTAAAAATACTAGTCCGTCTTGTGTTGTAGATAACTCTATTGAAATATCGAACATAGGTTTTACTCCAAAAGACTTAATCGACGCACATAATTTGATGACTCTTATTATGAAAGAATAACGCTGCTGCACGATTTAATCCTCTGATAGACTATTTATAATAAACAAGTTCAATGAAATCAAAGAAAAAGGTTGTGATACTTACGGAGAGTCAAGTTAAGTCACTAATGGGTAATCTTCGAGTAGAAAGAGATAAGAGAATTCTATCTGAGATGAGGAATCAAGATCAAAAGGGGAAGTAGTCATCGGGAAATTTCACTTTCTCTCCTCTAATTCTTCTCTCCATATAATCAATCAGAGACTTCTCTGACATACGATAGTTTGACCAGCCGCAATCAACTATATCCATTTCTCGTTCATTAAGAACATTTAGGTAACGTTTGTAAACTTCCTTTAATTTTGAAGGAAGTGAATCAATTACCCCTTCTTTCTGATTTTTATATTCAAATTCTTGATGATCACCATACCATTCTTCAAAAACCCACTTCCCTTTTTTAAAAAAAGTTCTACTAAGGTCTCCGATACTTACATAAAGGATGCGGCAATCCAATATTATACCATCACAAATTCAGGAATAGATCTTAAAGACATATCCATTGTTCATATTAATAATCAATACACAAAAGATGGAGAATTAGACATTCATCAATTGTTTACCATCGAATCTGTGTACGATCAAGTTTTAGAGTTTCTCCCGCGAATACCAAATGAAGTTAGAAGACTCAAAAATGTAATTGAAAGTCCTGAAGTACCGAAAGTAGATATCGGAAATCATTGTTCCGATCCCTATGATTGTGATTTTAAGGGAACGTGTTGGAAACACATCCCTGACTATTCTGTTTTTAATATTTCAAGACTAAACAAAGACAAGAAGTTTGATTTATATAATCAAGGAGTAATTAAATTAGATCAGATTGATCTTAGTCAAACAGACCTGAATCCAAATCAAGTTTTACAGGTTCAATCTGAAATCAATGGAACAAGTCATATAGATATTGAAGAGATTAGAAACTTCACAAATGGATTAAGTTATCCTTTATATTATTTAGATTTTGAAACAATTGGTCCCGCAGTTCCAAAATATGATGGAAGTAGACACTATCAACAACTGGTATTTCAATATTCACTTCATATTCAAGAGACTTCAACCTCTGAGTTAGAACATCGCGATGGGCAGTAAAAGCTGATGTTGATTGCTAAGCTTTTTAGTAATTTGGTTTAGCAGGTCGATGGAACACATTTCCAAAAGGGCGGGAACAACTTAGTTGTGAAGCAATTTTGGTCAGCTTTTCGCTGAATGTGTTCCATCGGTTTTGTGTATGGTTAGTTGCGTGGTTAAGCAACTAAGTTAGTAAACAAAAACGAACGCGAGAAAACTCCGCAGGAATTTTCCAAATAAGCACTTACCAAGCAATTAATTATACACGTTGTTGTAGCCAGTTTTTTACTGTTTTAAAATATAGAATTTATAAGGTTCTAAAGTTAATTGGCTCGAAAATGATACAGTATTTTGTGATAATACATTTATCCAATTGGTGTTTTCCAGCTCATTTGGTAGGTTAAAATTTTTAATTGCATTTCTCATATTTACGATTATAACAATTTCCTCATTACCTAAAACTTTTTTAAAGCAGACTATATCGTCATTCGAGTAAACAATATTTTGTCCTCTTTTAGCAACATTTGATTGAGAATAAAATTGAAATAGATCTTGGTATGAGTTTAATAATTCTGGATTTGCATTCCAATTAAAAGTGGAATTAGAAAAGAAAGGTATATTTTGAGAAACACCAACTTCTTGACCTCCATAAATAAGTGGAACACCACCTGTTAAAACGGTAACAACAGAAGCTGCAAGCGCACCTTCTTGTCCATTGAATAAAGTAATAGGTGTTGCATCCCAAGCAGATTCATCATGGTTGGTAGTAAAACGAACCCAATGTTTATTACTTGGTGTGTTATTATATTCGTTAGTGTTAGCTGTAAAAACTCGACTTGCCAATTGCCCATTAAATACTTCCTTTATCGCAGCATAAGAGTCCCATCCAAAATTCAAATCAAAACCTGCATTAAAATGATCTGCTCTATTTCCTTCAGCAAAGAAAATATAATCTTTATTTGATATTGTATTAATAGATGTAATTGCTTCAGACCAAAAATTAAAAGGTACACCATCTGCAAAATCACATCTGAAGCCGTCAATGTTGGCTTCATAAATCCAATATTTCATGGCATCAATCATGGCATCTCGCATATCATTGTTAGTAAAATCTAAATCTGCAACATCTTGCCAGTTGGTTCCAGCAGGTGAAATAATATTCCCATTATTATCTTGGGTGTACCAGCTTTTATTACTTATCCACTCGTTGTCCCACGAAGTATGATTTGCAACCCAATCCATAATAACTGAAATGCCTCTAGAATGTGCTTCTTCTGTTAATTGTCTTAAATCTTCGAGATTTCCATATTCAGTTCCAATGGTTTTATAATCTTTGACCGAATATGGAGAGTTAACAGAATTTATTTGACCAACAGGATGAATTGGCATTAACCAAATCACATTTGTGCCTAAACTTTCTATATGATCCAGTTTTTGAATGACACCTTGTAGATTTCCTGAAGCGCTGAAAGCTCTCAAATTAACTTCGTATAATATAATATCACTGTTTAGTGGAGTGTTTGTAAAAGGAGTTCCATATTGTGTATATCCTGCGTCTTGATTGTCATCTGTTACTTGTATACTTTCATCAGACTTTTGGCAGGAAAACAATCCAAAAAGAATAATTACTAAAAAAGGTATTTTGTGAAAACTCATATTATCTTTTATTAAATTGGCTACAACGTGTTTGTGTATGATTTCGTTGCGTGTTTAAGCACTAAAGTTAGCAAATAAATCACAGATAGAAAGTCCGCGAGGACTTTCGTAAGTAAGCTCTAACTAGCAATGAATTATACACGTTGTTAGCCTTTCGTTTTTTTTGTCTTTAAAATTAGTATTCCAAAAATAGATTTTTAAAAATTTATACTATATTTTAAGACTGGTAATAGTCCATTAAGCTCTGTCGTGGTTTTTGTAATCTTATTTGTTGCATCATCATAAAAATAATCAGGAACAGTTTTATTAAGCCTATTCGTTACATTTTGAATATTGAGACCTAAACTATGTGTGGATTTCTTCTTATTCCATTGATAGTTTATACCTAAGTCAAGACGATAATAATCTTTTACTTTTTCTGTATATGGTATGGTAGAAAAAATTTCCGTTTGATTAGCAATTGAAGCGGCTTCGTCTATAGCTGTAAATCGTTGTCCTCCCGTAAGGTTAAATTTCGCATTAACTCCCAAGGTTTTATTACTTTTATTTCCAATTTTAAATTCTTTTCCTGCCAAGAAATTGAACACATAATTTCCATTAAATCGCGTGTTGTAATAACTAGAATTCCCAATTTTATATTTAGAATCGTATAATGACAATGTAGTTAAGTAATAGAATCCTTTATTTAAAAAGCGTTCTAGCGTAAATTCTATTCCATAGTTTTTGCCTTTCCCATCATTAGTTAATGGTATATCTGTAATATTAAAAACATCGAATAGTTGGGCATTTATTACATTATAGCCTGTTTGTCCAGTGTTATCTACAGGTAGATTAAACAGGTTTTGGTAATAGGCTTCTGCTTTAAAATGCGTGTTTTTACTTAATCGCCAGTTATATCCCAACACATAATGCAATGCTTTTGATAATCCTAAATTTGTATTCAAAAATTGAGCGTTAGCGTCTGCTTTCACAAGATAGGTAGACAAGCGTTCGGCTCTACTGTGCAAACCTGCACCAAAGCTTAAAGAGTGTTTGTTGTTTAATTTATAATTAAGTCCTAAACGAGGTTCTACAGCACTACTATTTGTTTTAGCAAAATGTAAAAAGTGCAATCCTGAATTCAATGTTAATTTATCTGTAGCTCTATATTTCCACTGAAAATAACTCTGAAAAATAGTACTGTTTCCATCTACTTTATCGTTAGTTGGGACTAAATGACCTATGTCATTAGAGCCTGTATGATAAGAAATCGTTTTTTCTTTAAGATGGCTTAAAGTGACTCCAGTACGAATAGTGTGTTTTGCGTTAAACTTATGATTTATAAAAGAAGATAAACGCAAAGCTTCGATTTTTGAATCAAATTCACTTCCCTTTAATGGGTCTATAACACCATTATTTTTTGTTTCCTCTTTAAGATTTGCACCATCTAAAGAATAGGAAATGTTTGTTTTTAAATACGTTCTATCTTTTAAAAATATTCGATGTCCTAAACCTGTAATAAAGGTACTTACATTATTATTAGAACTATTTTGAAAGTTACCTGTTGTTGGCGTGCCACTTTCACTTTCTGAAGCGGTATCCGATGACTTTATAATATTCTTACCATATAATCCATAGATATTAAAAGTTCCTATTTTGGAAGTAGGAAGGTTGATGTTGTAATTTAAATCTTGATAATTTAAGTTTCCTCCTTCACTTAATTTAACGCCTATTTTATCTAAAATACTAACGGTAGAATACCTGTAATTAATTAGATAAGATGCCTCACTTTTTTTACTAAAATAGCCTTCGGTAGCTATTCCAAGTCCTAAAAAACCAGCATCGATTGTGGTTTCTCTTTTCTTATTGTTTCCTTTACGAAATCGTAAATCAAAAACACCTGCTAAACCATTACCATATTCGGCAGGAAAAGCCGAAGTGAAAAAATCGGTCTTATCCAACACATTAGAGCTTAACATACTTACTGCACCTCCTGTAGAATACACAAAATGGTTAGGATTGGGAACTTCTACACCCTCTAATCGCCATAAAAGCGTATTGGGTGAGTTTCCTCTAATCACAATTTCGTTATTTAAATCATCACCGTTTCCTGTTACACCAGCAAAATTTTGCACTTGCCTAGCTGGGTCACTAAAAGATGCTGCGTATTTATTAGCTTCTTGAACATTTAATGAGCGAGCACTTACTGTTGCAAATTCGTTAACTGTTTTGTCTTTCTTTTTACCTGCTAAAACGACCACCTCATTAAGACTTTCAAGATTTTCTATTAATCCAATATTTAAAAGTACTTCTTTACCAGCAGTTACATTTATATTAGATAGCGTAATAGTTTCATAACCTACAAATGATACTATAAAGGTTTGTTTGCCAATTGGAACATTGTTTAAAACAAACTTTCCGCTTTCATCAGAAGTAGTTCCTAAGGATGGATTACTATTTTTAATTATAATATTAGCGAAAGGAATGGTTTCTTTAGAGTCTTTGTCTGTTATAACACCTCTAACTGTTTGTTGTGCTGATAACGAAAAAGGCAACACGAAAAATAAAATAATTGAAAAAAAATTGAGCTTCATAAAAATATAAATTTATTTGTTTGGCAAAAAAACTCATATTGTTATGAATTAGTGTTCAAATGGATAAAGTTGAACAACTACATTGTATTTGTAGTTTGTAATTTATTGATTTTTAGATTTTTTGTATTGTATAGGTGTCATTTCTATATGTTTTTTAAAAAGGGTATTAAAGGTGCTTTTAGAACCAAAACCACTTTCATAAGCGACACCTTCCATACTTAAATGTTGTTTTTTTGGATTTTTAAGAAGTGATTGGCTATATTCTAATCTAAATTTATTTACATAGGTATAAAAATTCACATTATAATTTGTGTTGATAGCAAATGATAAAATATGTGTCCTTATATTTAATTTGTTGGAAAGTATGGATAATGAAAGATTTTTGTTTAAAAATGGTTGTTGTTCTTCCATTAATTTTTCTAGATCATTAACTATTTCAAGTACTAAATTTTTATCTATAAGCTCTTCTTTTTTAATATCGTTTATTTGTGGTGATTCACTTTCAATAGCTTGGATGTGTTTTGGTTTTAATTCAAATATTTCTCTTTGCTGTACAATATGATAGCCGCTATAAAACAAAATAAGTAATAACATAAAATTGAAAAAATATACAAAGTAATTTTCTTCATAACTTATTTCAAAAACTAAATGAATTATTAAGAGTAACGGAAATACAAGAACTAAATTATAAAGCCAATTTAAACTTACTCCTTGTTTATTAGCGTGAAGTTTTAAAACATTTTTTTTATGTGTAAAGAGCATCTTTATTACAAAATAGAAAATGATTACAGAAAATAAAAAAAGCACAATTATTGAAAAGGTATCTAAAATTTCATAGTTGTTTTTTAAAAATAAACGTTTAGTTTCAGTACTATTTAAAAATACCCAAACCATAACCACCAATACAGAAGGAATAAATAGTAGATAATGTTTTTTTAAGAAATGATTAGGCGTGTTCACAAAGTGATATACTGATAAATAAAGAAATGAAGGAATAAGGAATTTGATACTTTCAAGGACAATATCTATACCAAACCATTCTTCAAAAAAATATTCTACAATTAAAGGAAGTGTAAATAGTAATGATATAAAACCAAAAAGAATGGCTAAATATCTATTCGCACTACTATTAATTCTATTACTTAATGAATAGGTTACAAAAGCAAGCATTAAAGCTAAGCCTATTTGTATAAAATAAAATTCCATATTTTTTTGAATTTATCAGTTCGTAAAACAACTCAACGTAGTGTTTTTTTTAATATTGTTTTTGAATTTTTGTTTAATTGTGGACGGTTTTGTCAAAATGAAGGATAACGACCTGCTAAACGTAGTTCGTCAAAGAAAACGAAGATACAAAAAGTGGAAGATAATCGAGCGTTAAGTTGAGCGATAGCTCAATAGCGATTATCCGTTTCGATTGTAGGATTTTTATAGTTAAAAATTCTATGATTGAACCACTTTATTGGATTGGGAGTTTGATTTGACGTTCCAAATTACTTTTAGCACTGCTGATGGTTCACGTTTTCCCTTGAATATCTCGCAGATCCATCTCAAGATCCAAGAATTGGATTTATAGAACAACTGATACAGGACTGTGGAAGCAGAGGAGACATATTAGTCTACAATATTGGTTTTGAGAGAGGGAAATTCAATGATCTAATCGATGTATTCCCTAAGTATTCTAATGAGTTGAGAGGGATTGTAAATAGACTTAAAGACCTTATGGTTCCGTTTCAACAAAAGTGGTACTATACCCCCGAAATGAGGGGGTAGTTATTCAATAAAGTACGTTCTACCCGCACTTGTTCCTGAACTCTCATACAATGATCTTGATATTAAAGAAGGAGGTACAGCATCTAATACTTTTCTTTCTATGGTTAATGAAACCTTTGAAGGTGATGTAAAAGAAACAAGAAGACAACTCCTTGAATACTGTAAGCTGGATACTTATGCTATGGTCAAAATTCTTGAGAAACTTCGACAGGTATAAAAAGTCGTAATTCTGGTAAAATCTGGCAAAATTTTTTAAACTGATTTGAGCCACTTTCTGATTTTGAAGTAAAAATTGGAAAATATTTCGAGCGGGGTATTGAATTAGGGTACGACTCATATATATGTATATATAGATAGGGGATTCCTGGCAGGGACCTCCTCCACGGGGGATCCACTGTCAATTCTAATCGGCAATTGGAAAATTAATCTTGACTTAAAGTCCACCTACTACTGCCGTAAAGAATTCTCCTGATCTGAAGTTAGACTCACTTCAGGTTTCCATTTTAATCTATCACTTTTTTAGACTACACTTTAATTTGTGAGTTTTTTTCACAGACTCAAACTCTCATAAACACCCATCACCTCTTTTTCTCTGATACCAAGATATCTTTTTGTAATTCCCATTGAAGAATGACCAAAGAGTTCCATTAAAAGAACAATAGACTGGTTGGAGTAGTTATTTAATTTAAGAACTCTGTTTCCAAGTGTTTTGCGAAACATGTGGGTGGATACATTCCCATCAACATGTACTTTATACTGTCTAAATATTTTTTTTAGGGAAACGTTCACCCATGATTTATCAATGGGTTTGGTTCCATACTTGTTTAAAAATATAAACTGATTGTCGTCATCTATCAGTTGTTTTCGTTTGATACGAGATATTATTTCGAGTAAATCTTGATTTAATTTAATTCTTCGTGTCTTCTTTGTCTTTTGTTCCACTATTATTAAAATATCTCCCCCTGAAAAGTCGGTGTACCTTAATTTAAGTATGTCTCCTATTCGTAAACCCGTAAATACACCAATGGAAATCAATAGACAGTATTTGTAGTTCCCATCTCGTTCCAATTTAGCAATTAGTGATTTAAACTCTTCCCATGGAATTGCACCGGTTGTTGTTCGTTGACCTTGTAGTGACATTTTTAAGTTTTTATAAATTAACAAGGCTAACATAAGCGCAAAACTTAGATAATGCCGCATTTTTTTATGAAAGTATAAGGTAGGTGAGTCTTTCAATAGGTCATAATCACTGTAACTTATTGCTGGTAAAGGGATAAGAGAATTTTGATAAACTTATACTTATTACAAAAGTATAAGCAAATAACTTTTCAAATCAATTTTAGGCAAAATAAAATTCTCGCTGTAGATTCCGGTTATGGAACTCAACATTTACTTAATATAATGAATACCTTTTTCACTATTTATTTTACAGTTGTTGGAGGGTTGTTTATATTAACCTTGATAAGTGAGATTATTAAATTTTTGATTGGTGAGGGTGAAGACTGGCAATTTCAGTTGGCAGAGGATGTATTAAACTGGTGCCTCTATCTATATCCAATTCGAAAACAAAAACCACAAATCAATTTAGTTGAAGGAAGTTCTAAACTTGCTGGGGAGTATTGTTTCTATAACAACACAATTACTATTTATAAGGATAACAATGTAATACGCAGAGAACTAATCAATACTGTTATACATGAGTATTTCCATTATTACCTAATCACATCAGAATCTAAATCTAAACTCTACCATGATCAATTGGAACAATTCTCATTGGCGCATCACCCGCAAGAAATTCTTTGCAATACCATGGGGGAAACACTTACAAAACTGTATTTGAAAAATAAATAAAAACGGTCCTTATTTCACAGGAAGGTCAATATCCCAACCAATCGTGCCGATAAGAGTTTAATGTAATACAGTGATCAAAATCAGGGATTCAACAGATGCAATCGAGAATTGTTTTCTACGCCAGTTGGTGCTTTATGGTTTTAAACTTGATTGTTTTTTACGACAAAAAATATCGAATTCATTTAATAAAATCACCTTTTCAGGGTCTAATTCATACTCAGGTGGAATATTTAATTTTTCAATAAAGAAATCCTTTAACACCTCCATATCAGATGGATTAGTAGACCCACAATTTATTAAATAACGATTAAAATATTCATAATTTAGATTATCCTTTCCTTTTAGCATCTTCTTTAAGTTTATTCAATTTATCGACTACAGCTTCGCGAATTAGATCTGAAGTTGTGTATCTATTTTGATTTTCAGTTATAACTGAATCCATCAAATTCTTGAACTGATTCTCCGTTAGTCTGACAATTACCCGTCTTGTTTTTTTCTCTTTCATAACTGTGTTTTTCTATAAATATGTCATACAACTGAAAAAGACATGGAGTCATAAATTATTTTTTGTAGAGGGGTGTAGTTGAGTTTTACCCCCATAAATCATTTAAAGAATCTCTTGTTTTTATATGCCAATTATCAATCCATTTGGGACCCTCAGAGTCAATAATATTATCAGTTAGTACATCACATCCATTTGGTGAAAAGATGTCATCACCAAGTACTATATCGTCTCTACTTGTATAAGTTTCATTAACATCTGTAACCAATTTTTCTAAATCTGCTGGTTCAGAATTTATATGTCTTTTAATTGTGCTAATGGATAACCCTGTTTTTTCTGCAAGTGCTTTCTGAGTGATTTTTAACCCTTGAGATTTTAACTCTTTTTTTGCAGTAATTATCTTTTCGATTGATGTATTACTTCTTCTTTTTCCATTTATTTTACATGCTAAATTTCTTTTTTCTGCGCCTGTTAATTTTGAGTTACTATTGAAATGCACGTACTTGTACTTTTTATTCTTAAATTCATAGTTTTCATCATTTTTAATACTGGAGTAAACGAAAGTAAATAGATCTAAGAGTTTCTTAAATTCCATTGGTGGTTTTCCAAAATAATTATTAATGAAATTAAGGTAAGAAAACAAATAACTTGCCGTTAACTGTGGATTTAAGAAAACCAGTTTATGTATTATAATTGTATAGATACTATGTTTTTTGGTATCTCTTATCTCGCGAGGAAAAGTAACATCCATTTTTTCTGATGCAAATAATTCAACAATTGGATTATTAACCACTACAGGTGTTTTTGTTACAATTTTATCCATAAATTCTTCGAATTCAATATTGGAAAGTGGCTCAATCAATGTATTATTATATTTTTTATTCAATATAGATTGATTGAGCTGTTTTTTAGAAGTGTTTTTTTCTTTACTTAAAGGAATATCAACTGTAATTTCATTCTCATAATTAACGAATGGTTCAGTATCGTATGATAGATACATTGGCCTGCCAAGGTCTTTACATATTACATCAACTTGTTCTTCTTTTAGAATGGTTTCTGTTATAGTATTCCATATATCAAGAAAGTTCTTATTGTCAACTGCATTAGTTAATTTAAAAAATACTGCTATTCCACCAGCACCACTTGAGATACATACTAAAGATACAAGATGACCATATTTTTCAATAAAGTAATGTTTGTATTCTTGTGCGTTAACGACTCCATCAAAATCAAAATATATATAAGAAGATGGTGCAATGAAATTTTTTGTATAATTCTCATCTTCTTTTAAACTACGCTTTTTAACACTGCAGTTTGGAGTAATGTAGTTTAGAAATATTTTCTTTTCCTTATAGGTCTGGTCCCCCTTTAATCTTAGTTCCCTGATCTCATTTATCAGAGATTTTTTAGGGTTGTTTTTAATTAATTTAACTAATTGTGATAAATCAATAGTTTTGCTGGGGATTAGATTAGTAATTCCTTTTTCAAAGTAGCTGAACATTAAAATAATAATCCCCCAAATTTCGATGTGGTGGCATCTACTTTAAGGAGGATAAACATGCTTTATGTGTATTATAATTATCATCCACCAACGATAACCACACGATCTTAAAAGATATAAATCGAATTAAGTATTATTAAAATATAGTAAATAGAATTGACAAAGTCAAATTTGGAAAGAAATATCATTTATTTAAAAAAGTCTCAAATTATTTGGAACCATGTAGAATTATTTTATATCTTTGCATTGATATTTTAATCGAAATGGCAAAAAAAATAATTTATAATTTGACTCCAAACGGACTTAAAAAAAGACAAGAATCTCTTAAAAATTTAGATTTGAAGTCACCTAAAGGGATATATTCTGCACCTCAAAGTGAAATTGAAAAGCTGCCTTCGAATGAGGTATTCGAATATTTAAAATTTAGTAATAGTTGGGGTATTTTCACTCAATTCAAGGATGAGTTAGAGAATGAAAGAAAATTTTTAATACGTGAAGTAGATAAAATCACGGATGTTTCTACTACTAAAATTAAGAGTTCTCAATTTGATATTTATGATGTAATTACTAAACTTCAAATTAGAATTAGTCGCTTCTTGGATTCAATAAATCCAACTTACGATTTTACAATTAACACAACCAATCTTTACCTTAAAAAGGAGGATAGAACTATACAAATACCGTATGAAGTATCAAGAATATACTATATGAATGACGAGGGTTATACTGAAAGAACCATAAAAAGAGTTTTTGGACGTAAAGACTATTCAGATAGTGAAGAAGTTGTGAAGAAGTTGATCATGAAGAATATCGAGGTAGATGGTGTGGAAATTAATAACTCAAAGTTTAGTAATCGTTACATGCCAGATTTGATTGTAACAATCAATGGAGCAAAATGGGTTGTAGAAATTAAACGTAATAAGAGTGACTTTATGAGTACTGCAGTATCATTAGAGTTATGGTCAAAATATAAGTCAACCTATTTTGTGTAGACTTTTTTTAAATTCAAAATACTTGGTCTCAAAAAAACAAAGACTAAGTAATTACTAACGCACCAGAAGGTGCACTAAATTTCATTAAAAATGAACATACGTTTTATGCTACCCCAGCTTTATAGGGGACTTGAAAATCAATTTAATTTAGTTGATTTAAACAGAACCGAGATTGAAAAAAAATCTCCTCAAACCTTAATATTAGATGAATCGTATGATTCTTGCATTATTGGGTTTGATTTAAACACTTCAGCAGTAGTCTATGATTCTCATCTACTAATTGATGAGAAGTGGAGTTATGAAGATGCTGACACTTATAATTTGGATCAGTTTTCAGATGAATGGGCTATTGCTTACGATGAGCAATTTGACATTTTAAATGATGACCAAAAGGGATTGTTAAAAGAAGATGATGCTGATATCATACCCCCAATTTTTACTATTAACACTTTAATATTTTAATCATGAAAAGAAAATTTTTAGAAAGAGCTCATAAAATAGAATTAAAAAAATTAAAAAAAATGAGTTTAAATCCATGGGAGTTTTGTCCATTAACTCCTTTTAAAATTGAAGTTTTATCATCTATTAAAAATGGAAATAACAAAAAATCAAATGCTATACATTTTAATTCTAATATTATTTTAGGTGACACCAAAAATAAAGAAGTTTTGGGAGATGAAATTTTCAACAAATATTATGAAAAAGGATTTACAGATGGAGAAATAGTGGAGCACCATGGTTATATAGACATTACAATGATTAGTGAATTCAGAGTAATACCTGGATATGGACATATATTTTTAACCAATGGAAAAATTATGCCAGTTACTAATTTTATTAAAGTAGCTGCTAATTCTGTAGTAAATAATATTCCAGTATTTTATTACGGAGTTATAGTTGAATTTCACAATTAAAAATAAAATTATGAATAATAAAAATAGTTTAAAATTCATTTTAAAGAATATACATCATATTAAATCTAAAAATACTGATTATACGTTAGAACTTAAAATAAAAGATTTTAAAGGTGAAGAATTGACAAATGAAGTATTTCAAGATTTTAATTTCTTGTTGCATACGATTGAGGCAATATTTAATGAGTTTGACAATGTTTATGAAATCAGGAGTGAGTTCAAATTAAAACCTGAAATTTTAAAAGCATCAGTAATATTAAAAATATTACCAAGGCTTTCAGATAGAATTAGCAACAAAGAAGTCATATTACCATGTGACTTTGAAAGAATTATTCCCAATATTGATTTATTTGATGAAAAATATGGATTAATAATTAAGAGTGATGATGGCAAATCATTAAATCCAATAGTTGACCTTTATATTGAATCAAGCTGTGGCATGCATCTTAATGCAGAAAGTAATAAAGAAATACCTTTTTTGGATTTTCTTGAATTATTTTATCAGGATAAGTCAAAATGGAAATTTAAAAAAAAATCATGATCAAAATACTTGGTCTCAATTAAATAGGACTTTTTAAATGAAACAATCATCACATATTTCATTGTCCGAAGTAGGTCAATACATAAACCGTAAGGACAATCGTTCCATCAAAAAGTGGCTTAGGGATCATCACATCCCAATCCACAAAGACGGTAGGGAATATGTCTTTCGGATACAAGTCGAACATGAAGTCTGGAGACCATTTACCGAAGATTTAGTGAAAAGATATCCAAATTCATGGCAACCACGTTTAGAATCAATCTATGGTGATCAGAAAGAACTATATCAACTTCTTTACCATGATTGTTTGGAATTCGATACTGGATTTGTGCCTTACCAATTTAATCTGGACATTAGCTCTAATAAGGAGCACGAATCCATCTTTCAAGAACTTTATCAATAATGAAATTACCAAATAATTCACATTCTGGAATCAAAATCTACTGTAAAAGATGTAGAAAAAATAACACGGGTTGTCGTCACAACGACCACCAGGTGTTCCGGATGTGTTTTATTGATCGAGTTACTGGTAAACACAGAAGTAAACTTCTAAAATCAAAAGTATACGCTGATGCTGTAGTTGAGGGTATTGAATTTAGAAGGAGAATAGAAAATGGTCTGGAGGAAACGGTTCCTGATCGACTTAAAATGAATATTGCTGAAGCACTCGTTTATTTTGATCAATATCTAAAGGGAGATACACAATATGCACATTTAAAAAAGGAGGTATCAGATAAACATCGTAAGGAGTTAATTAAGTATTGTACGCTTTTTGCTAAATCTTTGAAAAATAACCACAATCTCAGGAAGATGAAACCGGGGGATGTCAGAAATAATGATGTTTCTATTTTCTACAGACAATTGGAGATTAAATACCCTCACCCCAAAACCTTCAACAAGGTTTTAACGAGTATAACTTCTTTCTATAAGTTCTTGATCGAAATCGAAGAGTTAGACATCAAGAATCCTTTTAAAAATTGTATTCGAAAACAAGTGATTAAAGGTGATAATCTAATTTTAACAAAAGATGAGTTTGAGAAAATTATAGCAGCGGTAGAATCAAAGTCATCGTTTCAACAAACAAGAACCAATGGAAGAAGAGATTACGTGTATGCAACTTGGATGGTTAATGCATTTAAACTCTTTCTCCTTATTGGTGGACGAAGAGAGGAAGTACTCAGTCTTAAATGGAGTGATATTATACAAGGCAATAACGGAGTGTTGTTTTTTCAATTTAAAAATCTAAAGGTTGAAAGATTAGGGAGTAAAAATGTAAGTAAAAAACTCTCCCCTATTAACGCGGATCTGATGACACTTTTAAAAGAAATGGGGTATGATCAAATGAAAGGTAAAAATGTCAAACTTATAGATCCTGAGAATACATATAAAATTAATACTATTATGGAGAAAGTTTCTCGATCGTTCACCCATTTTAGAAAAGCTGCAGGTATCGAAACTCCTTTTACTCTAAAACATCTGAGAAAAACATACCTTACTTGGGTATTTCATACCATGGGAAGTGATACCAGATTATTGTCATCTCACACTTCAATGAAGGTATTAGAAAACCACTACATCAACCCACTTTTATTAAACGTTGAAGAAGAGAAATTAATGAAGGTTAAAGTCTTTGGATAGTCGTATTTTATCTAACACAAGAGTGTAGCACATATAACACAAAGAGAGTTATATATTTGTAACTACTTGAAAATGAGAGGATAAAATTGAATGAAATTGGGTGGTAAGGAGTGTTATGAGCCCGACGAGCTACCTACTGCTCTATCCCGCGATATAGACTACAAATATAAGATAGTTTTTAAGTTCTACAAGGTTTATTTGAATATAATTTCGAAAGAGGAAGGTGTTTTTAGTTCTAACACAAAACCTGCATTTGATGGTAATTCATAGGATTCTCTAGCACAAAGATCTAGCACAGAATCGATGTCTATTTTTTTAATTCTCAAACAAATAACAACCCTTTAAGAATACAGTCTAAAACCTTTTGTGAAAACATTTATAAAGTCCTTAATCTACTTAATGAATAAAAAACCAAACCATAAAATAGAGCACAAGTACCTATAGATTAATCGTTTAATATTTTTTATATATTTGATTAATTCAGAAATAGACAAGACCGGAGAGAAAAACCAATTAGAATAAAATAATTCATCATGAATTTCAACAAAATATTCCTTTTAAAAAAACACATACTTAGAAATAGATTAATACTATATATAGTAATTACATTTATATCACTTTCAGGAATTTATGGCCAGTCTGAGAACTTATTCATTGGTGTAAGTGATCATGAGGTGGTTGAACCAAATTATAATGATACACAATATTACAAAGTAGGCCCCTTTGGTTGGTTGGGGACAATAATTTTTGAAAGTCATGATGAGTTCTATTATCCAACAATTAATGATTATCAACCGCCAGGATATTATAGTATTAATGGAAATGGAACTGCTTTAGGGGACTTCAATTCAGATGGTAAACAAGATTTGGTTATTACATGGAATGTTACACCACATACAATAGAACGCCAGTTTAGGATTCCTACATTTACTGTTTTGCTCAATAACGGAGACGGATCCCTAAAACACATACCTGAGATATTTGAAGATGAAATGAATTTCAATACCTTTTCAGCTCATAGAACTATTGTAACGGATTTTAATTCAGATGGTAAACCAGATATAATTGCAAGTTCGCAGGCAATGATTAAAAGGAATGCAGACGGAACCTATACCACGAAACATGATCCAATTCCACTTGCATTGAGCACTTCTGAAGGAAAATTAAAAGACGCTACTGCTAATATTGAAGGACAAGAGGATAAAGGAGTTCCTGTTGGTTACGAAATAGGTCATGATCTTTCAGCGGGTGATGTCAATGGAGATGGATTCCCTGATGTATATACTGGCAAAGTTCTTTTGTTAAATAATGGTTCAGGTGTTTTTAAAAATGCAACTGATTTTCTTCCTCAAGAGTTAAAACCATCACCTGGTTATATTATGTCATCTGCTATTGGAGATTTAAATAATGATGGTGTTGGTGATATTATATCTGCACATTCGGACGGGTCTCCCGTTTCAGGTTATATTTTATTAAGTAGAAATGGGGATATTAATTTTGAAAACAGAGAGTTAATCCAACTACCAGGCGGAAGATTTGGTGTTGGAAACACAAAGTTTAATTATGTAATCCTCCATGATGTTGACTCAGACGGATTATTAGATATTGTTTTTTCAGTAACCCGATCAAATCCATATTATACTGGATTGAATATTCAGTTAATTATGAATAAAGGAGATGGAGTATTTGTTGATGAAACTGAAACACGTGTTAATTCACCTGATTATTTAGATAATATGTCAGGAGGAGGTATCTTGTCCATTGCAGATGCTAACAACGATGGAATATCTGACATAATACAATCAGGAGTTGAATCTGTCATTTATATAAATAAAGGGGGTAATTTAGAAGTGTTTGATCGTGAACGTTATGCATTTTTACAAAGGTGGCAAATTAAAGGTAGTGAAGGTTATAAAGAGTTTTATTTACAAGATGTTCCAAATCAATCTTTTCCGATAGATTTAGATGGAAAAGGTGGAGTAGATTTTATTAGTTATTTGGAAAAAGCTAAGTCAGGTTCAAATACACCTGAACCTACTGAAACTGTTTTCTATTCAATTCTTTCCAGGTTAGATACTGACAATGATGGGGTCATTGATGATATAGATACTTGTCCCGATACTCCTGAAGGAGAAGAAGTAGATGAAAATGGTTGCACCAGTAATCAATTAAGTGTAGTTGACGAAATATTGAATAATACATTTCAATTATATCCAAATCCAGTAACTAATATTTTAACAATTGAATCTAAAAATTTTCAAATAATAAAAGTTGAATTTTTTAATTTATTTGGTAAAAAAGTAAAAGAGGTTCATTCAGGCTTTGAAACAATTAAAACAGATAACTTATCTAATGGAATGTATCTTATTAAAATCTCTTCTAAAAAAAATATGGTAATGAGAAAGATTTTAAAAATATAATTTTTTGAGACGTTTTTATAATCCACTTTTATTGAACATTGAAGAAGAGAAATTAATGAAGGTTAAAGTCTTTGGATAGTCGTATTTTATCTAACACAAGAGTGATTTTCTTAATTTAAGGTTATATCTGCCAAGCCTAGAACGTTGAAGTATGAAACATATGATTTAAGTTGCTTCGTAAATAATGAATTCTCCTTTAATCTAGCATCAATCAATTTTTGTTCGCGTGAATTTATTAAAAATAATGAACTTTCTCCTAAAGAAAATTTTCGCTCTTCAGCACTAACCAATGTCTCGTAATCTATTACTATATCCTCGATTATTTGGACTTGTTCACTCAATGAATTTATTTCAAAGCGTATCGCATTTAATTTATTGGTTAATTCTAAGATAGTTATATCCTGTTCAAATTCTGCATCTTGAATTTTATAGTTGGTTAATTTTAAATTCCCACGTTCTTTTCTCATAAATAACGGAAAACTCAGATTCAAAAAGGCTTTATAATTTGTCGTATTGAAGCTATTGAGCCTATCATAATCCTCTGAAAGATAATTATATTGTAAGTCAACTTTTGGTAATAAATTATTTTTCTTAAGCTTTCGTTCTACTTCTAGTCCATCGATTTTGGCTTGTAAACTCAATAATTTCGGATGATTTTCATTAGGAATTCTATTATTTAAAAATGAATTAATATTTAAAATATTCTCGAGTATTTCAATTTCAAGGGATTTTGGTGAAACTTTTTCTTCCAATTGTAGTGGAATTTCATTCAGCCATAGAAAGTTGCTTACTTTAAGTGATGCCTTTCTTCCGTTTAATTTTACAGCTTCTAGTTCTAGTTTTCTATTCTGAAATGTAATTCTTGCTTCTGTGATATCTATTGCAGCTTTATCTCCTTCTTCAACACTACGTTCTATAGCTTTTAATCTGTCTTGTGCATTATCAAGAAAATTAGTGTAGATTTTTTGATCATTAGTAGCTTGCAACCATTCAAAATAAGCCTTACTTGCTTCTACAATTATATTGTTTATTAAAAGCTCACGGTCTGCTTGTGATTGCTTAACAAATATCTTCGCTTTTTTTAACGCTGCTATTCGGTCGTTGATTAAAAGACCTTGTGCGAGTGATAATGAAACTCCAGCACTATAAAGACCATCATTGGGAACATTAAGACTTGGGTTTAGAAATTGCCCATTATTTTGCTCAAAGTTAGCTTTTAATTCCACACCATACCAAGTCGGTATTTTGAAGGTAGAATTTAATTGGTCGTAATATTCAATGTCCTTAAATTTTTTGCGGTCAAAATCCACCTCAATTTTTGGGTCAAAACCACCTCTTGCTTTTAACAAATTTGCTTCTCCTGTGCTAAGGACAAGATTGGCTTGCTTGACTAACGGATGATGTTTTTTAACAAATCCGAGGAATTCTTCAAAAGTTAATATTTCACTTAAATTATCAACTGAATTTTCCTCTTGTATCTGACCTAAAACAGTATTTGTAAAACAAAAGACCAAAATGACTAAAATTATGTTTTTCAATCTTTTCATTTCTTTTCAATTTTTAAGTCTTTTGCAGTTGTAGGTAAGTAATAATCTGGTGGAAAACCGTTAAGTTTTCGCCATAATTCATACCAAATCGGCACATCTTGAAGTAAGGCGATAGTGCGAGCACCTGAGCCAACTCGTACGTTTTTTGGCCATTGTTCTGCATCCTTTTTAGGTGCAACTAAAACCCTAAATTTTCCGTTTGGACTTATAAATGTTTCAACTGCAACTACATTACCACTATATGTTCCGAAAGACGCATCTGGCCAACCGCTAAATACAATGGCTGGCCATCCATCAAATTGAACTCTTATATCTTCGCCTACGTGAATTAAAGGCAAGTCAATTGGTTCAACAAATGTTTCAACTGCTATATCATAATCCGCAGGCATTATACCAACCAGTTGCTCTCCTTCTTTAAAAGTTTCTCCAATACCAGATTTTATGGCTTTGTTTATATAACCGTTTTGAGGTGCAAGTATGTAACGCATTTTGTTCCTTAACTCATAATTAGCAGAAGCATTTTCTAACTTTGACACTTGCGCCTCTGTGTCAAATTGTGCAGAACTTGCTGTAAATTTATCGCTCTGTGCTTTGCTTATTTTTTCGGCATACTCTGTGGCAGTTCTATTTATGTCCAATTGATCATTTATTAATTGATTTTTACTAGCAAGCAGTCTATTTTCTTGACCAATTAATTTTGCTTCTGTTTCTTGTAGTTTCAGCTGTTTACCTTCAACATCAGCTCTTGATTTTAGACCTTCGGTTTGTAAGGTAACCGTTCGGTCGTACTGCTTTTGTGCAATTTCTTTATTGGTTTTTGCAGCTACGAAATCTATACTATCACTCTTTACTTTATATTGTGTTTGTTTCAGCTTGTTTTGTGCTTGTTCAGTTTTTAATTTGCGTTCAGACTGTAACGCATTAATTTGATTTTCTAGCGCGCTAACTTTATCCTTATAAGAAATCACAGCATTACGTTTAGCATCTCGCTGCGAAATAGTTCTCTCAACAAGACGTGGGTCTTGGTATTCGTTCTTAATTTCAGAAACAAATAAAATAGTATCGCCTTTTGCCACATAATCGCCTTCACGAACAAACCATTGCTCGATTCTTCCAGGAATAGGTGATTGAATGGTTTGTGGTCGTTGGTCTGGTGTAAGCGTTGTTACATAGCCAGCACCTGTAACGTTTTGCGTCCAAGGTAAAAAGAGTATAATGATACCAATTATTGCAGATGCAAGTAAAAAGCGATTAAAGTATTTATTGTGTTTGACATTTTGCGCTTTAGCTAATGCGGAATAGCTGTCAAAATTAACTTTTTTGTTTAATTGATTATGAGATATATTAAGCATTGTTGGTCGGTTAATTTGATTCTAAACGTAAATTTTTATTGCAAACTGTTTTCCATTCTTTATTTTTCCCTGAAACTATAAGTAACCAAGGTTTTTCTGGGTTAGCCAAATAATTCATTAAACGTTTCGCTTCAGTTGGCTCAAAATGTTCGAGTGTATCTTTAAGTAATAAAATTTTTGGTTCATGAACAATGGCTCTAGCCAATAGAAGTCTCTTGGAAACGGTATGTGGTAAGCTTTGACCTTGCGATAAAATTTCACTGTTAATACCCTTAGATTGTTTTCTAATATAGCCTTGTAATCCAACATCTTTTACAATTTGATTTATTATATCCATTGCAATTGTCTTATTACCAAATGTTATGTTCTCAAGTATAGTGCCTTCAAATGGAAATTGTTCTGGAAGTACTTGACCTACGTTAGACCTGTATGCATTAATATTCATACCTTTAAAACTATGTTCATTTATGTAGATTGCTCCATTTGAAGGCTCTATTACGCCAGAAAGTATTTTAAGAAGTGTAGTTTTTCCAGAACCCGATGGACCTTCAATTAACAATCTATCCTTATGCTTTAAATCAAGATTTACATTATGGAGAATAGTATCTCCTTCTATAGTGAGGTGAGTAAGATTATTCAAGGTTATTGAAGCTGTATCATTTTTTAAAAAAGGATTTGTTCCTTCTTGTGCTTCAAGTTCTTTATCAACGACTTGCCCTATTTTTTCTAAGGATGTAAGCACATCGTAAAAACTTTCTAATCCTGTAACTAATTTTTCTACAGAGCTAATAACCAAAAGAATAATGATTTCTGCCGCTACAAATTGCCCAATATTCATTTGTTGATTTAAAACAAGTAGTCCACCAATTAGCAATAATCCAGCGGTTACCAATACTTTAAAACCAATCATCTGAATAAACTGTGTCATCAATATTTTAAAATGATTCTCCCTTGTTTCAAGATAATTTTCAGTCAACCTATTATTATGCTCCATTGCAAGCGAAGTTCGTCCAGAAAGTTTAAAACTTGTAAGTGAACGTGCTATTTCTTGAAGCCAATGAGCAACCTCATATTTTGATTTGGATTCCTTAAGACTTGTTTCCAAACCTTTTTTTGCCGTAAACTTAAACACTACATAAACCAATATTAACAATAGTAATCCATAAATAATAAAAAATGGATGATAGAGTGATAGCAATATCAAGCCAAATAAAATCTGAAGAATTGCAGCTGGAAAATCAATTAGAATTTTGGACAATCCTTTTTGTACTGTTAAAGTGTCAAAAAATCGATTGGCTAGTTCAGGTGGATAGTCTTGGCTTAGCTCATTCCATTTTATTTTTGGGAAACGGTATGCAAACTCAAATGACGACCTAGTAAATATCTTTTGCTGAATATTTTCGAGTATTCGTATTTGCATTAGTTGCAAAATTCCTTGAAAGGCAACACCTAAGGTAACAAGCATAACTAAGACTATCCAAGAAGTCGATACCTCTGCTCCTTGAATAAGATTAATAATAGCTTGTATACCCAATGGTAATGTAAGAGTAACTAATCCAGCAAAAACGGCATAGTAGAAAATTTGTCTAATATCTCTTCTATCTAATTTGAGCAAGTTTATAAAACGTTGCCAAGGCTTCATTTCTTTTTTCATTCAATTTATTTTTTGAGCGTATTGAAAATTAAGTGTGTATAAAATTCTTGAGGTGGATGTTTTTTTCCACAATCTGTAATTGTTGGAAAATGGTCTGCAAGAAAATTTTGGTGTAAAGAACCTTCCACAAGTGTACTTGCCAATGAAGCAGGAAACGGATAGTTTTTATTTACTTGAATTATTATGTTTTTAATGCGTGAAATGAGCCTTTTATATATTGAAAAATACCCTTCCTTATTTTCTACATCTACTTCTTTTGTTAAGAAGGATTTAGAGTATTCGTTAATTACAATCTTACTTAAAAGTTTTTCATTAATATGCGAGAAATTTGAATCACTTTCAGTTTTGGCTGTTATAATTGAAATAATTTTTTCAAGTTTTTCACTGGCATTAGGTATACTATAGGTCTGTAGGACTAATTGATATTCAATCCAAGCCCAATACCACGAAGTAAGGTATAATAACAGTTTGTGCTTATTTTCAAAATAACGATATATTGAACTTTCATTTGATAAAATTATTACGCCTAATTTTCTGAAAGTAAAAGCATCAAAACCAATCTCGTTAATGAGCGTAATACTGTGCTCAACTATGCGCTTGCCTAATTCAGACGTTTCAGGATTTTTAATAAAGGTTTTTTCATTAACCTGAATCTTGATATTTTTTAATAATTCTTGCATAATTCAATATTTATGAGTGCAAATATAACAGTAATACTATTAATAAACAAAAGTAAAACACTCTTTTTACATAGCTTTAGTGAGGAGCTTTATAACAAGGATTTAATAAGTGTTTCAATTACAAAGTTGGATTTCATAAATGAAATATTGAAGATAGTATTCGAAAAGTATAATATTAATTTAACCGCTGAAGGCTGGAATAATTTCGGAGATTCCCTTCAATATTTGGCTGTATTATATCTAACACAAGAGTCTAGCACGTATAACACAAAAAGGATAATATTTTTTTAACTACTTGAAAATGAATGAATAAAATTGAGTTAATTTAGGTAGTAAGGAGTGTTATGAGCCCGACGAGCTACCTACTGCTCTATCCCGCGATTTAGACTGCAAATATAAGATAGTTTTTAAGTTCTACAAGGTTTATTTGAATATAATTTAGAAAGAGGAAGGTGTTTTTAGTTCAAACACAAAACTTGCATTTGATGGTAATTCATAGGATTCTCTAGCACAAAGATCTAGCACAGAATCGACAACTATTTTTTTGAATTTCAATCAAACTTGAACCCTTTAAGAATTAAGTCTAACACCTTTGAAAAAACCAATCGTAAAATCTACAACCCATTTTAGAGTTAAAAGTCCGAACCACAAAATAGAGATGAAAATGTGCCAAAAGAATTTAATGAAATTAACAAAGAGAATGATCACCATGTAGATCATTTGAAACGTAGCAGCGTTTTTACCTCTAACTTGAATACCACCCAATTTAAAACTTGAGTAATTTGGTTTCAAGATATTATAGGAACCTCGTTTATTTTTAAGGGAAGTACTAACTCCATTTTTTGAAACATTGAAATTAAATGAACCATTGTTGTATCTTCCAATAAACTGAAAGTTACCATTTTGTAAACCCATTCTTGCACCCTTAAATAATCGTTTGTGAAGTCGAAGTCCGTGTTTGGTGTTTATAGTAGCGCCAACTCCATCACCCTTAAATGTTTTGGTAGCAGAAACACCACCTGTTCTTGAAACTCGGACATTTTTCCCTCTATATTCTATTCTTTTTGACGGTTTATCTTTGTTTTTTGATTCAGTAGTGACATATGCCAAAATTAAGAAATTAAAATAAGGAGATTGAGATGTTTGAATTTTGATTTCCCCTCCCCCTATTATTCAAAGTTGCAGCACAATTTCCTTTTTTGACGGACTATTTATTAGTTAGTAATAAACGTCCGTAAACTTCCTCTAATTTTGAAGGAAGAGGATTGATGATCCCTTGGCTCCAAAAATTTGGATAACGTCTCCGTATATGAAACGTAGCGTATAAATAGACACTAATTTTTCGGATTAAACACTAGCCGAATTTTTATTTTTTATGTTTATCTTTCTGTTCTCTAAATATACAAAAATAAAAAATTGGCAGACTTAATAAAGAAGCAAAAACCTCTCAGAAAGCCTATAATAGCTATGTTTTATATACATTGTTGTGCATAGTGCTTTTCACGATCTGCTTGGTTTTTCGATGTTTGTTATTTAGTTCAGAATTGAGCATTGGCGAGACATACTCTTTTGCAATTTTGGGTTTTTGTGTTGGCTGAAGCGAATTGCAAATGTGTATGGCTTATGCGTTGGAAAATAAATTAAAGTTCTTACAATCTGAAGAGCATTTTTTTTCTACTACTTTTGTTCATCTATCCATCCACCGTTTAAAAGATGCTGATTTATCTTTACCAATTATTACATCTTCTGTGTGAGAAGGGTCTATTTCCAGTTTTAGTTTTCCATTAAAATAAGTATGAACTCTTTTAATAGCATCGATATTCACTATGAATTGACGATTTATTTTAAAAAAATGTTCGGGGTGTAATTGGTTTTTTAAACCTTCTAATGAAAAATTAACAGGGTATTCACGCTTGTCGAAAGTCACCGCAAAGGTTATGCCTTGCATACTGTAAAATAGTGCAATATCTTTAATTGATAAATGAAAAAAGGATTCGTTAGACTGTATTAAAAAGCGTTTGCGATATTCAGGCTTTTTACTTTTTATGAGTGACGCAAGTTCTGAAAAATCTATATTGGAATTCTTTTCTTGAATGAATTGAGTATTGTATTGATGGTACTTTTCAAAAGCAGTTTGTAATTCACCTTTTTCCACTGGTTTTAACAGATAGTCAATACTATTTACTTTGAAGGCTTGTATGGCGTATTCATCAAAAGCAGTAATAAATATAATTGCACATTCAACTTTTACTTGCTTAAAAATTTCAAGACTCAATCCGTCAGACAATTGAATATCTAACAGAACAATATCTGGATGTGGATTGTTTTGAAACCATTTAACAGCGGATTTGATACTGTTTAAACAACCAACAACTTCCGTTTCAAAAATTATTTCCTGCAAGGTTTCTTTCAACAAGCGTTGTGCTGGTAATTCGTCTTCTATTATTACTACTTTTATCATTTTATGCTGAAATTAAAGGAATGGTTACCACAAATTTTTCTTCTTGTTTACCATAAGTAAAACCATCATTTTCAAGCAATTCAAAACGCTTGCTTAAATTTGATAAACCTGTGTGTGTTGAATCGACAGTATCAATAATTTGTAAGTTATTACTAACGATTAACGTATTATCGGCATCGCTTTCAATTGAAATTTTCAATACATTTTCTTCATTAGCTATATTGTGTTTAATGGCATTTTCAATCAAAATTTGCAAGGTTAAAGGTGGGATTTGCATTTGTATTGCTTCTTCTGAAATAGTTGCTGAATATTCCAAAGCATCCCCAATTCTAACTTTGTGCAAAAAAATGAAGGAATCAATAAATTCAAGTTCCTTTTTCAAAGAAATTAAATCGTGATTCTTGCTTTGTAATACATAGCGATATACTTTCGATAGTTTGCGTGTAAAATCTTCCGCAGTTTTTGGATTGTGTTTTATTTCTGATATCAATACATTCAAACTATTAAATAGGAAATGTGGGTTGACTTGATTTTGCAACACTTTATAATCTGCTTTTAGTTTTTCCTTTTTGTAGTGTTCTGCATTCAGCAAAGAAGCTTTCCATTGCTTAAAGAAGTTTATAGCTATGGAAATACTGATAAAACCAATTAAAAAAACAATGGAACCTAAAAATATAATAACAGGTGCTTTCGGATAAATTAAAGACTGACCATTAATAAAATACCAGACAGTAAATGGTATCCCGATGGATATAAATGTCCAAAGAATGATAGCTCCTATTTGAATAAAAAGCCTTTTTTGTGGGTTGGAATACCAAGGATGTTTTTTATTCAAATAACGGTCAAAAAATAAGCTACCTTCCACATTCAAATTGAAAAACAGTAGGTAAAAAAACAAAAACAATCCCTTAGGAATTTGCAATTGAAGTTCAGCGTTTTCAGGCATACCCAAGCTAACTAATCGCATTACAGCAATAGCATACAACGACACCAAAACAATTCTAATTACAGTATTTCTACTATTTTTTGACATTTCTAATTACAGTAAATTACAGATAGCAATATATTAAATTAAAATTAACGCTATTATTATCTTTTTGGCGGAACCAACACAATTCCTACACTAAAAAATGGTGCTGATTCAGAGTCAAAATCATACACAGTATCATTTGCATCAATCAAACTATAATTTCTACCTGCACTTAAGCCTCCAAAAGCTTCTAAACGAAGTATTTTAGTTAGTTGATAATTGGCTAATACGCCAAAATTTATTCTCGAATAGTTTATTTTATCAATACTATTATCTTCGGAATGTACATTAAAATTTCCTCCGTTAAGATTATACTTTACACCCAATTCTAATTTATTACTTGGCAATAATGAATAGGCATATTTAGCATTTATAGGAAATAAAGCATTTATCTCGTGCCCATTTTTTTTATACTGCAGATTAACTAAAGGAATTAATCTCGGGCTCCCCAAACGTGCACTATATGCTAAACCTCCTCCTATTTTAAATGTAGAACTTAATTTTCTTGTAGCTGTAACTGCTCCTTGAAAAATAAAATCGTCAGAACTTAATTTTGCCTCAAAATCTGATGCTAATGTGGGTTTTAAATTGACAAGAAGATTCCATTTTTCGTTCCATTGATTTAGCAAAGTTACTTGGTAATAAAAAATTTGTAACTTTTTATTGTTATCATCAAACCGATACAACGGATTATTAAATGATGTTTCTACAAATCCATAACCAAACCCATTAACTAAAACAGTTTTATCGTTTTTTAATTTCTTCGGAAAGTTTACAAAAACGCCAAATTCTTGAAATGAAATTTCTTGGTTTCCTGAATCATTTTTTATTTCTGATTTTGGGTAGTTTGCATATTTGATTCCTGCTAATTTAAAATCCTGTGCATAACTTGCTTTCAGAAAAATAAAGAAGAAAAAAATACCAAAACTTGCTTTTTGCTTCGCTGTATTTTTATTAGAATATCGCATAGTTACTTTCTTTCCCATTCTATCGTTTTACTAAAAAAACCAACCTTTATTTTAACATCAAGCGTATTTTTCTTTGGAATAAATTCAGCATCAAACCATTCTTTACGTTTCGGGGAATATACTTTTCCTTTCCATTTGCCTTTGGTTTGTTTGAGTTCTTTAACCATCAGGTTGCCAATTTTAGCTTTAGGATTATCAGAGGATGTAATTTTTCCTGAAAAGACATCCTCTTGTGGTTCAATTTTTACAATCGTGTTTTGTTCGCCTACAACATACTCACCTGCTATATCGGACTTTGACTGTGCGTAACTTGTGATGCTAAATATTGTTATCAATACTACAGTAATTACATTTCTTAAATTTTTCATTTTATTATTTTTTACTTAATTATTATAAATTCTTTACAAAGATGAAGTGATACACCTTCCTTTTCAGAAATTTATTATTGAAGTCGAATTTTAGGCTTTGAAGTCGAAAAAAAACTTATTTTTAATTATTGACTAATTAACTTTCCATCTGAAAGCTCAATAATACGGTCGCAATTGGCTGCAAACTCATCATCGTGCGTTACGGCTATAATGGTTTGTCCACGTTCTTTTGCCAATTCTTTAAATACATCAAAAACAATGTTTGTGTTTTTAGAATCGAGGTTTCCTGTGGGTTCATCGCCCATAATAATGGATGGCGAATTAATCAGTGCCCTTGCAATGGCGACACGTTGCTGTTGTCCTCCTGAAATTTTAGAAGCTTTTTTATATTCATTGCCTTTTAAACCTAATAAATGAAGCGATTCTAAGGCTTCTGCCTCAATTTCATCTTTAGTCCTTTTGTTGAGTTTTAAAGCAGGTAACATTACGTTGTCTAAAACGGTAAATTCTGGTAGTAAAAAATGGAACTGAAAAACAAAACCTATTTGCTCGTTTCTAAATTTTGCTAGTTCGTTTTGTGACAAACCTGTAACCTGTGTGCCATTGATGGCAATGTTTCCTTTATAATTCGTATCCATTGTAGATAGCAAATACAGCAAGGTCGATTTTCCTGAACCCGATTTTCCGACAATGGATACAAATTCACCTTTTTTTACATCAAAAGAAATGTTTTTTAGTACTTGAAATTCTACGGGGTCGTAAAAATGTTTGTTTATGTTTTGTATAGAAATTGCGTTCATCTGTATATTTTTTATTGCTTTTTAACCTCTTAATATTTCAACAGGATCTACTTTTGATGCTTTTCTTGAGGGCAGATATCCTGCGATAAGCGTAATAACAACTCCAAAAACAAATGCCAATATGTAATCCTTTGCATTGTACACAACAGGCAATGTGTTGTGCGAAGCAATTTTAAAGGGCACAATGTCCAGAATTTGCACAATACTATTTCCTAAAAACAAGCCTACAAATCCACCAATTAAACCTATCGCTACCGACTGTGTTAAAAAAATTTCAATGACATCCTTTCCATTAAATCCCATTGCTTTTAGGATGGCTATTTCTTTGATTTTTTCGTTTACGGTCATATTCATAATGTTGTAAATTCCAAACCCTGCGACAATAAGTATGGTTAGCGAAACGGCTATTGCCAGTATATCTCTCAATAAACTTGAAGACACAAGCTGATCATTTCCTTCTTGCCAAGACTCAACTTTATAGTCTGTAAGTTTGCGTACTTTTTCTGCAACGGTTCTGGCATTATTATAATCATAGGTATTTACCAAAACATCAGTTGCATAACTTTTGTTTTTAGAAAACAATTGTCTTGCGGTTTGAATGGAAATTAATGCGCTCGTTTTATCTGTGCCTTTAGAGCCAGATTCTAACAACCCTATGATTTTAAAGGTTTTAGATACTCCTTCGGAAGTTGAAACTGAAATGGTATTACCTGTTTTTACGCCAATGGTTTGTGCCAATCCAACACCCAAAATAATACCATCAGACCGTTTGTCCAACTCACTTAAATTACCTTCTACAATATATTTTGCAGTTTCAAAAAGTTCGTTTTCATTAACTGTTTCAATACCTGAAAGCGATGCACTTGTATTTGAAACTCCATTTCTAATAAAAACTTTTTCATTGAGTTGTAGTGCAACACCATTAATTTCAGGCATATTCAACAATTCATTTTTTATAACATCTGCATTTTTAATGCCTTGTGTATATTGAATATTTCGGGCATTATTGACCATTAAAATCGTATTACTATCCTTTGGTTTTGATATTATTGGTGTTATATCTTCCGATAAATCATTGTAAATTTTAATATGCGACATTGAAGTGAAAGTAATTTCCGTTTGAATATTATTTACACCTGCCATAAAACTGTTCATCGCTATGTACATTGAAATACCAAAGCTTACACTTAATATAGCTACAAGTAGTTGACGAAACCTTGAGGTAAGATGTACTTTTGCAATTTTCTGATTGATATTCATCGTTTATATTTTTGATTTTACAATGATGTCTTCTTCTGAAAGTCCTGAAATTACTTCAGTCCAATCACTATTTCTTCTTCCTATTTTTATGGTTCTTTCTTCATCATTTTCAAGGATTACATAATTTTCTCTTATAAGATATGCAGTTGGAATAACCAATACATTTTTACTACTGCCAGTTTCAATATTTGCTTGTAGTTGAGAACCTGAAAATATTTTATTGGGTACTTGGTCAAACTGTGCTTCTACCACATACGATTGTTCTGTGGTGTTAAATGAAGGATAAATTTTTGAAATTTTTGCTTTAAACGTCTCATTAGGATTGGTGTTTAAATGCACCGAAACTGCCTGATTACTATTTACTTTTTTAATATCGTCTTCCGCAACAAATAGTTTGATGATAAATGCACCACTTCCAATTTCGGCAACAGCTTCGCCTCTTCTAATGAGTTCGCCTTGTTTTTTAAATACATTGATAACCGTTCCTGAAATAGATGAATTTAGTTTGTAATCATCTAAGATGGCTTTTTGCGTTTTAACTTGCACTAAGCTTCGTTTTTCATTTAGTTTTAAATCAGATGCGGTAGTCTTGTAATTGTCTTGTAACCCTAAAAGGTTATTTTGTGAAGCTTTGTATTGCAATTCGGCTTTTTCAAAATCAAGCTGTGATACTGAATTTTTTGCACGTAATTCTTTATAACGCACGTAATTTGTTTTGTCTAGGGACAATTGTGTTTTTGCCTGATTAATTTTTGTTTTTATTTGCTGTAATATTGAAGCATTTGCAGAAGCATTGGTTACCGCATTGTTATAGACCGCTTGTGCATCTGCAACCTGATTGTTTTGCACATCACTTTTTATAACAGCAACCGTTGTGTTATTAGTTATAATATCGCCTTCGCTTACAGGTATTGTGGTTAAAATTCCATCTACACTTGCAGATACGGTATATTGATTTTCTTGCTCTATATAGCCACTTGCAAAAACTACATCTTCAATATTTTTTAGAGTTGGTGTTGTGGTTTCTTTGCTGTTACACGATGACAATAACGATAGTGCTAGTATCATACATCCTAAAAAAGTTATGCTGTGAGGTTTCATTGTTATTATTCTTTAATTGTTGGATTTTAATTCTATTTGTCTGATATATACTTTATACTTTGCCAAAGTGTATGACGCCAAAGTTTGCAGATACGTATTTTGTGCATTTAGCAAATCTTCATAACTGTCTAAACGTTCGTTTAAACTTGTAATACCACTATTGTATTGGTTTTCTGCATGTACATCATTTTTTTGTCTGAGCACCATAATATTGGTGTATTCTGCTACTTCTTTTTCTAATTGGTTGACATCTAAAAGCAACAAATCGTCTTCGTTTTGTTTTACCAATTTTGTGTTTTCCAGTTGCATCTCTTGCTGTTGCAGTTCTAATTTTGATTTCTTGATTTTTGAGCGAGAAGAAAAACCACTAAAAATTGGAATATTCAACTTTGCACCAACATATTGCTGTGGCAATTCGTTAGCGTTTGACAAATCTGTAAATCCATCGGTAGCCCAACTCGTGTTGTATTGATAGTTAAGACTTAGATTAGGTAAAAGCAATGCTTTCTTTTCTTTTAGAAGCGATTTTTGTTTATCGACTTCCATTTCTTGCCAAATAATTTCAGGATGTATGGTTTCAAAATTTGTACTAGTTAAACTGTAATTTTGAGGTGAATCTGAAATGGTAATTTGTTGGTTGGTGTTTAATTGACTTTGCAATTGTATATAAAATCTACTTCGATTACTTAAAGCTTGTTGTAAAGTGTTACGATTTTGTAACTGTTTAATTTTAGCCAAATTGAGTGCTTCCTCACTTGCGATTCCTTTTTGGAATTTTTCGTTTGTACTCTTATAAATCGCTTCCGAAACTTTGAGGTTTTCCTCATATATAACAATAGCTTCCTGAGTTAGTAAAATGGAATAATAGGTTGAAGCCAACAAATTATAGGTGTTAAGCTTGCTTTTTTGTGTATTAATTTCGCTTTGCTCGTTTGTTATCTCTGCTGTTTCTGAAGCAAATATTCTTCGAAAATTTAGAATGTCCCACTGTGCTTGAATTCCTGTAGAATAAACGTGTTGTTGTCCGAAGGTTAGTTCTCGAAAAGTTCCTGAAGCGGCGTTAGGATCAAAAAACTCCGCAGGAACCAAAGTAGGCTGCAAGGTTAGATTGTTGTTATACCCTGCACTAGCACTTATTGAAGGATATAAATAGGATTTTGAATCCTTTTTATTGGCACTTGAAATTTGCTCGCCAATGACTGTACTTTGGATTTGTATAGCGTGTTCATCAGCGTATTTCAGGACCTCCTGAAATGAGTGGAACTGAATTTTAGCTTCAGCCTCATTGTTTTGCCCAAATGCAAGTGTTGCGCTTAACATTACTAAAAAGAGTATTAAAATTCTGTTCATTACAAAAAATTTGTTTTAAATTCTTTGCAAAGATGTAGAGCTATGTCTTCCTTTTTAGAAATTAGTTATTGAAGTCGAATTTTAGGTTTTGAGGTCGAATAAGATGTGATGAAGAGAATTTGGTAAGTTGTGCGGTGGGAAAAGGCAAGCTCTTTTTATTTTTTGAGGCACGAAAAAAATGAAATGTGCTTGACTGTGCGGTTGGATTTTTTAGTTTAAATGTTGATGGTTTGCTCGGTTTTCAGCATTATGCACAACTCGTTATATGGAGAATAAACCTCCTGTTTATAGGTCTATGTTTCCGGATAACAGGAACTTTTGTTCTCGTTTATCATTTTAATTCAAATATAATGAACTAAATTCTTACATGACGTTAAACTTTTTCAATCCTATTTTAAACTGGTCTAATAATCATTGGAAGATCTTCTATCAATCTTTGAAGGTGTTTGACCGAAGTCTTTTAATTAAAAAACGGCTACACTATAAAAGTATAACCGTTTTATCATTATAATTAGCTCCCCCTGTTATTCAAAGTTGCAACACAATTTCCTCTTTTGACGGACTATTTATAAGTAAACAAGTCAAATGAAATCAAAGAAAAAGGTTGTAATCCTTACAGAGGGTCAAGTAAAGTCACTAATGGGGAATCTCAGAGTAGAGAGGGATAAGAGAGTTCTGTCTGAAATTAAGAATCAAGTTCCAAAAGGGAAGTAATTATCGGGAAATTTCACTTTCTCTCCTTTAATTCGTCTCTCCATGTAATCTATAAGAGACTTCTCTGACATACGATAGTTAGACCACCCGCACTGAATAATATCCATTTCTCCTTCATTAAGAACATTAAGGTAACGATTGTAAACTTCCTTTAATTGTGAAGGAAGTGACTCAATAATCCCTTCTTTCTGATTCTTATATTCAAATTCTTGATATTCACCATACCATTCCTCCAACACCCACTTCCCTTTTTTAAAATTGAATGTATATCCATCATCCTCCTCTAAATTCAATTCCAATTGATCATTCTCAGATGGTGTATATTCAAAGTCAAAAACATTAACTGTATTGAGCCTTCTTAAAATTTTTCTTCTTTCGATTTTATCAATTAGATTGATTGGAGTCATCATCCCGATAGTGACCATTGTCTCCACGTCATCATTAATACTATTCATTCGTAAAATCCAATGAGGTTTTGTGTAGTCTACATCATCACTACAGGTACAAAGTCGAAAAGGTCCGTTTAGATCGCACATAAACTTTATATTGTCATAAACATAACAAAAAATTGTGTATTAATCACAAATATATTAGATTTGATTTTAATCAAATTCTAAATGATGAACCGAATTAAAGACGTCTTAGAAGAAAAGGGAATAAAACAAATCTGGTTAGCAGAGAAACTTGGTAAAAGTTTCAATACTGTAAACAGTTATGTGCAAAACCGTCAACAACCAAGACTTGAGGTATTAGATCAAATTGCAAAAATCCTAGAAGTTAATTTGAAAGATTTAATTAAATAAAAAAATAATGTCAGATCAAGTTAAATCAAAAAAAAGAGTAGCTGACCACGGTGAAGTTTTTACTTCAGAACGTGAGGTAAATGCTATGTTAGATCTGGTTAAACAAGAGACAGAAAGAATTGATTCTAGATTCTTGGAGCCGGCATGTGGTACAGGTAACTTTCTTGTTGAAATACTGAATAGAAAACTCAAAATCGTTAAGGATAGATACAAAAAAAGTCAAATTGAATTTGAACGCAATGCCATCATTGCAATTTCTAGTATTTACGGCGTTGACATCTTGCAAGACAATGCAATAGAATGTCGTGATCGATTATTTGAAATATTTGACGTAATCTATACAAGATTATACAAAACTGACTGTAAAGAAGACTGTAGGGTTCTGTCGCATCTAATTTAATGAAAAATCAAATTTTTTATATTTACAACAAAAAAGATGTTCAAAGGTCACTGTTTTCCTAAAGCAATCATATTACAGGAATAGAAGTAGTTAGAATGATAAAGAAAAATCAACTGGTGAACACTAAAAGTTCAACCTACAAATCATTTATATCATTAGCTTCTTAAAAAATTAAATTAGGTTAAAACTGGATATTTAATTTTAGCAGATGCGACAGAACCTCTATATTTATACATAACTGATGCGACAGATCCTTAGAATGTTCTGTTGTTTTGTTTTTTTCGTGATTACAAGAACTCATCACTGAAAAAGCAATCACTAGTAATACATATTTCATCATTTTGTAATTTATTTATTAATCAATTTTTATTAATTCTAATTGTTATCACTCCATTTAATGTGTTGATCTATGAATTTAATCAAACTCTCAGACATTTGCTCGTGATGTGAAATTGAAGGGTGGCCTTTTGAATTGTTGTAAGGAAAATAATGCGTGAAAATTTTTTTGTCTTTCATATTAAGAACTGCCAGGTCAATAAAGTCCTTCCACTTTGATCCGTTCATAACAGCATCCATACTACCAAGTGTACAAATTATAGTAGCATCAGGATAATGAGTTCGGATGTTAGAAACAAATGTTTGGTACATCTCAACAAAATATTCATCCGTTGGGGTGTTGGAACCAAATCTTTTCTTAAACTCTTTATGTTCTGGTAAATTGATAAGCCAAGAATCATTTTGAAATAAATTAATTACTACTATTTGAGGTTGATACATTGAAAAATTCCACTGACTTTCTATAGAAGTAGGTACTAACCTGCTGTGCAATTCATCCATAGTTAATGGGTGCCAACTTACCGCTATTCCGGTACCACTTTTACAAATGCATTGATACTCTGCATCATAATGTCTTGCAACTAAAGCAGCGTAACTTAGGTAATTATTAGTATTCATTCCAAGTGGAGAATCTGCTCCTGTGCAGTCTTCATTAGCATAACCTACAGTCATGGAATCTCCATAAAATTCTATTTTTCTTTTGGTAGATTTTGTCTTTGGTAAAAGCTTTGGGCGGTTATTAATTTTAAATCCAAAAAACTGAGTTTTACCCCTATTCCAGTCATTTCTTTTGAAAAGCTCTACGCTGTTTTTTCCTTTTGGCAAATTGGAGGCTAGTGTGTACGTTTTTTTTATTGTATCGGGCTTAATAATAGTTTCTAATTTATTATTGACAATAACATTATAATAATTTTTTCCGGTTTCATCTTTAAAAATCGCACTGACACCCTCTCCCTCAAAATTCATTTTTATAGAAGTCCCTGTCCAAAAAATTTCTGCTACATCATTGTCCAAAAAAAGTACTCTACCCGCATAATCAAGCTCTGGGTTTGAGCAATTCACGAATATTTCTTTATCTTCAAAACAACTGATAAAAATTAGGGATAGAAACAATAAAAAGTAAAATTTATATGTCATGGTTCTGTCGCATCTAATGTAATGAAAAATTTTATTTTTTTATATTTACAACAAAAAAGATGTTCAAAGGTCACTGTTTTCCTAAAGCAATCATATTACAAGCTGTTTACTTCAAATTAAGGTTTAGTCTTAGCTATAGAGATGTAGAAGAACTTTTATCTATCAGAGGAGTCAAAGTTGATCATGCTTCTATTCAACGCTGGGTATTTATTTATTAAAAATTCATTCTGAAGGTAGTATTGGAGCTAAAAAGTTTATTAAAGAATAATATTACAGAGCTAAATACTAAAATAGAATCCATTGAAGAGCGATACGCACTTGGGGAATTA
>Ga0228644_1000062_pt1 | contig 37591 bp, 37 predicted proteins | sample 56DmetaG_FD_186020 | JGI IMG/M metagenome (GOLD analysis project Ga0228644, IMG submission 186020) | Seawater microbial communities from Monterey Bay, California, United States - 56D | ecosystem: Environmental > Aquatic > Marine > Coastal | place: USA: California | collected 2016-11-09
AAACTCTTTTAGCATCTCTACCAAATTCTTTTCTATAGTTTCTATAATCAAAATTTGATTTTATATACATATCATTGTGAGTAGTCGTATTGTTTGGTGCAAATACTACCTTGACATCTAAAGTTTGTCCTGATGCAACAGTCAGTGTTTCATTTACAGTATCATCTACAATATACCCATGTTGTAATACAAGTCCGTTGGAATCTGGTACAATAGTTATTTTATTACCCACAATCGTATAATTAGTATTTTCTACAAGTTCATATGTGTCTGTTCCATTATCGACAAATACTGCGGCTACGCCTGCAAAATTGCTCACATCGTTTACTAAATCTATACTACTAAAAGGAGTATTTAAATTTTTAATATGTTCAGCATAATGAAATTGAGAATTATCAGTTACATCAGTTTCAAATAAAAATTCACTTGTGTAATCACCTGAATTAACTACTGGAATAAATCCTAGTTCTTGGTCTGCTTGATATAATTCACTATCACCAACCGTATATGAAAAAATCTTTGCGTCTGTTATATAAGTACCAGACTGGTCATACATTTTAAATTTAGGAAATTCCCATTCACTGATATTTAACATGCTATCAGCTAATTCTATTTTATTATCAAATTCAATAATAGGTCTTTTTGCTTGTTCTATTAATGTATAGTTGTCATCTGTAATCTTATCTCTAATATCATCATAATGATACCAGGAGTTTACAACACTGAACCAGCTAGAACCAGGTCTATCTATTGTAACATAATGTTTGTTATTATTTTGTGTCAAAGAACCATCATTTACAAATCCCGGTTTCACCCAATAGTACATAGACCAGTTAACAAACTTGTCTAAGTCAATAGGAATATTAACTGTTTTCTTTTCTGTATCGAATAATCTTCTGTGGTCATTTGTTAATGCACCTTTATTAAAAAGAGCATTTAACAAATCTTCATAAAAAACTTTTTGTTCATCACTTGAATATACAGGCTCAAGCCCATAATTTTCACGTGTAAATGCATGAGGAGGGAAAGACAAATAAATGTCATGTTCTGCGTTTATACCTTTTTCTTTTCTACCAACATATGCTTTTACTTTTTCCATGTCCCCTTGTGAAAAGACACGTTCTAGAGTAGTTTCAAAAATAGTTTCTAGTTCACTATTTTTTAAATGTCCTGGTAAAAAATCATAAATCTTATTGGCCATAGTCTGTCACATCCTCGCCTTGTAATTCTGTTTGTGAGATTGCTGAAATTATTTTTACATCGGCTGATGTTGTAACACTTAAGAAAATCTCATTTGGTTCACTAGTAATACTTAGCAAGTCTGTAAAACCACTTGTTGAGAATTTAGGTGTTATAACAACACTAGCAATATAGTTGCCAAGTTGCTGATGTAAATAAGATGCTAATTCTGAGAAGTAGAATGTATCACCAAAGTCCCAATTATTTAAATCAAAATATTCATTAACTTTTGCCGACACCGCAGTTTTAACTTCACTGTCAGTATATGCAGTTCCAGATTTTTTGACAACTTTAAACATTGCTTGATTTTCGGGTTGTGCAAACGAACCAAACAAATATTTAAACTTAACTGGTACATAACTAATATGGTCTGCTATTGCGGCTTTTGGTTCAATAGAACTCATCAACGATTTTAATTCATAGTTATTAGGAGCAGTAGGTATAGTTGCCTTGAACCCACCTGCAATCCATTTGTTTACTTTTCGCACATAATCACTTGTAAGAATATAAATGTCAACAATGTTACTTGTACTAGGATCGATGCGTTTATCTAAATCTGCATAATGATCCCATCTAAAACTCATGAATGGATCTTCTGTGAAACTTCTTCCTTGTACGACTCGGTATTTTGTGGACCCAAAGTATATACATGTAGGATCATCATCCACCAGTTTATAATCTGTATCCTCAGCTAACACACGCCATACTCCATTGGTATACACCATCCACTCGCCGTCAGTTGGTAGATTTGGATCATCCCCAACTTTATACCAAAGTCTAAAGTCAGGGTTATTACTTTCGGGCACTAGACCAGTTCCGCTCTTACTTTTACCCGCTGTTGCTACCTTAGATACTCTTTCGAATTTTTTAGAACCAATAGTATACTCCTCTGTAACGATATCAGATGCGTTATCGCCTGTAAATATATCTAATATACCATATGGGTTTCCCGATGTATCCATAGGTAATAATTTAACTCTTGTTTCATCTATATAACCTGTATTAGTTAAATAGTCATCATGGACATATGCTATTTCTTGTTGATATGTTTCACTTGATTTAGTTTGTACTTTGTTCAATGTAATGTCCGCAACTACTCTCACTGCAAATGTTCCTATATCTGTTGTAGTACTACCGTCACCTTTTAACACATCGATATCCGTATTACCTACGATATCCAATGTCCAAAATATAATTTTATAATTTGTTACACCTGTTCCAGAACTAGATTCAAGAGTAACATGTTCTGTATCAATATAAGTGCCACTAGAATCTCGTAAACGCAAAGTTTCTTGCGTTAAGGTTTCTGGTGAACTAAACTCAATTTCTCCATATGCAATTTGTTTGAATCTAATATCCTGTTGAGTCTCGTCAGCAAGATTAATTAGACCAGTTGCAAATCCGTAAGTAAATTTATATTTGCCGGTATCAGTATCTATACTTGTAACAAATATATTTTTTACACCTGCATCTCCCACAGCGGCCGTTTCAAACGTCTTGCCTTCCGCAGTTAATTCACTTTCATCCATCCAGAAAAAGTTTCCTGTAGTTGGCGCAATATCCAAATAAGTTTTTGATGGTTTTCCTTTAAAGCCATGAATATCACTTAGGTTCTGTGTAGTAACCGAAGAGTATATACTTGCAGATGAGGCCGTGCCTCCTTCTATTTGTATATGTCTGCCTGATATATTATATTCCGTTGATTCAACAACTGTTTCATTTAATGAAATATCATCCAAAGATGAAGTGTATTTTGATATATCATCTACTTCTAAACTTAATCTATGTTCTGGTGCCGCACCAATTATATTATTCGGTGATTCAGTAGTAATTTTAATACCATCAGTAAAAATTTCGCCTTCAGGAGATACTAACTCATGTCTAATGGCATCAGTCTCTACTGAAAACTGTTTTACTTGTGTATCTTCAATTAATTGCAAGTTTGCATCAGCACCTGTATTTTTAAATACAGCATCAAATGTGGCGCCTGTTTTCGTTTCACCATTTATAATGTTAGTCGTTGATGTATAGTTTTCTAGGCTACATACATAACCAACTGTAATAATATCAGTTCCATCTGGCTCAGTTGTTTCAGGCCCACTTCCACCTTCATCATAATAATTTATTAAAATCTTATCACGCTCTGCTAAGTTTGTTTCATTATCAACTATAACTTCTTTGTTGCCGTAATAGAATTTAACTTGGTCACGACTTTCAAAAACTATTTTCTTACCTTTGATATATGCTGTATATTCTGTTTCGTTTGTTCTAAATCCTGGCTCATATTTATAAAATACAACTATTTTACGACTGATATCTGTTTCACCGTCCCAAATATTCCATTTCCATGTATCATCGTTAGTGTCTAAATCGTAATATAAAGTAAAAGATTGAACTTGTGCATCATCAATTTTTTGTGTTTTTATTTCATTAATTTCGTCCTCGGTAAATTTCATTCTAATGTTTTTAATAATCTTTACTAGAGTACCACTACCTTCTGCAATCATCTTATCTAATACAAGCGATGGTTGATTTCCATTAGTTTTTCTAACTACTTTTGAATAATAAATTTCATCTGAATCGCCTTTTATTTTTACAATATCACCTTCTTTTGCCTCGATAGGATTATCAAAAACTATTTCTAAGTTATTCTGTGGATCTTTTGTCCAAGCACCTTCTGATGTAGGTACATCTATATTAACATTGCTATTGGTTCTATAACGATAAAAATATTCATTTACTATTGCTGGATGTCTTATAGCTTTTGAAAGTTCGTTTCTAATAAAATCTACAGCTTTACCACTATCTCTATTATAACTCAAAGAAATTTTTAATGCATCTGTCCAATTGGGTGGATTATTAACTATATCTTCATATGAAGGTTGTTCTCCGCCTTCGTTTTCGATAAAGATAGAACCGTCTGTTCCTGTTATACTTAAATTAGAATGATGACCCGTAACGTCATCCATTTCAAAATAACGTGAATTGCCTGAAAATGTTGTGTTGACTGCTTTAACTTTTCTTACAACATTGTTGCCCAATGTTAAAGGATAAATGTTGTAGTCTTGTGCATTAACCATTCTATCTTGTGAGTAGTATGCCTTTTGTGCAATCCTTCTTACACTTGTAAATGTTTCTGCCGCAAAGTTTTCAGCAAAGTCACGTGTGCTTTGTAGTGATAGGGTAATTCTATAACTCTTATCATCTGTGCCAATGTATGGAATAGAGATTTCTACATTTTTAATATCACCTGAATTTATAGAGTAATTTTCATTATCACATGTTCTATACCAAACACGATAGTCACCGAATGCCGCATTTCCAAATACGCCATCAGGATATCTTAGTTCAACTGAGTTATCTACATTTGTATGAACACTTACTAAGTCTCCTGAACCTGTTCTAAGAGAATTATAGATTGCAGTTTCACGTGTATTATTGTCAACTTTAGTAACACTTGATTTATACGCACCACTTGATGTGTCAAATTTTTGTACCCATACATCTGAATTAGAAATGTTTGAATCATCAATTACTTCAACTCTATTTGAAAGTTGAGACTGATATCTAAATAATTCGCTTTTTAGTTGTCCTGCTTTTGTAGTAACAAAGAAACCAGTTCTGTCACTGCCAGGTCCTAAGTTATCGTTTCTGTTTAAGATTGTAAAATTATTAGTAGCAATAGGTTCGCCCTCAATAATTTTATCATCTTCTATTACAGTACGCACTGCTTCAAATCTTCTATTTGCTCCTGCAACATTTGTTGAGAAAGCATATGCTAAAGATTTAGATAATGGGTTTTCGTTTACTTCATAAAGGTAATTTTCTATATTACCTACTGTAAGTGAAGCACTTGGATCTTGAATTTTTGTATTTTTATTGAAAGAGGCGTTTAAGACTGTTATAAATTTTTCATACCAATCAACATCATTAGAGTCGTTCCAGTTAACAACGATACCAGCGAGAGAATTACCTTCGTTGTCTGCAACATCTTCTGTGGTCGTTACACTTGTGATTTTCATCATACCACGTGCATTGATAGGCCTTGTTTTTATGTAGCCCAATGTTTGTGCCATTCGCAAGATACTTAAACGGCGTTCCGCGGTATCTAGGAAGTTTTCACGTGTGTTCATGTCATTTCTAAATGCTAGAGAATGACCTAGGTATGCAACAAGGTCTAGAATTGCAATAAATTCTGAACTTGCTATAAAATCGTTAAATTTATCTGGATATGTTCTGCTTATATACGCAAGTAAACTCTCACGTATGCTATCAAAATCATAAGCCTTCAAGCTAACATTGGTAAATGCCGTATAGACACTGGTCCAACTTTCACTTGCGAATAAGTTATCTATTCTATCTTGACTCATTTTATTCTCTCTGTAGGTCTATTGTTAATGTAATCGGCTCTTTCTCTGGTAATAAATCAACCGATATTGATGCTGTTACTGTATGGTCTGACTCAGTTAAGTTAATACTTGTTAAGTTGACCCTTGGTTCATCGTTGATAATCTGTGTTAAATCTTCTTCAATTAGCTTTTTAATGTCTGATGTTAGCGGTTCAAATACTAGGTCATGAACGATTGACCCATACGTAGGCATCATAATTCTTTCGCCTTTACGTGTCATTATATTGTTCAATAAGTCTTCAACCACTAACTCTTTACCTGTTAGTGTGTGATTGATTGCTTGTTTGTTCTTAGTACTAAAACCTATAAATCTTGCCATTATATACTCTCTTTACTATTAAGAGTATTTATCAACATATAAACTTCGTACTTTTACTGTTGACTTTATGATTCATTTTATGTATAATAAATGAAATTATAGGAGAATAAATAAAATTATGCCTAATCTAGTACCTATGGTCATTGACCAAACTGCAAACGGAGAACGTAGTTTCGATATTTTTTCTCGTTTGCTTAAAGAACGAGTAATATTTCTTACAGGCGAAGTCAATGATTATCAATCAGACTTGATTTGTGCCCAACTTCTATTCTTAGAAGCTGAAAATCCAGAGAAAGATATACATTTTTATATCAATTCACCAGGAGGACATGTAACTGCTGGTATGGCTATCTATGATACCATGCAATTTGTCAAACCAGATGTTTCTACAATGGTTCTTGGACAAGCATGTTCTATGGGTTCACTCTTAGCTACTGCCGGAGCAAAAGGTAAACGATACATGTTACCTAATGCCAGACATATGATACACCAACCAAGTGGCGGTGCCGGTGGACAAGCTACAGATATGGAAATTCAAGTACAAGAAATTCTAAAAACAAAAGCACGATTAATTCAGATATACGTGCAACACAATACAGCCGGAAAAAACTATAATGATTTGTATGGTGATATGGAGCGAGACAACTTCATGAATCCAGAAGAATCATTACAATACGGTCTTATTGATAAAATCATCGATAAAAGACCAGAGTAACTATCTAGAAATAATGAGAAGGAATACCCCGATGTCTACAAAGGATATCATCCGTAATAACTGGCCTGCGGTAGAAGAACGAATAAGAACTTTGTTTAATAAGTATCGTTCAGAATTTGAAAAAGACGGTATCGAATTCAGTACGAAACAACAAAGTGAACTAATGAGTGAGATTGCTCAAGTAAGTTTTCTTAATATTCTTAAAGAAAAGAATATTAACACGGAAGTCAAAGTAGGTGTAAATGTTGCTGATGTTTATATCAACGGAGATCCAATTGAAATCAAAACATGCGGTGCTGATAAGTGGCAAGGGGGTAGCTTTTCAAAGCGTCCCGGCTTATATCTCTTATTGAGTTGGAAATACAATGATTCTACAAAATTATTTTGTGCAATGCAAGATATGGTTGAATCTGATTGGCGTAGTCATATGCTCAATGAAGATAAGAAAATGAAGAAAAATGCAACCTATTATGGTACGTGGTACGGGAAAAAAGAACTAGTTGAAGACAATAGATATGAACTTCTAACGGGAAGCATTGATATTATTGATAAAAAGAAAGACGGTTCACCAAGAAAAGTACCAAATATACACTTTAAATGGGTGTAAAAACTTGACAGATTCTCGATTCGTAGTATACTATATGTATATTAAATGAAAGAGAGGATCTAACTATGACTACATATCAAGAAGTTGCTAACGAGGCAAAAACACAGGCTGTACAAGCCGTTGACACATTTTTCAATAACGTTCTAAAAGGTGAAGACCAATACTCATGTGGTTTTGCATGGGTTACAGTTTATCCTGAAAACAAGGGTAATACTAAACTCGGTAAAGCAGAACGTAAAGGTTTAGAATCTATTGGATTTAAAAAAGACTGGACAGGCAAAGCATGGCAGTTGTGGAATCCAGGTGATTACGCAGGTCAAAATATTGATTGTAAAGAAGAAGGTGCTCAGGCTTATGCCAAAGTAATGAAATCACATGGCTTCAAAGCATATGCAGGATCACGATTAGACTAAAAAACTTGACAGATTTAGGAATCGTGCTATTATATAAACATGATGAAGGAGACAGATATGAGTAAATTCGTTATTGAAACTGCTATTCGTGAAAACTATGCCGCTCATAATGATGATTGGGATGGTGTCTCAGAATACTGGAAAAACAAAGGTGGAAACACTTACGTTATAGAGGCAGATACAGCCGAAGAGGCTAAAACTGTTATCGATTTAGTTACATCTTCAAGTAATGCATACGAAGAAAACTTTTTTGACTTCTTCCCATGTGATGATAATTTTGAATCTGAATTTGTTAAATCACAAAAAGAATTTGATCCAAAGGGTTGGGAAACATTATATACTGATAACCTTATTCGTAAGAATAAAAAAGGAGATTGGTATATGAAACGTGGTTATGTTGTTGGTGAATTTCAGAAAGGAACTCAGTATGAACATCTTGTTGGCAAGTTTGTTGGTAATGTCGATAATCTTAGTACAGGCAAATGCGTCCTTAAAATTGAAGGCGATACCCGTACTAGTTTAGTTTAAGGAGAGAGAATGAAAACATTCACATTTGAAAATCATTTAGGTGACACGTTTGTAGCTAAAGCAGAAAACGGTCTTGACGTAATGGAAGATGCAAATCGCAAAATATTGTGGCCAAACTGGAAAGACGGAATGTGGCAACAAGTATCTGACACAAAATTTGTTTGGGTTTTAGGTAACTTTTTCGACTAAAAACTTGACAGATACACGAATCGTGTTATTATAATTACATAATCAAAAGAGAGAGGTTAATATGAAAGTTTCAGTTATACATTCAGCATTCGATGATACTCCCCACGTTGTAGCATTTGTTGATGCTCCGAAAGGAACAGAAGAAATGGAAGCACTTGAATATGCTTATCGTTGGACAAACAATGTAATGGGTTCTTGGTCAATCAAAAAAGAAGTTTTTGAAGGCGGAGAATCTAACGGTGACTTTAATCCTAATGTCACTGTAATGGCTCCACTTCATGTTGATGATAGTGGTAAGGAATGGGGGTTGCGTTCCACATCTGTTGGTGACCAAATGCTTGTTGGTACTAAAAAGTATGAAGTTGCTAGTTTTGGTTTTAAGGAGGTTGCATAATGGCAGTAGTTCAAAAAAACAATGTTCGTGAATACAAAATCGATTTAGATAGTTCGGCAGGTAATGCCTTCTATCTATTGGGTACGGCGCAAGGTCTGTGTCGTGACCTCGGTCTTGATGGTAATCAAGTTATCGAGGAAATGAAGTCTGGAGATTATACTAATCTCGTAAAAACTTTTGACAATTATTTTGGAAGTGTTGTTACTTTAGAAACAAGTGATGAAACTTTACTGAATGCATTGTCGTAACAAAGAAAGGGTTGTATGTCTAAACAAGAACTAAGAGAGCCTGTAAGGGTTAAAATCAATGGTATTGATGTAACAAAAGATACCACAGTTGATGATGCATATCGTGTTCAAAAACTTATGCAATCAATGAACCCAGATTCTAAGATAGAAATCGTAAATGTAGAACCCACTCAGGGTTATACTAAATCTATCTACGAATTTTAACTAAAACCAGGTACGTAACTCCACATTTTTGCAGTACGTATTTTCATAGCGGCTAGTTTCTCATCAAACTGGCCGTTATTCTTTTTTATATTTGTTTGAATTTCATCTGTAATATCATACCACTTTTCATTATTAATTAAACTAATGATATGGTGATTTTCAATTTTTTCTACACCTTCCTTGAAGAAGTAAAAACATAATGCATCAAATTGTGGTTGTGATAATTCTTTTTTAACAAACTTTTCTAAAACATTTCCAATATTTCTTAGTTGTTTTTCTAATATAAAGTTTGCCATTGGCTTTGTAATCTTACCACTGGATATATCAATTCTTTGTGAAGCAACAGTTACAAATCCATATTTTATTTCTGTATTGGTAACTTGATATCCGTAACCTATTTTATTATCATCTGCCATTTCTAATACTGGTTTTTCCGTATCTATAATTGCGTCTTTGCTCATTGAACTAAACACTAAATCAACGATAGGAAATGTAGTTAATCTAACATGTGATAAAATATAACTTGGTTCACCTGTTTCTTTATATCCAGTACCCAAGTATGTTCCGTAAGGTGTAATTACATTCAACGGAAGTTGAATATAATTTAATAATGAACCTTTTCTTTTATCAAAAATCATTATGCTAATCTCACACTTGTTGTTCCAGTAACATCAGAATTTTCTGCTACTTTATATTGACGATTTAATTTATACGCACCACGTTCAACACTTGCGGCTGAGAAGTGCATAGGATCCCAAGGTCTTGACCAATTACCTCCCCAACCCAATCCGTGTTTTGCGGCAATACTGCCTATGTTTAGTGGTAAATCACAACCAAAATTTCCACCTCTACTTCCACTTGGGTCCCAACCACTTGGTGCAGTTGAGGCGTAACCATTTGGTGAATAAGCATTAATATCTATTGCGGCACCCATCGAATGGAAACTAGGTTTGTTTCCGCCCCTTGTTGTTCTATTTACATAACCATGTAATGTTCTAATCTCATACCCTGTTGCTTCCAAATCATCAATAAGACCCTGGAAGTTTTTCTGAAATATTGCGGCAACTTGACAACCAACACCGTTACTTGCTCTGATTGTTGCAAGACCTTCTCCTGGTGGTAGACCTGGAACATCTTCATTAGATGTCGTATCTTGATTATTTGCAGTCGTTTGTGCTTCTGCACTTGATGGATCTTTAGCAATGTCGTTACCTGCTTTTTGTGAATCAGATGTTTGTGTTGGCGTAGAACCAGAAGAGTCTGGCATAGTAGTTTCAGTACCTCTTAAGAAAGGTTCATGTGTTGGTATCTTAGGAATAATACTTTCATCGATTTGTGTATTTTCTAAATTCTGTATATCTGGTTGTGCAGTTAGTGGAATATCATAAGCAATAGAAGCCATAGGACCATTCAAATGTAAATGATTGCCTGTTGTTACGTACATGCTTGTTGATACCTTAACATGCTTAGAACCACCACTCTCAAAGAACATACTACCTTTAGTTTTTGTATGCATTTGATTTCCAATATTCACATTATAATTGTCACCACTTCTTACATTAATCTTTTCGCCTGCTTCTATGTTTATGTTTTTGTCTGCACGTAAATTAAAATCTTTTTCTGTTCTTAATGATAATGAGCCTTCAGCATAAACCATAACTTCACCATCTGCTCCTATCTCTACCCAACCAGAACCCGAACTATTCACTGCATATATAAAATCATTTGTACCATCAACAATGACTTGTGCGCCACTGCCTGATGATATTCTAATTTGATTAGGATGAATTGTGCCATCGTCACCTACAGATCCGTCGTCCATTGATATATAATTTCCGCCAGGTGTAGATAGACCGTAAACTTTTGAATGTTGTGTTGTTTCATAGTTTGCATCTCTGTGTGGACTTGCAGTTGTTTGTCCTCTTTTGTTATCAGAATATATACCTTGACTAGCAGTATTGGCATTTATATTTGCATTTTCTTGTTCGTCTTCTGGTGTATTAACTGCATCACGCATTGTTATTGGTCTAACTTTAGCAGAAGGAACATCTTTAAAGACACCGTCTCCTTGTCCAGTACCATCTGACTTTGCTTTACCACTTGCGGATGTTACCGCAGGTACTTCTTGTGAAACTGCGAACCAATACCCTTCATTTAAATCACCATTGTCTGCAAAGAAGACTAAAATTGTTACACCAGCATCTGGTGGGACTGCAAACATACCATAAGAACCTTGAGCATTTGCACCACCGAAACCAGATGCATATTGAAAATACATTGGTTCATCTGGGTCGCCATTTAATTTAGGAATATAAGCCGCAATACGTCCTCTGCCTTCAGGATCTGGTTTACCACCAACCGTTATGGCTTTGTAAATACCACCTTGTAGATTTTTAAGTATAGGATTTTCTAAATGCTTTCTAGCATCTAAGATACCTTTACCTAATAAGTTGTCGTTAGAGTTCATTGTATTCCTTTATAATTTTCTTTTTTAAAATGTTTAATGTAGAGTAACCGTAATGCCCACAATCAAGTCTATCAACAATACTACCCTCTCCATTAAACATTTTGATAATTTTGAATCTTCTTTCTGGTGTATCCATTTCTTCTAGATATTTATTAATCACTTTTTTATCGTTATAGTGCAAATTATCACCCCATGAATCATTTTGAATATATATTACATTCCAATTCTTGCTTCTTGTTATCCAATCTAATCTTCTTATATTGGTTTCTAAATGCTTTAACATTGTTTGAGTATAAGAAGTTTGTTTTTGTACTATATCTGCCCAAACGTCTGTTAATGGTTTCCTTATAGTGTCTCGTATACTTTTATCCTCACTATCAAGTAATAAATCTGGGTGCAACTGTGCCATAATATCATAACCTCTTACATCATTGGTATCATATATACTGGTTCTGCTTTTTATAGTATTTGGTTTTTCTATATCTAAATAATAATCATATCTGTACATTGAAGAAAAACTAATTATAATAGTTTTTGTTTTTTCTGAATTTTTATCATTTGTCCATTGTTCTAATCTAGTAATAATTCTGTTATTTCCTAAACCACCTCTTGCTAAATTTATAAACAATGTTTCTGTCGCACCTGTTCTTAGTAAATGAGATATATCATATCGTTTTGGCATTGACGCACAAAACATAAAACTATCACCAAATATAGGAACAATTTCTTTTACTGTGTCTATATCAGAAATTTCTGTTCTAGTTGGATATTCACTCTCCCATTTTTCTTTGGGGTCATCGAATCTTTTATCAAAATCGTTATTAATAATGCTACCTTTATTAACTTTAGCCCATGAAAAATCTGATAAAACTGAAAACTCACTAGACATTAGTTAACTCCTTCTGCGATATTATCATCGACCCTTACATTGATACCGAAATGGTTAGGTTTAGTGTTTACCCGTAATTGGTGTGCACCGGACGATGACACGGTTCCCTTTTTATGAATTCCTGATTCACTATCACCGGTTGATATCGAGTCAAAATTATTTGCAATATCATTCTTGATAGCATTGACTGTTCCTATTGTCCAACCACCTGTACTGTTTACTGTATTTTGTATTTCTGTAGGTACTTGATATTCTTGTACTTGTCCATTTTTATCAAGGTACTTAACTGGTTGAAATTCAGATACATCAGGATATCTGAATTGAAAAGTTTCTCCACCTAATTCTTCGTCTACCACTATCGCAGGTAAATCTTTTTGTTGATTGGCAAGGTTATCATATATGGATCTTGCCGCATCTAATTCTTTTGCATCACTTTCGGTAATTTCCGATGTGGCGTTACCTACCTCACTATATTTTAACTGTGCTGGCTTAGAGCCAGGTAGTTCTACAAGTTCTTGTGTTTGTTGTAATTGTAATATTTCGTTTTGTTGCTCTACTGGTAATCCATCAATAACTTGTTTCACTTTTATTCCGTTGTTGCTTTCCAATGCTTCTACAAGTTCTTGTTTTGACTCTTCTGATAGAGTTGTCTGGTCCATCCGTACGTAGTTTTCGTTTGTTACAGTATATGTGTTTGGTGGGGGAGGAGGCACTGTAATAGTTCCGTCATTGTTGTCTATATAAACATCCGGTAAAACATCTGGTTTAGGTATAATTACTGGATCATCTATTGTTGTTTTCATATCATTATCAGTTACAAAATGAGAACCACCTAGATTACCATTAATTTCTTGAACTTCTGTCATAACCAATGGACTTGAATCTACTTGCTCTATAAGTATCTGTTGTCGAACTTCTTCAAGTTTCTGTTCATCTTCTGTTCTACCTTTATTTGTAAAATACCATCCATCTAGGTCATCTTCTAGTTCAAGTTCATCTGCTTTTAATTCTGATATAGTTTGTCTTTTTTCTTTGTCAATAATTTCGTTTCTTACTTCACCTCTTACACCCGATGTTGCATTTTCTGTAATTTTGTTTATAGCATTTTCATTTGCCTTTACTTCTGCATATTCTTCATCTGTTAAATCGTGTAAACTTCTACCTTTAATGATATCTTTATTTTCATTGTGTAGTGATTCTACTTTATCATATTCTTGTGCGGTTAATGTTTTTGTACCAGTATCAAAATTATATTCCTTTGTTCCGAGACCAGTTGCTATACTTGTTTGTTTGTGGCTCATGCCACCTTCATAAAGTTCTACGTCACCATTGAGCAATGCGTCTGTTCCTGCTTTACCGAACAACCCTCCTGGTTCTAGTTCTGTCATTACTTGATTCGGATTAATAACTGCATCATTATTGCCTAAATAACTTCTGTTCATGTCTTTGTTTATTTGTTCATTCCAAGCATCTATTTCATTTTGGTCTACACCAACAATACCGTCTGAAATTGCTTCTTGTCCTAATGATTCATAGGTATTATCTAACATTGCAATAGTGGCAGGAGAAACTGTTGTTCCGTCATCTATTGACTCATTTATTATATTTCTGGCTTCATCTGCATCACCAAAATGAGTTGCGATTTGTTGACGTCCCATTGATAAATCTGTACATGCCGCTTGGTTTCCTAGATTACACAGGTCTTGTAGTTGACTAGTAACAAGTGCTAATTGTTTTGCGTCTGCTTCCTCTGGAATACCATCAACACCGTTATTGTCAATAAAAAGACTGGTTGCATTTTTGTAGGCAGCCGATGCCCCAAGATAGGCCGCATCCGTATTTTGAACTACTACTGTATCACCTTCACCATCACCATCTGTGTCTACTAAGGCGTTACCGGCACCAACTGGAACTCCAATATTGCCTGCCTCTTCTGCTTGTCCTTCTGCGTCTTTACCAGTACCATCACCGCCTGTCCCTGTACCATCGTTTATACCAAGTTCGGGTTCGATATATGAATATTTTCTTAACCATTCATCGCCCCATTGGTCTGGAAATTGATTACCACCAAATGTAGGTCTAAATTCATGAAAAGTAGACGCCGCTGGAAATTTAACTAATGAAAGTGTTTGGCTAAACTGTCCTCCACTAAATTGATGAGTGATTTCATTAACCATGAAAACCATTGTTTCTAATCTTGACTTTTTTATACCATCACTGTTTGATGCGTCTTGACCTACTCTATCTGCATCATTTAAGAATACGCCTTCTGCTTTATCTACTACAACGATAACAAAGTTATTACCATTGATTAGTGCAGTATGCATTTTTAATGAATCTGATGAATTGTTTTTACCGAAGTTCCCCTTTTCAACTTCTATTGGAAGGAAAGATTCTAACCAATAAGGATCACCTTTAATGGTCATTGTAGCATTCATCATGCTTATGTTGGCATATTTTCCTTCATAATATTTTTCTTTTGCAAGTTCTAATGCTTCTCTATTTGAATTTTTTATTACATCTAATTTAGTTGGATTTTGTAATATTGGTTTAACAACTCTATCAAAGTTTACAGGATTTTCTACCAGCGTTTTCATTAAGTCGTTAAATTGTTCTAGACTTAATTTTTTTATCATTTCTTTATCAAGTTCTTCAATCAGTAATATATCTTGTCCATCACCGCCCTCTGATAACAATCCTAAACTCTGCCAAGAATCTGCTATAGCAGACGTACTTTCTACTGCTTTTTTAGATAGCATATGCCCAAGTGCTTCTCTTGTAAGGTCATCATCTTCTCGTTGATTCGCTTCAAGTTCTGTCAACGCTTGATTGGTTGCTAACTTGGCATCTCTTACCGCATTATTCAATGCACCAAAATTTCTTCTAGTTTCACCTTTAAATATATCGTTAAATATTTCGTATGCCGCAGAACCGCCTCTTGTGTTTGCTTCATCATTTTGTAAAGCGTCACGTAATCTATTGACATCACCTAATTCTATTAATGCTTCAATATAGTTTCTGTCTTCACCATAGGTGTCATTAAGTCCAGACGCTCTAACTTTTTCTCTAAATCGATTTACAATATCTTCATTTAAATTATCTAATTCTGATATTAGTTTTTCTGAAACTTCTTCTTTCTTTTTAAATTCTTTATTAAGAACATCTGCTTCTGCTTCTAATTCTGTTAATTTTTGTTGGGCTTTTTCATCTATAAGTTTTCTATAATCTCCTATAGATTTAAGAAAACTATTTGCCATATAAGCATCGCTAGGTTTAGAATAAACTTTTTGTAACTGCTGTCGTAAGTTTATTGAAAAGTCCATAATTTGGTCATTCAACCCTGTGTAAGTATGATAATATCTTTTGTTACATCTTCCTGTTAAAAATACTTCTTTTAATATTTTTGCAGTTGCACCGACAATTTGTGCATTGTTAATTTGATTTTGAGGCAAGATGTTTCTGTGACAAGATATATGATATGTAACAATATAAGAAGTTGTGCCAGTTAAAATATTAAATCCATTTGGCTTAGGTTCACCATGAGGTTTAATATAAAAAATATCACTCATCGTATCTTTGGAATCAGTTAATTCTTCTTTGATTTGTTTTGCATTTAAAATTATACTTGTCACACAATCATAAATGCCTGTACCTGGTTGAACAACACCTTGCTGTTGACCTATTTTTATTGCATCTGTTTTTTCAGTTTCATTACTAGCAGAAGACATGTTAGGATTGTTTGGGTCCTTCATTTCTGCTTGTGCATATTTCTGTTTGAAATCATCATCCATAACAAACTTAAATTCATTACGGAAGTCTGAATCACCGATTACAGCATTTTTCAATATGTTTTCATTTAGCTTATTAAAGAATTCTTCAAGTGTTTCTCCAAGTGTATTTTTTACATCAAAGTTAAAATTACTTTCAGCTTGTGCTATTGTTGCCAATGAAACTATTTCGTCATTTACAATAGTACCTGTAAGTCCTGTAGCAGTTCCTCTTGCATCTGTAGTTGTATCTAAATCTCTAAAATTGTTTATCTTAAAAGGTAGAACTTTTGTAGCAGGTAATTTTTTTACGTTATTGTTTTCATCGTAACCAATAAAGTTTATTTTCATAAAGAAAACTGCATTTTGTATATTTGGATACCCACATAGTATAACGGTATTATTCAGCATATCGGGTAAAGAAGTTCCGCCAACTTGTGTTATAGAAAATGAAAGTGTAGTGGCAGTTCCTGCCATTCTACTAACACTGTTTGCACCATACCCTCTACCATCAACAACTAAATCATGTATATTCAATTCTGTACTCACACCGGTTTTTGCAATCGTTACTTTTTGTGCAGACGCCGGAGGCCATGCATCATTTACAACATCCAAAAGTAAGTCAGGCGTGTTTTCGAATTTTCTATATTTTGCTTCTGCTTGTTTATTAACACAAAATAGTTCTAAATTATATGTATAACTTTGATACACATCTAGTTCATTATCCCAAAACAAATTTTTAGATTCCATTTGTTTTATAACTTGTGCTAGACTTGTAGCATTGTTTAAAATTTGATTTTTTGTTTCTACAGAATCTTCATAGTTTAATTTTTCTTCTCCTACAGGAACAGGGTCTTGGTCTGATTTTATCTGCGACAAAGCATCATCATCAGTTACTGGTACAACTTCTTCATCAACTGTACCATATGCCATACCCAATCCAGTACCAATACTATCAGAAAAATATTCTTCTGCTTCTGCTCCACCTTCCATACGTATCATTGCAGAAACCATCTTTTCTGCTAATTCAGGATTTGCACTTAAGTCTACTGGAGAATTTGGATCCACACCCATTCTTTCGGCAACAAAGTTTGTGTAATTGGATGTATTGTTTTCATTGGGAGGAGCCCAACGATTAATCATATCATTTACTGTTGTTAAGCCGTGCTTGTTTTGATAAGTCTCTAATGTTTTACCCATTGCACGAACACCATGTTCTGGTGTTGCATAGGTAACGAATCTTCCGTCATCGCCGGTTTTACCAACCCAAGCAGTTGAGTTAGATTCTATATTTCCTGGGTTATTATTTCTTGCACTTCTTACTGTCATTGTACTTACTTCATATCGTCTATTGATGCTTTGCTAGGTATTCTAATTCGAGTACCAACAGAAAAATCTCTTATAGGATCTTCTATAATGTCAGGGTTTCTTTTTGCAAAAATCCACCAATATTTTGAAGTGCCGTACAATTCATAGCTACACAAGTCTGGTCTCATGTCATAATGCTGTGGTACAGTGTATAGTTCATCTAAAGGATCAAACTCCAGATAAACATTATTCATAATATCCAGTACTTTATTTTTTATTAACCCTGTTTTCTTCCAAGGAGATGTTGGATCATAAGACATTAAATATACCCCTTACTTTTTAAATTACCACTTAAGAAATCTCTCATTGTGAAGTTCTCTCTTACGTTCTTTGGAGAGTATGTTGTTGTTAAAGATAAAACAAATGTTTGTTGTACCGGAACTCTTTCGCCTGATGAAAGAGATATATAGTCAACATCTTGGTCTAAGTTCCATGTAAAATCACGAATCAATACCGGAACGTTTTCATATATGCCATGTGCATAAAAACGTAATACAGGCGGTGGGAGACCGGGATTTTGTTCGAACTTACCAAAGTTCATCTTTAAAGCGCCTCTAAAAAACTGACCCATTGCTAACACTGTTCTTGCTTCTTCCTCACTACGAATAATAATCGGAGCCGCCATGTTAAATTCAGTGTTTGATGCCATTTCAAATGCACGTTGTTGAAAATTAGAATGTGCCAAATCATACGAACTATAACCAGTTTGTGTGATAACACTGACCGTAGGAGTATAAGGAAACTGTACTCTTGTAAGTCCAGTTGCCGCCAACCTACCACTTGGGTCTGACATGTAAACCGGTTGTGGTTCAAGATATAAATTATCAGCCATTAAATTCTCCTTCTTTTGTGTATTTATCGTTATATAAAGTTCGTAGTTTAAAAAAGTTCATATTTCACTTGACAAGTGCATTCAAAATAGTATATAATAAAGTATTAATAGGAGCAAAACCATGGCACGTAGAGGTCAAAATTATTTAAACAACAAAGATATGCTTAAGGAAATCCATACCTCAAAGGGTAATTACACTTGGTATGAAGACCGAGAAGCATATCATCAATACGATATTATAGTTGATGGAACAAGCGAAATTCGTGACGCTATCCCTCAAGCACAACAAAACCGGGCAGATAGAATGCAAAAACTAGCCTGGGAACTAAATGAAGACAAAAAGAAAAGACAATCTGACTTTTTAGTTGATCCAGAATCAATCGATAAAAACAGTTTGATATTCAGAGTTATGACATTTGACCATATCCCTGATGAACCCGGAAGAAAGAACAATCCAAAGACAATAGCTGACCACAAAGTCAAGCTAAACTTTCCTCCATTCAAACATTATGTTTTAGACGGAAGAAAGTTCAGAGAAGTGGCTATTTCACATCATAACAAAAACAAAGAGTTTGATTTACAAGCTGGCAAAATCACAGCGAAACTTGCCAACATGTATATTAAACTAGTAGAGCGTTATTCTCAAAGAAGTAACTGGCGTGGTTACACATACATTGATGAAATGCGTGGACAAGCATTATTGCAACTTACACAAATTGGTTTACAATTTAACGAAGCAAAATCAGACAATCCATTTGCATATTACACCGCGGCAGTTAACAATTCATTTACACGTGTTTTAAACACTGAAAAGAAAAATCAAGGCATACGTGATGACCTATTAGAGAAATCAGGTCAGATGCCAAGTTGGACTAGACAGTTAGAACATGAAATGAAGTCTCAAGAAAGATGGCAGAAAGTAATTAAAACAAGAATTACAGACGACCAAATGCCAACAGAGACAATCAAAGAGATATACGCAGACAATGACTAATCTTTTCAACAAAGCGGCTTGGTTCACTGATATTCACTATGGTATGCGTAACAACGCAAAGTGGCATAATGAAGATTGTGACGAATTTATAGACTGGTTTATCGAAGAAGCCAAAGCAAAAGGTTGTGAAACCTGTATATTTGGTGGCGACTGGCATCATAATCGTGCTAGTTTGAATATTTCAACTATGAAGTATTCACTAGATGGACTCAGAAAACTAAACAACGCTTTTGATAAAGTTTATTTTATTTTAGGTAATCACGATTTATTTTATCGTGAAACACGTGATGTAAACTCAGTAGAGTTTGCAAAAGAACTACCTAACATTATTCTGATTGACAATGTACTCACTCAAGGTGATGTTACATTTGTCAGTTGGTTAGTTGGTGATGAGTGGAAAAAAATTCCGAAGATAAAATCAAAGTATATGTTTGGACACTTTGAACTCCCGACATTTAAACTTAATGCGATGGTTGAAATGCCGGATCATGGTGGTTTAAAAAGTGAAATGTTCAAACATCAAGACTATGTGTTTTCAGGACATTTTCATCATCGACAAATAAAAGGCAACGTGATATATACGGGCAATGCATTCCCACACAACTTTTCAGATTCATGGGACGATGAACGAGGTTGGATGTTTTTAGAGTGGGATAAAGAACCCGAATTCTTTGCATGGCCCAATGCTCCTAAATACCGAAATGTCACGTTGTCTTCCTTACTTAAAAATCCCAGTGAAATTTTACTGCCAAAAACAAATGCAAGAATTTCACTAGATATTGATATATCATATGAAGAAGCAAACTTCATTAAAGATACCTTTATTGAAACTTATGACTTGCGAGACATAACGTTACAACAAATGAAAAATGCACAACACGAAGAAGATACTGGTGCTGAGATACATTTTGAAACGATTGATGAAATTGTTATCTCTCAGTTGAATTCTATTGACGATAACGGTAGCTTTAATAAAAAAGTACTCGTAGAACTATACCAGAATTTGTAATATGAAAACAGTTTTAATAACAGGAAACAGAGACTATGGGCTTTGTCAAGCGATATGTAATCTTTTTGATAGTATGGATAATATTAGCTATACTACTGTCAGTCGTAGCAATGGTTGGGCTTTAGAAAAAGCAGAAGAACAACAACGACTTGCTGAATATTTTGTAGAAAACAAATATGATATCTTTATAAACAATTCTGCATTGTGGAAATTTCATCAAATAATGATTGCTGAACAAGTCTACAATAAATGCAAAGATGCAGAACATTCTGCATACTTAATTCATATGGGTTCTACTGCCGATACAGGTGTTAAAGGTAGAACATGGAGATATCCAACAGAAAAGAAAGCATTAAGAGATTATAACAGAGATTTAACATACATGACAATGGGTGGTTCAAATATTAAAACTACTTGTGTGTCACCCGGAAGTTTAACAACCGCAAGTGTAATGAAAAAACATCCTGATAGAAAGCTAATCGATGTTGAGTATATTGCAGAAGTTATTTTATGGTTGATTAATCAACCAGATTATGTTAATATCAATGAAATCAGTTTAGATCCTATTCAAACAGGATCATTTGCAAGAGAGGTAAACGTTTGTTAAAGATTAAAAACATTACTATCCGAAACTTTATGAGTGTAGGGAACGTAACTCAAGCCGTAGATTTAGAACGAGACAATCTTACACTTGTTCTAGGTAATAACGTAGACTTGGGTGGTGACGGTTCCCGTAACGGTACTGGTAAGACCACTCTTATCAATGCTCTATCATATGGTTTATATGGAAATGCTCTTACAAACATCAGAAAAGATAATTTAATTAACAAGACAAATGCTAAAAACATGCTTGTTACGATTGACTTTGAATACAACGGAAGTCAATACAGAATTGAACGTGGTCGTAGACCAAACGTATTTCGTTTAATGCGAGACGGCATTGATTTAAATGACTCAGTAGACGAAGCACAAGGCGAAATGCGCCAAACTCAAACAGAAGTAGATTCTATCATAGGTATCTCTCATGCAATGTTCAAACATGTTGTTGCGTTAAACACATACACAGAACCGTTCTTGAGCATGAGAGCGAATGACCAACGTGAATTGATTGAAGAACTTTTGGGTATTACTGAATTGTCTCGTAAAGCAGAGGCACTTAAAGAAGTAATCAAAGAAACAAAAGACGAAATCAAAGACGAAGAATATAACCTCAAAGCGAAAGAAGATGCCAACTCACGTATCTTAAAAAGTATTACAGATATTGAACGTAGACAACGTATCTGGAAAGATAAACATGACAATGAATTACAAGAACTAGAAAATGGTTTCGATAGTCTTTCACATGTTGATATCAAGCAAGAAATTGCTAATCATCAATTACTAAACGAATATACTGAAAACAAATCTAAATTAGATAGTGCTAACAGTTGGATTGATAGCATTAGTGCAGATAATAAAAAATTAAACGACTTAGAAAAACGAGTTAGAAGTGATATAGAAAAGATTAAAGACCACAAATGCTTTGCATGTGGACAAGATATACACGATAACAAACAAGAAGAAATTCTAAGAGAGAAAGAAGATTTATTAGGTGAAACTCTAACACACCTTTTAGAAAATCAAAAGAAACTAGAAGAATACGAAAAAATAATTTCCGAAGTTGGAGAACTAAGTTCTCCGCCGAAAGTATTCTATGAAAATTTAAACGATGCTTATGAGCATCAAAATTCTGTAACAGTACTCAAGGAACAAATTGAAACTAAAAAGAAACAAGAAGATCCTTACACTGACCAGATTAAAGAAATGCGTGAAAGTTCACTTGAAGAACTAGACTATTCTAAAATGAATGCTCTAAACTCTTATCGTGAACATCAGGACTTCTTGATGAAACTGTTAACAAACAAAGACAGTTTTATTCGTAAAAAGATTATTGACCAGAACTTATCTTTCTTAAACACACGTTTAGAAAAGTATCTTGATAGATTAGGTTTACCTCATGAAGTTAAATTTATGAGTGACTTGTCTGTAGAAATTACAGAACTAGGTCGTGAACTTGACTTTGATAACTTATCTAGAGGTGAACGTAATAGACTTATTCTTGGTCTATCATGGGCATTCCGTGATATATTCGAATCTTTATACTCAACTATTAATGTCTTATTTGTTGATGAACTTATTGATAGTGGTATGGATACAAATGGTGTAGAGGCTTCTCTTGCAGTATTAAAGAAAATGCAACGTGAAAGAGGTCGTTCTATATTCTTAGTTTCGCATAGAGATGAATTGTATGGTCGTGTAACCAACGTTCTTAATGTGATTAAAGAAAATGGGTTTACATCATTCTCACAAGAAGATGAACTTGATATAGAAGAAACGAAAGGATAAAATATGACTGAATTTAAAATGGTACGCAAACCACATAAAATGGTAGAATGGCTTGAAGGTGAATGCACTGAATGGGCAGATGGTATAATTAAAGAACATTTTCAAGTTGAAGATACTGACACATTAAGTAAAGAACAAATTGAAGAAGTTATCGCAGAATGGGAATTGTTAACCGATAGCCCAAGTTATGATTTCTTAGGATTAGGTTTTAGAAATATTATTAGTTCCTGGGAAAATGAAAATGATGAATATTTAATTTAAAAAAAGTTAAAAAAAGTGTTGACTTTCCATTCAGTATTTGTTATTATTAAAGTATTAAAGATGTCAAGTGTCTCCTCTCAACCTCTCTCATCTAGCTAGGCATCTTTAGTTTCTCAACACAGAGAGCAACACAAACCCGGCACTTCTGTGTCGGGTTTTTTTATTAAGAAAGAACCTGATATGATTAATCCAATCGATAGAAACAAACAAAAAGAACTAGAAAAGCAAAAACTAAATAAACAGATAAAAGAATACTTAAACAAAGGTGGAAAGATTTCTGTCATGCCAACAGGTGCAATTACAGATGAAGGTCAAATGAATTACAAATTCAGACGTGGAAAGAAAAAGAAGCCAACTAATGATAAAACGTAAATTACTAAATGGAAAAGAAGCACAAGAGTTAGAATGTGCCATTACGTTAAAAGTTTACACAAAATGTCCTAACAAATATAAACTTATCGATATGGAAACAGGCGAAGAATATATCGGTAACGTATCAGAAGATTCTCATTGGACTAAAGTAAAGAGTAGCAGTGATGAAACCAAACACAAATTTTAAATTAACAGTAAGAGATATAGAAGTTATTGAACAGGCGTTACGTGCCAAAGCAGGTAGACGCGGACTAGCAATAGCCGAAGGTGAAACAAGTGAAAAGCTAAGAGAAGAAATGCGTGAAATACAAAATCTATTAGGTCGCATTCATTCTCAAAAAAACTTCTTTCGCCCTAAAAATAATTATGTAGGAGGTTAACTTAACTCAGTTGTTAAGTTTTTAATACCTTTCCATAAATACTTAGATGAAAGTGTTTATGGTTATTATTTTTATATTAGCAAATGGTCAAGAAATGGTCCCTAATCAGGGAGCGTTTGTGCCTAGACCTTTTGACACCATGGAACAATGTGAACGTGTACGAATAGCCGCTATAGAATATATAGAATGGGCTATTGAGACAGGACAAATACCAACTTATTATACAGGCTATAAAGTTGCTTGTAAGGATAACACCGGAGAATAACATGATTCAGTGGCATAAAAAACAAACTGAAAAATGGCAAAAGAAATTTAATGTAGACGCATATGGTCTTTCGTGGATAGCTTTCACAAAAGGTTTGATTATGGGTTTATTGATTATGTCGTTTTTTATCTAACGCCAAGGGGCGTCAATACCGCTAACACAGTGATACTCAAATCGTTCAGTGTTATACTCCCAGAATTCATCTGTACTTAGAAATATCCAAGTACCGTATTTCTCTGAATTGTATTTCACATGAATAGGACATCTCCACCCTTTACCGACAAGATGTTCTTGGAATGCTACATAAGTTCCCTTACGATTGAATTTCATAAAAAGAATGTTAACATCGCCGTTCTCGGCAATATCCATGGTTTGATTAATCCATCCCTCTAAAAGAGGAATTTTTTTATTATATAAAAAATGATGAAAAGGGAAATCAGCATAACTCTTGCATTCGCAGTTAAAGTATTTCCAGTTATCAGGAGGTATAATATCTCCTTTAAATCCTCGTACCTGTCCTTCGCTTAAGTTAGATGCTCTGTGGAAATTACTACCACCTATATATGCACCACTATTTGGTACACGCACAAAACTACCATTATATTTTTCACTTAAGAATTTTGCTAGTTCTCTTTCATAAGAACTACCTTTTGCTTTACTTTTACTTGGCATATTATATCTTCCACTATAAAAGGTCTAAAGACCTAATCCCTTTTAATTCTCATTCGTTTCACTCATTCGAATTAATTCGGTATTTGTTTTTATATTATATATTAATTTTAATCATATGTCAATAGTATGGGATCTCTGTCCCGTGAAGAAGCCATAATTGCCCTGTTGCCAGGACAATTAAAAAATGGCTGTACAGAAAATTCTTGTCTTATCTGTCCCTTGCTCATCGCCTCTATGTCTAAGTTAGTCGCTAGTTACGACGGAGTCGGTTGGCGATCCCTCCTTAACTTAGTATTGCGTCTTTCGACCCAACGGCACTTTTTATAATCCACATAGATAGAAACTATAAAAAGCAGATAGTGTTATAAAAACCTATCATCGGTAATATTATTACTAGTCAACCATGTCCTTCGGGGACCATGGCTGTTTTATGATTATGAATACTCTTTGTGGTTAACGAGAAGAATGTCAGAATTCATCCTGACTAGTCCGACGGCAAACACTACGTTTGCAATCTCAATCCCGTGTCGGCAACCCGACAAACGATTCCACTATGTATGCTGAGATATTAGTCATTCTCTTTTCCTTTTTCGCCGAGTTAGATATTAGATTTTATTAGTTGTATTAGTTATAGTATTGGCATTCCTGCCTTTTTACTCATTTCAAAATTTTTCTCAACTATTTCGTTAAGATGCTTAATATGAGTCACTGGCATATCATGAAGTTCTGAGATAGAAACCCCACCTCTCATATACCAGCTTAATTGTAACAGATTCTTATGCGTGTTGTCAAGACTTTTTTCAAACTTTTTTTGTCTTTCTATAATATCTTTCTGGCTGGCGGTTGCTAACCAGCTTTGGAAAAATTTACAGGGTTCAATTCTAAGTTTACTGTCTCTTTATTACCGCAATCTTCTTCCGGACAAACGAATTCAAACTTATTCACAGAGTCTGGTTTTTTAGTAATACTTTCTACTGCTTTGTTAATTTTATCAACAATGTTTGCAGGGATATTTGCTAAAAATTCAATAATTTGTTTACTATCAGAAATTTCGCCAGCTGGTGAAACTATTTTATCAATAGTTTCAGATAACAAGTCTACATTGTGAGTAGCTACACGTTTGAAACTTGCATAGAATCTTTTAGCAAGTTCAACCTCATCAGTATCGTTAACAGATTCAGTCTTGATATTTTTAAGAATCCTCTGTTCTTCTAATCTGATAAGGGCAACCCGTGTTACACTTTCTAGACTTGGTGGTCTTACATGAATTTCTAAATCTTCATAAATTATTGGATCTATTTTTTCAATGTTTGGAAACTGATTCAATAGATAGTTAATATCTATATTGAAGTCAGCAGTTTTTTCGCATTTAGAACATCTATGAGTGTGTGTTACTTCTTTTCCGTATGTAGCGTATTGAATAGCTAAAAATAGCGATTCAGCGTCTACGTTACATAAGTTTCTAGGATTAGGTATTGAAGGACAGCAACTTTTTATAACACCAATCATTGCTTCGCCATTAAGTAAAGCATCAGGGTTACGTAAAGCTATCTCATCAATCGCAGTCATAGGTAAAACACCCACCTCATCGATGATGGTTTGTTCGATTTCAGGATTAAAGTTACCTTTTGTAGGTAAGCTAATATATATTGCCGGCTTTCTAAAATATTTTAGTAGCGGATTTTCTTCCATTATTAATTCCTTGATTTGATAAATACACTTATATTATAAACTAAGTGGTTATATACGTATATTTAGACATATTATAAACTACGAAGTTAAACTTGTCAAGAGAGAAAATGCATGGCTGAAGGAAATGTTTATATAGACGGTATAGATCCATCGATCCCACAGTGGTCTACGGAAGCTACCCTACAACAAATAAAGAATATTCTATCAAAAGAGAATGCCCTCACTAGTAATGTATCTAAGCAATTAGACGGTGTTGCAAAAGGTGAAGCGGCCCAATTAGCTATGTTACGTCAAACTTTAGGCGAACAAGCAAAAACTAACAAAGCCACACAAGAATTAACAGATGCAGTCGAAAAAGGCACTGCACAAGAGATGCAAAGTGCTAGACAACAATCGGGAGTTATTAATAATATTAAAAGCTATTTGATGGATAGTTTAAGAAATGACGAACTACAGATAAAAAGACAAGAATTACAAAATAATAAATTAATAGAAGCCCTTGAGAAAAAATATGTATCTGAAGGTATGGATAAAGACGAAGCCCAACTTTTAGCCAAAATGGAAGGTGCAAGAAAACATGCAGAAACAGTAGGGGCTGATGGAGGCCTAGTTCAAGGATTTTCTGATGCTCTTAATAAACTGGGTCAAATTGGCGTGGCGGCTGAAGGAATTAATGCATTTGTAGGAGCAGGGTTTGAAGATAGATTTAATTTAGCAAATGAAATTAGACAGTCAGGTTTAATGGCTGGATTTGATACTGTACAAGCAGGCATGTTAAACATGGCTGATATGGTTAACAAAACAGGATTTACATTTGGTCAAGCGGCTGAATTCACACAGAAGTTTGCATTTGCAGTAGGACAACGTGGTGTCCAAGCATCATTAGAATTTGCAGATTCTATGGCAAGACCGGCAACTGAATATGAAGCAGGTGCGGATATGATGCGTAGATTTGGTATGGACTTTGCCCAAGTTGCAAATATGTCAGGTATCTACTTAGAGTCATTACAAAATGCAAACATGTTGGGTAAACTAAACGACCAACAAATGCGTGACGGTATGGATAACTTTATGGAAGGTGTACAGTCTACATCTAACATATTAAAAGTATCATTAGAAGAAGCGGCTCAAATGATTTCTCAAAGAATGGGCAGAGATGACGTAACTGCTATGTTGGCATTGATGGACCCAGAACAAAGAACCCAAGCACAAATGGGAATTCAAAATATTGGAATAAGCAATGATAGTACATTAGCAGAAGCACTAATAAAAAGAATTTCAGCAGGCAGTGATACCGATTTTGCACGTGATGACATATTCAAAGAGTTAATGAGTACTGGTATATCTTCACAACTTGTTCCAATCATTAATGAAATTGGAGGACTTATTGAGTCAGGTGCTAGTGCAGAAGAAATACAAGATAGAATAGCAGGACTAGGTATAGATTTCGAAAATATAATTGCAAATGCAACAGATTCGGATAAAGCATTGATACAACAAAGTGATTTTCTACAAAAGCTGATTGCTGATTTTAGTAGAATGGCAGACAATGTTCAAGATGCAAATAAAGGTGATATCGCAGAAACATCAACAGAAAAAGTGCTAAGTGATGCAGATACGTCAGTTGTTGGCGCACAAGAAATTGTTCGTGAAGCTACAGTAACTATTGAAGGATTAATGAATACACAAATGCAGGCATTTAAAGATGTACAAGAAAAGTTAAACGTAGCAAATGATAATGCTATTGATTCAATGGAAACTTTAGGAACAAATTCTGCAGGTTTTGCCGCACTTATGGTTACAGCCGCAGGTGAAGTACAAGTACAGGCAAGAAACATTGGAAACGCATTTTTAGATGCTACTGGTGCCGCAACAGGATTTTTTGATAAAATTGTTAAAAAGTTTAATGAAGTCACAGGACTTGACGAAACCAGTGTTGGTAAAAAAATGATTGAGGCAACAGACGGTACTCTTACAGATGGTGGGGAACAATTAGAAACAAATAAAGTCGAAGAACGAGCAGAATCAAAAGCAATGGTAAGCGGAAGAGAAACGCTAGATGATAGTACATATTTTAGGTTCTTTGATAATGATGCCGAAGATATGTTTGACGAAATAATGTCAGCATTGACAACTGCTAATCCGGGTGATATGAGTTCACAAGCAAATGACTTGGCAAAATTGTTAGGTTTTAATGATTTTAATAACACGTTTGATATGAACCAAGAGTCATTTGTAGCCGCAATAGAGGCGATTAAAGAAACAGATGCGGCACAAGGAGCAGAAGCGGCAGATAGGTTGCAAAAACTTGTTGAAGCTATTGGATTATTAGACGGTGAATATAAAAATAGATTCTTTAGAAGTGACGAAACGACAGCTAATATGAATACAGAAAATGCACAAGATAGAGGAAAACTAGAAAAGAAGATAGAAGATTTAATAGATGCATTAAGGAATCCTCAATAATGAGGTTGACAACGTATCACAGGTATGATACTATTATAGTTAAGGACTAAAAAATGAGTTGGAAAAAATATTTTAAAACATATGACGGGATGCCAGAAAAGATGCCTGCATCAACAGGCGCTGGTGTATCGGCAGATGCGGACACAAAACGATATAGCAGTTGGCTACCTGAGGTTTATCAAGGTCAACCAAATCGTGTACAACGATATGGGCAATATGACCAGATGGATCTTGATTCGGAAGTTAACACTGCACTAGATACTATTGCGGAATTTTCTACGTTAAAAAATGAGTACACTAAGTTACCATTTCATATAGAATATAACGAAGAAGCAAGTGATACAGAAAACGACATTGTTCAAAAGTCATTAAAACAGTGGTGCAACATGAATGAAATGCACAAACGTATGTTTAGACTTTTTAGAAACGCTGTTAAGTACGGCGACCAAGTATTTGTTCGTGACCCAGAAACATTCAAACTGTTTTGGGTTGACCCTGCAAAAATTGAAAAAGTTATTGTTAACGAAGGCAAAGGCAAAAAGATTGAAGCATACTATGTTAAAGACATGGATGTTAATCTACAAAGTCTTAACATTACCGCAGACGAAAATAAACTCTTACACTCATCAGCTGGATTCCCATCTAGTCCTAACGTAAATGCAAATACAACTCAGGGATATGCGGCTGGTTCTGTAGGAGGAACAAGATATGTATCAGAACAAACATCAACACCAGTTGATGCAAAACATGTTGTTCATATTTCATTAAGTGAAGGTATCGATGGCTTCTGGCCTTTTGGTAACTCAATTCTTGAACCAGTATTCAAAGTTTATAAACAAAAAGAATTACTTGAAGATGCAATCTTGATTTATCGTGTTCAAAGAGCACCAGAACGTAGAGTATTCTATATTGATGTTGGTAACATGCCAACGCACAAAGCACGTGCCCACTTAGAACGTATCAAAAATGATATTCATCAAAGACGTATTCCTTCAAAAACAGGCGGTGGACAGAACATCGTTGATAGTGCGTATAATCCACTATCTATTATGGAAGATTACTTCTTTGCTCAGACGGCTGAAGGTCGTGGTTCTAAAGTTGAGACACTACCAGGCGGCGAGAACTTAGGACAGATTGATGATTTAAAATACTTCAATGATAAGATGATGCGTGGACTTAGAGTCCCACCAAGCTATCTAGGTAGCTTAGACAGTGACGGTAATGGCTACAATGATGGTCGTGTAGGTACTGCATTCATTCAAGAATTTAGATTTACTAAATTCTGTGAAAGATTACAATCATTAGTAGTTGAAGACTTGGATAGAGAATTTAAAATGTTCTTGAAACACCGAGGTGTTATAATTGAAAGTTCTTTATTTGATTTGAAATTCAATACTCCACAAAACTTTGGTAAGTATCGTCAAGCAGAAGTAGACCAAGTAATGATGAACGTATTTACTGCAATCGAAGGTGCAGATTATGTGAGCAAACGTTTTGCAATGAAACGTTTCTTAGGCTTATCTGATGAAGAAATCTTAGAAAATGAAAAACTATGGGCAGAAGAAAAAGGCACTGGTGATCCTGAAGGCCAAGATGGTCTTAAATCAGTAGGTGCAAGTGTCCCTGGTGGCGATTTCGAAGGTGGCGGTGACGCAGACTTTGATGAAACTGATGTAGACGATACAGAAGATGGTTCACCAATTAGTGGTGCAGAAAACGCCGAAGACACTGATTCTGACGAACAAGTATAAATACATATAGTTAGAAATTGGAGTTCTAAGATGAAATATTCAGATATTAAGGAAAACTATTCTCCTGACAGGGATAAACACAATAGTATAGAATTAGATGATACTAGAAAGAATCGTCTAACACTTTCGCACCTTAATGATTTAAGAAAGATTAGAGCATACAGAAAACTTAGAAATGATGAGAAAAAGTCTCAACTAAAGCAACAATACGGTGCTTCTAACGATTCTGAACAGCCTGAACTATAATATTTCATCTAAAAACCGTCAAATTTCTTACATTAAAGTACGCATATAAAACTTATAAGCGATACTCTAAATAACTTATGATCCTGAATGGCTTAAAAATTAGCCATTTTTGCACATTTCCGCAATAAACCCCAAAAACCTCTATAAATACATTTGAAACAATAGAAGTGTTTCTACAACATTGCCACATTCATAACTTTGTGGTTTATTAGCCACAATTTGTGGCGTTTTAGATAAGGAGACTAATTATGTCAAGAAGTACACTAGAAAACGTACTAGAACTTCTTATCAACGAGGAGCGTGATGCGGCGGAAGCCATGTTACATGACTTCATCGTAGCTGAGGCCCGTAGAATCCATGAAGAACTTCTAAACGAAAGTGACGAAGTTGTAGAAGAAGATTTGGAAGATATAGACGAGTCTGAGGACGAAACCGTTGAGGAAGCATCAATCGAAGCGCCTGAAACAAGTGAAATTGAATCAGACGAAGCAGAGATTGAGAATGAAGAATTCTATGACGAAGACGAAAAATCAGAAGACGAAGCAGTTGATGACCTAGAAATGGGTGACGCAGAGGCTCCGGAAGAAGATATTGAGGATCGTGTAGATGACCTAGAATCAAATCTAGCGGATCTGGAAGCAGAGTTCGAAAAAATTATGTCAGGTGAAAAAGATGACATGGAAGATGAAGCCGATGAAGAAGAGGCAGAAATGGACATGGAATCAGTTGAAGCTGATGAACCAACATTCGAAGAAACATCAGAAGTAGAAGAATCATCAGAAGAAGCTACAGAAGATAAAGTAGAAGAAGGTTCAGAAGATGACTTAGAACTTGATTTAGATGAATCAGATGATGATGCAGAAGATGAAGCAAAATTAGATGAATACAAAACACCAGTTACTGCAAAAGCAGGCGACAACGGTGACAGTGTATCATCTACTGTAAATGCTAATCCAAAGCGTCCAGGTGATGATTCAAATGCGGCGCCAGTAAAAACACATGATGGTAACACATCAGGTGGCAAAGGCGATGCACCTAAAGATATGAATACAAAAAATGTAAACGTATCAGGAAACAGTAAAGCACCAGCAATGAAGCCAGAATCGGCATCTGCAGGTGATGATGGGGCTAACACCAAGTCAGTTTCATCTTAAGAAATACTTTTGGAGATAACCAATGACCGTTCTTATAGAAAGGCTATCACATAAACAAGCGGCAGTTAAGTCACGTATAGTGGAAGGTGATGACGGCGGAAAAAATATGTTCATGGAAGGCATTTTCGTTCAAGGTAACGTTAAAAATGCTAACCAACGTGTTTATCCGGTCAGAGAAATTGCGAAAGCAGTTGAATCCGTACAAGATAAAATCGACCAAGGTTTTCCTGTACTAGGAGAATGTGACCATCCGCCAGAACTAACAGTAAACGTTGACAGAGTTTCGCATATTATTGAATCTATGTGGATGGATGGGCCTAATGGTTATGGTAAACTTAAAATTGTACCGACTCCAATGGGTAACATTATCAGAACATTAATCGAATCAGGCGCTACATTAGGTGTCTCATCTCGTGGTTCTGGAGAAGTTAACCCAAGCGGTGAGGTAAGCAATTTTGAGATTGTCACTGTAGACATCGTAGCACAACCAAGTGCTCCCGAAGCCTACCCTAAGGCAATCTACGAAGGTTTAATGAACATGCGTGGTGGTTACCAAACTTGGCAACTAGCACAAAACGTTCAAACAGACAAGGTCGCTCAAAAGTACTTGTCAGAACAAATAATTAAGTTCATTAAAGAACTTAAACTTTAACAGGAGAAGCAACAATGGCAACAGAAATCCTTGCAAATCTGCTAGAGTCCGGTGTACTATCCGAAGAGGCTGGCGCACAAATTAAAGAGGCTTTAGACAAGAAATTATCAGAAGCAAGAGAGGAGATTACAGCCGAGTTGCGTGAGGAATTCGCACAAAAATTTGAACACGACAAATCAGTAATCGTTGGAGCAATGGACAACATGCTAAACAACGCAATTAAAACTGAAATGGAAGAGTTCAAGTCTGACCGCGAATCTCTAATCGCAGAACGAGTTGCATATAAGAAAGCAATTTCTGAACATGCAAAACTCCTTGAAAAATTCATTACTTCTCGTTTGGCGACCGAAGTTAAGGAACTTAGAAGTGATAGAGCAAAAGTTAACGAAAATCTTGAAAATACTAAGAAATTCGTTGTCAAGCAACTATCACGTGAACTAGCTGAGTTCCATAATGATAAACGTGAGTTAGTTAACACTAAAGTACGTTTAGTAGCAGAAGGTAAAGAACTACTTAACAAGACTAAAGATAGCTTTATCAAACGTTCAGCGGAATTAGTAGAGAACACAATTAAAAATTCTCTACGTTCAGAAATGAAAACGTTAAAAGAAGATATTCAATCGGCTAAAGAAAACGAATTTGGTCGTAAGGTATTTGAAGCGTTCTCAGGCGAATTCATGACTTCACATTTAAATGAAGGCACAGAAGTTGCTAAAGTGAACAAGAAGCTAGACGAATCAGCTACTAAGGTTGAAGAACTTGAAAAAGTAATCGCTGATAAAGATGCAGACATTGAAGGCGCTAAGAAGGCACAACGTATTCTAGAAGACAAGATGAACCGTAAAGAGGTTATGTCAGGTCTACTAGCACCGTTAGGCAAAGAAAAAGCAACAGTAATGTCTGATTTATTAGAGTCAGTAAAAACTTCAAATCTAAAATCTGCTTTCAAGAAGTATCTACCGGCAGTATTAGATGAGAAAAACGTTTCAACGAAAGAAGAAACAAAAACATTAACAGAAGGCAAAGTGACTGAACATACTGGTGACCGTGAGGTAGTAACGGAAGAATCACAGTCGTCAGGAAGCGATGCCGAAATAATTCAGCTTAAGAAATTAGCTGGATTGAAATAAACCAGGATAATTATCAGGAGAACAAAAGATGGAAAATCTTTTTGAAGGAAATAACTGGGACTCAACACGTGATGCTCTTTTAGAAGGTCTAGAAGGCACAAAACGTGACACAATGTCCGCAGTTTTAGAAAACACTAAAGTAGCACTTAATGAAAGTGCAACTGCTGGTGCAACACAGGCTGGTAACATCGCAACACTTAACAAAGTGATCCTACCAGTTATCCGTCGTGTAATGCCAACAGTAATCGCAAACGAAATCATTGGTGTACAACCAATGACAGGTCCAGTAGGCCAAATTCACACATTAAGAGTTCGTTACGCAGAAGCAAAAGCTGGCGTGGCGGCAGGTGATGAAGCATTAAGCCCATTTGAAATTGCTAACGCATATTCAGGTGACGCATCAGCGGCTCCGGCGGCAACTGCATCACTAGAAGGTGAAGCGGGTTCAAAAATGTCAATTCAGGTCCTAAAACAGACTGTAGAAGCTAAAACAAGAAAGCTATCTGCACGTTGGACTTTTGAAGCGGCACAGGACGCTAACTCAATGCACGGTTTAGATATCGAAGCTGAAATCATGGCGGCATTAGCAATGGAAATCACTGCTGAAATCGACCAAGAAATCTTAGGCTCACTATCTGCACTTGCAACAACAGGTGGCACATATGACATGTCAGCATCTTTCACAGGTACACCAACGTTTATCGGTGACAGACATGCCGTTCTTGCGACATTAATCAACCAACAAGCTAACCTAGTAGCACAGCGTACAAGACGTGGCGCGGCTAACTGGGCTGTGCTTTCACCATCAGCATTAACAGTTCTACAGTCTGCTACAACATCAGCATTCGCTAGAACAACTGAAGGTACTTTTGAAGCACCAACTAACACTAAATTCGTAGGTACACTAAACGGTACAATGCGTGTATATGTTAACACATATGCGGCAAACGATGATGTATTACTTGGTTACAAAGGTGCAGGCGAAATCGATGCGGCGGCATTCTATTGTCCGTACGTACCGCTAATGTCATCAGGTGTTGTTGTTGATCCGGCTTCTTTTGAGCCAGTAGTTTCATTCATGACTCGTTACGGGTATGTGGAACTAACAAACACAGCGTCATCTCTAGGTAACGCGGCTGACTACGTATCTAAAATCGCAGTTAGCAATCTAGCTTTCGTATAATCTTAGATTATACTTTAGATATATTAAAACCCGGGAGCAATCCCGGGTTTTTTTATTTGCCCATTTCCTCTAAAACTGATAAATACTATTAACAAATCAATCTTTGAGAGAGAAACACGATGGCAGAACAAATCAAATTTGGTGACAGACTATTCTTAAAAGGTGCAAAAGTATTTCTTGATAGTGGTCCAACAGACAACGCTATTTTAGAAACAAGAAGTGGCACAGTCGAAATCGCAGGCAACCTTGTAGTACAAGGTTCAACAACTACAGTTAATTCAGAAACAGTTTCAATCGCAGATCCGGTTATGTTATTAAACGGAGATTTAACTAATACTGATACACCAGATGATAAAGTTGGTATAGAGATAAACAGAGGCATAGAAGATAATAAACAATTTGCTTGGTTAGAAACATCAGGAAATTGGTCTACTTTTGGTGAAGACTTGTCAATTGGTGCAATGACAGGCACTGATATTACTTTGACTGGTGCTCTAGTAGGTGATGTTCACTCAGAGAATGGTATTAAAATTATAGATGTTACTGGCGACGGCACTGTAGATATTAATGGCGGCAATATTGATGCTACTGTAATTGGTGCTACTACACCATTACAAGCAACGTTTACAGATGCTACAGTTACTGGAGATTTAGATGTTCGTGGTTCTTTTTTAACTATAACAACTGACGAACTAACAGAAGGTTTAACAAATAAATATTTTTCAAACGATAGAGCAAGACAGGCTATTTCAGTTGCGGGAGGCGGAAGTCTTACATACGATAATGCAACTGGTATCATTTCATTTACAGGACAATATTATTCAGATGCAGACGCAAGACAGGCTATTAGTGTTGTAGGAAATGAAATTGCTTATGACAATGGCACAGGTGTTATCAGTTATGATGCACCAACAGACTTTGGTTTATTAACAGATCCAAATGTTATATCAGGTTCAACAGGCGGTTCAGCAGGTTCAAGTGTTCCAACAAACGTTGGTTCTTTCTTAAATGATGCAGGATACCTTATTAACGTAGTTGAAGATACTACTCCTGCATTAGGCGGTGATTTAGATATAAACAATTTTAAGATTTATACTACAGAAAATGACAACTACATTAAAGTAAATTATGATTTAGCAAGTGATGGATCTCATGGTATGGCTTTTAACGCTGTATCAAACATGAACTTTTTTGTTGACCCTAATAATGCAGGATCAACATCATACTTTGGATTCTATGCAAAGAAAAATCCAGACACACATACTATAAACCAATCAAATTCTATATTTAATATCAATCAAAATGGTGATGTTAGAATTACAGGTAATATTCTTGGTGCAACTACTGATAATCTAGTTGAAGGCAGTAATAATCACTATTATTCAGACAATAGAGTAAAAACATATCTTGCAAATCAAACAGGCGGTATGTGGCCATCACAAGATAACACATATGATATAGGTTCTCCAAATTATCAATGGAAAACAATATATGGTCATACAGTAGAGGCAACATATGCTGATTTGGCTGAAAGATATGAAACAGATGCAGAATATGAGCCTGGAACAGTAGTTATATTTGGTGGGGAAAAAGAAATAACAACGACAGATGTAAATACAGATTATAGAGTAGCTGGTGTTATATCTACAGATCCGGGATTAAAGTTAAATTCATCAGCAGGTGATGATAAAACACATCCTTATCTGGCTTTACGTGGCAGAGTACCGTGTAAAGTTATTGGACCAGTAGCAAAAGGCGACTTATTAGTTACTTCTGATACTCCGGGTTATGCAAGAAGTGTAGGCGGTAATTTGACTACAGCAGGCTCGGTTTTTGCAAAATCTTTGACACAAGACATGTCTGAAGGTGCAAAAGTTATTGAAGTTGTAATTATCTAAAAATTAAATACAAACATAGTCTAAACAGAGAAATACGATAAATAACACTAGATTATGCTGTTACAGATACGGCATAGTTTATAAATGAAATCGATTTTTTTATAGACGGGAGAAAATACAATGGCGGCATATGCAATCCAATTCCGTCGTGGCACAACGACACAACATTCATCATTTACTGGCCTACTTGGTGAAGTTACAGTCGATACAGACAAGAAAACTCTTGTAGTACACGATGGTTCAACAACTGGTGGTTACCCTCTAATGAGAGAAGGTGCTTCGGCAACTTCATCTACAGGTTCATTCTCATCGAATGTTACAATAGGCGGTACACTAGCAGTTACTAATGCGGCAACACTTTCAGGTGGTGCGGCAATTACTGGTGACCTAGACATGACAGGTCACATTATTCCAGCGGCTAACATAACTTACGACTTAGGTTCATCCACAATGATGTGGCGTGATATCTACGTTGGTCCAGGTTCACTTTATG
>Ga0228644_1000079_pt1 | contig 34266 bp, 66 predicted proteins | sample 56DmetaG_FD_186020 | JGI IMG/M metagenome (GOLD analysis project Ga0228644, IMG submission 186020) | Seawater microbial communities from Monterey Bay, California, United States - 56D | ecosystem: Environmental > Aquatic > Marine > Coastal | place: USA: California | collected 2016-11-09
TAAAACTTACTTTAAAAAACCATATGATAGATTTATGTGGTGGCGTGCTTATACTCCTAAAAATAAACCTTTAGGTAGCAAAGCTCCTCTTATTGATAGATTGATAAATGGAGACTATGAGATGGGTCCTTTCCTTATGGAAGTAGAATTAGTATACCATACTATGAATGATAAGTTTAAAGCTGCTGTTACTTCCTCAGGTGAAGTAGATCATGGTAAGTTTCATTCAGAAACTTCTATCGATAGAGCTAGAAAGAAAAGACTAATAGAGGATCACGAAAAGGATGAAGCCCGTAAACTTTCAGACTTAAAAAAAGAATTTACTAACGTTTTCAAGATGGATAGTGATCAATATGAAATAGAGGTAAATAAAACTAGAGGTACGTTAGTAGAATTCTATTATGAGATGGAATCTAAATACGGTAAATATATTAAAATACCTAGGAGAACAAAGAGAAAATAGGAATATATGGCCTATTTATAAGCATATATACATATATAAATTAATATTAACAAACAAAAGAAAACATGTTACACACAATTTTAGTTATTTTAGCTGTTCTAGCAATAGCAGCACTAGCGGTAGTATTACTACAAAGAGCTGGAAAAATCAAAGACAGAGACAATGACCTTATCCCAGACGTAGTAGAGGATACTTACGAAGACGTAAAGGAATTTACTGATGAGGCAATTGAAGATGTTAAAGAAACAATCGAAGAAGTAAAAGCTACTGCAAAAGAAATTAAGCGTAGAGCAAAAAACGTTAAAGCAGAATTTGCAGACGTATTAGAAGAAGCTCAAGAAGTAGTAGATGCATTTAAAGGAAAAGTTACAAAGAGTAAACTTCGTACATTGACAAAGAAACAGTTACAACAACATTCCCAGGAGAAATTTGGAGTAGAGATGGAAGATAAACTTACTAAGTCAAATATGATTAATCAAGTATACTCTTTACACCATAAAAAATAATGCAAAACAATAAACTCAATGTCGATTATAACCAAACTTTACCGGTTACTTGTGATGAATGCGGCCATACTTATTTCGACCAAGCCCTCGTTATCAGAAAAGCCTCAGGAATCCTTACTGGAACAGGACAACCAAGCTACGTACCAATCCCAGTATTTGCATGCAAATCATGTGGTCACGTTAACTCAGAATTCCTCCCGAAAGAAGGACCCACACTTTAAGTTAGTGGATATGCGATTCTACTCAGGATTACAAGATGAGATTTATTTATAAGAATTAAGGGACCTTCGGGTCTCTTTTTTTTTAGCTATTTATTATTAAATCGTTACACACAAATATGTTATACTATGTTTAAATATATTAAAGATAAAATAATGGGATTCAAGAACTTGTTTGACGATGATAACAATATTAACGAAAAGTCCGTAGTAGGGTTTTTAGCATTTGCTGTGATGGTAATTTTTGCAGTAGCAGATCTAGTAACTGGATACATCGGTACAGATTTAGTAATAAACGAATTTATATACGACTCCTTTGTGTGGATAGTATTAGGTGCTTTTGGAATTGCTGAAGTCGGTAAAGTATTCGGTAATAGAGGGAAGTAACTTAAGACTAAGATGACTTATAGAGGAGGGCATTAGCCCTCTTTTTTGTGAATAATTATTTATATGAAGAAACTAACCTTTATATTAGTATTAATTAGTGGTTTTATAAATGCACAGACTACTGTAAACATAAGGTCACTTAAGACTCATTATGGTGCATCTAATTCAGGTCAATATTATACAGCTAATGCTGATTCCCATACAGAATTTGACGCTATGGTTAATCTTGCAGATGGCGGTACTACACTCTATACAGAAGGACCTGTAGATATAACAAGTTATCAAGGCCCAAGAGGTGGTAATCATACTCCTTATCAACTATGGAACCCACCAAGATGGAGCAGTCAAAGATATGCAATTATCTATTCCGGTTGGTTTAAACCTAATAAAACAGGTCTATATAGATTTAGAACTTTCACAGATGACTCACATGAGTTTATGATTAAAGGTATTGGTAAGACTAATGATATAGTTACTAAACATTATGGTTGGAATACATGGGCTTATGGTACGGCAACCTTAGATAAAAATACATGGTATGAGTTTGAATATAGAATTCAAAATTTCGGTGGTATAGGTGGTGCTAAATTTGAATATAGAATACCAAATGGTAATACATACAATCAACTTAGTCCCGGTCATCCATTTGCAGAATGGTCTACTACTGAGCCTATTGACCCTATAACTCATACTGGATATGTTTATGGAGCAGAAGAAGAAGCTTTAGCCGGAGTTACAGTACAGTTAAAAACTCAAAATAAAAATCAGGTTGGTTTCTCATATACAACACAAGCTACTACAACCACAGACTCAAATGGTTACTACTCCTTCAATACTACTTTAGATTATAATAACTATGACTACACTATTGATGTAGTACAACCCTCATTATCAACACCTACTCTAAATGATATCAGTTACTTTACTAGTAAGTTAATTAGTGGGGTTTATAATTCTAAAGATTATTGGAGAATGGATGTTAATAATGACGGAAAATTTAGTGTTGCAGATTTATATTCTATGTTAGCTTATATGAATGGTATATTTACTCAATATAATAGCAATACACCTTCTACAAAAGTATTTCATTACCAACAAACTCCTTACTTTTGGGACCCTTTAGATACCGATACTGATGATAAATCTGAAAATTTTGGATATGGAAGTTATAGTTTATTTGATAGAAGTAATGGAGACTCTACTATATTCTATTTAATAAGAACCGGACACAGGAACTAGTTATATTTATAATAAATTAATGTTAAAATAAGATTACAATGAAAAAAACAATTACCCTCATAACCGCATTACTAATCACAGTAGTCACATATGGACAAACTACATCACCCGATGCAACTAAGCCGTATATAATTCTTGATTCTACTTATAATTTAGAGTCGGTTAATTCCTCAAATAATACTATAGTTGATATTTACTACGATAACACATCAGGTAACACAGTAAAAGGTATTCAATTCTCTTTCAGTTACGATAAAGATGTTTTTGACACACCAACTGTAACTTACAACAACACTTCAGGACCTGTAGGTTATATGTCTACAGATGTGGATGCAACCAACGGTATTGTAAAAGTCGTATGGGCCTATGATGGTGCTACTACTACCTTTGACCTTATTGCCGGTAATATGTTTGATGTTGACTTACCATTTAAATCTGGTTATACTAACGGTACAGTTGATGGGATTGATTTTACAAACAATCTTACTGCTTATTATGCACAAACTGATGGTACAGATGCTATTTTAGGCACATCAGATAACGGTGGTAACTTTATAGAACCAGCATTTGATTATGTAGCGACTATTTTAAATAATGCAACAAACCCAGCAGAATCAATTCCTGTTATTTTACAAAAATCAGCAGATGGTAGCACTTGGGTGGATGTAGCTACAGATACAACAATAGCCGATGGAACAGCAACATTCTCAGAGAATATAGATCAAGATTACTGGCAAGTTAGATTAAAAATTGCAAGTGGTTTAGATGCAAGTACAGCACTATCAGCAGCAGATGCAAATATGATTGCTCAAATAGCTGCAGGAGTACAAACAACATCAGGTATACAATATTATACCGGTAATACAAACCAAGCAAATGGTATTACAGTATCAGATTCTTATCTGTTATTTGCTAGATTAGCTCAAGGTTTAAGTGCTTATGCAAATAACCCAGATGTACTATTCTTTACTGAAGCTCAATACAACACTATTGATGCTGCTACCACAGATCAATCTGGGACAATCTCAGGACAAGAAGAATTCTTATCACCACAGATAAATGGAACTACAGCAGGTAATTTCTACTTACTAGTATTAGGTGATGCAAATGGTACAGGATTAAATTAATAAATGAAATCGTTATTAATATTTTTACTAACACTATCAACAGTAGCTCACTCTCAGGTCAAATTTAACGTCCCTGAGATTGAGGTACCTGTTAGTACTTATATTAATTTACCAGTTGTAATCGAAACTAATAGCAACGATGTAGGTAGTTTAGAATTTGCACTAAATTATGACCCCACATACTTAGCATTTGAAGATATATCGGTAACAGCTAAAGCTCAACAATGGTTAACCTATACTATGGATTGGCAAGGTGAAACAGTTAGATGGGGAGGGTATGATGCTTCATTTGGTACTTATACAATAAACTCACCTACAGAACTATTCACAGTTAGATTTAAAGTAATTGATCAATCATGGGTAGAGATACCTATTACCATTGGAAGAAAAACTGCAGGAACTGAGTTAGGTTGGGATATAGAGGTTATAAGTACAGATGGGTATGTAAATAAAAGATCAATGCCCTTTGAAGTAACACCTATAGACGGTATCTACGGAATAGCATATCCAGTACCTACTACCGGGCGTATTACACTAGAGTTAACAGTCCCTGAAAATGGAGAATATAAAGTTATAGTAACTGATTTTTTAGGTAAAAAACACGGTGTGTACATTAAGAAGTTTTTCTCGGGGTATGTTTCTTTTAGAGTAGATGTTAGGGACCTTGCTACTGGTATCTATTTATTACAAGTAACTAACGGTAGGTTTGTTAAGACATTTAAAATTATTAAGAATGGGTAAAAAGAAAACATTTTTTTCGGAAATTAAAAACCAAATAGTAACAGGAATTGGATTAGTAATAACAGCAGGATTTGGATTATTAGTAGCTAATATGCAGTCTATATTTGAACCTAAAGAAGAATTACCACCACCTCCAATGATGGAACAAACAATCAACATTCCAGAAGGAGTTAAAGATACTTTAGTAATAACCAAAACTATAAAAATACAGCCAGTTAAACCTAAAAAAGAAGAAGAAATATCATGGTAAGACTCTTTTTAATTATATCATTACTATTAAGTTTTAATGTAAATGCCCAACTAGGTAAGACAGAAACAGAAAACTATAAGGGTAAGTTTGAACAAGATGCTGATATTGATGAGGTATCTGATTATATGTTAGATTATCAATTACCAATTCAAGTACTAAACATTGGCTTTACACCAGAGCTATATGAATTCTACCCTGAATTAAGAGAAAATAGGGTAGGGTTAGGTGTGAGTAATATTACTTTATCATATCTAGAATGGACTGATAGGTTTATATTTACAGAAGATAAAGAAGACATTAAACAAAGAATGGTAAAGCAGCATAAAGCTTCAGCTAAAGGAATATCTTCAAATGAGATTAAAGTTGTCGGTAATGTAATATTAGCAGAATACTTTACATATGTTGAAATATATGATTACTCAGTATCTGAAGAGGAAGAAGTAACAAAAGACGGTATAAAGATTATTATAAAAACTATTATCGGTATGCAAGTAAGATTTGTAAATGCCGAGACTGGTTCTATATTAACAGGTTCCGGAAGTGGAGAAGCAGTTACAATAAAAAGATCTAATTTACTAGAAGGTTTAGGTGAAGTTAAGTTCAATAAATCTACAATTGGAATAGCAACCAAAAAAGCCCTTGAATCAGCTTCAGCAAGAATCGTTAAAAAAATGATTAAGCGTGGCATATTTAAAGAATAAAATATTAATAATTTTATTTAACGTTGTACCAATTTTGAGTTATGCTCAAACATGGTCATATACGTTTACTAACCCCTGTACCTTAAATCAACAGACAATTACAAATGCTGTTGGTGAATCTGTTGCCTTGAATTACTTCGGCAATGTACAGGTATTTACAGAAAACGATTTCAATAACGGAATATTTGACAGCTGGATTAACTCAGTTACTCAAATTAATTCATCTTCTCCATGTGAAAATATTACAGAAGCAATAGTTAATAATACAAATAGTACGGTTGTAGCGACTACATTAACTGTAGCGACTAACATAATGGCTGTCCTAGGCGGCAACATGTTACCACCTGCAGAAAGTATTAACAACTCATCTAACGGAAATGACTCTGAAGAAGAGGACGAAGATGAGGTAAACATTGAAGCAAATGGAAACAATAGAAATAAAGGAGGAAGCTCAAATTCTACTCAAACAAATCAAAGCAATCAAGAAACCAAAGGAAGTGAATCCTCTTCTCAAACAAGCGGAGGAAGTAATACTGAAACAACTGGAGGGTCTAGCGATACAGATAAATCAACTACAACAGGAAAACAAAAGATTAAATCGACTGTAGAAGAAGAGAAAAGCTCAACACAGTCTTTAGCAAACTCTTTAGCTAATGCTATTAGCGGTGGTAATAATGAACAATCAAATGAGTCAGGTAAGAATGCAGGTAGTTTAATTGCTTCAGGAGATGTAGTTATAATTTCTAACCAGGATAATTCTAACGGACAGCAATTTAGGTTTGTAGGTAGTGTAACACACTCTAATACTGCTAATAATAGAATTAAAGGAGCATTAATAACATATACCTCAGGTACAAATGATGCTAGTGTCACATTGTATAAATCCTGGATTAATCCTAAAAAGACTTTTAACTTAGTTTTAGCAAATACTACCCTAACTAACTTTACATCTAATGTAACTAATACTACTACAGCATTAGAATCATTTAAATTTGGTAAACGTAAAAAGTTTACCGGAATGGCAGGACTTAATTACACGTACGGGAAACTTGGAAAAAGAAATTTACAAAATCTTTCTTCAATTGCTGGAGTCCATAGGAATTTTAAAATCAGTCCAAGAATATCAACTAGTTTATTAATGATAGGAGTATACTCTCCTTTTACACAATACTATGAAGGAGCATGGTTTGATGCAGGAGTTTTAGTTGTTCCATTTAGCTCTTGGGATATAAAAATAACAAAAACATTTAAATATAATATTAGCTTTACAGGAGTCTGGCAAACATCTGGAAGTGCATTAAATTATCAAATCTTAACAGGAGGCAAATTAAATTTTTAAACTATGAAACATTTAACATTTTTATTATTACTATTACCATCAGTTTTGTTTTCACAAAATTGTTATAAAGTAGATAGAGTTGTATCAAGAATTGAAACAGAAGATATAAGTCAAAAGAGAATTATATTTGGAATCAAGCAGATGGCAGAAGAAGTATTATCAGAAAAATACGACTTATGTCAGAGCGGAACCCCTATCTTTATAGAGATAACATCTATTGAAGCACCTTCAACAGGTTTTAAAATAGGACCTTGGGAGAAAAAAAAGAAAGTAACAGAAGTTAAGCTAGTGTTAATAATAAGAGGTGAACTCATAGAAGGAATTGGAACAGCTAAATCAACAGTTGAAGCAACATTCTTAGATTTAAATAATGAAAACTTACCTTTTAGTAAAACAGTGTTCTCTTCAGCAGTAAAAAAGGCATTGGAAGATACTTTATAACTATTTATAATAAATTAAAACTACAGAGATGAAAAAATTATTAGTATTATTTACAATCCTATTTTCAACACAAATATGGGCACAAGAAGAAAAGCCTGGTTTGTTTAAATCTATCTATAAAGATTTCCTCAAGTACGGAACCGTATACGGAGCAGGAGATATTTCTAACTCAATTGAAGCAAAAGAGCCGACATACTTCTTACGTACTAATGAGGACGGAAGCTTATACTCAATTCCTGATGTAGTAGACAACACCGAAGTATTTCCATTTGATTACAGATATGGATTTGGTATTAGAAAATTAGCAAGGTTTGATTACGAAAGAAAGCCTAAGAATTTTTACGATGGTACTGAAGAGCAATTAGTATTTGGAGCACCAACATCAGCAGTACAGGGATTGGAGTATTTATTTCACTATGAGAAAGAAAGATGGAGAGGAGAAGATTTTACTAACTATAACTATTTTGTAAAGCATACAGGTAAGTACCATATATTTAAAGTTCAATCAAGAGAAGTAGGAAAAATAAATCTAAAATACCAATCAGCTGAACTTAGAGCTAGACTACCAATAGGAAAGAAATTTTCTATATCAGCAGGTGCTATAGCTAGAGGACATGAAAGAGCATATGGTTATAATCCAATTGAGATTTGGTTAAATGAGACAGATGCAGAAGGAAATGCAATAAATCAATGGTATCAATTAGGATATGAAAATGGATTTACAGACCACCTAACAAATTACGAAGATGTATCTACAGGTGAATCTAGTCAAGATTGGATATGGAAAGATGAAGATGGTAATATAGTAGCTTACTCTGATTTAGATTTTAGAGAAAATATCATGCCAGAGCTTATGAATGAATTTAATGGATTAGCTTGGGATCAATTAGACTCATGGATAGAAGTAGCACCTATAGTTGGATTAGATTTTTACCATTACAGAAGAGATTTTTGGTTCCACGGGTATGCTAATTATATTTTACCTTACCATAGATACCTAAAAGGAGATGAAGAAGCATCATACTTAAATAGAAACAACTGGGGCAAAGGTGGATTGAGACAAGATGCAGAATTAGAGCAATGGACAGACTATTCATTTGGAGCATCATTAGGTACTAAAATAGGAAAGAACTTAGGTATATTCGTACAAGGTGAATATTCTAAAATGTGGGACAGTAAATTATACCAAACAACATTTGGTGTAAACTACTCTTTTAAATAATATAAAATGGCAAAACAAATAGGTGAGGAAACTAAAATTACTTTAGACCTCAAAACAATAGGTATAGTTTTATTCGGTCTTGCAACTGTTATCGGTATGTGGTTTTCACTTCAAGCAGATATAGAAGAAGCAAAAGAACTTCCGGAACCTGAAATTCAAAGAATAGAGTTTCAAATGAAAGATGAAGCTATTAGAGACGCTATCATTAACACTCAGGATGATGTAGAAGAAATTAAGAAGCAGCTTAATAAAATTGATGAGAGGCTTTTCGATTTACAAAAAAGAAACTAATATGAAAAAGTTTATAGTTATAATACTGATATTACTTACAGGTTCAATTTACGGACAACAGATTCTAACTGATGCTAACTTTGAACAAGCAGTAGAAGGAAGATCAGCTTTTCAAGATGATAATATTTCAATAGTAGTAGTAGAATTCTGGGCTTCGTTTAATGATGATAATTCTTTTGAACATTGGGATAAAGTACAGGGAGTTAAGTACTACAGATGCGACATCGCTAAAGCACCTAAAGCTAAAAAGAAACACAAAGTCAGAACAATCCCACACATCATAATATTTAAAGACGGTTTTGACGAGATACATTTTAAAGCAGGTTTAGACTTTACAATTTCAGAATCACTAGAAGATATACAAAAAGAGATTGATGAACTAAAAAAAGAAAGTAAATTTTAGATTATGAGAAAGATGATGATAGGACTAACGGTAGTAACAGTTTTAATGACAAGTTGTGGAGCAACTAAGAATATAGATAAAGTAGAAACAAATAAAGAAGTAGTAAGTGGAGAGCATGACCCTGTAATGAAATTACTATTATCAGGTTTAATTATTCTTTCTATTAATTTTCTTGTTACAAAATAAACTATGGCAGACCCAGTAGCTTGTATGATTGCAATAAATGATGTTAAATCTTCAGTTCAAGGTAACGATCCAAGAACTTGGATGAAAGCATGTGCAATAGAAACTTTACTTAAAGGTAAAAGCGGTAAGCATTTTAAAAATTGCTTGATAGGTAAAATAGAATCAACTAAAGAACACATCGAAGACCCAGCAGGATACGCTGAGGAATTATACAATAAAATAAAAAATAAATGTAAGTAATTATGAGTTGTTATACAAGAGAACAAATAGAAGAAGCAATGAAAGCAAAAGGCTTCAAATACTTCACAGGAGGAGATTATGATGTTAATATTATAGGAGTAAGAAACTCAGAGACTAAAAACAGAGTAACCAATGCTTTTGATGACTGTGTGACTATATCCTATAAAGTAGAAGGTGAATGGAAATTCCATTGCTACAAGGCTACTACAGATCCAGGAACACATTGGGTTGAAAATGTAATGAATGATAAAGGAGTAGCAATATTAAAACCAGGACAGTACAGAGGTTCACATAAATTAAGATTACACGCTGGTAAGTATTTAGCATTAGGTCAAAAGAAACCAGTTAAAGTATATCGAGATAATAATAGAGACAACAAATATGACCTATTAGAAGAAAATGTAGATGAAGGTATCTTTGGAATTAACATTCATAGAGCTACTGGACGTGCTGGAGGAAAGTCTACAAGAGTAGATAAATGGTCTGCAGGCTGCCAAGTTATAGCCGATAATGATGATTGGCATGAATTCTTAGATATCTGTCAAATTGCTAGAGAGCAATGGGGTAACTCTTTTACCTACACTCTTATAGAAAGTAAAGATATAGCATAAAAGTTGCCTATTAAGGATATTGTTCTTATATTATAGTTATGAAAGCAAACACATTACAAGGGTACCTACTGTTCGCAATCCTAGGAGGATTTGTAGCATGGATGGTCTGGGGCCAGCCTAAAATAGAAGTAGACGTTAAGGCCTATGAAGATAGGATTAATAAACTAGAAATGAAAGTAGATTCTCTACATACTAAAAACACCCATTTAGAATTAGAATCAGATTCATTAGCTATTAGGTTAACTAACTATACTAATAAGATAAACAATTTAAATAATAGAATTTATGTTATACAGAAAGAAACTAAAGCTAAGCTTGACGCTGTTAATAACTACTCTACTGATGAGCTTCAGCAGTTCTTCACAGACCGTTACAGACTCAACAAAGATAGTATTAACTAAGCCTGTAGCTAAATTAGTAATCAAGGACATTGTAGTAGGGGATCAATTAAAGCTTAAAGTTAAGACCTTAGAAGAAATACTAAGTGAGACTAATGGTAAACTTAAAACTCAAACACTACTTGTAACTAACTTAGAAAGTCAAATACTTAACTACAAAGGTATAGTAACTGATTTAAATAATAAGAGTTCAATACAGAAAGACTTATCTAAAGATTTAGAAGCAGCTTTAAAGAAAGCTAATAGAAGAACCAAGTTATATAAAATAGGTACAACTATAGGAGCAGTTGCTTTAGGTATACTTATAATACAGTAATATGCAAAAAATTAAGAGGAATCTATTTCCAACATTCATAGCACTATCTGCACTATCGGTTTCAGTATCAGCAGCATTCTATTCAGTTAGCGGGTTAAGTAAACTATTTGCTGGAGCATCATTCGAAGTTATTATTATGGCCGGTTCATTAGAAGTAGCTAAGTTAGTAATTGCCTCTCTATTGTACCAGTATTGGGATACATTAAATAAGTATCTTAGAACTTATCTAACAGTTGCTACGGTAGTATTAGTATTAATTACCAGTATGGGTATATACGGCTTTTTAAGTGCTGCTTATCAAGATACCTACAGACAGTTGACTGTAAAAGAAAACCAAACAGCATTTTTAGAACAAAAGAAACAATTTTATGAAAACGATGTTTTTAGGTATGATGAAGAACTTAAAAGAATTTCTTCTAACATTAGTACTCTTTCCAATGCTAGGTCTCAATCGATCCAAGTACGAGACACCTCGGTGGCTGGGGGCGTTAGAACAACCATCTCTACTTCAGAACTTAGGATGGCAGCAAAGCGTATTGAAGTTGAAGAGGAGAATCGAAAGAGCGTTCAAAAGAAAAGAGAAATAGTTGCCGACAGTTTACAGAAGTATCAATTGGAAATATTAGAGTTAGACAATAATACAGAAGTTGCAGGCGAGTTAGGACCATTGCAGTACCTTTCCGGATTAACAGATACTCCTATGGATAAGATTATTAACATACTTTTACTAGTTATTATATTTGTATTTGATCCTCTAGCAATATCTCTAGTAGTAGCAGCAAATTTTGCATTTGATAAAGCAAGACCTAAAAAGAATTTATATAATGAAGATGAAGAAGATTGGGATGAATTTATTAAGGAAGAGACTTATGATGCTGGAGTAGACAGTAACAAAGCATTTAACGATGAGACTGAATCCAGAATGAATATTATCGGACAGAATGGTAACGATGGCTTACACTACGGTGAAGAGGAATGGGATGAAGATCATGCACTTGACTTAGTAATGAATGATATGGTAAAAGACTTGACAGAAGAAGACCTTAAAGAGATTGAAGTTAAAGAGCCGGAAGTAGTCCCTAGTCAAGAGTCTTTGAAAGAAAAAATTAAGAAGCAAGAGAAACCTTTTGTCATTAAGAAACTACATGAGAACACAAGACAGATACAAGTACTGTACTCAGATGGTTCAACAGCTTGGATAAGAAAAAAAGATAATGATCCAAATAAAATATTGTATATGTAGTTTGTAGTTTATAATATTTTTCGTATATTAATAATATAATTAAGAGTTTAATTTAATACGAAAAATAGTTAGTAAATGAATAAATTAGTAGAAATGTTACGTACGTCTGCACAGGCAGATAAAGCTAAAGCTTTATTATCACTAGAGTTACTCGGTAATAAAGCCGTGGGTATTGGAGATCATTCCACCGAAGATTTTTATAAGAATGCAGAAGAAGCACTTACTATGCTAGTAGATGCAGATGATAGGTTATCTGCGTTAACTACATACTTTGATAGTAAAGGTCAAATTAACGGATAAATGAGATTACCGGTTATTAAAGCAGTAGCTTCTGATGACTCTATCACAGAACAGGAACTAAACAATACAGTAAAAGTATTAGAGATAATATCTGAGTCTAGAGGTACCAAGAGTGAAGAGTTAGACGTTATAGGAGAGCTTATTTCAAATATAGAAGGAGCTAAGATAGTTATAGACGATCATCGCCATTATGGAACTCCTTTAAAAGAAGCATTAAATAAGTTTATGAAAAGAGTTATAAATTCAGTAAATTAATTAAGTTATATGAGCAGCAGAGAAATCAGTGATGCCAAGACATCTCCTTCGGCAAGAGAAATACTTAGAGAAGAGTATCCAATAATTCATGACGCATACGAGCAGATTTTATACGAACAGTTTGATCTATTTGCTAAGAAGCATTTAGACTACGGTATGCATAATGTTAGTGCAGGTACAAATCTTGAAACAGTAGACGAAATGGAATTCGCTATGACAGGATTATGGTATAGACTTTCAGATAAAGTTAATAGATGGAAGAATATGATCATATCAGGACGTAAGGCACAAAATGAAACATTACTAGATACCTTTCAAGACATAACTAACTACGGTATAATTGCTCAGTTAGTATCTAAAGGATTATGGAGAAACGACTAAAATATGTCTAAGAAACTACCAAAGATAGTTAAGGAGGTTTGGGAGAGTAAAATTAAACAATCTCCTAAAGCTAATAAACATATATCATATAGTCAACTTTCTAGTTTTGCTACCTGTGAAAAGCAATGGTACTTAACTTATGTTAAGAAACTATCACCTTACCAGCCATCCATACATGCTGTATTTGGTACTGCAATGCATGAAACAATACAGACTTGGTTAGAGGTGCTATACCACGATAAGGTGAAGACAGCTAATGAAATGGATTTAGATGCTCTATTATATCAAAATTTGATTAAAGCATATAAAAGCCAGAAAGCTCAAAATGGTCACGAACACTTTACCGACCAAGATGAGATGAACTTATTTTATATCGACGGTAAAAACATTCTTAACTTTCTTAAGAAAAAAAGAGGTGGGTACTTTACTACTAAGGGAGTTTATTTGGCTGGTATAGAGACATTATTATACCAAGAGTTACGCCCTGGAGTTAAGTTCAAAGGGCTGATTGATTTAGTATTCTACGATGAAAGAGTCGATGAGTGGACAATTATGGATATTAAAACTTCTACATCAGGTTGGAATAAGTTTGCTAAGACAGATGATAAGAGAAAAGCACAAATACTTCTTTATAAAGAATTTTTTAGTAGACAATTTAATATACCTTTAGATAAGATAAAAGTAGAATACTTTATTCTTAAGAGAAAAGTACCTAAAGATGCTGAGTTTGCTTCTATGCAGAAAAGAGTTCAGGAATTTAGACCAGGAGACGGACCTCGTAAGATGAAACAGGCTGTAGATTTAATGGAAAATTTTGTACTTAACGCAGTAGATACAGAAGGTCAGTATGTGGATAAAGAATATGCTACCAATCCTTCAAAGAGCGCTTGTATGTTCTGTGGTATAAAGAAGATGAGGTTATGTCCTGATGCTGTTTTTTAAAAAGGTATATATTTATATATAGATATATTAATTAAAGTTATGAGAAATAAAGACAAGAAGCTTACTTCGGTGAGATTAGACCCAAGAGAATATCAAGAGTTCCAAATGGAATGCTTAAAAGATAATTTTTCTTTCCAAAAGCTTGCCTCTCGGGCAATTTCTCTTTATCTTAATGATAAGGAGTTTAAGGTCAAAATACATAAACAAAAATAAATAAGTTGTATGAAAAATAAGTTTCGTTACATAGAGCAAAAAGACCGTAAAAAGATACTACTACTATGCGACGATATTAGAATGCATTCAGGTATTGCTAATATGGGTAAAGAGATAGTATTAGGGACGGCTCACCATTTTAACTGGGTTAATTTAGGAGCAGCATTAAAACATCCTGAAGATGGTAAAGCTTTTGATCTATCTCAACAGGTTAATAGCGATGTAGGAATAGATGACTCTTATGTCAGACTTATACCATCTACAGGCTATGGAACTCCAGACAAAATTAGGGAATTAATAACTATAGAAAAGCCAGATGCTATTTTAATATTTACCGACCCACGATATTGGACTTGGTTATTTGAAATGGAGAGGGAGATTAGAGCTAAAATGCCTATATTCTGGTTAAATATTTGGGACGACTATCCTGCTCCATTATACAATAAACCCTACTACGAATCAGTAGATGTATTGATGGCAATATCTAAACAGACTAAAAATATAAATGAAATTGTATTAGGAGATAAGGTAAAGGATAAGTTGATAGAATATGTACCTCATGGAATAAATACTAAGCACTTCTTTCCTGTAAAAGAAGGTCATGACGATTTTTCAAAACTAGAGGAATTTAGGAAAACAGTACTAAATAATAGGGATATAGACTTTGTACTCTTTTATAACTCTAGGAACATAAGAAGAAAAAGTACAGCTGATACGATACTAGCATATAGAATCTTTTGCGATAAAATAGGTAAGGAGAAATCTAAAAAATGTGCATTCATTTTACATACAGATCCTAAAGATCAGCATGGAACGGATCTGAAAGCTGTAAGAGAGGCGTTTTGTGATCCTAGTTACATAAACGTATTCTTCTCATCGGATAAGATACCAACAGCTCAATTAAACCTAATGTATAATATAGCTGATGCTACTATACTACTGTCATCAAACGAAGGATGGGGACTAGGTCTTACTGAATCGTTAATGACTGCTACACCTATAATTGCAAATGTAACAGGTGGAATGCAAGATCAAATGAGATTTAGCAAGGATGGAAAATGGGTTGATTTTACTCCAGACTACCCTTCTAATCACAGAGGTACCGTAAAAGAGCATGGAGAATGGGCATTTCCAGTCTACCCTTCTACTAGGTCAATAGCCGGATCACTTCCTACTCCTTATATATTTGATGATAAATGTAGCCCAGAAGATGCAGCAGTTGCAATAGAAAACGTATATAACTTAAGTACAGAAGAAAGATTAGACGTAGGTAAGAAAGGTTACGAATGGGCTACAGGAGACGAAGCTAACATGACATCTGAAAAAATGTCTAATAGAGTTATTGAAGTATTAGATAAAGGTTTTAAAAAATTCACTACTAGAAAGGTATATGACTTTTATAAGATAGGAGATAGACCAGCAAAGTATATAGAACATAAATTAACAGGTTATTAAGATGAGTAAACCAAATGTAGTTGTAAGTTGTCCGGTAGATACATATAGCGGATATGGAGCAAGATCAAGAGATTTTGTAAATTCATTAATAAAGACAGAAGAATATAATGTAAAAGTACTAGCTCAAAGATGGGGTCAAACACGCTGGGGGTACTTGAAAGATCATAAAGATCAAACTATTACACCCAGAATTATACCAAAACTAACTGAAAGACCAGACATATGGATACAAATTTCCGTACCTAATGAATTTCAGAAAGTCGGAAAATATAACATAGGAGTAACTGCTGGAATGGAAACAACGTTATGTGATCCAAGTTGGGTTAAAGGAGCAAATAATATGGACTTACTACTGGTTTCCTCTAATCACTCTGTTGAGAGTTTTAATAGAAGTAAGTTTGATATTAAAGATGATAAGACCGGTATGATTACAGATTCTATCAAGTTAACAACTAAGATGGAAGTATTATTTGAAGGAGCAGATATCTCTAAATACTTTCCGGTCAAACCTTCAACCAGTTTAACAGATATAGAACAGACGTTAGATTCGATTCCTGAATCATTCTGCTTTTTAACTACCGGACATTGGATGCAAGGTGACTTTGGAGAAGATAGAAAGAATTTAGGATATACTTTGAAATTGTTCCTAGAAACATTCAAAAATAAAAAGAATGCTCCAGCTCTAGTTATGAAATGCCACTGTGCTACTACTTCAATCATGGATAGAGAAAGAATGCTCGATAAAATTGACGCTATAAAGCAGTCAGTTAAAGGTAACTTACCTAACATCTACCTAATACACGGAGAATTATCCGATACTGGTATGAATTTATTATATAACCATAGTAAAATTAAAGCGTTCATTTCACTTCCGAAAGGAGAAGGATTCGGTAGACCCTTCTTAGAATTTAGTTTAGTAAATAAGCCAATCATTGCATCTGGTTGGTCAGGTCATTTAGATTTTTTAGATAAAGACTTTGTACGTTTCGTAGCAGGAGAGTTAAAACCTGTACATAAGTCTGCTTTAGTTAAGAATACTATTATACACCAAGCTGAATGGTTTTCACCATCAGCAGCCGATACAGGCAAAGCATATAAAGAAGTATTTAAAGATTACAATAAATGGCTAGTAAAAGCTAAGAGACAAGGACATACAAGTAGGACTAAATTTTGTTTTGATTCTATGACTTCCGTACTTAGAAAGATATTGAACGATAATATACCAGAGTTTCCAAAGCAGGTGGGACTTACTTTACCTAAGTTAAAAAAAATGGACAGTAGTAAAAAACTTCCTAAAATAAATTTACCAAAATTAAAAATATTATAGTATGAATACAGATAAATTAGTAGAAGGACCTTTCGGTAGTAATGCTTGTTATGAACAGTCGTTTACACATGAAAATAAAGAAGTTAAAACTTGGCTATGTTTTGGGAGTGGGTTTACAACCTCAACACTAATGACCAAAAACAGTCCTGCAGTAAAAGCAGCATTAGAAACTTCACCTGAATTATACAAAGACCTAATGTTTGAAGATAGCAGCGGTAGAATATGGCTTCCGGCAACTATCACACTACCGGAGAAAGGAATGGTATTTATTGACGGAACTGATAAGAAAAACTGGAAGTGGGCAGGTGTTAAGGCTATACCGGTAGTTGAAGAAGATAAGAAGATTGCTAAAGACCAGACTCATAAAATGGATATGAAAAACGTAAAACATTTTGAGCAGAAAGATTTTATGGAAGCTGCTGATTACATAGGTATGTTTAAATTTGCTTAAGGTGTATGAAGATTAGTTACGCAATAACTGTTTGTAATGAATACGAAGAGATTCAAAAACTAATTTCAACTCTTTTGTTAAATATAAGAGAGGAAGATGAAATTGTAGTTTTGTTTGATAAAAAATCAGGCACGTCAGAAGTTTGGGATTATTTAATAGAATTAAGAGAACAGGAATATATAAAACTTACTCCTAAAGAATTTAAAAACCATTTTGCAGATTGGAAAAATTATTTAACTACTCTATGTGTTGGAGATTATATATTTCAAATTGATGCTGATGAAATACCTCATGAAGTACTATTAGGTTATCTTCCTGAAATGTTAGAAAATAATCCTAACAACGAAGCCTATCTGGTTCCTAGAGTAAATACAGTAACAGGACTAACTCAAGAGCATATAACTAAATGGAGATGGAATGTTGACGAAGAAGGTAGAGTAAACTGGCCTGATTACCAATGGCGTATCTGGAAAAATAAACCAGATATAAAATGGATTAATAAAGTTCATGAAAGATTAGAAGGATTTAGGACTTACGCTACACTACCATCAGAAGAAGAATGGGCTCTATATCACCCAAAAGAGATCAAAAGACAAGAAAGACAGAATAAGTATTACGATACATTATGAAAAAATTTAAAGTAGGAATAATAGGAAACGGTTTTGTGGGCAACGCACAGGCATTTGCATTTTCACCAATAGCTGATGTATTAATTTACGATATAGATCCTAAGAAAAGCCTTAATACTATTGAAGAAGTAAATGATTGCGACTTTATATTTATTTCAGTACCAACTCCAATGAGTAAAGATGGAAGTCAAGATACTTCTTACATAGAGGAAGCTTTTAAAAAAGCAGTCTCTGGACCAATATACATTATTAAATCAACAGTACTACCCGGTACGACATCGATTCTTCAGCAAAAGTATAGAAAATTAAATATAATATTTAATCCTGAGTTTCTAACTGAAAGAACTTCTAAACTAGATACAATGACCCAAGCTAGAATAGTACTTGGAGGTGAACCAGGGTATGTAGAACAGGTAAGTAAGTTATATAGACAGCGTTTTGTTATGACAAATATAATTAAAACAGATACAACAACAGCAGAATTAATTAAGTATATGAATAATACATTCTTTGCTACCAAGGTAAGTATAATGAATGAGTTCAAGCAAGTAGCCCAAGCAATAGGAGCTAATTGGGAACAAGCATTATATGGTTTTGCAGCAGACGGTAGGGTAGCTGACAGTCACTTGCATGTTCCTGGTCCAGATGGCAAGCTAGGTTACGGTGGTACTTGCTTTCCAAAAGATGTAAATGCTTTAGTAACGTTTGCTAAGACTTTAAATATAAATTTAAATTCAATTGAAGGTGGATGGAAAACGAACCTAGAAGTTAGACCTGAACAAGATTGGCAAGCAGATAAAGGAAGAGCAGTAAGTAAGTAATCTATGGAGAAAAATATAATATTCTGGATAGGTGTTAAAAGTACAGATCCTTCTTTAATTAAGAAACACGGCAATTTCGAATATTTAGATGTATCGAAGAAGAGTTGGAAGTATTGGTGCAAAAAGAATAATATACAGTTCTTTGAATATAATAATCCAGCAGACCAAGACACAGGTACGAATAGAGTTACTTGGCAACGTTGGTTTGATGTATTCGATCAACTAGAAGAGAACAAGATAAAGTATAATAAGGTAGCGTTAGTTGATGCTAGTTCAATAGTTAGATGGGACACTCCTGACTTCTTCAATGAAGTGAAAGAGAATCCAGTTGCATTTAGATCTCTAGAAAACATTAAATGGATATACGAAGGAATAAAGGGATATAGTAAACTGTTTAATGGGTATAAATTTAACCTTACTGAATACGTATCATGTGGTTTTCAAATCTTCGATAAATCTCATAAGCCTTTTTTAGATAAAGTAAAAGAATTTTACTATAATAATCAAGAAGAGATATTAAAATTACAAAAATCCGTAAGTAGGGGAACAGATCAACCTGTATATAACTACTTAAAGCAGATACATAAAGTTAAGTTTGATTCCATTTCCCCAGCTTACATGGTTACACATTTAAATAGATTCGACTGGTTAGGCGGTAACTGGCAACTAAAAGAAGATAATACTCCTTTCTTTATTAAATACGGATACATTTGGTTCTTTAGCGGTTTCGACAAAACACAGAGAGGTAAGTTAATGAATCAAACCTGGGACATAATAAAAGGCAATTATGAAGAGTAAGAATATTGTATTTATGCCTGCAGTAGAGATAGCAGGAATGGAAAGCAGAAGTATACCATATAAGTATGGAATAGAAAGCTGGAAGAGATGGTGTGCAAATAACGATGCTGAACTAGTTGTTATGGGTAACTTACTATGCCCTATTGAGGAAATGAAAATTACATGGCAAAGGTATTATGCTATGGACGTACTGGAAAATAGTGGAATAGATTACGAACAGGTACTTATCACAGATGCCGATTGTATAATACACCCAGACACTCCTAACTTTTTTCATATGACTGAAGGTAGGTACACCGTTGCAAGGGCAATAGGAAGTATGGATTGGATATGTAGGAGTATGGAAAATTATTCAAAGTATATGTTTAACGGCAATACCTTTGATATATTTAAATATTTTTGTGGAGGTTTTCAAATAACAAATAAATCGCAAAAACATATTTGGAAAGGCTATATTGATTTCTACTTACAGAATAAAGATACGATACAGAAGATGCAAAAAACATTTGGTGTAGGAACAGATCAACCAATAATTAATCATTTAACTCATTCATCTAAAGAAAAGTTAACTTACCTACCTTATGAGTATTGTGCTGTAGATTTACATAGATTTGAGATACTGGACAAAGAATTAACTTTTACAGACTGCTTTCCAGGAATATACCAATTTAACGCTATTCCTAATAATCATGATGCTAGATGGACTAATTACTTTATGGAACAAACTTTTAAAAAACTATACGGAGATATATGAAAACCAAATTTGCTATAGGATGTTTGGTACAGTGGTACGAAAGTGAGATAATAAACGAATATATAGAGACTCTATCAAAGTCAATTAAAACTTATGATGGAGAAGTAATAGTTGATATAACCGTATGTGTAAATCAAGAATTAGAAAAAGCTACAAGTTTAGAAAAGTTAAAAGAATGTATACGTAAAATAAATAAAGACACTAAACCTTATAGAATTAATATAGAATATCAGATACATACTATTGCTGATTACAGGAGAAAGTTTAACGATAAGTACTGTAATGAAGTAGATGTATTAATATGGGGGGAAAGTGATATGCTAGTGCCTTCACAAATGTTCACAATATTGGACGGACTACATAAACAATCACCAGTAAGTAAGTATGTTGCTACCTTTGGAATATGTAAAATGTGGGACGATACATGGAAAGCTTTAGAACATCCAGATTTTACAGATAAGCCGTTTATAGAAAACGATTATGAAAATTACTGGTCAGTCAAATATACAATGACTGCTGCTGAAATGGAAAGTATTAATAGTAAGACGATTCAACCTGAAGTAGTAGTATTACCTGAACATAAGTTTAATGGATGCGGGCTAGTAATTAGTTCGGAAGTTATAAAAGCAGGTGTTAATATACCTAAGTCTGTATTCTTTGTTCATGAAGATACAGCATTTATGTTAATGACTCAAAAGGTATTAGGAAATATTCCTCAATATGTTATAAAGAATATATTAGCAGTTCATAATAGAAACCATCCTTTAAAAAGATCTAACATTATAGGAGAAGTAGGAGACACTTTGAATAAGAAGAGAAGAAGTAATGACTGGTACGTAAAAGCTAATAAAATGTCAGAAGAAAATTGTTATAATATATTCAACACTCAGTATAGATCACATAAATGGGAGGACGTATGGAAATAGCTTTCTTTACAGAGATGGGCTTTACAGGCAAGATTCCAAGAACTCATAATAATATGAGGACAGAGTTCGCTTGGATGTGTGCATTAAATGCAACTCACTACCCTATCAACTCAGCACACCAAATCAGCTATAATACAAAAATTGATTTAGGAATAGTAATCATACCTAAAAAAAATCCTAATTTTAATCTAGATAGTATAAAATCTGTTTGTGATAAGGTAGCAGTAATGCAAGAAGGTCCACACTGGTACTTTCAAGACTATACTCTAGATAAACAAATTAACTACTTTAACACATTAACTTCTGCTGATATTATATTTGTACATAACAAAGCAGATAAGACCTACTACAAAGGATTAACTGGACACAGTGACGTAAGAGTATTGAGATCGTTAATGATTGAAGAGGCAGTAGGAGAAGTAAAAGAAGTAGAAAGAGAGGGAGTAATAATAGGAGGTAACTTTGTGAGTTGGTACGGTGGATTTGACTCTTACATTGTAGCTAACAGTCAATTTGAAGCAGTAGCAGCTCCTACTATGGGTAGAAAACAAGAAGGTGAAGAACAGTTACTAACTCTACTACCCTATATGAACTGGAAAGAATGGATACATAAATTAAATGAATTTAAAATAGGAGTACATTTAATGAGAACACATGCTGCAGGTACTTTTGCTCTTAATTGTGCTTACTTAGGAATACCTTGTATAGGGTATAAAGGATTAGATACACAAGAATTATGCCATCCAGAGTTAACAGTGGAAGTAGGTAACATAGGACATGCTAAAGAATTAATTAAAGAACTTAATAGCAATAATGAATTTTATAATAAATGTAGTAGACAAGCTAAAGATTATTATAAATTATATTACGATGAAAGTACATTTAGTTCAAACTTATTTGGAATATAAACTAATATTTCGTAAATTATAATATATGAATAAGATAACTTTTGTAATACCTTCTAGAAACAATTTAGAGTTTTTAAGACTTGCTTATAAGTCAATTAGAGATCTTGATACTAAACACGAAATACTAGTATTAAATGATGCATCAGTAGACGGAACACAAGAATGGATTGAAAGCTTAAACGACGAAGATCTTATTACATACCATAACCCAGGTCCGGAAAGGATAGGAATAGTTGGGATGTTTGATAAAGGAATCGAAATGGCACGTACAGATATTATTATGGCATTCCATGCTGATATGGTTACCTGTAGAGATTTTGATAAAAACATTTTAAAGCACTTAGAGAAAGGGACAATAGTAACAGGCACAAGAGTAGAACCTCCTCTGCATCCTGACGGACCAGAAAAACAATTAATGAACTTCGGAATAGAGGTGGATGAATTTAGTTTTGATAAATGGTATGAAGGAAGTGAGAAGCTTAAAGAAGACAGAGTAACAGAAGGAATATTTGCACCATGGTGTATGTACAAAGAAGACTTCCTAGCTATAGGAGGTCATGATGAACTATTCGCTCCTCAATCAAAAGAAGACTCTGACTTATTTAATAGGTTTTATTTAAATGGATATAAATTTAAACAACCTTGGAATGCTTTAGTATACCATTTTACTTCTAGAGGCTCTAGATTTAATAAACACTCAGGCGGTTCAGCTGGAAGCAATAGTAAGGAGTGGATAGAAACAACTACTAAGAATGGCCGTAACTTTATTCGTAAATGGGGACACTTTATTAAACATGATGCTTTAATGAAACCTATCGTACCTCCTAAGTATGATATAGGATTAATTGTTAAAAATTGTAACTCTAATCTATTAGAAATATTAGAACCATGGTGTGGTAACATTTATATTGAAGACGAAATGCAAGTTATTACTATAGATTATTTTGAAAAAGAGAAAAATAATACTTTATACGATTTAAGCAGAAGAGTACTTCCTTATGATAATGAAAAGAACAATGAAATTCTAGTAAGATTAGATAGAGCTTCTTTTAATCAAGAGGACTTTCAAATCATACAACAACTACCAGAAATTATAAAAGATAGTGGACAAATTGGATCATTCCAGCTAGGGAATCTTTTTATAGATATAATACAAATGAACGAATACCAAAATAATTTAATTAAAGTATGAAAAAAGCAGCAGTCATCGGTGGTGCAGGTTTTATAGGATCCAACATAGTTGATGAACTAATCAGTAGCGGAACAGATGTAGTAGTTATAGATAATTTATCTACAGGATTTTTGAGAAATGTAAATAAAAAAGCAAAATTTGTAGAAATTGATATAAGTAATACAGAACAGAGTCAAGATTTAGTGGAGGAGCTTAAAGGATGTGAGGCTGTTTTCCATACAGCAGCATTAGCTAGAGTACAGCCATCAATTGCTAACCCTGTTGAGTTTGATAAAGTAAACACAAACGGTACGGTTAATTTATTAAAATCATGTGTTGAAGCAGGAGTTAAGAGAGTTGTATATAGCGCTAGCAGTTCTTGTTACGGAACAGCAGAAATATTCCCAACTCCAGAAACACATAAAACTAATCCTCTATCGCCTTATGGGCTACAGAAGTATGTTGGTGAGCTGTACTGTAAAATGTTTTCACAAGTATACGATATAGATACAGTTTGCCTAAGGTACTTTAATGTATATGGAGAAAGAATGAACTTAGAGGGTGCATATAAATTAGTCATAGCTATATTTGCAGAGCAGCATAAAAAAGGACTTCCTCTAACTATTACAAATACCGGTGAACAGAGAAGAGATTTTACGTATGTACAAGACGTAGTAAAAGCAAACATACTAGCAGCTAAGCACTCAGAAGAACTCTTAGGAGAGAGCTTTAACATAGGAAATGGTAATAACTTTTCTATAAACGAAGTAGCAGATATTTTCGGTGGTGAAAAAGACTACTATAAAAAGGTGTTAGAGCCTTTTGAGACATTAGCTGATAATTCAAAAGCAAAATTAAAGTTAGGATGGAACCCTAAGGGTAATTTAAAGAAATGGTTAACTAATTATATTAAAACACTTTAAAATGAAAAAAACATACTTAGTCGAATTTAAAGAAGCTAACGGTAATACATATGAATTCGAGTTTCTAACAGAGGATATAATGTTTTCTATTGAACAGTATAGTAGAAACAGACACATCGTTGAGCACCGCATACTAAACGAAGGAGCTGGAGGCAAAAAACAAATGCTATTTGGTTAAAATATCCTCCTATTTATTAGTATACTACAATAATTTTTCTTATATTATTTAAATGAAAGCAGACAAAACATTTATATTAGAAGCTGTAAAACAGGTTATATCTGAATCAGCTAAAATTAAGTTCGCTGGCCATCAATTTATGTTGAAGGTTGACGTAAACGAAGACCCTCAAAAGAAGGGATTAAAAATTCAATTCATACCTACTACTTTTGGACAACTATCTAAAACTGAGCAGAACGATATTGCCATTGAGCTAGAAAAGAGATTAGAATCAGGTCTTGATCAATACGATATGAGAGTTGAAAGAGACAGAAACTTAAAAGACAAAACAATAATCGGATTCTTTGTTTATATAGAATACTTTGATAAACTAGTTAGAAAAGCACTATCAGGACAAAATCCATCTAATACTCCAAATATACCAAATGACGAAATATAGTTTTCAATCTAAATTAAGTAGAGAAGTAATAAGTACAACCGAAGCTAGAAGTCTAGATGAGGCAACAGATATTTTTGCTAAAAGAAAAGACTTATCTTTAGAGAAATTTACAAAACTATATGAAGTCAATAAAAAACAATATTAGGGAAGTATTAAAAGCAAGATTAGATGTAAGTTATAGAATTAAAATTAAAGAACCAGACCAGGAAGTTATGAATAAGAAGATATTTATTGAAGTTCTTGGCCAGTTGAAAGAAATAGAAGACAGAAAAGATTTTCTAGCAGAAGAGATAGGAATGGATATGACTCAATATGAGGATCAATTCTTTGCAGTTATCGAAAATCTTTTTAAATTAGCATTCAACAAATCCCAATTAGCTTTAATACAGATGTACCTTTACAAGTTAGTTCCTGATAAAAATTGGGATGGTACAATTACTATAGAAGAAAACAAACAAGAAAGAGACGTACCATTCAAATCACCAGACGAAGTATGGAATGTTATAAAAAAGTTTGAGAAATAGTTGCTATAACAGGTATTATTTCGTATATTAAGGTATTATTAATATAAAAGGTTATAAATGAATTTAAAAATGATTAGTTGCCCAAAATGCGGCGATGATTTCCCAGAACTTAGAAAAACGAAATACGGATATAATTTCTGTGTCAATTGTTCAACTGTAGAACCCTTGGTTGGTATTACTACTGTAGAAGGTAGCGGTGACCATACATATAATGGTTTGATTATTATGGATCAAAGTAGAGCAAAGGCTATAGCTGAGAAAGAAGCAGAGTTGACAGGTAAGAAAGTACATATTGAGATGTTAGATTTCGATAAGGATGAAAATGCAGTATCACAATCTATAAAAGAGGAGATAACAAAAACGTTAGAAGAAGAACTGTAAATGGGCCGTCCAGCTAAGATACTAAAAAAAGAAGATGTTTTAAGAGCAATTAAAATGACTCGCTCTAACAGAGCAGCAGCTAGATATCTTCATGTATCTTTTACTCATTATAAAAAATACGCTAAGACGTACAAAGATGAGGAGACTGGTAGTACTTTATACGAGTTGCATAAAAATCAAGCTGGTAAAGGAATCCCAAAATTCTTATCTAATGGTGGTAAGGAACCTCCAATACTAGATTTAATAGAAGGTAGAGTTCCTGTAGAGCATTTTGATCCTAAAAAAATTAAACAGAGACTTATCTTTGAAGCATTGATAGAGGAGAAATGCTCATACTGTGGCTTTTCCGAAAGGAGAGTACTTGATACTAAAGTACCATTAGTACTAAATCATAAGGACGGCAATAAGAAGAATTGGAACTTAGACAATATAGAGTTCCTATGCTATAACCATGCCTTCCTTTATGCTACTTCTCCTATTACCGATAAGCAGGTAGAGGCCATGGAAGACTATGTTGATAGGAATGTTGAAGAAGTAAATTGGGAACTAGACGAACATCATATTGAACATCTTAAAGAGTTAGGACTCTACCAAGAAGAAGAGAAACCCGGAGAGAAGTATATTAGTCGCCAGTAGCTATTTATTAGCAAACATTAACAATGGAACAACAAGTTGAAGAATACGTAAGAACTAATTATAAAAATACTTACGGTAAATGTGCTAATCTAATTATTGAAATTAGAGACACATTTTTTATAGTAAAAGATAACAAAGATGAATCTCCTTTGATTCTTAGCAAGAACATTTTATCAATATGAAAAAAGCAAAATTAATAATTTGGGAGTATTGGATTAAGCCTTGGCATAAACTATAAGGTATGGCTAAAAAGAAAATCAATAAGTTCTCTACTTTCAAGAAAAAGAAACCATTAGAGAGAAGAGTTGCAGATGATTTAGTTAAAAAATCAGAACAGAACGAGAAGCTAAGAGAGAAGAATATAGGTACATCTTTTTTAGATTTATTTTAAGATAAAGTTGTTACTTACACTTTTTTTTCTTATATTATAGTATATTAATAGATAAAATAAAGGTTATGACAGTATTACAAAGTTTAGACAGATTAGAAGTAAATTACATCAAGCATATGGAAAAGTACAACGGCTATAGAGATGCCGGGTATGTATGGTGGGAAAGAATTAAAGATTGTCAAAAATGGTGCAATAAAGAAAAAACATATGTACCTATGAGCGATACTCAGACATTAATGATAATGAGAAAATGGGTAAAAAAACAGAAGTCTTTTGATATAGTATAGTTGGTAGTTACAATTATATTTCGTATATTAAAGTATAATATTAATTAAAAAATAAAGGTTATGAAATCATTTAAAGATATTAGCTGGAGTCAACATAGGCTAGGTAAAGGACATATTCAAGGAACACTTAAGCTAGAGAATGGTATTGAATTGTCTATCGTAGCAGGTGAAGGTATGTACAGCGCAGGTAAGAGCGGAGTAAGATGTGCAGTTGATAAAGTAGAAGATGTTTCTTCTTTTGAAGTAGCTGTAGTAAATCCTGATGGGGAATTTATGGGGGATGTTAAAGGGTGGCTAGGTAGAGAAGATATTAACTCTTTAATTAATGAGCTATGTTAGAAAAACTAAAATCTAATATACTTACTTACCTTTTTAAGGATTGGGTAAAGAATGAAACTGATGTTGAAACTCTAAATATTACTCGAACTATGTTAAGGCAGAGAGTAAACTTACTAGAGGAAGGTGTGAATACCGGAAGAATAATTATTAAAGGATTTAATAGAGAATAATGGCAGAGAAGACTGGACACTTAGTTAAACTTCAGTATGACTTCAATACAGCAGGCGTATTAGAAGTATGCATGAAAGGTACTTGGCATAGAGCTACTTCAAGAGAATTTAGATCATTCGATGGTAAACGTAGAATTACTGAACCTACTAAGACTGAGTTAGGAAATGTAATTGTTCCTATGAGAACTTACGATTATAATGGACCTGTATATATGTTCGGTACTAATAATGAAGTAAAGACTATAAATGAAGAGAAAATAGTTACTAGTGCGTATTGGGATGAAGCAAGAAAACAAACAGAAGAAAGAGGAGTATGAAAAAATTACATTTTGAGAATACAGATGAATTCGAGAGAGTATTCAAAGCCAAAGATGAAGAAGTTACTGATGCTATGGTGGAAGGAATTCAAGAAGCATTTAGTTTCCAGAAAAAAACAGCAGAGCTGTTCGAGATTACTTTTAAAGATATAGATTTAGTATACGATATTACTCTTCCTTCTACCCAATGGGAGATAGCTCTTGAAACTTGCCTTAACCATTATAGAGATTTAGAGCAATCAGATAAAGCTATAGATGTATACTTATTACAAAAAGGAATTAGACAATGGTTAAGTTAATCTTTTTAGATAACGAATACTACCAGCTTGTTAGACAGATAAAAGTTGAACAAGTTAACGGTAACATGGAAGGATTGAAAGCTTGGAGAGATAGGCTGCACTGTAACCATGTGCTGAAGTATCAAGGTAACTACCTTATGGTTCGTACAATAGAAGATGCAGAAATAATTAAATAAAGTTAGGTAAAAAGTTGCCTACTTACTTATTTTTTCTTATATTATAGTATAGATAATTAATTAAATAAAAGGTTATGCAAGATTTAGTACAGAGTTTTAATAAAGGTTTAGATTCTTACCTATCAAAAGATCAATTAAGAGAGTTATGTCCGGTAGCATTTAAAGATGCTCCTACTAATCCTAAAGTAACAGATAAATACTTATTTGTCAATACTGAGCAGATCATAGACGATTTAGCTTCCTTAGGTTGGAAACCAGTTTCAGCTGGTATGCGTAAAAATAGAGGTAAGGAGACTATCTTCTCTAAACATATGGTTTCTTTTCAGAACCCAGATATTAAGATAAAAGGTAAAGGAGGAGATGATTCTTTTCCTCGTATTATTATGACTAACAGTCATGATGGACTTCAAGCATTTAAATTCTCAGTTGGTATATTTAGATTAGTATGTTCTAATGGACTAGTAGTAGCTGATGAGAAGTTTTCTGATTTTAAGATTAAGCATAAAGGGTATACTTTTACTGAACTAAGAGAGGTAGTAGCAAAAGCAGTAGCTGATCTTCCGGCAAAGGTAGAGGTGCTTAATAAGATGCGCAATAAAATTCTAACTAAAGAAGAGAAATCTAAATTAGCTTTAGATGCTATGTTAGTAAGAGCAGGTATTACTCCTAACTCTGATAAAGCTAATAAGTTTGAGTACGATGAAGAAACGATTACAGATATCTTAGAACCTAAGAGAGATGCTGATAAAGGAGATGACTTATGGAAAGTGTTCAATGTAATTCAAGAGAAGATTACTCAAGGAGAATTTCATGCTGCCTTAAAAGGAGCTAATACTAAAGTAAGAAAAGTACGAAAGATAAAATCATTCGAAAAAGACTTAGAAGTGAATAAGAAGTTATTTAAATTAGCATCAGCGTTAATATGATAGAAGTAATTAGACATACCTTAGGTATATGTGGCGAGCATTGGCATCCGAATATATGGACTGCCATTGCTTCAGCACCTATAATAGCACCTACAGCATATTATATTAAATGTAAATGTGGAGGGTGGTTTAACAAACATAATAAAGATTGTAAAACAAAATAAAGATGGAAGAATTATATTACGTACCTTCAATGAAGGTCAATTCAAAAGTAGCAGATTTAGTTATAGAAGGAAATCATATAGAGATAGCCGGAATTACTTACCAGAGACTATCTCGTAAGCCTAGAGGTAGATCTGTTAAAAGAAGGCTATTTAGTGAAAAGTCTAATACTAGAATATTAATCTATGCTTAATAAGCTACTACAGAAGATAGAATGGAAAGTCCGTAAATGGAATATTAAATTTAGTTTACTAGATATATTTCTACATGATAGCAATAATGTATTTGGATTCAGTTTATTTGAAATTGTTTATAATTATAGAACATGCTCTCTACTAACATTAGAATTTAGATTACCAAATGGAGCAGATCGTAAAATAGTTCAACTAACTCATTGGGACTTCTTATTCCTGAGTAGATACTGCTATGTAGTTTGGGAAAGATTGGATGATAGGAATATGTGGACAGGTTCTCTGTCTAGATGGGATAAATTAAAATTAAAATTTTTAAGTAAAATTATTAAGTAGTTATATAAATAACTTAAGATAAAGTTGCCTAACTAAGTTATATTTCGTATATTATAGTATAGATAAAAAATAAAGGTTATATGGCATTATGGAAAGTAAAAGATGAGATAGTATATTCAGACGGTCCTCTTTCGATTTCAGCAGAAGAAATGTCTGGAGTATTTGTTCAGAGACATTTTTACACTGTTCCTTATACTAATGTAGGTAAAGGAGGTATAATGAAAAGAGCAGATGGTAAACGATTTCATACTCCTTCTTGGACTGAAGTTCATCCGGAAACTACTCTCAAAGATATTATAGTAGAGAAGAAGCCTTTCGAAGAGTTGTTTGTTGAACCTAAAAGCTGGAGCTTTAAATCAGCTTCTTCAGATAAAGAGTATACAGTTAAGCTTAAGAGAGACGGTAATCCTTATTGTGACTGTTGGGGTTATATGGCTCATAAGAACTGTAAGCATGTTAAACAAGTTAAAAAAGAATTAGGATTATGATATTAGGATACTTAATGATAGGAGTGTTATGGACTTGGTGGTTAGAATGGTTTACAACTAATACCTTAGAAGGTAAGTACGGTCAGCCTTGGAGATTTAATGAAAGACTTTTTCATGGTGTACTATGGCCATATAGTCTAGGAACATTTTTATATGCAGCAATAGTTGAATTTAATAAAAGAAATAAAGGTAATGAGTAAAGATAGAAGATACGTAGTACAGATGGAGATGTATGTATATGCTGAGAATGATTATATGGCCCGTAAAAGAGCTCATAGAATGAAAGATAAGATTAACTCTAAGCATGTAAACGCTCATACTTCTATTACGGAATTAGGTGAACAGCCATTTGCTAGTATGCAGTTTAGGAAGTTAGAAGATAAATCTCAACCTTTAGATAATTACCAATCAGCACCATTACCATTTTAAAAACTATATATTATGAATCATTTTGCAAATAACGGAAAAGAGTACTTAAGAAAAGACCCTAAATTTGATTACCAAGGTAAATCAGAAGAGCAGTATAAAGGAAGCGCACAGGCATGTTTTATAGCATTCTGTATAATAGGAACTTTATTAGCTATTTTTAAATTAACACAATAGTATGAGCATGTCAGGAGAAGAGATTATAAAAAACTTAAAGCAAATACAGAAACTCATAGATGAAGATGCTCCTGTAATTGCTAAGATGAGAATAGGTTTCCTAATAGACGATATTATGTTGTACAGAAAACAAAGTTTATAGGTATGAGCAAAATAAGACACTACTTAAATAGGTACGGAGATACGTATATATTTACTAAATTGAAAGACGGTAATGTATTATGGGAAGGAGATTTTGAATACATGAGAGCAGGAGATAATTTTATAGATCCATCTGGAGGACCTTATCTAGCTATAGGGCAGATATTATCTCATGCTATTCATGATACAGATTTTAATTTAATTATAGAAGGATTTACAAATACAGAAAACGGAATATTAATACAGACCAAACCTAACGAAATAGATCCAGATGACTTTACTCACTTAATGGATAAGCATATAATAGGAGGAATAATATAAAAATGTAGGTTATGAAATTATTTAAATTTTTAGTAGGAACATTTGTAGAACTGGTATTAACTTTGATTGTTGCTGGACTAACATTACTTGTAGCAGTAGGATTAATAGGTCTTATATACAACTTAGTATCGTAAAAATAATAATATGAAAAACACACCATTTAAGATCTCAGTTCAACATTGGGATGAAAAAATTACAGTTGAGAAAGATCATAGTGATATTACTTTTGAGGAGTATATAGAGTTATTAAGAACATTATCTAGAGGTATAGGTTTTGGACAAGATGATATTGATGATATATTTGGATCGTAAGGTATGAGTATGTTAGAATTCTATCCTATGTTAACTCCTAAAGAGATGTTAGAACAAGGAGTATTTGGAGGGTCTTACTTTGGAGTAGAGATTCTGGAAGGTGATTACGATTACCAGAGTCTATTCCAAGAAACATTGTCTGATGTGTCGCCTCATTTATATCTAGGTAGTAAGTACAAACCTAAAGATAATAGGTTTAAGATTAGGAGTGGAATGCCATATGAGTACTGGAAGGAGATGAAATGGATGCATAAAGATGATCCTTATGGATGGTTTGAATGGTATATTAAATACCACAATGGCAGAAGACATTCAGATGATGATAGGCAGATAAGTAGGTGGCAAGACTTTTGTGGAAGGAATGGTAGATGGAGAAAGAGGATATATAAGATGATAGATGAGACAGGCAATTGGGATGTTAGCCCGCGCATACAACAATCATTACTACATTGGGGGTATGTGGTTAATGAAGAAGATTACGAACACTATAAGAGGATAAGGTATGGCATATAAAATGACTAAGAAGAAAACTACCTTAAAGCTGGTAGAGGAGTTAAACGAATTAGCTACAGTAATACTTCAGAACATTAATAAGCCAATGAAGGAACATACGATAGAAATACAAGATGAGATAGCAGATGTTAAGTTGTGGTTGAGTATTGTAGAGAAACGTTATGACAAAGGGTACATCGATAAGAGAATAAAGAAGAAGATTAAAAGATATAAGTTAGATAAATACGAAGAGTAATGGATCTAAAATTTACAGAATATAAAGAATGGAACTACAAACCTCTTACAATAGGACTATGGAGGCCATATAAGGTAGAGGAAGGCTTTGTAGAGGACTATATAAGAAGGACTTCAATAGTAACAAATGATATAATAGTACTTTGGTAAAAAAATTATGATAAAAGAAGATGATTTAATACAATTAGGATTCGAAAGAGTAGACGTAAGTGAACAAGAGAGTGGTGATAAACCATTTCATTACTACACATACGATATTGGCAATGGAGTGATTAGTCTTATTACTCAGTCCAATGACGAGGTAAAGGATAACAATTGGCATGTAGAAGTATTTGATGATACATCTATAAGGTTTGAAACCATAGAAGACATTACAAAGTTTATTCAAGTAACAGAAAAGAATATAATAAGATGATTAATAGCGGAAGAGAATGGGATTGGATGGACAATATGAATAATATAGAAGAGTCTTTGAGAGGATGGGGCTTTGATATAAACGGCTTGAAGGAGGGGGAGGGGGCGCTTTCTTCTCTACCGCCGAAGGCGACACGCGCATTTTCTACAAAGGTATCAAATGATCCAACCATTCCAACCAAGGAAGAGGATGATAAATGGTGTCATTATGGTGGTTTACCTTCTCCTAAAGCTTATATGTAGAGATGCTAAAGCATGTGTCTGAGGTATGTTAGACTTTGGTGCTATATAGATATACAAACCACATAGAACCTATAAGAGATATGGGGTATAAAAGAGAGATAAACGGATAATACCTAATGGATAGGTGTAAGTGTATTAAAAAGTATATATGTATATAAATAAATAAGTATATAGATATAGAAATATATAAAAATATATAGAGTGTGTAAAAATAGACATATGTAACGTATGTAAAAGTAAGAAAGATATACAGGCATGCACCCCTCTCTTTTATTTTTTTTCTATATAGAATTTATTTTTAGACGGTATATTACATTATTCGTACCTAACCTCTATAGTAACTGCCTTAAATCCGTAATAAAACCCTTAATTTACTAATAATAATGGAAAAGGTGGTATATTCCCGCCGTTTTCACGCCGTCCTCACGCTATCCACTAGTCTCTCACGGGATCCTCACGATATCCTCACTACGTCCTCACGGCCTATGGTCTCTCACGACGTCTTCCCGCCGTATATAGTCACGTCTATAGGGATTAATCTATATAGGGTAAAGTTGATAGTCTGAGTAATTATTCGTATATTGTCTATATAAGAGGTGTTAACAGTAGATCTATGGCTAAACAGCAGTATTGGGATTCAGTCCTTCAGCCTATCTTTGATAAGGTAGA